>OAOK01000053.1_pt1 | contig 45365 bp, 31 predicted proteins | sample 1641101 | NCBI WGS metagenome assembly OAOK01 (sample SAMEA104232307, study PRJEB22302) | sediment metagenome | biome: forest; feature: aquifer; material: sediment | place: USA | collected 2011-08-07 | depth 0.01 m
GGCAGCGCGGGGAAGCGCGGCGACGCCGGCGGCGGCGAGGAACTGGCGGCGATGCATCGCGGTCCTCCGGTTCAGCGGGGCAGGGGCACCAGGTTGTTCCGCAGCGTCACTTCCGGGGCATCGCCCGGCAGCGCGACGCGGACGCGGGCGGCGCCCGGGGGCAGTGCGAGGCGCAGCGTGGCGGTCCTGGGCACGAGATCGGTCGGCGCGGCGAGGGCGGGTATGGCGGCGGTCGCCAATGCCTTGCCCGCTTCGTCCTCGATCACGAGCGTGCCGCCCGGCACATCCCTGGCGCCCAGGCTATGCACCGTGACCGCGATCCGGCGGCCTTTCACCACCAGGTCATCGCTGCCGATGCCCAGGTCCGGCCGCGCGGCGACGTCCTCGCCCGCCGTCTTCAGCATGAACTCGATCTCGGTCGTCGCATGCGGCGCGAAGGTGACGCGGGTCGCGGCGCTGCGTTCGAGGCGGAGCGGCGTGGTGGTGCCGTTCGTCACCATCTCCCATTCGCCGGCAGTCACGTTCCAGGTCGACATCTCGGCCGATTGCGGCGTGCCGCCGGTATTGTAGGCGATCACCTTGAAGTGCGTGGGCGTTGCGCCGGGCATCAGGATCGCGGTCTTGAGCGCGCCTTCCGGGTCGTCGAAGCGCCAGCTCACCGTATTGCCCGGCCAGGTCTGGTTGCGGCGCAGCGCAATTCCGCCCAGCCGCTCGCGCTGGAGGATCTCGTTGGGCTGGTCGACCCGGTCGGACCACCAATGGCCCTCGGTATACATGTACTGGCGCTGCGACTTGTCCGCGATCGCCGCGGCGTGGAGCGATTCCAGATATCGCGTGTCGCCGCTCGCGTCCCAGGCGGCCCATTGCTCGAAGGCCCCGCCCTTCCCGGCCTTGCCGGCGAGCGTCTTCGCCCAGTCCGTGCCGGTGCCGAGCAGCTTGATCACATTCTCGTTGATGTCCTGTACCGAGGCGGGGCCGCTCTTGCCCACCCGGGCGAGGATCGGGGCCAGATATTTCCCGTCGCCGGTGAAGCGATATGCCGCCCAGGCCGCCTGGAGCGGCGTGGAGGCGCCGCCGCCATCGCCGGCGCGCTCGGCATCGGTGCGCCAGTTGATTTCGTTGGGCCAGCTCCAGTTCCCCCTGGCGTCCTGCCTGCCATGGGCGAGCAGGCCGTCGACGGTGCCGGTGATCAGGCCGCGCGCGTCGGGATTGCCGTTGTAGAGCCCGATCAGCGTCGGTGCGTGGAGGACGACCCAGCTATAGGGCTTCTGCCACTCGAACGGTCCCTCGCGGTACATCTTCCGCGCGCCGTACCAGTTGCTCGCGAAGTGCAGATGGCCGGCGGGGTTGGGGAGGATGACGGTCTTGAGCGCCTTTGCCGTCGCCATCAGCCGCTCGACCGCGCGCGGTTCGCCCCAGTTGAGATAGAGCCGCTCGGCGTCCGAGTTCATGCCCTCCTCATACGCGTGCAGCTCGTCGGTGGTGATATGGCCAAGGCCGTTCACCATCATGCCGTTCCGATAGACCGCGTCCGAGAGCGCGCGGAGCGATGCGTTGATCTTGTCCGGATCGACGCCCATCAGCGCCAGGCCCGGCCATTGCTGGGTCAGGTCGGTATCGTCGGAGATGCCGCCGCCGAAATCGCCATAGGGAACCTGGCGATTGTCGATCCACCAGTTCACGAACTGGCGGGTGATCTTCAGATCCTCGAGCTGGCGGAAGGCCCAGAGCGGCACGCCGGCGGGCGCTTCGGGCTGCTTGAACGCGGGCAGGTTCTGGGCGCCGTAGCTGATATCGGCCCAGTAGCGGCGGCCCTCGACATGGTCGGGATCGACGCGGAGCAGGTCGCCGATATCGGCGAAGACCCGGGCATACATGGCGGCACGCTTCGAGGCGGTGTGCTCCTCGACGAGGAAGCCCCAATTGTCCTTAACCTGGTTGAACCGGTCGGCGACGTGCTCGGGGAGCGCGGCGGCGCGGTCCTTGAACACCAGGCGGACGTTCATGCCGTCGAGCGATGCCGGGCCGAAATCGGCGGCGGCCGAGGCGATGGCGAGATAGAGGCTGTCATTGGTGAGGATGCGGTCGCGCAGGTCGAGCCAGAGCGTGCGCGCCTCGCCCGGGCGGACCGAGACCGACAGGTCGATCATGTCGCGGCCCGGCCAGATCGGGTCCTTCACCCTGATGTTGAGCGGGATCAGCCCGTCCTTGCCGGGCGCGACCTTGAGTGCGGGAAGGTCGATCGCGATGCCGTCGAGCCCGTCGCGGCTGTTCTCCCAGCCATAGTTCCAGGCGCGGGCGAGGGCGCGGCCCGGAAAGGCGTCGCCAAAGCCCGAGGGGATCAGGACATGGACGATCGGCATGGCGCCTTCGACATGCGCGGCTGCGCCGGTCGAGGCGGCGCTGCCCGCGCCGGCGGCGGCCGAACCGGCGCCGGGGGGCAGGGCGAGCACGGTGTTGCGCTCGTCGGCGGGATAGCGGCCGCGGATGAACTTGTTCAGCGGGGCGAGCGCGGCGAGATCGGCGGAGACCTGCGCGTTCACCGTGTAGCTGAGCTTGAAGCTGCCCTCGGGCTCGCTCGCGGCACCGACGTCATAGGCCCAGATCTCCTGGATCGGCTGCTCCTGCATCCCATTGGTGAAACGGAGCGTGCCGCCCTGCGCGGTGCCGAGGGACGTGACGCTGCGGACCACGCCCTGGGGGCGTTTCGCCAGGTTGCGGAAGCTGGCGCCGTCCGCGCCATAGTCGAGCGCGCCATAGGCGGCGCCGCGGATCTCGACGCGGTTGAACTTCTCGGCGGCGGGGACGGTCAGCGTATAGGTCTTGCCGCCTTCGACATAGACGTTCCAGTCGGGCAGCTCGAAATAATCGTCGCGGCCGGGGAGCTTGGAGCGATTATAGACACCGGGCCAGGTCGTCTCGGCGATGCCGTCCACGCCCTTCCACATCCATTCCTTCAGGTCCTTCGCATCGGCGAACTCGACCTTGCGCACGCGGGTTACCTTGTCGGCGAGCACCGGCGGCGAGGCGGCATCCCAGCCGAAGCGGTGGAGCCAGGCGGCCCGCTTGCCCGCTTCGTCGGCGGCCGGGGCGGGGGCGGGCTCGGCCTTGGCGGCAAGCGCGGCCACGCCGGCGGCGTCGAGCATGCGGTCATAGACGCGGATCTCGTCGAGATCGCTGCCGCGCATGAAATTGTAGCGGCTCTGCACCTGGTGCGGCGCCATCACGCGGCCGGCCATGCCGAACTGGTCGAGCCCGGTATCGAGATCGGCCTTCTGGTCCTTGCGGGCGACTTCCCTGCCGTCGACGAAGAGCCGCACGCCGACGCTCTCGTCCCAGGCAAAGGCGATGTGCTGCCAGGCATCGGGGGCGGGATTGGCGGGCAGCTTGAACGAGACCCGGACGCGCGACAGGTTGGCATCGGTCACGAAGGCGTCGAAGCCATGGCCGTTCCAGTCGATGCGCAGGAACGCCATGTCCCAGCTCGAATGATCGGCATAGCCGGCGCGGAAGATCACGAAGGGCGCCTCGCCCACCGGCTCGCGCGAGCGCCAGAAGAAGGAGAGGGTGCCGCGCTGCGCCTGGATGTTGCCCGGCGCGTTCCAGGCGATGTAGCCGTCGTCCGCCCAGCGAAAGGCGCCGCCGATCGCGCCGTCGGGCACGCTGGTCACCCTGGTCTGGAAATTGGGGACCGCATCGCCGCCGGCCTTTTCCGCCGTCCCGTCCCTGTCGCCCGAGGCGCGGAAGAGCAGGCGATCGTCCGTGTTCTGGGCTGCGGCGGGGTTCGCGGCGAGCGCGAGCGCCCATGCCAGGGCGATGCTGGTGGAGGTGCGGATCATGACTTGCCTCTCTGAACGAACGGGACGGTCTGCGCCGTCTCTCCCGTCCAGCATGGCGGCGCTTGACACCGGTGACAATATCTTTCTGGTTTCGGCGGCATGTCCGCTTGACGCGAAGGCGGGTGCGCGACAGCTTCCTGGTGACCGGTGTCAGAAAATGCCGATGCGAAAACCGGGATACGAACTGGGGAGAGGGCGATGATCGCACGCCGCGACATATTGCACAATTTCGGCGCGGGGGCAGTGCTGGGGCTGACACCGCGACTCGCTTTCGCGGCCGCGCCCGCGCCCGCGCCCGCGCCCGATCCCGATCCCTGGATGCGCGCCGCCGCGATCGCGCGGACCGTGAAGCCGCCGGTCTTCCCGGCACGCGACTTCGACGTCACTCGGTTCGGAGCGAAGGGTGACGGGACGACGCTCAACACCGATGCGATCGCCGCCGCCATCGCGGCATGCGCCGCCGCGGGCGGGGGCAGGGTGGTGGTGCCGGCCGGGCGCTTCCTCACCGGGGCGGTGCATCTGAAGTCCAACGTGAACCTGCACGTCACTCGCGACGCGACGCTGCTCTTCAGCACCGACCCCGCGCACTATCCGATCGTCTTCACCCGCTGGGAAGGCATCGAGCTGATGAACTATTCGCCGCTCGTCTATGCGCGCGGGCAGCGGAACATCGCGCTCACCGGCGCGGGCATCCTCGACGGGCAGGGCAGCGCCCGGCACTGGTGGGCATGGAAGGGCCCCTGGGGCGGTGCGACCGATCATGGCTGGCGCGAAGGCATGCCGGACCAGCGCAAGGCGCGGGCGCGGCTGTTCCGGATGGCCGAGGACAAGGTGCCGGTGGAGAAGCGCGTGTTCGGCGACGGCGACTTCCTGCGCCCCGCCTTCATCCAGCCCTATGCCTGCGAGAATGTGCTGATCGAGGGCGTGCGCCTGCGCGGCGCGCCGTTCTGGCAAGTGCATCCGGTGCTCTGCCGCAACCTGATCGTGCGCGGGCTCGACATATTGGGGCACGGCCCGAACAATGACGGCTGCGATCCCGAATCGGTCGACGGCGCGCTGATCGAGCGCTGCACCTTCGACACCGGCGACGATTGCATCGCGATCAATTCCGGGCGCAACGCCGATGGCCGGCGCCTGGCCGCGCCCGCGCAGAATATCCTGATCCGCAACTGCCGGATGAAGGCGGGGCATGGCGGCGTGGTGGTGGGATCGCAGATCTCGGGCGGCGCGCGCTGGATCTTCGCCGAGGACTGCGTGATGGATTCGCCGGACCTGTGGTACGCGATCCGCTTCAAGAACAACGCGCTGCGCGGCGGGCTGCTCGAGAATTTCCACTATCGCAACCTGGCGGTGGGCCAGGTCGGCCGCGCCGCGGTGACCTGCGACTTCAACTATGAGGAAGGCGCCAACGGACCGTTCGTGCCGCAGCTGCGCAACGTCGTGATCGAGCGGCTGCACGCGAAGAACGCAGTGCGGGTGCTCGACAGCCAGGGCCTGGCCGGCGCGCCGGTGACCGGGATCACCCTGCGCGACTGCAGCTTCGACGGCGTCACCCAGCCCAGCGTGATCCGGCATACCGAGGGGCTGAGGCTGGAAAATGTGCGGGTGAACGGCGCGTTGGTCGATCATCTCGCCTGACGTGCGTTGACGCGCCGACCTGACACCGGTAGCATCAGCGCGACACCTGCGGAACCGCGCAAAGCCGGACGCAGGACTTCGGAGAGGAGATCGCGCGCAAGTTACTCGACATGGCCCGGCACCGGTTCCGGCCTGTCTTCTCCCATAGCCCTGGACCGCAGGAGGCGAGCGGTTCCCGGGCAGGCGAAGCGGGAAGGGACGGCGATGTCGGGCGACGGCTTGCGCGTGCGCGGGCCGGACATGGCGGGCGGCCCTCACGCGACGGGAACATGGGGAATTTCAAGTTGATCGAAGGACGGGAACCGGCCGAGGCCATCGCCCAAGCATTTGTCGCGGCCCGACAGGCAGGAAATGCGCTGACCGACTATCCCGGCGAGCTGCCGGGTACGCTCGAGGAAGCATATGGCATCCAGGAACGCGCGATCGCGCTGTTCGGCGACCGGATCGCGGGATGGAAAGTGGGCAAGATCCCCGCGCCGCTCGACGCGACCTATGGCACCAACCGGCTGACCGGCCCGATCTTCGCCGATTCGGTGGTGACCGCCGCCAATGGCGAAGTGCCGGAGATGCCGGTGTTCGAACGGGGCTTCGCCGCCGGCGAGGCCGAATATCTGCTCCGCCTGGGCGCGCTCCCCGAGGATTTCGACCGGCCGTGGACCAATGCGGAAGTCGCCGAATATGTCGATGCCGTCCATGTCGGCATCGAGGTCGCCAGCTCGCCCTTTGCGGGAATCAACGCGCACGGCCCGGCGGTGACGGTTTCCGACTTCGGCAACAACAACGGCCTGGTGGTCGGCGCGGAAATTCCGCGCGGCACGGATTTCCTCGAGTGGCCGGTAGCGCTAACAATCGAAAATGAAGTGGCCGGCGAGGCGACCGCGAGCACCATGCTCGATGGCCCGTTCGGCGCCGTCCGCTTCCTGTTCGAGCTTGCCGCCAACCGGCAGCTGCCGCTCGCGCCGGGCCAGTGGATCTCCACCGGCGCGGTCACGGGCGTCCATCCCGTTCGCGTCGGCGAGCTGGTGGAGGCGCGGTTCGCGAATGACTACAGCGTCCGGTGCCGTATCGTCGGCATCCACGCCGCCTGAGAATTGAGTCGCGAAACGCGATCGAGAGAGACGAGGGAGAGGGATGATGGCGAGTAAGGGAGAGGCGGCAGTCTCCGGCGCGGTTTCGCGCGTCGGGCGCTATCGCTGGGTGATCGTGGGGCTGCTCTTCGCGGCGACCGCGATCAACTATGTCGACCGGCAGATGATCGCGGTGCTGAAGCCCGACCTGTCGAAGGAACTCGGCTGGACCGAGACCGACTACGCCAACATCGTCTTCTATTTCCAGGCCGCCTATGCGATCGGCTATCTCGCCTTCGGCAAGATCGTCGACGCGATCGGCGCGCGCTTCGGCTATGCCATCGCGGTGGTGATCTGGACGATCGCGCACGTGGCGCATGGCGGCGTGCACACCGTCATGCAGTTCACCATGGCCCGTTTCGGCCTGGGCATCGGCGAATCGGGCAATTTCCCGGCCGGCGTGAAGACCGTCGCGGACTGGTTCCCGGCCAAGGAGCGCGCCTTTGCCGTGGGCCTGTTCAACGCCGGATCGAACGTGGGCGCGATCCTTACCCCGCTGCTGATCTGGGCGATGGTGCCGGCCGTCGGCTGGCGCATGACCTTCGTGATCACCGGCATCTTCGGCGTGATCTGGCTGGTCGCCTGGCTCGCCATCTTCCGCGACAAGCCCGCCGACCATCCCAAGGTGGGCGCGGCGGAGCTGGCCTATATCACCCAGGATCCGGCCGATCCCGAAGTGAAGGTGAAGAATCTGTGGGGCAAGCTGCTCCGCACCCGGGAGACCTGGGCCTTCGCGCTGGGCAAGTTCTTCATCGACCCGATCTGGTGGTTCTACCTGTTCTGGCTGCCGAGCTGGCTGGGCAAGGAATATGGCCTGAACCTGACCAGCTGGGATTCGCCCACGGCGGCGATCGCGCTGGGCGCGATCTACCTGATCTCCGATGTCGGCTCGGTGGCGGGCGGCTGGCTCTCGGGCAAGCTGATGAGCACCGGCATGAGCGTGAACAAGGCGCGCAAGCTCACCATGCTGATCTCGGCCTGCTTCGTGCTGCCGGTGATGTTCACCACCTTCTACGGCAATCTCTGGCTCAGCGTGTTCGTGGTCGGCGTGGCCGCGGCGGCGCACCAGAGCTTCTCCGCGACGCTCTACACCATTCCCTCGGACACCGTGCCGCGCTTCGCGGTGGGCTCGGTGATCGGCATCGGCGGCACGCTGGGCGCGGTCGGCGGCATGGTGTTCTCGAAATATGCGGGCTATGTGCTCGATGCGATCGGCAGCTATGCGCCGCTCTTCATCGTCGCCGGTGCGGCATATTTCCTGGCGCTGCTTTCGATTCACCTGCTTTCGCCGCGCCTGGCGCGCGTCGATGTCGCGTAACGGAAGGACTGGACGATGGCCCGGCCCCTGAAGCTCGATCCCGACCGGCTGTTCCCGGCCGAGGACCGCACGCGGGAGATTGCCCGCGCGCTCTATGCCGAAGTGGCCGGGCTGCCGATCATCAGCCCGCACGGGCACACCGATCCGACCTGGTTCTCCACCAACGCCAACTGGTCGAACGCCACCGAGCTGCTGCTCTCGCCGGATCACTATATCTATCGCATGCTCTATTCGCAGGGCGTGGCGCTCGACGCGCTGGGCGTGCCCAGCAAGGCGGGCATGCCGGCCACCGATCCGCGCGCAGCGTGGCGGACCTTTGCCGAGCACATCTATCTCTTCCGGGGCACCCCCTCGGCGATGTGGCTTGGGCATGTGTTCGGCGCGGTGTTCGGCTTCGACGTGGCGCTCGATGCCGGCACCGCCGATCATTATTACGACACGATCAACGAAAAGCTGGCGACCGACGCGTTCAAGCCGCGCGCGCTGTTCGACCGGTTCAACATCGGCTTCCTCGCCACCACCGAGGGCCCGCAGGACGATCTGTCGCCGCACCATGCGATCCGTGCCTCGGGCTGGGCCGGGCGCGTCGTCACCACCTATCGCCCCGATGCGGTGATCGACGTCGAGCATGAGCAGTTCGCCGGCGCGATGCGGATCTTCGCCGAGAAGACCGGCGAGGACGTGTACAGCTGGGACGGCTATCTCGCCGCCCACCGCAAGCGCCGCGCCGATTTCCGCGCCGCCGGCGCCACCGCGACCGATCATGGCCACCCGACCGCGGCGACCGCGAACCTGGGCAAGGACGAGGCCGAGCGGCTGTTCCGCACGATCCTGTCCGACAGCTGGACGCCGCAGGACGCCGAGCTGTTCCGCGCCCAGATGCTGACCGAGATGGCGGCGATGAGCGCCGAGGACGGGATGGTGATGCAGATCCATCCGGGCTCCTTCCGCAACCATAATGGCGGGCTGTTCGCGAGCCATGGCCGTGACAAGGGCGCGGACATCCCGATGCGCACCGATTACGTCCATGCGCTGAAGCCGCTGCTCGACCGGTTCGGCACCTCGACCGACCTTTCGATCATCCTCTTCACGCTCGACGAGACCGTCTATGCCCGCGAGCTGGCGCCGCTGGCCGGCCATTATCCGTGCCTGAAGCTGGGCCCGAGCTGGTGGTTCCATGATTCGCCGGAGGGCATGCGCCGCTTCCGCGAGCAGGTGACCGAGACCGCCGGCTTCTACAACACCGTCGGCTTCAACGACGACACCCGTGCCTTCCTCTCGATCCCGGCGCGGCACGATGTCGCGCGGCGGATCGATTGCGGCTTCCTCGCGCGGCTGGTCGCCGAGGGGCGGCTGCTCGACTGGGAAGCCGCGGAGCTGGCCTATGAACTGACCAACGGGCTGGTGCGCGAAGCGTACAAGCTCGATCACCCCGCGCCGGCGCCCGTCGCCGCCGCTGCCTAACCTACGGAGCATTCATGTTCGACCGGACCTATTACGCCACGCACCCCGACATGATGGAGTGCGTCTCGAACGAGGAACTGCGCGACCGCTATCTGATCACCGACCTGTTCCGCGCCGGCGAGTGCGTGCTGAACTATACCCATGCCGATCGCATGGTGATCGGCGGCGTCGCGGTGGCCGGCGGCTCGGTGAAGCTGCCCGACCAGACCGAGCCGGCCTCGGCGGCGGGGCACCCGTTCCTCGAGCGCCGCGAGCTGGCGGTGGTCAACATCAGCGGCGTCGAAGGCACCGTGACGGTGGACGGCGAAGTCTTCACGCTGGGCAACAAGGACTGCCTGTACGTGACGATGGGCGCCAAGGACGTGACCTTCTCGGGCGACGGCGCGCGCTTCTACCTGGTCTCGTGCCCGGCGCATAAGGGCTTCCAGACGCGCAAGCTCGGCATTGCCGACGCCAACCGGCTGGACCGCGGCACGCTGGAGGAATCGAACGAGCGCTCGATCTACCAGCTCGTCATCCCGGGCGTGTGCGACAGCGCGCAGCTCGTCATGGGCCTGACGGTGCTCAAGCCGGGCAGCGTGTGGAACACCATGCCGCCGCACATCCATGAGCGCCGCAGCGAGATCTATCTCTATTTCGAGCTCGACAATCTCGAGAAGGATCGTGTGTTCCACTATATGGGCCAGGAGGATGCGCTGCGGCACATCGTGGTCCAGAACGAGGAAGCGGTGATCAGCCCGCCCTGGTCGGTCCATATGGGTTCGGGGACCAAGGCCTATGCCTTCATCTGGGCGATGGCCGGCGAGAACCAGGACTATACGGATATGAACGTGCTGGATATCTGCCAGCTGGCGTAAGTCTTCTAACTCCCCTCCCGCTTGCGGGAGGGGCTGGGGGAGGGCGTGGCATCGCATGCGGCGCACTCCCGTTTTTCATGCCCTCCCCCGACCCCTCCCGCTCCGCGGAAGGGGAGCGAAGGCGGTGAGGGTGGGAGTGAACATGACCAATCCCTTCGATCTCTCCGGCAAGGTTGCCATAGTCACCGGCGCCAATACCGGCATCGGCCAGGGCATCGCGCTGGCGCTCGCCGCCGCGGGTGCCGACATCGCCGCCGTCGGCCGCACGCCGGCCGAGGAAACGGTGGAGAAGGTCCGCGCGCTCGGCCGCCGCGCCGAGATCGTCTCGGCCGATCTCTCGACCATCGCGCCTGTGGACAGGGTTGTGGACGAAACTGTGGACAAGCTGGGCGGGCTCGACATCCTGGTCAACAATGCCGGCATCATCCGCCGCGCCGACAGCCTGGATTTCACCGAGGCGGACTGGGACGCGGTGGTCGACACCAACCTGAAGTCGGTGTTCTTCCTGTGCCAGGCGGCGGCGCGGCACATGGTGGCGCAGGGCCGGGGCAAGATCATCAACATCGCCTCGATGCTCACCTTCCAGGGCGGCATCCGCGTGCCCAGCTACACCGCGTCCAAGTCGGGCATCGGCGGGCTGACCAAGCTGCTCGCCAACGAATGGGCGGCCAAGGGCATCAACGTGAACGCGATCGCGCCCGGCTATATCGCCACCAACAACACGGCGGCGCTCCAGGCGGACGCGGATCGCAACCGCTCGATCATGGAGCGCATCCCGGCCGGCCGCTGGGGCGATCCGGCGGACATGGGCGGCGCGGCGGTGTTCCTCGCTTCCCCGGCCGCGGATTATGTCCAGGGCCATATCCTGGCGGTCGATGGCGGGTGGCTGGCGCGATGAGCATTGCCTTTTTCGGCGAGCTGATGCTGCGGCTCTCGCCGCCGGGGCGCGAGCTGCTGCTCCAGACGCCGAAGCTGGACGTGAACGTCGGCGGGGCCGAGGCGAACGTGGCCACGGGGCTGGCGTGCCTGGGCCATTCGGTGCGGATGATCTCCGCCGTATCGGACAATCCGCTGGGCGGCGCGGTGATCGGCGAGCTGCGCCGGCGCGGCGTCGACACCTCGACCGTGGTGGCGGAGCCCGGGCGGCTCGGCCTGTATTTCCTGACCCCCGGCGCGGGGCTGCGCGCGTCCGAGGTCGTCTATGACCGGGCCTGGTCGGTGTTCGCCCGGCGCCCGGCAGAGGCCTGGGACTGGGACGCGCTGCTCGAAGGGGCGACGCGGCTGCACCTGTCGGGCATCACTCCGGCGCTCGGCCACAACACCGCCACCGCCGCGATCGCCGCGGCCGAGGCGGCGCGCGCGAAGGGCATCCCGGTCTCGTTCGACGGCAATTACCGCGCGAAGCTGTGGGAGAGCTGGGACAGCGATCCCAAGGCGGTGCTGACTCGGCTGATCGGCCATGCCGACCTGTTGTTCGGCAACCATCGCGACATCTCGCTGCTGCTCGGGCGGGAATTCTCGGGCGACGGCGCCGATCGCCGACGCGAGGCGGCGGAGGCGGCGTTCGCGGCTTTCCCGACGCTCCAGACGATTGCCAACACCGCGCGGCATGTCGACGATGCGGACAGCCATCGCGTCTCGGCGCGGGTCGATACGCGGGCCGGCGGCTACCAGACCGACGAGGTGCTGATCGCCGGGATCGTCGACCGCATCGGCGCGGGCGACGCGTTCGCCGCAGGCGTGCTGCACGGCCTGATCGAGAGCGGCGGCGATGCGGAAGCGGCGGCGCGGGCCGGCCTGGCGCTCACGGCGCTCAAGCATTCGCTGCCGGGCGACGCGAGCCTGTTCACGCGCGCGGACCTGGCGGCGTTCGACGAAGGCGGGCTCGACGTCCGCCGATGATCGACCGGAGGCGAAACATCGCCCCGGCATGGGTGAGGATGGCCGATGGGGGAGGATTTCGCCGGCACCGCCGAGACGGCTCCGGAAGGGCGTGACGCCGCGCAACTGCGTGCGGTCTATGGGATGGACCCAGGCTTCGAGCGCGAGCTGGCCGAGGCCTGGCGCTTCATCGAGCCGCATATAGCGGGCGTGGCGCGCGAGCTGCTGGAGCGGCGCGCGGGCGGCGCGGTGCCCGCCGCGCTGGTCGAGAGCCGCGTCGACTATGCCCGCGCCAAGCTTTCGCGCCCGATCGACCAGGCCTGGGTCGATCGCGTCGCCGCCGAGGCCGACCGCATCGCCGAGGACGGCCTGGAATTCTCCACTGTCGCCGCATCGATGCTCGTCGCCCAGATGCACATCCATGCCCTGTTCTTCGCGCTGAGCAGCGATCCCGGCCAGCTCGAGCGGCTGACCCGCGCGACGCAGAAGCTGGCGGTGATCGAGTTCGAGATCATCGCCAGCCGGCTGCGCCAGATCGCCCGCCTGCGCGCCCAGGCGGCCCGGCGGCACGAGCTCGCCGAGGTTCGCGCCGAGCTTACCGAATCGATCGCCAGCACCGCCGGGGCGAGCCGCGAGATCGCCCGGTTCACCGAGCGCACCGCCGCCGAGCTGCTCGGGCTGCGTGCGCCGGCGGCGGAAGTGGCGTCGGCGGCGGACCAGGCGGCGATCGCGATGGGCGAGTCCGCGCGCAGCGCCGCGGCGCTCATCACCGCCTATGAGCGCGCCCGCGAGGATGCCTCCGCCGCGGCGGAAGTCGCCGGCAATGCCGATGCCATCGCGCTCACGGGCAAGGAGAGCGCGGAGCGCCTCTCCGCCAACACGGCGCGGATCGAGAGCGTCGTCACGCTGATCTCCGGCATCGCGCATCAGACCAGGCTGCTCGCGCTGAACGCCAGCATCGAGGCGGCGCGCGCCGGCGACAGCGGGCGCGGCTTCGCGGTGGTCGCGCAGGAAGTGCGGACGCTGGCGGACCAGGCGGCGGACGCGACCGGCGGCGTCACCCGGACGATCCGCGAGGCACAGGCCGCGAGCGCCGCGATGGCCGAGACCAACCGCGCGATCCTGGGCGTCGTCACCGAGCTGCTGGCGCGCGTCCGCGCCGTGTCGGGCGCGATGGAGGCGCAGATGGCCACCGTGGCGGGCATCCTCGCTTCGATCGACGAGACCGCCGTCTCCTCGCGCGAGATCGCGGCGCTGATCGCGACGATCAGCCTGCAGGTGGGGCGGCTGGCCGGCGAGGCCGAGGAAGCCGGGCGCCAGGCGGCGCTGACCCGCGCGGCGCTCGGCCGGATCGAAGAGGCGACGGGACATATCATGACGGGAGCAGGGCAATGAGCGGGGTAACGCGGCGTTCGGTAGTGGCGGGCGGCATGGCGCTGGCGGCGGCGCCGCTGGTGGCCCGTGCGACTCCGGTGAGCATGGTGGTCGATGCGCCGGCAGGCCGTTTCCTCAGCATGGGCCATTCCGAAGACCAGGGCGGTCCCTGGGCATTTCTGGGGATCCGCTACGGCGTGGCCGATCGCTTCCGCGCCCCGCGCCGGGCCGCGCGCGTGACCGATTTCCGTGCCGATACGTTCGGCCCGATCTGCCCGCAGGGCAGGGGCGACCAGCGTGCTTCCGAGGACTGCCTGTTCCTCAACATCTGGACGCCCGACCCCAATGCCACGGCGAAGCGCCCGGTGATGCTCTACATCCATGGGGGCGCCTATTCGAACGGCACCGTCACCGTGCCGCTGAACGATGGCGCGAGGCTGGCGGCGGCCGAGGATGTGGTGGTTGTGACGGTGAACCACCGGCTCAACGCGCTTGGCTATCTCTATCTCGCCCGCTTCGATCCGCGCTTTGCCGACAGCGGCAATCTCGGCCAGCTCGACCTGATCCTGGCGCTGCAATGGGTGCGGGACAATATCGCGGCATTCGGCGGCGATCCCCGCCGGGTCTTCGTGTTCGGCCAGTCGGGCGGCGGCGCCAAGATCGCGACGCTGATGGGCATGCCGGCGGCCAGGGGCCTGTTCCATTCGGCGGCGACGATGAGCGGGCAGCAGGTGACCGCGTCGGGCCCGCTCAACGCGACGAAGCGGGCCCAGGCCTATCTCGCGCGGCTGGGCGTGCGGGAAGGCGACCTCCAGCCGCTGCTCGACATGCCGGTCGAGAAGCTGGTCGAGGCGCTGGACGCGACCGACCCGATCCTGGGCGGCGGCGTCTATTTCGGGCCGGTGCTCGACATGAAGTGGCTCACCCGCCACCCCTTCTGGCCCGACGCCAATCCGCAGAGCCTGGCGATCCCGATGATCCTGGGCAACACGCATGACGAGACACGGGCCTTCATCGATCCCAATTCGGAGAAGGTGCGGGGGCTGACCTGGGACAATGTGGCCGCGCGCATGGCGCCCGAGCTGCGCATGGACCTGCTGCCCGAATGGGTGGTCGCCCAATATCGCGCGCGCTTCCCGGGCGACACGCCGGAGCAGCTCTTCTACCGCGCCACCACCGCCGGCCGGAGCTGGCCGGGCCAATGGCTCGAGGCGGATGCGCGGGCGGCGGCGGGGGCCAGGGCGACCTGGGTCTATCAGGTCGACTACCAGTCGCCGACCCGGCCCGAGCGCGGCGCGCCGCACACGATGGACATCGCGCTGGCCTTTGGCACGCTCGATGCGCCGGGATCCTATACCGGCACCGGGCCGGCGGCGCGGAAGCTGAGCGGGCAGGTGATGGGCGCCTTCGCCGCGCTCGCGCGCACCGGCCGGCCGGCCGCGCCGGGCCTGCCCGTCTGGGCACCCTATACTTTGCCCGGCCGCGCGACGATGCTGTTCGACGCGCCCAGCCGCCTGGCCGGCGACCCGCGCAAATGGGAACGCGAGCTGTGGAGCAGGGTGCCGTACATCCAGCCGGGCAGTTGAGACGATGGCTGACACCGGTGGCCAATCCGCGGCGCCGACCAAGCCGATAATATCGTATCGCTTTGTCCTGCAAGCCATTATGTTCGTGGGATGGAGAGAACCGGAAAGCCCACGATCAACGACGTCGCCCGTATCGCGGGCGTCTCGAAGAAAACCGTCAGCCGAGTGATCAATCGCTCGCCGCTGCTCAATGGAGACACGCGCGCGAAGGTCGAGCAGGTGATCAGCGAGCTGGGCTATGTCCCCAACGTCCAGGCGCGCGCGCTGGCGTTGCGCCGCAACTTCCTGATCGGCCTGATCCACGACAATCCCAACGCGCAGATGGTGATGAACGTGCAGGCCGGCATGCTCGAGGCGATGCGCGACACCGAGTTCGAGCTGATCGTCCGCCCGATCGACCGGGGCAGCTCGACCATGCTCGAGGATGTGCGCAACTTTCTCGAGCGCCAGCGGCTCTACGGCGTGATGTTCCTGCCGCCCGTCTCCGAGAACGAGATGGTGGCGGAGCTCTGCCGCGAGCTCGGCATCCGTTATGTCCGCATGGGATCGGCGACGCTGGACGCGTCCGAGCATATGGTCGCCTCGAACGATTGCGACGTGGTGACCGAGGCGGTGAACCACCTGATCTCGCTTGGCCATCGCCGCATCGGCCTGATCGCCGGCCCGCACGGCTTCCGCTCCGCGCGCGAGCGCCGCAAGGGCTTCGAGAATGCGCTGGAGGAAGCGGGGATCAAGCTGCCGCGCAGCCTGATCGCCGACGGCAACTACACGTTCGAGACCGGGCTGGCCGCCGCCGACCGGCTGCTCGACCTGTCGCCGCGCCCCACCGCGATCTTCTCCTCGAACGACGAGATGGCTGCCGCCACCCTCCACGCCGCGCGCCGCCGGGGCATGAGCGTGCCCGAGGACCTGTCGATCGTCGGCTTCGACGATACCGCCATCGCCTCGCACATCTGGCCGCCGCTCACCACGGTGCACTGGCCGATCATCTCGATGGCGCGCTCGGCGGCGCTGAAGCTGCTGGCGGACTTTTTCGGGGATGACGGCAATGCCGTGGAGGAGCCGTCGCTCTTCCCCTCGACGCTGATCCACCGCGCCTCGGTCGCGCCGCCGCGCGAGGGCTAGGTTCAAGACCCCGCCCAATCGGCGAACCCGGTCATCCCCGCATATTCTCCACCGTCATCCCCGCGCAGGCGGGGATCCAGGGTAGTTCGGGATGATCGAAGCAATCACGCGGGCGCTTGCCGGAAACGGCAAGGCGAGCCTCGCACGCCTTGCTGCTGGCCCTGGATCCCCGCCTTCGCGGGGATGACGAGGAAGGCATAGCGGGGATGACGGTGGAGAAGGTGCGGAAGGAGCCATTGCCCGCCGGCACCTGGCCAGCGCACGGAACCGGCGCGCAAAACCTCCCCGAAAACCCGCGCGGCACGGCGGCATTTCCCCGATGTTGCTGAAATGCCGCAATCGCCCGATTGTGACATTTTGTTCAATGACACCGGTTGACACGCGTGGGTGGTAGCGCGATCAATAGGGTGAACAAGCGTGGCTGAATACGCTTGCGCCCAAGTGGACGAGAAGATCCGCAAGAGGGGCGTGGGAGGGGGCAAGTCGCGACATGGCTGGATCTTGCGGGGCGGCTTGCGTCGTTTTCCGCAATGCTGCGTCGTACCCTGATTCCAGGCTCCCCCGGGCGCATCGACCCATGCTTGTCGATGAGAAGACTTTGGGGGAGGAATTCATGCTTTCTATCGCTGACACCCTTGCCGCGCGCCGTTCGGCGCTGCGCGGCACGACGGCGCTGGGCGCGCTCGGCATGGCGTTGCTGATGGCAGCACCCGCCTGGGCGCAGACCGCCGAGGCCGCCGCCGCGGTTGCCGCCGCCGCCGCGCAGGACGATCCGCAGGCTGCGCCGCAGGACCAGACGGAAAGCGGCGACCTGATTGTTGTCACCGGTTTCCGCGCCTCGCTGGCCAGCTCGGTCAACATCAAGCGCAATTCGAACCAGATCGTCGACGCGATCACCGCCGAGGACATTGCCGACTTCCCGGACGCCAATCTGGCGGAATCGATCCAGCGCCTGCCCGGCGTCTCGATCGATCGCGACAATGGCGAGGGCCGCACGATCACCGTGCGCGGCCTGGGCGGCGACTTCCAGATGGTCCGCCTGAACGGTGCCGATGCGCAGAACATCTCGGGCGGCAACCAGTCCGATTCCGGCGCGAACCGCTCGCGCGGCTTCGACTTCAACACCTTCGCCTCCGAGCTGTTCGGTGGCATCAAGGTGACCAAGTCGACTGCGGCGGAGAATGACGAAGGGTCGCTCGGCGCGATCATCGACCTCACCACCGGCCGCCCGCTCTCCTACAAGAAGAACCGCTTCGCCGTGGGTGCCGAGGCCGAGTATCGCGAGAACGGCAAGAAGTGGAACCCGCGCTTCACCGGCCTCGCCTCGGTGCGGGTGACGGACAATTTCGGCATCCTCGTCTCGGGCGCGTACCAGAAGCAGGAACAGCAGATCGACGCCTATCGCCGCAACATCGGCGTGTTCGAATATGCCTATCGCAACTCGCAGATCGCCGGCGTCACGCCGAACGTCTTCGGCTTCGCGCGCCCGAGCAACCAGGGCACCGGCGCCACCTTCGGCTCGGATCCGGCGGCCTATGCGCTGGTCACGCCGACCACGATCATCCCGGGCCTGCCCTCGGTCGGCCGCCAGTATCTGGACTATGAGCGGATCGGCGCCACCGCGACGATGCAGTGGAAGCCGGGGCCCGGCACCGAGATCACGCTGGACGGCGTGTTCTCGCGCTACGACCAGAACAGCAACAATACCGGCATCACGCCGATCGGCCTCAACCGCAACGGCACCAATGCGCGCGTGGTGGGGACGGGCGCGAACGGGCTGCGCGCGATCGGCACCGCCAATGGCTATGCCGATCGTGTCGCGCTCTACGCGAACTGCGTGCCCAGCGCGATCATCGACTGCAATGGCGATCAGCCGGGCAACGGCGTGGGCCAGGCGCCGCTGGCCGGCTATTTCAACAGCCTGAACCCGAACAACCTCAATCCGTTCGACTATTACAACAATCCCGCCTCGCCGGGCTATGTCGCGACCGCCAACCAGATCGGCTATTACAACGAGCTGCTCGGCCGTCCGAACACCAAGATCCGCGAGGCGCATGTCAACAGCGTCGGCCAGGCCGATTATCTGGTCCTCGACGATGTCGACTGGCGCAGCTTCGCCGACACGCAGTTCGGCCGCACCGACTTCAAGCAGGTGACGCTGAACGTCCACCAGGAGCTCGCGCCGGGCTTCTATGCCGATGCGACCGGCGGCTGGTCGAAATCGCAATTCCGCGCCTATGGCCTGCTCGCCGAGTTCAACGCGATCGACCAGGACGGCTATACCTTCGACGAGCGCGCCGGCGGCAAGATGCCGGTGTTCAAGCCGGGCTTCGACGTGGCGAACCCGAACAGCTGGACGCTGGTGAAGGGCCTGTCGACGATCCGCTACTTCACCAACACCGTGGACAACGAGTTCAAGGTGGCGCGGGTGAACTTCACTTATGAAGCGCTGCCCGAGATGTCGATCCGCTTCGGCGGGACCGCCAAGCAGTTCACCTATTCGGGCGACCAGGGCCGCCGCAACCAGTCGATCGAGGCGATCAACCCGACGCTGGCCGAGGCGCGGCTCAACATCACCGATCTCGGCCAGACGATCGGTTTCGGCCAGGGGCTGAACGTGTCCCAGGGTACGCCGACCAGCTATTATGCGCCCGATATCAAGAAGTTCATCAATCAGTTCGGCATCAACTGCAACTGCGTGAACAAATGGGGCGATTTCCGCGCCGTGGTCGACGGGCGGCAGCGCTCGGGCGTGAGCGAGAACGACGTGTCGGCCTATTTCCAGGTCGACTATAACGTCAACCTGCTCGGCCGGCCGCTGCGCGGCAATATCGGCATGCGCGTCGCCAACACGCGGGTCTCGGGCTCGGGCAATGTCGGCGGCGCCGACGGCGTGGCGGGCCTCGGGGTGACCGCGAAGAACGAATATTGGGACTGGCTGCCCGCGATGAACGCGAACTGGGAAGTCGCCGACAATTTCCTCGTCCGCTTCGCCGCGTCCAAGGTGATGTCGCGGCCGCAGCTCGCCAGCCTGACGCCGGGCACCACTGCCTTCACCACCAGCCTGAACGCGAACGGCACGGCGCCGACGCTGACGGTGGGCAATCCCTATCTCAACCCGTTCCGCGCGACCAATCTCGACCTGAGCCTCGAGAAATATTTCGCGCATAACGGCCTGATCGCGGTGAACCTGTTCAGGAAGAACATCGACACCTTCCCGCAGCAGGTGGCGCTCGAGGCGCCGCTGTCGGCGGTGTTCGAGCCCGAGGTGTACCAGCAGGTGCTGACCTTCATCACCAACCCCGCGCTGCTCAGCTACACCACGGCCGGCGGCACCTGGGGCATCCGCCAGTTCAAGGATGCGCCGGGCGGCCATATCCAGGGCGTGGAAGTCAATCTGCAGACCGACTTCTTCTTCCTGCCCGGCTTCCTGAAGCATTTCGGCGTGATCGCGAACTACACGCACATCGATTCGAGCCTGAGCTATCTGACGGGCACGGCGCTGAGCACCAGCCAGACGGTGTCGGGCACCGCGGTGAACAGCTATGCCGAGGGGCCGTTCCTCAACACGTCGCCGGACGCGTTCAACGCGACGCTCTATTACGAGGACAGCAAGTTCTCGGCCCGCGTCTCGGGCGCGTGGCGGGCGCGCTACGTGAACCGTTTCCCGCTGGCGACGGGCACCTGCTCGGTGGGCACCACCACCGTGGGCGGCGGCCCCTGCAACTCGCCGGTGTTCGCAGACTTCGGCTATAACGAGAACCAGCTGAACATCGACTTCGCGATGTCCTATGCGGTGACCAAGTTCGCCAAGCTGTCGCTCGAGGGCCGCAACATGACCAACGCGCCGCAATATCGCACCATGTACGCGGCCAATCCGGTCAGCCAGACCTATGCCAGCACCGGGCGGATCATCACCGCCGGCCTGCGTATGAGCTTCTGATCCGCTGGGGGAGGGGGCGGCGATCCGCCCCCTTTCCGGCCGGCCGGCGCCGCGCGGTTCGCGTCTATCTCCCCGCCCTTTCGGGGAGGGGGGCGCCGCGTCAAATCTCCACCTGGCTCCCCAGCTCGACCACGCGGTTGGTGGGGAGCTTGAAGAACTCCATCGCGCTCTCGGCGTTGCGGACCATCAGGGCGAACAGCTTCTCGCGCCAGATCGCCATGCCCGGTCGGGACGAAGCGATCAGCGTCTGCCGGGCGAGGAAATAGCTCGTCTCCATTGCCTTGAACTTGTCGCCCACGGCTTCGCCCAGCGCATGGAGCGCGGCGGGAATGTCGATCTCGTCCATGAAGCCGTAATGGAGGACGATCCGGTAGAAGCCCTCGCCGAGCGGCTTCACTTCGGCACGGGCCGCGGGGGCGACATGCGGCACCTGCTCGATCGCCACGGTGAGGATCACCACGCGATCGTGCAGCACCTTGTTGTGCTTGAGATTGTGGAGCAGCGCGGGCGGAATGTCGTCGGTGCTGGCGAGGAACACGGCGGTGCCCGGCACGCGCTGCACCGAATGGCCGGCGGACTGGATGAAGATCTGGATCGGCATCGCCCCTTCGTGCAGCCGCGCGCGGACCAGCCGGCGCCCGCTCGCCCAGGTGGTGAGCAGGATGAAGACGATCGCTGCCACCAGCAGCGGGAACCAGCCGCCATCGGGGATCTTGGTGACGTTCGAGGCGAAGTAGAGCCCGTCGATCAGCAGGAAGCCGCCGGTGACCAGCCCGGCCACGACCGGCGGCCATTTCCACACCGCGAAGGTGAGCACGCCCAGCATGCAGGCGGTGATGAACATCGTGCCGGTCACCGCGATGCCATAAGCGGCGGCGAGATTGCTCGAGCTGCGGAAGCCGAGGACGAGCAGGATCACCATGATCAGCAGCAGCCAGTTGGTGAGCGGGACATAGATCTGCCCCGCCGCCTTGGCGCTGGTATGGCGGATGCGCAGGCGCGGAAGGAAGCCGAGCTGCACCGCCTGCTGCGTCACCGAAAAGGCGCCCGAGATCACCGCCTGGCTGGCGATCACCGTCGCCATGGTGGCGAGGATGACGAGGGGGAGGCGGGCCCATTCGGGCGCCAGCAGGAAGAACGGGTTCTCCACCGCGGCGGGGTTGCTCAGCAGCAGCGCCGACTGGCCGAGATAGTTGAGCATCAGGCAGGGGAAGGCGATGTAGAGCCAGGAGACCATGATCGCCTTGCGCCCGAAATGGCCCATATCGGCATAGAGCGCCTCGGCTCCGGTCACCGCCAGCACCACCGATCCCAGCGCCAGGAAGGCAAGCATGGGATCGAGCAGGAAGAAGTTGAGCGCGTACCAGGGATTGAGCGCCCAGAGGATGTCGGGGCTCCGCGTGATCCCGGTCACGCCCAGCACCGCGATCACCGCGAAATAGAAGACCATCACCGGGCCGAACAGCCTGCCGACCCGCGCCGTGCCGCGCGACTGGATCATGAAGAGGCCGATCAGGATGGCGATGCTGATCGGCAGCACCAGCTGCGACAGCGAATCCTCGACCGTGGCGAGCCCCTCCACGGCCGACAGCACCGACACCGCCGGCGTGATGATCGCGTCGCCATAGAAGAGCGCGGTGGCGATCACGCCCAGGATCGTCACCCAGGGCGTCCAGCGCGTCTCGCCCAGCTTGCGCGTGATCAGCGCGAGCAGCGCCAGGCTGCCGCCTTCGCCCTTGTTGTCCGCGCGCAGGATGATGACGACGTACTTGACCGTCACCACCAGCACCATCGTCCAGAACACCAGCGAGAGCACGCCGAAGATGTGCTCCCGGTCCACCGCCAGCGGATGATGGCCGATGAAGCTTTCCTTGAGCGAATAGAGCGGCGAGGTGCCGATGTCGCCGAACACCACGCCGATGGCGCCGACGGCAAGCGTGCCGAGCCGATCCTGATGGCCGTGCGTGGGGCCGGTTTCGGCGGTCTGCGTCGCGTTCAAGGCGGGCCTTTCCCTGCCGGCTCCCCCTTCGGCGCCGTCGAGCCCGCCTAGTATTCAGAGGTTTCGGCCGCTGCCAACGATTTTATGGAATCTTTATGCGGGGGCCGAACTTCCCCGTGGAACCTTAACTGGCCGCCGCCCCACATCGCTGCTCACGACATCCTGTTCGGAGGTTCATCGTGGGTGCGTTTCTGCATCGTCTGGAAAGCGGCGCCGGAGGCTGGCCGGCACAGGCCGGGCTGCGGCTGGGCGGCGCGCTGCTGCTCGGCGGCTGCGCGCTGGCGGTGTCGGCGCTCGCCGTCTCGATCCACCATGCGCCGCTGCACAATGCCGATCCCGCCGAATTCGGCGAGGCCGTGCTTTCCGTCATCGCCTGGGCGCTGGGCTGGGCGCTGCTGATCGAGGGGCCGGGCCTGTTCCGGCTGATCCCCGTGCCGCCCGGGCACGTCCGGTTCGACAATGGGCGCCATGATCGCCGCCAATAGGGGAACAAGACCATGAACGACCTGATCTGGCTGGGAGCGCTCGCCGGGCTCTTCCTGCTCACGCTCGCCTGTGTCCGCCTCTGCGACCAGGCCTGAGGAGAACGCCATGCCGCTCCCGCTCGCGCTCGCCGGGCTCACTGCCCTGGGCCTGCTCATCTACCTCGTGGCCGTGCTCGTCCGGCCCGAGCGCTTCTGATCGGACTTCCCCATGACCGTGCAAGGCTGGACGCTGATCCTCGTCTTCCTGCTGCTCCTCGTCGCGCTCGCCAAGCCGATGGGGAGCTGGCTCTTCGCCATCTATGAAGGGCGGCGCACGCCGCTCCATGCCGTGCTCGGCCCGGTCGAGCGCGGCTTCTACAGGCTCGCCGGCGTCGATCCGCACGCCGAGCAGGGCTGGCGCCGCTATGCGCTGCACATGCTGGCGTTCCAGCTGGCGACCTTCGCCTTCACCTATTGCATCCTGCGCTTCCAGGACCTGCTGCCGCTCAATCCCCGCGGACTGGCCGGCCAGTCGCCCGACCTCGCCTTCAACACGGCGGTGAGCTTCACCACCAACACCAACTGGCAGAGCTATTCGGGCGAGAGCCTGTCGATCCTCAGCCAGATGCTCGGCCTCACCATCCATAATTTCCTGTCGGCGGCGACCGGCATCGCCATCGCCTTCGCGCTGTTCCGCGGCTTCGCGCGGCGCCAGGCGAGCGGCATCGGCAATTTCTGGGCCGACATGACCCGGGTGACGCTCTACGTGCTGCTGCCCGCGTGCATCGTCTATGCGCTGTTCCTGATCGCCAGCGGCGTGCCGCAGACCTTCCTGTCCTCGGTCGACGCGACCACGCTGGAGGGCGCCCGGCAGACGATCCTGCTCGGGCCGGTCGCCTCGCAGGAAGCGATCAAGATGCTCGGCACCAATGGCGGCGGCTTCTTCAACGCCAATTCCGCGCATCCGTTCGAGAATCCGGGCGCGCTCACCAATTTCGTCCAGATGCTGTCGATCCTGCTGATCGGCACGGGCCTGACTCACACGTTCGGCAGGGCGGTGGGGAATCCGCGCCAGGGCTGGGCGATCCTCGCCGCGATGCTGGTGATGTTCGTCGCCGGCACCACCATGAGCTATTGGCAGGAAGCCGCGGGCAATCCGGCGCTCCATCATCTCGGCCTTGCCGGGGGCAGCATGGAGGGCAAGGAAGTCCGCTTCGGCATCGCGGCCAGCGCCCTGTTCAGCGTGGTGACCACNGCGGCNTCGTGCGGCGCGGTCAACGCNATGCACGACAGCNTNACNNCGCTCGGCGGCATGATCCCGCTGTTCAACATGCAGCTTGGCGAGGTCGTGATCGGCGGCGNCGGCGCGGGCATCTACGGCTTCCTGCTCTACGCCATCCTCGCGGTGTTCGTCGCCGGGCTGATGGTGGGCCGCACGCCCGAATATGTCGGCAAGAAGATCGAGAGCCGCGAAGTGAAGCTCGCCGTCCTCGCCATCGCGGTGCTGCCGCTGATGATCCTGGGCGGCACCGCGCTGGCCTCGGTGCTGCCGGCGGGCCTGGCCGGGCCGCTGAACAAGGGACCGCATGGCTTCACCGAGATCCTCTACGCCTTCACTTCGGCCACCGCGAACAATGGCTCGGCCTTTGGCGGCCTGAGCGCGAACACGCCTTTCTACAACGGCATGCTGGGCGTCGCGATGTGGGTGGGCCGCTTCTTCATCATCGTGCCCGCGCTCGCCATCGCCGGCAGCCTGGCCGCGAAGAAGGTGCATCCGGAAAGCGCCGGTTCGTTCCCGACCACCGGCCTGCTCTGGGTCGGCCTGCTCGTCGGCATCGTCCTGATCCTGGGCGGGCTCACCTTCCTGCCCAGCCTCGCGCTCGGTCCCATCGCCGATCATCTCACGATGATCCACGGCCAGCTCTTCTGAGGTCCCTTGCCATGACGACCGCAACCCTGTTCACGCCCGCCCTGATCGGGCCTGCCATCGGCGACGCGTTCGCCAAGCTCGATCCGCGCCAGCTGGTGAAGAACCCCGTGCTCTTCACCACCGCGGTGGTCGCGCTGCTGCTCACCGTGCTGCTGTTCATCGGCGGCACCAGCCTCTCCCTGTCGTTCCAGGTCCAGCTCATCGTCTGGCTGTGGCTCACCGTGCTGTTCGGCACCTTCGCCGAGGCGCTGGCCGAGGGGCGGGGCCGCGCCCAGGCCGCGTCGCTGCGCGCCACCAAGTCGGAACTCAGCGCCCGGCTGCCGAGCGGCAAGACCGTCCCGGCCGCACAGCTGAAGAAGGGCGACCTGGTCCTGGTCGAGACCGGCGACCTGATCCCGGCCGATGGCGAAGTGATCGAGGGTGTCGCCTCGGTCAACGAAAGCGCGATCACCGGCGAGAGCGCGCCGGTGANCCGCGAGGCGGGCGGCGACCGCTCGGCGGTGACCGCCGGTACGCGGGTGATCTCGGACCGGATCAAGGTGCGCGTTACCCAGGAGCCGGGCCAGGGTTTCCTCGACCGGATGATCGCGCTGGTGGAAGGGGCCGAGCGCCAGAAGACGCCGAACGAGATCGCGCTGACCATCCTGCTCGTCGGCCTGACGATCATCTTCCTGATCGCCGTCTCGACCATTCCCGGCTTCGCCGCCTATGCGGGCGGGCAGGTGCCGGTGGCGATCCTCGCGGCGCTGCTGATCACCCTGATCCCGACCACGATCGCCGCGCTGCTCTCGGCGATCGGCATCGCGGGCATGGACCGGCTGGTGCGCTTCAACGTGCTCGCCAAGTCGGGCCGCGCGGTCGAGGCGGCGGGCGATATCGACGTGCTGCTGCTCGACAAGACCGGCACCATCACGATCGGCGACCGTGCCGCGAGCGAGTTCCGCCCGCTGAGCGGCGTCACCACCGACGAGCTGGCGCGTGCCGCCCTGCTGGCCAGCCTGGCCGACGAGACGCCCGAGGGCCGCTCGATCGTGGCGCTCGCCCAGGGCAGATATGCGGTGGAGATCCGCAGCCTGCCCAAGACCGCCGAGGTCATTCCCTTCACTGCCCAGACGCGCATCTCGGGCGTCCGCATCGGCACCACGCTGATCCAGAAGGGCGCGGTCGACGCGGTGCTGCGCGCCCATCCGGGCCTGGGCGAGGCGGCGGCGGGCGGCGACCTGCGCCGCAGCGCCGAGGAGATCGCGCGCCAGGGCCAGACTCCCCTGGCGGTGGCCGAGGATGGCCGGCTGTTCGGCGTGATCGCGCTCAAGGACGTGGTGAAGGCCGGGGTGCGCGAGCGGTTCGGCGAGCTGCGCCGGATGGGCATCCGCACCGTGATGATCACCGGCGACAACCCGCTGACCGCCGCGGCGATCGCCGCCGAGGCCGGGGTGGACGATTTCCTCGCCGAGGCCACGCCCGAGGACAAGCTCGCGCTGATCCGCAAGGAGCAGCAGGGCGGCCGCCTGGTGGCGATGTGCGGCGACGGCACCAACGATGCGCCGGCGCTCGCCCAGTCCGATGTGGGCGTGGCGATGAACACCGGCACCCAGGCCGCGCGCGAGGCGGGCAACATGGTCGATCTCGACAGCGATCCGACCAAGCTCATCGAGATCGTCGGCCTGGGCAAGCAGCTGCTGATGACGCGCGGGGCGCTGACCACCTTCTCGGTCGCCAACGACATCGCGAAATATTTCGCGATCATCCCGGCGATGTTCGTCGCGCTCTATCCGTCGCTCGGCGTGCTCAACGTGATGCAGCTGGCGAGCCCGCAGAGCGCGATCCTCTCCGCGATCATCTTCAACGCGCTGATCATCCCGGCGCTGGTGCCGCTTGCGCTCAAGGGCGTGAAGTATCGCCCGATCGGCGCGGGGCCGCTGCTGGCGCGCAACCTGGCGATCTACGGCCTGGGCGGCGTGCTGGCGCCGTTCGCGGGGATCAAGCTGATCGACCTGGTGGTGGCGGGGCTGGGGCTGGCCTAGCGCCCCTCCCGCTTGCGGGAGGGGCTGGGGGAGGGCGTGTCCCTCGCTCTCCCCCAGCCCCTCCCCCGACCCCTCCCGCAAGCGGAAGGGGAGAAGAAGGAAGAAGAAATGCTCAAGGATTTCACCACCGCTCTCCGTCCGGCGCTCGTCCTGACGATCCTGTTCGCCGCCCTGCTCGGGCTCGCCTATCCGGCGGCGCTCACCGGCATCGGCCAGCTCGCCTTCCCGCACCAGGCGAATGGCAGCCTGATCGTCGAGAACGGCCGGGTGCGCGGCTCCGAGCTGCTGGGCCAGGGATTTGCCGGCCCCCGCTATTTCCACGGCCGGCCCTCGGCCGCCGGCACCAATGGCTATGACCCCACCGCTTCGTCCGGCTCCAACCTGGGCCCGACCGCGCAGGCGCTCGCCGATCGCGTCGCCAAGGGCCTTGCCGCCAACCGTTCCGCACCAGGAAATTCGGTTCCCGCCGATCTGGTGACCACCTCCGCCTCGGGGCTCGACCCTGACATCAGCCCCGAGGCGGCCTTTTTCCAGGTGGCTCGCGTCGCCGGGGCGCGGGGATTGGGCGCGGACAAGGTGCGTGCGATCGTGGGCAGGCATGTCGAGCAGCCGCTGCTCGGCTTCCTGGGCGAGCCGCGCGTCAACGTGCTCGCGCTCAATCGCGATCTCGACAAGCAGGCGGCGCAGGGCGCAAAAGCCGCCGAGTGAGCGACGACGATCAGCGACCCGATCCCGACGCCCTGCTGCGTGCCGCCGCGCAGGAGGGCTTCGGCCGCCTGAAGGTATTCCTCGGCGCCGCCCCTGGCGTGGGCAAGACCTATGAGATGCTCACCGAGGCTGCGGCGCGGCGCAAGGCCGGCATCGACGTCGTCATCGGCGTGGTCGAGACGCATGGCCGCATCGAGACCGAGGCGCTGGTCCAGGGGCTGGAGATCGTGCCGCGCCGCCCGGTCGCCTATCATGGCCGCACCATCGCCGAGATGGACATCGACGCGATCCTGGCCCGCGCGCCGCAGCTGGTGCTGGTCGACGAGCTTGCCCATACCAACGCGCCGGGCAGCCGGCACGACAAGCGCTACCAGGACATCGAGGAGCTGCTCGCCGCGGGGATCGACGTCTATTCCACCGTCAACATCCAGCATATCGAGAGCCTGAACGATGTCGTTGCCTCCTTCACCAAGGTGCGGGTGCGCGAGACCGTGCCGGACCGTGTGCTCGAGGCGGCGGACCTTGAGATCGTCGACCTGCCGCCCGACGAGCTGATCGAGCGGCTGCGCGAGGGCAAGGTCTATGTCCCCGAGGAAGCGACGCGGGCGCTGGGGCATTTCTTCTCCAAATCGAACCTGACCGCCCTGCGCGAGCTGGCATTGCGCCGCGCCGCCCAGGCGGTCGATGCGCAGATGCTCGACTATCTGCGCACCCACGCCCTGGCCGGCACCTGGGCGGCGAGCGAGCGGCTGGTGGTGGCGGTGAGCGAGCTGCCCGGCTCGGCCGAGCTGGTCCGTGCCGCCAAGCGCGTCGCCGACGGGCTGCGCGCGCCCTGGACGGCGGTGCACATCGAAACGCCGCGCACCGCCCGGCTCAGCGACGCGGAGAATACCCAGATCGCCGCGACGCTCCATCTCGCCAGCCAGCTCGGCGGGCAGGTGGCGACGGTTCCGGCGGAATCGGTGCTGGAGGGCCTCAAGCGCTTCACCGCCGAGGCGCGCGCCACCCAGCTCATCGTCGGCAAGTCGGCGCGCTCGCGCTGGTTCGAGCTGCGGCACGGCTCGGTGGTGGACCGGCTGGTGCGCGAGACGCCCGGCATCGCGGTGCACGTGCTGCCGATGCTCGAGGCGCCCGCGCCCGGCCGCCACCACCGCCCGCGCGGCCGCTGGGGCTCCCCGGCCGACTATGTCGTCTCGCTCGGCCTGGTCGTCGCGGTCACCGTGCTGGGGGCGACGATCTTCTCGCTCGGCAACATCACCAATATCGGGCTGCTCTATCTGTTGCCGGTGATGGTCGCGGCGACGCGCTACGGCGTGCGTCCGGGCGTGGTGACCGGACTGGTCTCGTCGCTCGCCTATAATTTCTTCTTCATCCCGCCGACCCGGACCTTCACCATCCAAGACCCGCAGAACATCATCACCGTGCTGGTGCTGATGGGCGTGGCGGTGGTCTCCAGCCAGCTTGCCGCGCGCGTGCGGGCACAGGCCGAGCTGGCCCAGCGCAGCGCCGCGCAGAACAGCACGCTGGCCGGCTTCGCGCGGCTGCTGACGGGGGTGAGCACGCAGGAGGATCTTGGCCAGACGCTCTGCGCCGAAGTCGCGCGGCTGCTCGATGTGAGCGCGGTGCTGCTGCTCCCCGAGCACGGCCAGCTCGGGCTGCGCGCGGCCTATCCGCCGGAGGACCGGCTCGAGATGATCGAGCAGGCGGCGGCGCAATGGTCGTTCGACCACAACAGCCCGGCCGGCCGCGGCTCGGACACGCTGACCGCTTCGGAATGGCTGTTCCACCCGCTCGCGGCGGGCGGGCGGGCGCTGGGGGTGTTGGGCGTGGCGCGGATCGACGCGGGCAATCCGCTGCGCTCGGACCAGCTGCCGCTGCTGCTCAGCCTGCTCGACCAGGCCGCGCTCGCCTTTGAGCGGATCGCGCTGGAGAGCGAGATGGCGATGGTGACCCAGCTGAAGGAGCGCGACCGGCTGCGCGCGGCCCTGCTCTCCTCGGTAAGCCACGACTTGCGCACGCCGCTCACCACCATCCTCGGCATGCTGGGCGAGATGCAGCCGGCGGGCGAAGGGCAGGAGGAGCAGCTGTCCGCCGCCCGCGCCGAGGCGGAACGGCTCAACCGCTTCGTCGCCAATCTGCTCGACATGGTGCGGATCGAGGCGGGGGCGCTTCACCAGTCGATCGAGCCGGTCGACCTGGCCGAGGCAGTCGCCGCCGCCGTGCACGATCTGCGCCGGGTGCTGGAGGATCATCCGGTGCGGCTCGACGTGCCGCCCGAGCTTCCCTTCGCCTCGGTCGATCCGCAGCTGTTCCACCATTGCCTGATCAACCTGATCGAGAATGCCGGGAAATATGGCGATCCGGGCTCGTCGATCACCCTTACCGCCCGCCGCCAGCCGGGGAGCATGACGCTGAGCGTGATGGACGAGGGCCCTGGCCTGCCGCCGGGTGACGAGGCGCGGATCTTCGAGACCTTCACTCGGATCGAGGGATCGGACCGCAAGGGAGGCACCGGGCTCGGCCTCGCCATCGTGAAGGGATTTGCCGAGGCGATGGGGCTGAGCGTTTCCGCGGCGAACCGCACCGATCGGGCCGGGGCGATCTTCACCATCCGCTTCCCGGAAGCATTGCTTCGGAAAGGAAATGCAGGCGAATGAGCCAGCAGGCGAAAATTCTGGTGGTGGACGACGAGCCGGCGATCCGCCGCCTGCTCGGCGCGGGGCTGGCGCGCGCGGGCTATCGCGTGGTCGAGGCGGCGAGCGCCCGCGACGCGCTGAGCGCCATGCAGATCGACAAGCCCGAGGCGGTGCTGCTCGATCTGGGCCTGCCCGATCGCGACGGGCTGGAACTGGTGCCGCTGCTCAAGGCGGCGGGCGCGTCCGTGATCGTCGTCTCCGCGCGCGACGCGACCGAGCAGAAGGTCACCGCGCTCGATCTGGGCGCGGACGACTATGTGACCAAGCCGTTCGATACCGAGGAAGTGCTCGCCCGCGTCCGCACGGCGCTGCGCCACCGCCTTTCGGTGGAAGCCGAGATGCCGGTGGTGCGGATCGATGCGATCGAGATCGACCTGGGCGCGCGGCTGGTCCGCAGGGCCGGCGAGGAGGTGCATCTGACGCCCAAGGAGTTCGGCTTTCTCGCCGAGCTCGCCAAGCATCCCGGGCGGGTGGTGACTCACGCCCAGCTGCTGCGCACCGTCTGGGGCCCGGGGCACGAGCATGACGTCGAATATCTCCGCGTCGCCGCGCGCGGCGTCCGCCGCAAGCTGGAGGGCGATGCGGCGGCCCCGTCGGTGATCCGCAACGAGCCGGGAGTGGGCTATCGCCTGATGGCCTGACCGAAGCCGGGATCAGGGGCCCCCAGGGCGCCTTTCGAGCCCTATTCCGGCACATAGACGAGATCGCCGCTGGGCAGGCGATAGGTAACGCCCGCCTTCACGCCGCCGCCATCGCCCATGCGGTCGGATGCGGTATAGCGCTCGAGCTTCTCGCCGTCCTTGACCGTGATCGTCATGTCCTTCTTGCCCGGATTCTCGACCACCACCACCTGTCGGGACTGGAAGGGGTTGAGCGGGTTGCGCGCGATCAGCACCATCAGCACGGCGGTGATGACGAGGAACAGGTCGACCAGATTGACGACCGAGAGGATCGGATCGTCATTCTCATCGTCTTCGATGAAACGCATCAGGCGGCTCCCGTCTCGATCGCGCGCAGCTCCTCGAGGAGCCAGCGGCGGCGGATGGTGTAGACGAAGAAGGTGATCGACGCGGCGACCAGCGCGAGGATCACCGAGGAGAAGGCAACCACGAGGTTCTCGCCCACCGCCCGGCTGTTGTTGCTCCCGAGCGCGAGCAGCGCCGGGCCCATCGGGATCATCGTGGCGACCAGGCCCAGCATCGGTGCCGCGCGCGACACGATCCGCAGCCATTCGAGCCGGCGCAGCACGACGAGCTCGAGATCGTCGGCTGCGCAGCCGGTATGCCGCTGGTGCATGGCCAGCCGGCTGGCGCGCCGTCCCCGCAGCCGCTGCACGCCTTCCGCCGCGAATCCGCCAAGGCTGACGACCGCATAGGCGAGGGACGCGAGTATCAGCACCATCACCGGAATGAGGAACAGGCGCGACAGGTCGTACAATGTCGCTTCGAGCACGGGCATCAGCAGATCCTTCAGGCTGGAACGGGGGGCCGGCGCATCCGCATTTCGCGCAGGATGCCGGTGATGAAGAGCAGCAGGAGCGCCAGCAGCAATCCCGCGACAGGGGTGGTGCGGATCGCGGGCGCCGGCCCTGGCGGGGTCTGCTCCAGGATCATTCCGCGCGCAGCAGGCATATGCGCGGCGGCGGCCCGGGCAGGGGCGGGTGCCGCCCGCGGAGCGGCTGGGGCGATGGTCCGCAGGCCGAAGCCCCCCGCCGCCGTGGAGGCGCTGCTGCGCGCGGCCATGGCGAGGGCGGCGCGCTTCTCCTCCAGGGAGCGGCGGGTCCGCGCATCGGGCTGCCAATAGCCGCGCGACACCGCCTCGAGCATGCGCTCGACGATCTGGCGTTGCGCCGAGGGATGGGCCTGGGCGAAGAAGCGATCAAGGCCCAGCCGGCGCGTATCGCGCACATAGATATCGTGCATCGCCTGCCATTGGTCGGCGCGCACGCTGGCGGGATCGGTCACCTGCCAGCCCCAAAGGTTGTTGACGATGTCGAGCATCGCATTGGCGCCGGAATAGCCCTCCGCCTGCATCGCGCCGATCCATTGCGGGTTGAGATAGCGAGCGCGCAGTTCGCTGGAGAGGAAGCTGGCGGCGGTGGTCACCTTGCCCTCGGTGCCGCGCAGATCGGCGACGTAGAGATCGGGCGCCTTGCCCGTCAGGCTGCGGATCGCGAGCGACAACCCGCCGAGATGTTCGAACGGGTGATCGGTCGAGAGCAGGCCATGCACGTTCGACGATCGCGACATCACCGCGGCATCGACGCCGCGCAGCTGCTCGGCGAACAGATTGGCCTCCCCGGGCGCCATGCCCCATGCGCTCGCGCCATAGGCATATTGCAGGCGCGCCAGAAACGGATCGGCGAGGTCCTTGTCGGCGTTCCAGTTCCTGTCCTTGGCGATCTGGCCGGGCAGGCCGGTGCCATAGTCGCCGGGCGCATTGCTGAAGATGCGCAGTCGCGCCAGCGCCTGCGCCCGGTCGGCGGGGACGCCCCGCGCCACCAGCTTCGCGGCGAGCGCCCGCGCGTTCGCGGCGGGGCCGCTCCCCTCGTCGAGCGCGGCAACCTGCTCGACCCCGCCGGCCAGCAGCCGCATGAAGCCGTCGAACTGGTCGCGATAGACGCTGCTGGCCTGAACCACCGCGTCGATCCGCGGCCGGCCGAGTTCCGCCGCCGGCACCACTTCCAGCCGCTCGAGCCGGTCGCCACGTCCCCACACCGGACGCAGGCCGAGCGCATGGAGGATCTGCCCCTCGACCACGCCCTGCTGGCGGATCGTCTCGCCCGAGAACATGACGAAAGCGAGCTTCTCCGGCGCCTTGCCGCCATGCCCGGTGCGATAGGCGGCAACAAGCTTGTCCAGCATCGCGCCGCCCTGGGCATAGGCGGCCCGGGTCGGAATCTTGTCGGCCTCGAACGCGTAGAGATTGCGGCCGCTCTCGACCTCCGGATTGCGTACCGGGTCGCCCCCCGCGCCGGGCCGCACGAAGCGGCCGGCAAGTCCCGCCAGCAACGCCTCGATCTCGCCGGTGTCCGCCAGCCGGGCGTCCAGCAGCGCGGCGCGCTCGATCTGGCCGCGCAGCTTCGGATCGACGATGCCGGCCGGGCTTTCCCCCTCGCGCAGATAGCGGGCGAGCGTGCGATAGGGCCGGCCCTGCCGGATCGCAGCGAAGTCCTCCGCGAATGCCTCGACCGGATCCTGTCCAAGCGCCTCGAGATAGGCGGGGCCGAGTTGCTGCATCACGGTCGTCAGGCGATGTTCGGCCGATGCGGGTTCGCCGAAACTGTGCAGGCCAAGCGGTATCGCGGTGCGCGCGACCTGGTGCAGATGGTCGTGCAGGGCGGCATAATAGCCGGGGAAATCGCGATCGATCGCCGCGGCATCCCAGCCGATGTCGCGATCCAGATGCGCCGCGGCGGCCTTGGCGCGGATCTCGCCGGCGACGCGATCACGCACGCCGCCATCGTCAAGCTGCGCATATTGGTGGATCAGCGCATGGATGTCGCGAAGCTCGTCATAGAGTCCGGAGGGGCCGAAGGCGGGCGTCTGGTGGCTGATCGTCACGGCCCGGCCGCGCCGCCGCGCCTGGATCGCCTCGGCGACATTGTCCTGGATATAGGGATAGAAGACCGGCAGGTCGCCGACGAGCAGGAAGGGATAGTCGCCCGCCCAGAGCCCGCGATCCTTGCCCGGTGTCCATTCCTGGGTTCCGTGGGTGCCGAAATGGACGATCGCGTCGGCATGCCCGCGCACCCAGAGATAGGCGGCCAGATAGACGTGATCGGGCGGCAGCTTCTGGTCGTGATAGCTTCTCACCGGATCGCCGCCGCGCGGCGGCTGCGGCAGGATCGCCAGCTTGCCGAGCATCAGCCGCGGAATGACGAATGCGCCGCCGCGCAGCCAGCGGCTCTGCTCGGGCGGGCCCCAGCGCGCGACGATCTCCTCACGGCGCTCGCGGGGCAGGGTGTTCAGCCAGGCCGTGTAGGTCGCCAGCGGCAGCCTGGCCGCGAGTCCGCGTTGCTGGAGCACCGCCAGCGTCTCGGGCCGGTAATAGCCCGCCAGCATCGCCTGACCATCGGCGATCAGCCGTGACTCCTCGGCGGGCGTCACGTCGTAGCCCGCCGCCGCCATCGCCCGGCCGACATTGGCGAGGCTCTTCGGCAGATTGAGATTGGAGGCGGCGAGGTTCTTCTCGCCGACGGGATGGTTCCAGAAGAACAGCGCCACGCGCTTGTCGCGGGGGGCGATGGCGCGCAGCGCCGCGAGCCGCCGGAGCTTGGCCGCGAGCAGATCGATCTGTTCGGGGATCGGAACGGCCGCGCCTTTCTCGACCGCGCTGATCACCAGCGGGTCGGAGACGCCCCAGCCTTCGGGAATGGTCAGGAGCGCGGCGGCGGTCGAGGCCGGGATGCCGCCCGGTCCGGTGCGCCATTCGGCGACGGTCTGCGTGCGCGCGCTCAGTGCGAGAAGAACCGGAATATCGAGCGCCGCGAACTCTGCGGCACGCGTGGCGCCGTTCTGCATATGAGTCATGTTGACCAGCGCGATCGGGTGCAGCCCGCCCACCGTCCTGGCGATCGCCTGCGGATCGGTATCGTCATACCAGAAGGGGGCCGCCAGCAGCCCCTTCTCGGCGAGCGCCGCGACGACCGCGTCGACGATTTCGGTCTGCATGTCGCGGATCATGCCATCGGCGATGGCGATGGCGACCACCGGCCGGTCCGCCCAGCCCCGGGTCCCTGCCCAGGTTCGGAACGGTTCCGCCGCGGCAAACGGGGCAGGCGCCGCCGGATGATAGAGACCGGCCGCGGCAAGCCGCGCGGGTGCGGGCAGGGCGCCGATATCGCGTCCCGCGAGCGCCAGCGGAACAGCTTCGACGAAGCGGCGCAGATTGGCGGCGCCGCCGCCCGCATAATAGCCGATCAGCCGCCGCGCGACCTCGGGCGCGAGACCGCCCGAGCGCGGCGGGCCGCCCCCGATCGCGATCCAGGGGACGGCCAGCCGGTCGCCCAGGCCGCCGGCGGCCTTGTCCAGCGCGGCCATGTCGCCGGGGCGGGGGCCGTCGAACACCAGCAGCCGGGCGCCACCGGTCAGCTCCGCCGGCGTGCCGCCGTCCTCGATCTGCCGCCATTCGATCCGGTACCCCCGCTCCTCGGCCCAGCCGGCCAGCCGCTCGAACTTGGCCGGCAGCGTGAAGCGCGTCGCGACGATCCTGACGACCGGCGGATGTCCCGGCACCGTCGTCTCCTGCGCGGAGGCCATGCCGGCCAGGAGCGTCAGGATCAGGGCAAGAAGCAGCCGCATCGTCAGAAACTGGCGCCCAGGCCGATGAAGAACACCCGCCCCGGCTCGGCGAAGCTGTAGAGCGCGGAGGTCTCCGCCAGCCGCTTTCCGAAAATATTGTCGATCCCGGCCTTGAGGGTGAGCTGGCGGTTCAGCGCGTGGCTCGCATCGAGCGACCAGAGATCATAGGCGTCGAGCCGGACCGCGTTGGTGGCGGCGCCCACGGTCTGGTAGACGGTCTGCTTGCCGATATAGCGGCCGCGCACGTTGAGCGCCGTGCCGGGCAGGGGTTCCCATGCCAGCCTGACCTTGACCGTGTCGTTCGGACGTTCGGCAAGCTCGCGATTGGCGGAGATGTCGCGCGGCTCGACATGGGTATAGCTGGCACCGAGCGTCAGCATGCGCACCGGCCGAACTTCCGCCGACAGCTCGACACCCTGCGTGCGGGCCCGGCTCACATTGACATAGGCGCGCCGCTCGCGCCCACGAACGCCGCAAAGTTCGACGCAGATCGTCTGCACCAGCCCGCGCAGGTCGTTGCGGAACAGCGTGGCGCCGACATTCCAGTTCCGCCCCGCATAGCTGGCGCCGAATTCATAGGCAGTGCTGGTTTCCGGCTTGAGCTCGGGATTGCCGGTGATGATGAAGCGTCCCCCGGCGGCCACGGTGATATAGCCGCGCGACAATTGCTTGAGGCTCGGCGCCTTGAACGCCTCGCCGAAGCCGCCGCGGAAGCGCAGCCCCTCGATCGGCGCGACGACCAGATAGGCGCGCGGCGAAACCTGCCAGCCATAGCCGGGATGGTGATCGAAGTGGCTGCCGGCGGTGAGCGAAATGCCGCCGGTGATATCCCATTCATCCTGGACGAAGAGCGCGTCGTGATCGACGCTTGCGGAGCCTGTGGCGTTGACCGTGGCGTCGCGCAGCGCTTCGCGCCGGTGCTCGCCGCCCAGGGTCAGGCGGTTGCCCCGGAAGAGGTTGAGGAGCACGCTCGCATCGGCGGCCGTGTCCGTCACCTTGGTGGGCTGGGTCGGCGCCTGATTCTGGTCGCGTTCGTTGATCCGTTCGAGCGTCGAGCGATAGGCGCGGGCGCGCAGTTCGCCCCAGCGCCATTGGCCGGTATAGCTGCCATAGGTCTGCGCCCGGGTGACGTGATCCTGATATTCATAATAGGTGGCCGGCGCCGAGGTCGTCACCGTATCGCGCGCGCGATCGTCGTCGATCGCGGCCTGGCCGACTTCGAATCTCTGCCCCGCCACGGGCTCCCACCAGGCAATGATGCTGCCGCTCAGTGCGCTGCGCCCCTCGAGCTCGCTCTGCCGCGGGTCCGTCAGGCTCTGCGTGCGGTCGCGGTAGCGATATTCGCCCCAGGCGACCATGCCGAGCGTCCTGGTCAGGGGCCCGCCGACCAGCGCCGCCATCTGCGCGCTGTCGCCGCCGCTGCCATCGCGGAAGCCGGCGAGGCCGAGCGCGCTCACCTCGATCCGCTCGGTGGGGCGGCGGGTGATGACGTTGATGACGCCGGCCAGCGCCTCCGAGCCATAGAGCGCGGACAATGGCCCGCGCACCACTTCGATACGGTCGATCGCGATGCTGGGCACCCAGCCGAGGTCGAAATCGACATGCGCCATATTGGCGGCGGCGTCGTTGATCCGGCGCCCGTCCGCCAGGGTCAGCACATGCTCGTTCGACATGCCGCGGATCGAGATGCCGCGCCGGGTCATGCCGATGCCGTTGATCGCCACGCCGGGCTCGTTCTCCAGCGCTTCGGCGAGATCCTGGACCGGGCGCCGCCGCAGCTCCGTGCCGGTCACCACCGACATGGTCGCGGGCGCGTCGGCGATCGTCTGCTCGTTGCGGGTGGCCGTGACCACGATCTCCGCGGCGCCGCGCTGCGGTTCGTTGCCGGTATTCGCGTGCGCCTCGTCTGCAGCCGCGTGTCCGACGCCGGCCATGACGAGTGCCGCGCCCGTGGCGGCGATTCTGGTGCAGAGATTCAAAGGACCATCCCCCCGGATGAAAGGCTCGATGCAAGAAGTGCGAATCGCGTAACATTATATCATATCGTGAACAAGGGGCGGCTCGGGCTTTTGGTCCGGAGCATTCGGATCGGGGCGATCAAGCCCATCTCGAATGCGCATCATCTTGACGCGCGGAGCCGCACACAAGGGGGCAGACCCTTGGCCAGTCGAGCTTCCAACGCGGTATTCCGGCTGTTCTGAAGGGCTTCCCGCCGAATCGCGAGGCCAGGGCTGGTGCCGAGTGCAGGGATCGAACCCGCGACCTTCGGTTTACAAAACCGCTGCTCTACCAGCTGAGCTAACCCGGCACCTGCCCGAAACCCGCGACGATCCGCAGGTTGCTCGCCCCTTGGTCGGCTTCGTCCGGGCGGTCAAGGCCGAACTATGCCGGGTCGATGGGCGCGGGGCGAGTGACGATCCACAGCGCGCAGGCCGCCATTCCCGCCGCGACGCCGAGCGCCAGCGCGGCATGGGGGCGTACCGAGATCCAGAACAGCGCATAGCCCAGCGCGATCCCGGCACAGGCCGCGATCTTGCCGCGGCGCGGGATCGCCCCCTGCTCGCGCCATTGCCGGATCGGCGGCCCCACCTTGGGATGATCGAGCAGCCATGCCTCGAGCCGGGCCGATCCGCGGGCGAAGCAGCCGGCCGCCAGGATCAGGAAGATCGTGGTCGGCATCACGGGCAACAGCGCCCCGATCACGCCGAGCGCGACGAAGAAGCAGCCGAGCGCCACCCAGAGCAGGCGCGCCGCGCGGCTGCCGAGGCGCGGCTCAGGCGAGATGGCGAGTGACCCGGAAAGGGGCGGGGATCATCGGGCTCTCCTTGGCGCGAGGTGGCAGGGTGGCGCGCGCCGGGGCCGGCGTCCAGCCCCCGCGCGGATCAGTGCCGGCTGGAATGGCGTTCCGCCATGTAGCGGCCGGGCGAGGTGCCCAGGGCCTTGCGGAACATCGTGACGAAGCTCGGCACGCTCTCATAGCCAAGGTCGCCTGCGACCTGCTGGATCGAGGCGCCGCCCGCCAGCCACTTGACTGCGAGCATCACCCCCAGCTGCTGGCGCCAGCGGCCGAAGCTCATGCCGGTCTCGCGATGGATCAGCCGGGCGAGGGTGCGTTCGCCCAGGCCGGCGCGGCGGGCCCAGCCGTCGAGCGTGCCGCGCTCGGCCGGGGCGGCCATCATCAGGTCGACTACCCGGCGCAGCCGGGCATCGGCGGGCATGGGGAGGTGAAGATCCTCGATCCCGGCGGCAGCGATCTCGTCGAGCAGGACCGCGACCAGCCGGGCATTGGGGCCGGTCTCCTCGTAGAGGACGGGCAGGACGGCGGCGCGGGCGAGCAGCTCGCGGAGCAGCGGGCTGACCGAGAGGGCACAGCAGCTGGCGGGCAGGCCTGCCGCCACGTCCGGGGCGATGAAGGCGTTGTAGCCTTCCAGCGCGCCCGTCGCCTTGACCGAATGGAGGGCGCCGCCGGGGATCCAGATGGCGCTGCGCGGCGGGACGATCCACAGCCCCCCGTCCACCTCGCAGCTCAGCGCGCCGCGCTGGGCCAGGATGATCTGGCCCTTGGCGTGGTGATGCGGGGCGAGCTCGAAGCTGCCGAACGCTTCGGTGATGAAGCCATAGGTGACGACCGGGCGGGGCACCGCGTCCGGATCCGTCCAGCCATTATCGCTGCCGATCTCATTCAGGATGGGCATATCCGCTTCCGCTTTGATTGGCAGGATATAATAATAATCTGTCCATGCTTCGCAATGACGACAATAATGCGAGCCATTATCAGTTGTGTGCGAACCCGTCGAGCCCGGAAGGGCGGCGCAAGTCGACAGATTGGGCACGGAAGCCGGCATGCCGTCGCGGGCATGGGCCGGGCAAGGGTCCAGGCGGCGGCGCGGGGCGGGGAGACGTGGCAATGAATTCTGCATGAGGACCCTGTGATGCTGCCGATGGAATCGCCCGAACGCCCCGTGGCCAAGGCTCCCGGCCGGATTGGCCAGGCGCTCATCCGGCTGCTGATGAAGCGCGCGACCGTGACGGCCAGCGAACGGCTCGCCGACGGCTTCCGGCTGATCACCCTGGAAGGTCCGGCACTGGAGGGCATCGCCTGGACGCCGGGGCAGAAGATCCAGATCGCGATGGGATCGGCGTTCACTGCGCGGACCTATACGCCGATCGAATGGAACCCGGGGACCGGGCGCGCCTGCATCCTGGGCCATGTGCACGGCGACGGGCCGGGCAGTTCCTGGGTGCGCGACGTGGCGCCGGGCGCCATGTGCGACATCTTCGGGCCGCGCGGCTCGCTTGATGCCGGCCGGATGCACGGCCCGCTGGCGGTGTTCGGCGACGAGACCTCGATCGGGCTCGCCCATGCGCTGGCCTATCAGACCCCGGGGCGCGTAGTCGCCGGCTATTTCGAGGTCGGCGACGTGGAGGGCAGCTGCCGGGTGGCCGAGCAGCTGGGGCTCGACCGGGTCGCGCTGTTCGCGAGAGCGGCGGACGATGCACATGTCGGCGAGATGGAGCTGCGGCTCGCGACGCTGGCGGCCGGCGGCACCGGCTTCGTGCTGACCGGCAAGGCGAGTACCGTCCAGCGCCTCCGTCAGCGGCTGAAGCGGCTGGCGGTGCCGCCGAGCCGGATCGCGACCAAGGCCTATTGGGCGCCGGGCAAGGTGGGAATGGATTAGGGTGAGAACCCAAGCAAGTATCTGATTTCCCTGCCGTCATCCCGGCCTTGCGCCGGGATCCCGCTTCTGCTTGCGCTGGCGAGATAGCGGGACCCCGGCGCAGGGCCGGGATGACGAAGGAAGAATATGAGCCCCCCTAGCGCTCGAGCTTCTCCACCTGCCGTTTCGCATTGGCGTTGCCCGGATCCAGCGCGAGCGATCGCCGATAGTTGCGGATCGCGGCTTCGCGGTTGCCGGCGCGGGCATGCGCCTCGCCCAGGCTGTCCCACGCATTGGCGTCCGCCGGATAGAGCGCGGCGTTGCGCTCGAAGACGCGGAGCGCGTCGGCGATCTGGTTCTGGCGGAGCAGGCGGTAGCCGAGCAGGTTGAGGACCGACGGGTCGTCCTTTCCGTTCCGCGTGCGATCATAATGGGCCAGCGCCGCATCCAGGCCGCGCCGGGCGGCGACGACGAGCAGCAGATCGCCTTCGCGCGGCTGGCGGGCCTGATACTGCCAGCCCTGGGCGTCGCCGACGACCTTCATGATGCGCTCATAGATGGACGAGAAGCTGTCCGAGTTGCCGAGCAGGGCGATGCCCCAGCCCTTGTCGGCGTCCATGAACATCAGCGACTGGAAGCCCTCGTTCGCGCCGTTGTGGCGGAACTGGCCGGGATGGCCACCATAGCCGACACCGAAACCCAGCCCGATGCCGCCGGGCTTGCCGGGATCGTCGGGGCAATGCGGCGTCAGCATCTCGCGCGTCATCGCCTGCGAGAGGACATGGTTGGCCTTGCCTTCGCGGGAGAGCGACACTTCGATGCCGAGCCGGGCGAGATCCTCGGCAGTGGTCCACAGGCCATCGGGGGCGAGCTCGGGATAGACGTGCCATTTGCCCGGAGTGACGGCGCCGTCGGGTCCGGTGCCGCTGGCGGCGCGGGCCGCCAGTTCCGGGGGCAGGGCCTGGGCGAAGCTGCTGCTCGTCATGCCGGCAGGGCGCAGGACGCGCGCGGCCATGAATTCCTCGAACGGCTGGCCTGCCGCCTCGCGGATCATCAGGCCCTCTATCGTCACGCCGCCGCCCGAATAGATGCATTGGGTGCCGGGCTCCACGGTCACGCGGACCGCCGGACTGTTGGCGGGCGGCTTGCCGTCGAGGATCTGCTCGATGCCCGGCACCGGCATGCCCTGAGCATAGCCGGCAAAGCCATGGACGTTCAGCCCGGCATTGTGCGTCATCAGCCGGCGCAGCGTGACCTTGCGGGCGGCGGCGAGCGGGCTCTCCGGCAGCTTCCAACCCTTGAGCTGGGTGTTCACATCGGCGTCGAGGGAGAGCTTGCCCCGCTCGACCAGCCACAACGCCCCCATGGCGGTGACCGGCTTGCTGATCGAGGCTGCCTGGAACAGCGTGGCCGGCGTGACCGGCGCGGTGCCGCCCGCCTCGGTCACGCCGAAGCTGGCCGAGAAGGCGATGCGATTGTCCTTCACCACCGCGATGCTCATGCCCGGCACGCGGAAGACCTGCATCAGCTCGGCCAGCGTCACGGCGAGCGGCGGCTCGCCGGGCCCCAGGTCGATCGTGAGCATCACGGTTTCGGGCGCGAGCAGCGGGGTCTGCTGCGCGGGTGCCTGGGCCTGTGCCCGGGCGGGAGCGGCCGTTGCGAGATGCGCCAGGGCAACGCTCGAAAGAAGGGCGGACGAAGCGATGGAGCGCAGGGCTCGGTCGATCATGTGCATCAGAAGCTCCCGCGGATCGTGAAGGTGAAGATCGGCCCGATCAGCTGGTCGTTGCGTTGCCGGAACACCAGCGGGCTCGCGTTGCGCCGCCCGGCATAGACCTGGCGATCATAATAGTGCCGCCCGTTGAGGACATTGCCCACCTGCGCGCGCACGGTGAGGCCGAACACGTCCTTGTGTTCGACGAAGACGTTGGCGAACCAGGGGCCTTCGTTCTCGCGGTTCACTTCGGTGAGATAATAATAGGCCGTATTGTGATTGAGGCCGGCCGTGGCGCCCCAGGCGAAATCGCTGTTCGGCAGGTCGTGGCGGAAATCCAGTTCGGCCCAGCGATCCTGCGTCCCGCTGATCGGGCGCATCTCGCCGGTGAGCGGATCGCGGACGCGGGCGATCTCGAAGCCCAGCTTGGCGTCGAGCCGGGCGCCGGGCAGGCCCAGCGGCGCGAACTGGATCGTGCTGGTGCTCTCCAGCCCGAAGCGCGTCGCGCGCGGCAGATTGCCGACGCCTTCGCCATCCGTGCCGATCGGCACGATGTCGACGATGTCCTCGACGGCGTAATAGTAAGCGCGCAGCCGGGTCTTGCCCGCGGCGCCCAGTGCGCGGCCGACCTCCATCTCCGCTTCCCAGCTCTGCGGGGGGACGAGTTCCGCATTGCCGCTATTCTGCCGTTCTGACTTCAGGTTGGGCTGGGCCATGAAATCGTAGAAGCTGATCTGGCCGACCCGACGACGCAGCTTGAGGCTGAGATCCCATTGCTCGTCCGGTCGCCAGCCGAGCGTGATGCTGCCCTTGGGCCGGAAGAACCGGCGCGCGGGCAAGTCGCCATCGACACGCTCAAGCGCGCTGGACTCGCCGCCGGCGGCGACCTGGAGGCTGATCCCCGCGCCGAGCGGGCGGCTGAACGTCACCATGCCCTCGTGCCGGACTTCGCGCACGATCCCGCTGCCGCCGGGGAAGGGAACCGGCACGAAGGCACCCCGCGGATCGAGCCTGGCGAGCGCGCCGCGCTGGTCGAGGCCGTTGACCGCGCGCTCGAGCGAGAGCTGCCAGTCGCTTCCCCCCATCTTCCAGCCATATTCGGCACGGGCGATGGTTTCGGTGATGTACGAGTTGCGCTCGAAGCGGGTGCCCTGATCGGGCGCGCCGCTCGCGAAACTGTCGACCTGGGTGGAAATGAGCGGCTCATGGTCGAAATGGCGCAGGCCGATGATCTTGAACCGGCCGGGCCCGAGCGGGAATTCATAGTCCGCGTTGACGTCGTACATCCAGCCGTCGAGCCGGTTGCGGCGCAGGCGGGTGCCGTCATTGCCATCGGCACGATAGCGCCGCTCGAAATCATAGACCGGCCCCCAATAGGGCGAATAGTTGAGGATGAGATGCCCCTTGGCGCCGCCCGGTCCGTCGAAGCCGAGCCTGAGCTTGGCGACGAGCGTGTCCGATTCCGAATGATATATTTCCTCGCGGCGCTCGATCAGCGTTCCGTCGGCGGCATGGAACAGCTCCGGCCCGCCAAGGCCGCCGCGCCCGGTCTGATCCTCGAGCGAGAGCGTGTAATCGATCCCGCGCGTCTTGCCCGTGTAGCTGACATTGCCGCGGAACAGGTTGGGGCGCGCATAATGGGCCCGGAAGTCCGGCCGCCATTCGAACTGGCCGCCTGCCTTGCGGGCCTGTTTGAGGATGATGTTGGCGACCTGGCCGGCCAGGCCGGCGATGCCGAGGGTGGAAGCGTCGACGATCTCGATCCGCTCGACATTGCCGGCAACGATGCGCTGGAGCTCGGCGATCGCACCGCCGGTCTTGTTGGCGATGCGTTCGCCGTTGATCAGCACATTCTCCGATGCCTGGCCAAGGCCGCGCTCCTGGTCCGCGCTGCGGATGGTGAAGCCGGGGACCCGGACGAGCATGTCATAGGCGGTCCGCGGGGCGAAGCGAGTGAAGTCCTCGGGAGCGAAGACCTGCTTGGCGCTGGGTGGCGGCGTGGTGGTCTGGGCGGCCGCGCTCACGGGGAGGAGCGCGGCGCCGGCGAGAAGCAGCGCAGCTGGACGCATCTGGGAAAGGCTTCGCGACGATCAGTTGCGCAGCGTGCGCAGCTGGACGAGCTGATCGGGCGTGGGCTTGGCGATTCCGATCTTGCGGGCGCGGCGCACATCCTCGGCGGTGACGCCGACTGCCTTCATCTCGACGAGCCGGTTCGCCGGCAGATCGGCATAGCCGATCGCGGCGAGCTCGCGGACATAGGCGGGCGTGACGCCGATCGCCTTGAGCTGCACGGCCTGGTCGGCGGAAAGGTTGCGCAGCCCCGCGCCCGCCATGTCCGAGAGGAATTCGGGCGACACGCCGAGTGCCTTGAGCTCGATCAGATTCCTGCCGATCAGCTTGCCCAGCCCGGCGCGCAGCATCTTGCCGGCATAATCGGCATCGATGCCGAGCGCGGCGAAGGCAGTGAGATCCTCGAGATTGTCGGGGCGGAAGCCCTGGCGCGCGAGGTCGGCGACATAGGCCGGCGTGACGCGGAGCGCGGAAAGGGCGATGAGCTGATTGATGGTCGGCTTGGGATAGTCGGCCTGGACCAGCGCCTCGACCAGCGTGCGGTTGGCGCCGACCATCGTCAGGTCGAGCGATTCCCGGAAGCTCGGCGCGCCGATGCCGCGGCCGGCGAGATAGCGCGCGAACTCGGTGGCGGGGGTGAAGGTGCAGTTGCCGGTGGCGACCTGCTTGCCGGCATCGCCCGCGCAGTCGAGGCGGCCGGGCTCCCGGGCGATGGCGAAGCGGACCGGGCCATCGGCTTCGAGCGCGCGGCTGTCGAGCCCGAGCTGCTCGTGGCTGAGATGGGTGTTCATGTTGCTGCGCGGGCCCATGGACAGGCGCAGCTCGAAGCGCGTGCCGCTGGCTTCGAGCTGGAGCTTGAAGCTGATCGGCGTGGACGCGGTGACCGGGTCGCGGGCACGATCGCCAGCGATGGCGGCGGTGGCGAGCAGGGTAACGGAGGCGATGACGGCAAGAACGCGGTTCATGGCATTTCTCCTAATGCAGCAGGCAAGCCGGGGGCGTCCGCCCCGGACGGGGCGTTGGCGCTTCGGCAATGGGCAGGTGGAAGAGCGGACCCGGTTAGTTGTCGGGATTGGGGTCCGGATCGGGATGCGGATTCGGGTTGGGCCGCGGATTGGGGTTGGGATTGGGACCGCGCTTGCGGCCGTTGCGCGTGAGGGCGAGCGTGTCGATCTCGACCGGCATGCCGGCGTTGCGCAGGCGGCGGACATCGTCGGCGCTCACGCCCATGCCGGCCAGCGCGACATAATCGTCCAGCTGGCCGCGGAAGCCGGCCGACACCAGGCTGCGGACATAGTCGGGATTCACGCCCACCGCCCGGGCCGAGACGATGTCGTCGAACGACCGGATGCGCAGGCCGGTGGACATCATCGCCTGGACATATTCCGGCGTGACGCCGACGGCGCGCATGCTGGTCGCGTCGTCGAGGCTGATCGGGCCGAGCTGCGGCGCGGCGCGGCGGATCGCCTCGATATATTCGGGCGTGACGCCGACGGCGCGGGCGCCGATGATCGCATTGAGCTCACGGTCGCGGCCGTTGTCGCTCCGGGCCTCGCGGTCCTGGCGGGGGTCGGGCGCGGCGGCGGCGGCCACCGGCGCAGGCGTGGCGGCGGCAACGGCAGGGGCATGTTCGGTAGCTGCCGGAGC
>OAOK01000054.1_pt1 | contig 45088 bp, 39 predicted proteins | sample 1641101 | NCBI WGS metagenome assembly OAOK01 (sample SAMEA104232307, study PRJEB22302) | sediment metagenome | biome: forest; feature: aquifer; material: sediment | place: USA | collected 2011-08-07 | depth 0.01 m
GGCCAGGGCGGGGCTCGCGCCGCCGGTCGACCTGGTCGAGACCAGCCCGACGCTGCGCGCCGCCCAGGCGGAGCGCGTGGCGCATGCCGAGTTCCATCTCGACCTGGTCGGCCTGCCCGACGATGCGCCGCTGATCTTCGTCGCCAACGAATTCTTCGACGCGCTGCCGATCCGCCAGCTCATCGCCACCCGGGAAGGCTGGCGCGAGCGGCTGGTCGCCTGCCAGGACATGCTGTTCCTGCCCATTCACGGCGACCGCGGCTTCGACATGATCATCCCGCGCGACTTCAAGGACGCGGCGCCCGGCTCGATCCTCGAGACTTCGCCCGCCAGCGTCGCGGTGCTGCGCCAGCTCGCCCGGCGCCTCACCGAACAGGGCGGCGCCGCGCTGATCATCGACTATGGCTATATGGGGCCCGCGATCGGCGACACGCTCCAGGCAGTGAAGGGCCATGCCTATGCCAATCCCTTCGACACGCCGGGCGAGGCGGACCTTACCGCCCATGTCGATTTCGGCACGCTCGCCGAAGCCGCGCGGGCGGAGGGCCTGGTCGTCCACGGCCCGGTGCCGCAGGGCGCGTTCCTGATGCGGCTCGGCATCGCCGAGCGCACCGCCAATCTCTCGCTCGCCGCGCCCGACCGTGCCGGCCAGCTCGCCATCGATCGCGACCGGCTGACCGATCCCGAGCAGATGGGCGAGCTGTTCAAGGTGATCGCCTTCACCGCGCCGGGCTGGCCGGTGCCGGCGGGGTTCGAATGATCTACCGCGACGCCACCCCCGCCGACCTGCCCGCGATCGACGCGCTGTTCCGCGCCAGCTTCGTCGCGACCTTCGGCCATCTCTATCGGCCCGAGGACCTCGCCGACTTCCTGGCCGCCTTCACGCCCAAGGCCTGGGCCGGAGAGTTCGCCACGCCGGACCTGCGCTTCCGGCTCGCCGAGGACGCGCAGGGCCTGGCCGGCTTCGCCAAGACCAGCAACCTCACCCTCCCCGCCGAGACCAGCGCGCGCACCTATGAGCTCCGCCAGCTCTATCTCGACGAACGCGCCAAGGGCAGCGGCGCGGCGCAGGTGCTGCTCGACTGGGCCCTCGACCAGGGCCGGGCCCGGGGGGCCGGGGAGATGTGGCTCTCGGTCTATGTCGACAATCACCGCGCCCGGCGCTTCTATGCGCGGAATGGCTTCGAGGATCGTGGCCGCTATGCCTTCATGGTCGGCGCGCATGCCGATGAGGACCGGTTGATGAGGCGCATGCTGTGAGCCCTGTTGTGAGCGAAGTCGAAATTTTCCGCGCGCGGGCGCTGGCCGGAGTCGCGCACGGCTTTCTCGGCCGCAAGGGCGGCGTCTCGACGGGGGACATGGCCAGCCTCAATGTCGGGCTGGGCTCGGGCGACGATCCTGCGCTGATCGCCGAGAATCGCCGCCGCGCCGTGGAAGCGGTGCTGCCCGGCGCGCGGCTCGTCTCGGTGCATCAGGTCCATTCCGCCGACTGCGTCACCGTGGCCGCGCCCTGGGAGGATCGGCTGCGCCCGCATGCCGACGCGCTCGTCACCGACCGGCCGGGCCTGGCGCTCGGCGTCCTGACGGCCGATTGCGCGCCGGTGCTGTTCGCCGACGCCGAGGCCGGCGTGGTCGGCGCCGCCCATGCGGGATGGAAGGGCGCGATCGGCGGCGTCACCGATTCGACCGTCGCCGCGATGGAAATGCTGGGCGCCCGCCGCGACCGGATCGTCGCGGCGGTCGGCCCGTGCATCGCCCGCGCCTCCTACGAAGTCGATACCGGCTTCCTCGCCCGGTTCGCCGAGGCCGATCCGGCGAACGAGCGCTTCTTCACCGAAGGCCGCCGCGCGGATCACTGGCAATTCGATCTCGAGGCCTATGTCGCGCACCGGCTGGCCGCGGCGGGCGTCCGCACCGTCGAGATGCTGGGGCAGGACACCTATGCCCAGGCGGGGCATTTCTATTCCTATCGCCGCGCGACGCACCGGCGAGAGCCGGACTATGGCCGGCAGATCTCGATCATCGGGCTCTAGGCTGAGAACCCAGACAAGTATCTGATTTTCTGCCGTCATCGCGGCCTTGCGCCGGGATCCCGCTTCTTCTTCCGTCAGCAAGGCAGCGGGACCCCGGCTCGAGGCCGGGGTGACGAAGGAGGAATATGCGTCCCCAACCTAGGGCGTCCCGATCGTCTCGCGCAGGAACTCGCCGATCCGTCGCGCCCATTCGGCATCGTGCAAGTTGCTCACTTCGCCATGCGACAGTCCCGGCACCAGCCACAGCGCCTTGCGGTTCGGCGCGGCCGCGTAGAGCGCGCGGGTCTCGACCGGCGGCGTGTAGCGGTCTTCCGCGCCGCCGATCACCAGGACCGGCCCGCGATAGCCCCCGATCGCCGCGATCGGCGCGATCCGTCCCGGCCAGACGCCGTAGCGCGGCAGCGATTGGAAGCTGAGCAGCGGCTCGGCAAGCGCCCCGCCCGCCGGCGTCAGCACCGCCGCCATCCGGTTGTAGATCGCATGGCGAATGTCCGGAAACACCGCCACCAGCACCAGCGCATCGGCCGGGACCGTGCCGTCGCGGCCGATCAGCGCGGCGGCGCCGCCCAGCGAGACGCCGATCACCGCCACCTTCCCGCCGTGCTGCCGCGCCTTGAGCCAGTCGAACGCCGCACGCGCGTCCAGCCCTTCGTCGAGACCATAGCTGTGATCGGTGATCGTCGAGGCACCGTGCCCGCGCAAGTCGATCGCCAGCGCCGCATAGCCTTGCGCCACCAGCGCCTCGGCCATCGGCGCGGTCTGGTTGCGCGAGGCGCCGACGCCGTGGAGAAGCAGCACGGCCGGCGCATCGGGGCGCCGGCCAGGCCAGTAGGTACCGGCGAGCGCAACGCCGTCCCGCGCCTTCAGGCGCACCGGTTCGGCGGGCGGCGGCACCGGCGCAACTGCGGAGGCATGCCCCGCGGCGATCTTCGATGCGAGGAACCAGCTTGCCGCGCACACCAGGATCGACAGCGGCGCTGCCGTCCCGATCAACAGTCGCGCGCGGCGCCCCCGCATCGCCGCTAGCCGTCGCCGACACGCTCGATATCGGCGCCCACGGCCTGCAGCTTCTCCTCGAGCCGCTCATAGCCGCGGTCGAGGTGATAGACGCGGTTGACCTGCGTCTCGCCCTCGGCGGCAAGCCCCGCGAGGATCAGGCTCATCGAGGCGCGCAGATCGGTGGCCATCACCTGCGCACCGACCAGCCTGGCCGGCCCGTGCACCACGGCGGTGCGCCCGCGCACATCGATATGCGCGCCCATGCGGGTCAGCTCGGGCACGTGCATGTAGCGGTTCTCGAAGATCGTCTCGGTGAACACGCTGGCGCCCTCCGCAACCAGCTGCATCGCCATGAACTGCGCCTGCATGTCGGTCGCGAAGCCCGGGAAGGGCGCCGTCGACAGGGTCAGCGGCTTGAGCGGGCCGTTGGCGGCCACGCGGATGCCGGCCTTGGTCTCCTCCACGGTCACGCCCGCCTGAACGAGCGCGTCCAGCGTGGCGCGCATGTCGTCCGCCGCCGCGCCGACCAGCTCGATATCGCCACCGGTGATCGCCGCCGCACAGGCATAGCTGCCCGCCTCGATCCGGTCGGGCATCACGGCATAGGTCGCGCCGTGCAGGCGATCCCGGCCTTCGATCTCCAGCCGCTCGGTGCCGATGCCCCGGATGTGCGCGCCCATCGCGACCAGCAGGTTGCACAGGTCGACGATCTCGGGCTCGCGCGCGGCATTGTCGAGTATGGTGGTGCCCTTGGCGGTGACCGCGGCCATCAGCGCGTTCTCGGTCGCGCCGACCGAGACCACCGGGAAGCTGTAGCGACCGCCGGGCAGCCGCCCGCCCGGCGCGGTGGCCTTCACATAGCCCGCGGCCAGCTCGATCTCGGCGCCCATCGCCTCGAGCGCCTTCAGGTGCAGGTCGATCGGCCGATTGCCGATCGCGCAACCGCCGGGCAGCGACACCGTCGCCTCGCCCGCGCGGCCCAGCAGCGGACCCAGCACCAGGATCGAGGCGCGCATCTTGCGGACGATGTCATAGGGCGCGACCGCCGAGGTCAGCTTGCCCGCGCGCACCGTCATCACCCGGCCGAAATCGCTGGGCCGCGTGCCCTCGATCGCCGTCGAGGCGCCGAGCTCGTTGAGCAGGTGGCCAAAGCTGTCGACATCCGCCAGGCGCGGCAGATTCCGCAAGGTCAGCGGCTCGTCGGTCAGCAGCGCGCAGGGCATCAGCGTGAGCGCCGCGTTCTTGGCGCCGGAGACGGGAATCCGGCCGGAAAGGCGATTGCCGCCGCGAATGAGAATACGGTCCATGCCGGGCTTCTAATCTTTGTCCCGCCACACGCAAGGGCAGGCGTTTTTAGCGTGCTTGATCGATTTTAATGCATTGATTCAGTTGCACTGCTTTGCATCGACATGTGGGGGGAAGCCATCGCGTGTCCGGCAGTTGTTTCGCGGAGAGGCTGAGCGAGTTGATCGACCTGACCGAGGTCGAGCAGAGCGCGCTCGAGAAACTGGAGGAACGCCAGCGCCACCTGCGCCGCGGGGCGGTGCTCCAGCGCGAGAACGAGGGCGGCAACGAGCTCTATATCCTGCGCAAGGGCCTGATGATGAGCTATGTGCTGCTGGACGACGGCAGCCGCCAGATCCTGCGCTTCCTCTTTCCCGGCGACATGCTGGGAGTGTCCAGCGCGGTCTATCGCGAAGCCCCCGAGACGCTGGCCGCGCTGTCCGACTGCGTGGTCTGCCCGTTCGATCGCGGCGCGCTGTCGGAGTTGATGCTCGATCACCCGCGCCTCGCCGCGATGGTGCTGGTCCATTCGCAGATCGAGCGCGTCGCGCTCACCGACCGGCTGGCCGCGCTCGGCCGCACCAGCGCCAAGGCGCGGGTCGCGGCGCTGCTGCTCGAGCTGCGCAATCGCCTGCGGGCCGCCGACAAGAGCCTCGCCAACGTCTTTCCGCTGGGGCTGACGCAGGAGGAAGTGGGCGACGCCACCGGCCTCACCGCGGTGCACGTCAACCGCATGCTGCGCCAGCTCGAGGAGGAGGGGATGATCGCCCGGGAGAGCGGCCGCGTCACGCTGCTCGACGAGCGCGCGCTCGTCCGCGCGGCCAATTACGTGAATCGCTACGAGGGGCTCGACCTGGGCTGGCTGCCCAAGGCGCGCTGAGCTTCGCGGAAGCGGAAGGGGGCCGGACGTCTGCGATGACAAGCCGCGCCGTCCGGCCCTTGTTCCCGCCCGACCCCCCGGTTCCCAGGAACGGAAGATCTGATAACCCGGGTCCAGGCCGCTGTATTTCCCGGGAAAACGCCTATGCGGGCAACCCCTTAGGCAAGGACGTAACGATAGCCTCGCCCCTTCCCCCTCCGCCATGCCGAAACAAGTTGGCACGTATCCCGCTGCGACAAATACCCCATCGTCATCCCCGCAAAGGCGGGGATGACGGCGATTGGGCACCCTGTCTCAAGCGGATAGGCGCCAAACAGGTCCAGGGTAGCGAAGACGAGTGGTTCGAAGCGTTCCGGCCCGCCGAACCACTTCCTCAACCCGAATATCGATTGGCCCTGGCCCTTCCAGCGAGCGGAACGAAGCAGCTACGCCTTTTCCAGCGTGCATTGCAGCGGGTGCTGGTTCTGGCGGGCGAAGTCGATCACCTGCGCCACCTTGGTCTCGGCGACTTCGTAGCTGAACACGCCGCACACGCCCACGCCGCGCTGATGGACGTGGAGCATCACCCGCGTCGCCTCTTCCATGTTCATCCGGAAGAAGCGCTGCAGGACGAGCACGACGAACTCCATCGGCGTATAATCGTCGTTGAGCATCAGCACGCGATAGGGCGTAGGCTTCTTGGTGCGCGTGCGGGTGCGCGTGGCAATGCCGACCGAGGGGTCATTGCCCCGATCGTCGTCATTGCCGTCCTCGGCCATGCGCCATGGCATGTTGATGTCGAATTTCACGGGATCTGTCACGCCGCCGAAAATATGGGTTCGCGCCCTCAAGGGCAAGGCCGGCGGCCATGCGTGCGCCCCGATAAGGCACCGGCAAGGGAGAGGGGCAAGGGAGAGGGGCAAAGGAAAGGGCGGCCATCCCGGGGGACGGCCGCCCTGATCTCGTCTTCCGGCGGGCCGGAAGCCTTTGCTTACGCGGCGGTCTTCACCTTTTCGGCGGCGACGGCGACGCGGTTCGACAGCGGCTGCGCGGCATCGCTGGCGAGCTTGATCAGCGCCTCGGTGTTCTTCGACGCCTCGGCGACGTACGAGTCGAACGCGCCGCGGAAATAGTCGCTCTGCAGCTTGAAGAAGTCGGTCGGCGACTTGACGGCGGCGAGGTTCTTCAGCGCGGCGGTCGCGCTCTCGAACGACTTGCGGCCATATTCGGCGGCGTCCTGGCCCAGGCCCTCGAAGCCCTTGGCGGCGATGCGGCCCGATTCGACCAGCGCCTCGACATTGCCCTTGGCGAAGTCATTGGCTTCCTCGACCAGCTTGGTCGACTTCTCGACGGCGGCCTTGGTGCGGTCGTTCCACTCGGCGAACAGAGCCTGGGCCTTGTCGGTGGCGTTCTCGATGGTGGTCATCTTCCAGCTTCCCTTCACTTCCGGCGCGGCGACCGTCTCCTCGACGGCTTCGACGACGGTGATTGCGGTTTCCGCGGCAACCTCGGCGATCTGCTCGACGGGGGTCTCGGCCACGGCTTCGACGGTTTCGGTTTCGGTCACTTCCTGCGGTGCTGCCTCAAGGGTCGGGACCGGCTCGGCGACGATGGGAGCCTCGACGATCGTCTCGGCGGCCTTCACCGGCTCGGGCTTCTCAGCCTTGGGCGCAGCAACTTTCGGCGCGGGCTTGGCGCGCGCCGCAGGCTTCGGAGCGACGGGCTTGGGCGCGCCGGTCTTCGATCCCTTGGTGGCCATGATGTGCCTTCCCCATAAAGCTATTGCTGCGATGCAGCATGTAGCTCTTCTTGCACTGCAATGCAAGTGACTTTTGTGCACTGCACAAAAATAGGTAAAAGCTTGGAATAGCGCGGGAAATCAGCGCATCCGGACATAGCTTCCCGGCGCGTCCTCCAGGGGCTTGAGCTTGCCCTTGCCCGGAATCCGTGCGCCCTTGACCGGAACCCGGGCGGCATCGAGCGCGTCGAGCCAGCCGATCCAGTCGGGCCACCAACTCCCCTTGGTCTCTTTTGCTCCCGCGAAAAACTCGGCGAGCGTCCCGGCCTTCTCCGAATTGGTCCAATATTGATATTTCTGCGCGGAGGGCGGGTTCACCACTCCGGCGATGTGCCCCGATCCGGCCAGCACGAACTTGAGCGGCCCCTTGAAATAGTGCGTGATCTTCCAGACGCTCTGCGCCGGGGCGATGTGATCCTCGCGCCCGGCCTGGACATAGGCGGGCGTCGCCACGTTCGAGAGGTCGAGCGGCGTGCCGCCGATCGCGAGCGCGCCGGGCTGGACCAGCTTGTTGTCGCGATAGAGGTCGGTCAGATAGCTCATGTGCCAGCGCGCCGGCAGGTTGGTGACGTCCGAGTTCCAGTGGAGCAGGTCGAACGGGGCATATTCCTTGCCCATCAGATAGTTGTTGGTGACGTAGTTCCAGATCAGGTCCCGCCCGCGCAGCAGGTTGAACGTCGCCGCCATGTAGCGCCCGTCAAGGAAGCCCTCGGCCCCCAGGCTGCGGATCATCGCCAGCTGATCGTCGTCGACGAACATGCCCAGCTCGCCCGCCTCGGAGAAATCGACCTGGGCGGTGAAGAAGGTCGCGCTCCTGACCTTTTCGGCCTCACCCCTGGCGTGCAGCACCGCCAGCGTCGCGGCCAGCGTGGTGCCGGCGACGCAATAGCCGATCGCGTGCACCGCCTCCACGCCGAGCAGGTCGCGCACCGTGTCGATCGCGTCGATCTGCCCGCCCTCGACGAAATCGTCCCACACCACGTCCTTCATCGTGGGGTCGGCGGACTTCCACGAGACCACGAACACGGTCAGCCCCTGCTCCACCGCCCAGCGGATGAAGCTCTTCTCGGGATTGAGATCGAGGATGTAGTAGCGGTTGATCCAGGGCGGGAAGATCAGCAGCGGCGTCGCATAGACCTGTTTCGCGCCTTCCGCCGGGGCATATTGGATCAGCTCGTAGAGCGGCGTGCGCTTCACCACCTTGCCCGGCGTCATCGCCAGGTTGCGGCCCAGCTCATAGGCGCCCTCGGCCGTCTGGGTCATCTGGCCCTTGGCCAGGTCGCCCAGCATGTTGGACAGGCCCTTGAGCAGGCTCTCGCCCTTGGTCTCGACGATCTTCTCGAGCACTTCGGGATTGGTCGCCGGGAAGTTGGTGGGGCTCACCGCGTCGAGAAAGCCCCGGGTCGCGAAGCGCACCTGGTCCTTCTGCCTGGGGTCCATCCCCTCCAGCGCGTCGACGCCGCGCAGCATATGGTCGGCGATGACCAGATAGCTCTGGCGCAGAAAGTCGAACACCGGCTCCTCGCGCCATTGCGGCGCCTTGAAGCGCTTGTCGCGCGCCTGCTCGGGCGTCTCCTCGAAGGGCGCCGCGTTCTGCGGATCGAGGAAGCGCTGCCACAGCTTCATCGTGTCCGACCAGAAATCGGTGGTCGCCTTCACCGCCGCGGCGGGATCGAGCAGCGCGCCGAAGGGCGGCGCGGCGGGCAGATGCTCCATCATGTCCATGCCGTGCTCGAGCATCATCTGCTGCGCGCGGCCGAGCACCCAGGTCCAGTGCTGCAGGTCCTCGAGATCGGGAATCGGCGGTGTGGTCGTTTCGGCCATGCTCATCCTCTTCAAGCGCCGCTTTAGCGCACCACAGGCAACTCGTCATTCCCGCAGGCGCGAACATGGCGTAGGACAGGCGCACGGCACAAGTTCGTGCCGCGCTCCAACCCCTGAGAGACGAGGAAATGTCCGAAGAATTCTACCGCATGAAGCGCCTGCCCCCCTATGTCATCGCCGAAGTCAATGCGATGCGGGCAGCGGCGCGTGCGGCAGGAGAGGACATCATCGATCTCGGCATGGGCAATCCGGACCTGCCGCCGCCGCCGCACGTGATCGAGAAGCTGGTCGAAGTCGCGCAGAAGCCCGACGCGCACGGCTATTCCCAGTCCAAGGGCATTCCCGGCCTGCGTCGCGCCCAGGCCAATTACTATGCCCGCCGATTCGGCGTCGAGATCGATCCCGAGACCGAAGTGGTGGTGACGATGGGCTCGAAGGAAGGCCTGGCCAGCCTCGCCACCGCGATCACCGCGCCGGGCGACGTCGTGCTGGCGCCCAACCCCAGCTATCCCATCCACACCTTCGGCTTCATCATCGCCGGCGCCACGATCCGCGCGGTGCCGACCACGCCGGACGAGCATTATTTCGAAAGCCTCGAGCGGGCGATGGCGTTCACCGTGCCGCGCCCCTCGATCCTGGTGGTCAACTATCCGTCGAACCCGACGGCGGAGACGGTGGACCTCGCCTTTTACGAGCGGCTCGTCGCCTGGGCGCGCGAGAACAAGGTGTGGATCCTCTCCGACCTCGCCTATTCGGAGCTCTATTTCGACGGCAAGCCGACCGTGTCGATCCTGCAGGTCAAGGGCGCCAAGGACGTGGCGATCGAGTTCACCTCGCTCTCCAAGACCTATTCCATGGCCGGCTGGCGCATGGGCTTCGCGGTGGGCAACAAGCAGCTGATCGCGGCGATGACGCGCGTGAAGTCGTATCTCGATTACGGCGCCTTTACCCCGATCCAGGCCGCCGCCTGCGCCGCGCTCAACGGCCCGCAGGACATCGTCGAGGCCAATCGCCAACTCTACCACAAGCGCCGCGACGTGCTGGTCGAGAGCTTCGGCCGCGCCGGCTGGGAAATCCCCTCACCGCCGGCGTCGATGTTCGCCTGGGCGCCGCTGCCCCCGGCGCTGGCGCATCTCGGCAGCCTCGAATTCTCCAAGCAGCTGCTCACCCATGCCAAGGTCGCGGTGGCGCCGGGCGTCGGCTATGGCGAGAATGGCGAGGGCTATGTGCGCATCGCGATGGTCGAGAACGAGCAGCGCCTGCGCCAGGCGGCGCGCAACGTGAAGCAATATCTCAAGTCGATGGGCGTCAACACCGCGGCAAAGGCAGGCTGAGCCCGGGCCGGTGCTGCACGTCGATCCGCTCTATTCGCTTGCCGGCGTGCTCGTCGGCCTGCTCGTCGGGCTGACCGGCGTCGGCGGCGGATCGCTGATGACGCCTTTGCTGGTGCTCGTCTTCGGCTTTCATCCGGCCACCGCCGTCGGCACCGACCTGCTCTATGCCTCGGGCACCAAGGCAGTGGGCACCGCCGTCCATGGCTGGCGCGGATCGGTCGACTGGCGCGTGGTGCGGCGGCTGGCGACGGGCAGCGTGCCGGCGACCACCGCCACGCTGCTGTTCCTCAGCGCCGCCCATCGCGGCGCGCAGGATACCGGGCACCTGATCTCGGCCATCCTCGGCGTCACGCTGATCCTCACCGCCATCGCGCTGTTCTTCCGCACCCGCATCGTGCACGCGGCGGGACAGCGCTTCGCCCGGCTTGACGCGCGCGCCATCGCGGCGCTCACCATCGTGCTGGGCGCGGTGCTGGGCGTGCTCGTCTCGCTCACCTCGGTGGGCGCGGGCGCGCTGGGGATGACGGCGCTGCTCGTCCTCTATCCCGGCGCGCCGGTGGCGCGGCTGGTCGGCTCGGACATCGCGCATGCGGTGCCGCTCACCTTCATCGCCGGCATCGGCCATTGGACGATGGGATCGGTGGACCCGGGCCTGCTCGTCGCGCTGCTGCTCGGCTCGATCCCCGGCATCGTGATCGGCAGCCTGATCGCGACGCGCGTTTCCGAACGGGTGCTGGTGCCGATCCTGGCGACGGTGCTGGCGATCGTCGGCATCAGGCTGCTGAGCTAGATTGAGGACGCATATTCTTCCTTCGTCGCCCCGGCCTTGCGCCGGGGTCCCGCTGTCTCGCCAGCGCAGGAAGCAGCGGGATCCCGGCGCAAGGCCGGGGTGACACCAGAAAATCAAATACCTGTTTGGGTTCCCAACCTAGGCGCCCTCGCCCGCGCGGGGATAGCGAAGGGACGGTTGACGCGCGCCTCTCCGCGCGCCACCCCGCCGCGATGCGTCCCGGCTTCCCATTCTCCACCCGCTTCCGCGTCCGCTATTCCGAGATCGACGGGCAGAAGATCGTCTTCAATTCGCGCTATCTCGAATATGCCGACGTCACGCTCGGCGAATTCTGGCGCTGGGCCGATCTGGGCGATATCGGCCCGGACTGGCTCGATGCCGAGTTCAACGTCGTCCGCGCCGCCATCGACTATAAGAAGCCGTTCGTGTTCGACGACATGGTCGAGGGCTTTGCCCGGGTCGAGCGCGTCGGCACGTCGAGCATGACGATGCGCGTCGAACTCCGCCATGCCGATACCGGCGAGCTCCACACCGAGATCGAGATGGTCAGCGTCCATGTCGACCTGGCGACGCGCAAGTCGAAGCCGATCCCGGAGAATGTGCGCGTGCGGCTGGAGGGGCTGGGGGGCTGATCGGCCATTGCCGCCATCAATGTAACAACGTATCATTCGCGCATGATCCGAGCCGGCTCACCGTTGATCGCTGCGTCCTTGATCCTGCTCTCGGGGCCCGCCAATGCGCAGCGGCACCAGCCCCGGGCGATTCAGGTGCCAGACTTCAGGCTCATATGCCCGCCCGACGTCGATGGATATGCCGACTGGGTCCAGTCGCGTCCGGGAACGCCACAGCAGGTCAGCCCGATCGCCAAGGCGGCGATCCATGAGGTCGGTGCGGCCCGGCGGGCCCAGGCGGTCGAAATGCTCGAAAAGGCCGAGATCGTCCCGCTTGGCCTGGACCAGGCGAAGGACCTGGTCGGCGACATTCCCGAAGCCGCGGCAGGGGAAGGGCAACCCTATCTCATCCGCAACGTCGTGCCGTCGTTCGTCTCGGGCCTCGGCGGTCCGGTCAGCCTGCTGCGTGTCGGATCCGCGCTATGGATACGCGCCGCGCTGATCGGATGCGGCGGGTTCTTCAAGAATCCGCTCGTCGTGTTCCTGCCCTTCACGCCAACCCGAGTGGACATCCAGGCCGTCGCGGTCTGGTAGCCCCACCTACTCCGCCGCCTTCACCTCGACCGCGTCCTCCTCCGCCACCACATCCTCCGGCAGCGCCCAGAGCAGGTCGCCCTTGCCCAGCGCGCGTCCGTCATGGCTCAGCACCTGCACGGCGCGGATCGGGCGGCTGTCGCGCGCGTCGACCAGCACCGGATAGGCCGGCACCCCCGTCTCCCAGCGCTCGCCCCATTGGCGCAGCGACACCATCACCGGCAGCAGCGCATAGCCCTTGTCGGTCAGGCGGTATTCGATCTTGCGGCGATCATCGGCGCAGGGCTGGCGCTGCAGGATGCCCTTGTCCACCAGCCGCGCCAGCCGGTTCGCCAGGATGTTGCGCGCAATGCCCAGCTCGGACTGGAATTCCTCGAAATGGTGCAGCCCGTTGAACGAGCCGCGCAGGATCAGGAACGACCAGCGTTCGCCCATCGCTTCCAGCGCCGCCGGCAGGCTGCAGTCATTCGCCAGCTGGCGCAGCGACTCTCGAATGGCACCACCCATAACTTGTCATCCTACCGTAAAAGCTGACGCTACGGAATGCCGTAACTTCTTGCGCCGCAGCAAAAGTTTCTCGTTGCAACTTACTTCTATGTCAATTAAAAACCGGGCCGCAGCCCAGGCTGCAGGTTCTGACCCCAGGAGGATTTCCCATGACCCGCTTCTTCGCCGCAGCGGCTGCGGCCACGCTGGCCCTCGTCCCCGCCGCCGGCATCGCGCAGGGTGCCCCGAACGGCTATTATTCCGCCACGCCGGTGAGCGCGCCGGCCAAGACCAGCCTCGTCACGCGCTCGACGCTGTGGAAGTGCGATGCCGGCACTTGCGTCGCCGCCAAGGCGAATGCGCGCGACGGCATCGTCTGCGAGCTCGTCGCTCGTGAAGTCGGCAAGCTCTCGGCCTTCCGCGCCAACGGCGCCGATTTCGACGCGGCCGCGCTCGAAAAGTGCAACGCCAAGGCGAACTGAGTTGATCGGGGCCGGCCGCTTCGCCCTCGAAGTGGCCGGCACCGCACGAAAAGCGCCGCGGAGCGCGCAAATTTATTGCAAAGCAACAGCAGCGGGCCCCATCTAGATCCCGTGCTGCGCCAATATGAACTTGTCGACCGGGTCCTGAGCTACGACCCCGATGCCGATGAAGCGATGCTCAACCGGGCATATGTCTTCTCGGTCAACGCGCACGGCACCCAGAAGCGCGCCAGCGGCGACCCCTATTTCAGCCACCCGATCGAAGTGGCCGGCATCCTCACCGACCTGCATCTCGACGACGAGACGATCGTCACCGCCATCCTGCACGACACGGTGGAAGACACGGTGGCCACGCCCGAGGACATCCAGCGCCTGTTCGGCGACAATGTCGCGCGCATGGTCGACGGCGTCACCAAGCTCTCCAAGATCGAGGCGCAGACCGAGAGCGAGCGCGCCGCCGAGAATCTCCGCAAGTTCCTGCTCGCCATGTCGGACGATGTCCGCGTGCTGCTCGTCAAGCTGGCCGACCGGCTGCACAACATGCGCACGCTCCATCACATCAAGAACCCGGACAAGCGCAAGCGCATCGCCCGCGAGACGATGGACATCTACGCCCCGCTCGCCGAGCGGATCGGCATGTACGAGTTCATGAAGGAGATGCAGACGCTCGCCTTCCGCGAGCTCGAGCCCGAAGCCTATGAATCGATCGAGAAGCGGCTCGACAGCCTGAAGATCGAGGGCGAGGACCGCATCGCCAAGATCGCCTCGGGCCTGAAGCTCCTCCTTTCGCGCGGCGGCATCGACGCCGAGATCACCGGGCGCGAAAAGCATCCCTATTCGATCTGGAAGAAGATGTCGGAGCGCCACGTCTCGCTCGAGCAGTTGAGCGACATCATGGCCTTTCGCGCGATCGTCGACACCGAGGAGGAATGCTACCGCGCGCTCGGCGTGATCCACCGGCGCTGGCCGATGGTGCCGGGCCGGTTCAAGGACTATATCTCCACGCCCAAGCGCAACGGCTATCGCTCGCTCCACACCAGCATCATCCATGCCGGCGACACGCGCATCGAGATCCAGATCCGCACGCGCGACATGCATGCCCAGGCCGAATATGGCCTCGCCGCCCATTGGGCCTACAAGGCCAGCAACGTCCGGCCCGATACCCAGGTCAGCTGGATCAAGGATCTCATCGAGATTCTGGAGCATGCCGAGAGCCCCGAGGAGCTGCTCGAGCATACCCGCATGGCGATGTACCAGGATCGCATCTTCGCCTTCACTCCCAAGGGCGAGCTGATCCAGCTGCCCAAGGGCGCGACGCCGATCGACTTCGCCTATGCGGTCCATTCGAACCTGGGCGACCAAGCGGTGGGCGCGAAGATCAACGGCCGCGTCGTGCCGCTGCGCACCGAGATCGAGCAGGGCGACCAGGTCCAGATCCTGCGCTCCAAGGCGCAGGAGCCCCAGGCCAACTGGCTCAACTTCGCGATCACCGGCAAGGCGCGCGCGGCGATCCGCCGCCATATCCGCTACAAGGAGCGCGAGGAGACGATCGCGCTCGGCCACAAGCTCTATGACGAGATCGTGCTGCGGCTGCCGACGCCGCCGGGCGAGGGCGCGATCCCCGATGCGCTCAAGCGCCTCAAGCTGCAGGACGAGGCCTCGCTGATGGAAGCGATCGCCCGCCGCCAGTTCACCGATTTCCAGGTGATGGAAGCGCTGATGCCCGGCTCGACCGAGGGCGAGGACGAGCACGACCTGCCGCCGCAGCAGCATGCGATCGAGATCAAGGGCCTCACCCCGGGCGTCGCCTTCCACTTCTCGGTCGATTGCCGGCCGGTGCCGGGCGATCGCATCGTCGGTATCCGCCGGCCCGGCGAGCCGATCGAAGTGCACCGGATCGATTGCCCCAGCCTGGCCGATACCACCGAGGAGGATTGGGTCGACCTCACCTGGGGCGACAAGGCGGAGGGCGGCATCGCCCAGATCGAGATCACGCTGAAGAACGAGCCGGGCGCGCTGGGCGCCGTCGCCACGCTGATCGGCCAGCACAAGGCCAATATCCTGGGCCTGCGCATGGACAATCGCGACACCACTTTCCACACCAACACGATGGACCTGGAGGTGCGCAACGCCGCGCACCTGATGCGCCTGCTCGCGGCGCTGCGCGCGGCCGACGCGGTCAGCTCGGCGGAGCGGGCCTAGGACGGATCGACATTCAGCTCTGTCCCGTCCGTTTCCGGTGGCGAGGGACGGAAGTCGAATGTCGAAGCCTCTCCCCGCCGTCATGCGGACCCCGGACTGGATCCGGGGTTGAGCATCCAATTCTCCAGCCGCGATATCGCTGGTGGCACGTTGGCCCCTGAACCCCGGATCCAGTCCGGGGTCAGGGTGACGATGAAATTCAGTTCGAGGCGCTCCGGCCCGCCAAGCCACATCCTTGGCCTGGATGTCGATCCGTCCTGGGGTGAGGATTCATATAAGTCATTGATTTGCCTGGTTATCGGACTCTCATTTCGTCATCCCCGTGACGGCGGGGGCCCATCTCCCGGACGTACCCCGCAAGCTTCACCGGCGTATTCGCGGAGAACGCACGAGATGGATCCCCGCCTGCGCGGGGATGACGGAGTTTGCTGATTGGGCTTTGACCCTAGCGCGCCGTGCTCATGGAATAGGGCCGCGCCGCCTTGCCCGTCGCCCAGCTCTTGTTCGGCGTCGCCTGCATGGTGAAGCGCAGCTCGCCGCCCGCGACGATCTCCTCGTGCTTCAGATAGCTACGCGCCAGCGGCTTGCCGTTGAGCATGGCCTCGCCGATGTACTTGTTCGTGTTCGACAGCCCGTCCGCGACGATGGTGAAACGCTTGCCGTTCGGCAGGTTGAGCGCCGCGCGGTCCAGGAAGGGCCGGCCGATCACATATTCGTTCGAGCCCGGTGCCACGGGATAGAAGCCGAGCGCGGTGAACACGAGCCAGGCGGACATCTGGCCGAGATCGTCATTGCCCGAGAGCCCGTCCGGCGCCGGCTTGTACTGGCTTTCGACGATCTGCGTCAGCCGTTCCTGCGTCCGCCAGGGCTGGCCGGCATAGGCGTAGAGATAGGCGACATGGTGGCTCGGCTCGTTGCCATGGATATACTGGCCGATCAGGCCGGCAATGTCCTCGGCATGGCTGTAGTCGAGCTTCGAATTGTCGAAGTCGAACATGGCGTCGAGCTTCTTCACCGCCGCCGCGTCGCCGCCCAGCAGCGCGAACATGCCGGCCTGGTCCTGGGGCACGAACCAGGAATATTGCCAGGCATTGCCCTCGGTATAGTCCGAGCCATAGTTGATCGCGGTAGGATCGAAGGGGGTGCGGAAAGTCCCGTCCGCCTTGCGCGCGCGCAGGAAGCCGGTCTTCGCATCGAAGCTGTTGCGCCAGTTGCCGGCGCGCTTCCCGAAGGCGGCGGCGATATCGGCCTTGCCCATTGCCTGGGCCATGCGCGCGACGGTCCAGTCGTCATAGGCATATTCGACGGTCTTGGAGGCCGCTTCCGGCTCCCGGTCGATCGGGACATAGCCGAGCTGCATATAATGGTCCAAGCCGCCATAGGGACCGTAGGTGGCGCTCTTCACCATTGCATCGAGCGCGGCTTGCGGGTCGAAGCCGCGAATGCCCTTGAGATAGGCGTCGGCGATCACGGGCACGGCATGATAGCCGATCATCGTCCAGGTCTCGCGGCCGTGGAACTGCCAGACGGGCAGGATGCCGAAGGGGCTCACCCGCTGGCTGGCGATCAGCGAGTCGACGAAATCGCTGTTCCGCTTCTCGCTCTGGGTGAGCAGCAGCAGCGGGTGCTCGGCACGGAACGTGTCCCAGAGCGAAAAGGTCGAGTGGAAGGTGAAGCCCTTCGCCTGGTGCACCTGATCGTCCGGCCCGCGCCAGCGGCCATCGGCATCGGAGAAGACGCTGGGAGCGATCATGCTGTGATAGAGCGCGGTGGCGACGGTCTTCTTGATCGGCGCGGGTGCATCGATGTCGATCGCGCCGAGCGCCGCTTCCCACGCCTTGCGGGTCGAGGCGCGGACCGTGTCGAAATCGCCGGGCTCGCTGTCGAGATTGGCGATCGCGCCGTCCTCGTCGACCGCCGAGATCGCGACCTTCACTTCCAGCGGCTTGTCGAGTGTGCCGAAGTCGAGAAGCGCATGCAGGTCGCGGCCCTGGACCTGATCCGCATCGGCACGGCCACGCGAGGGACCCTGGAAACCGCGATAGGGAATGTCGCTTTCGAGGTTGCCGAAGCGGTGGGCGGTGATCGGTGCCGAGGTGCGCAGCGCGAAGAACAGCTTGCGCGCGGGCGCCCAGCCGCGTGTTTCGCGCGCGCCCGTGATCGTGCCGTCGGGCCGGATACGGATCGAGGCCCACAGCACCTTGCCGGGATAGTTGTAGAGGCTCGATTGAAGATCGATGCCAAGATGCGCAGCCTGGCCGGCGGGGAAGGTATAGCGCTGGACGCCGATGCGGGTGCCCGCCGTCATCTCGGCGCGAACGCCGGGATCGCCGAGCGTGACGGCATAATAGCCCGGAGCCGCCCGTTCCGTGGCATGATCGAAGCGGGAGCGATAGCCTCCCATGTCGGGATGCTTGGCATCCCCCGGATAGGGCGTGATCGCGTCGCCGGCCATCGGCATCATCAGAAAGTCGCCCAGGTCCGAATGGCCGGCGCCCGAGAAATGCGTCATCGAGAAGCCCTGGATCGTCGGATCCTCGTAGCGATACCCGGCGGCATGGCCGTAGCATTTGCGGATCACGCAAGTCGTGTCGGTATCCGGGCTCAGCTGGATCATGCCGAAGGGCGCAACCGCTCCCGGGAAGGTATGGCCTTCGCCGCCGGTGCCGATGAAGGGATCCGCGGCGTCATAGGTGGATTCGCCGGACGTCTGCGCCGCGAGCGGCGCGGTGGCGAACGACAGGGCGACGAGCGCGGCGAGGCCGGTGCGAAGGGGCGCGGTCATGCTCCCTGTTAGAGCAGAGCCGCGCCGCGCCTCCAACCCGGATCGGAGTCGCGATTTCGCGCATGCACGGGACCGGCTAGGATGGCGCGATGAAGCGCCTTGCCCTTGCCCTGCTCGCCCCGCTCATCCTCTCCGCCGCGCCCGTGCAGGAAGGCAGGCGGCTGGCCGTCCATGTCGGCGGCCGCGCGGTGGTGCAGGGCGGCGAGATGCGGCTCGGCTGGCCGGGCACCTATGTCGAGGCGCGCTTTCGCGGCACCGACGTCATCGCCCGGGTCGAGACCCGGGGCGACTTCCTGCGGGTGAGCCTGGACGGCAAGCCGTTCCAGACCCTGGTGACGCCGGGGCCCGCGACCGTGAAGATCGCCGGGCTCAGGCCCGGCGTCCACGCCATCCGCATCGACAAGCTGACCGAGAGCCAGTCGGGCAGCAGCAGCTTTTTCGGCTTCTTCACGCATGGCGCGCCGCTCCCCGCGCCCGCCCGGGCCGGCGGGATCGAGTTCATCGGCGATTCGCACAGCGTGGGCTATGGCAACCTCTCCGCCACGCGCACCTGCACGGCGCAGCAGGTCCACGACATGACCGACACCAGCCAGGCCTTCGGGCCGCTCCTCGCCCGGCGGCTGGGCGCCGATTACCGGGTGATCGCCTATTCGGGCTATGGCGTCGTCCGCAACTATGCCGGCAAGTTCCCGGGCGAGAGCCTGCCCTTTCTCTATCCCCGCGCGCTTCCCGGCGAACCGGCGCCGGCCGCGCCCGATCCGGGCTGGAAGCCCTGGGCGATCGTCGTCAACCTCGGCACCAACGACTTCTCGACGCCGCTCCACGCCGGCGAGGCCTGGGCCGACGAAACGGCGCTGCGGGCCGCCTATCGCGCCCGCTATATCGACTTTGTGAAAGAGCTCCGGCGGCGCCGGCCCCAGGCCCGGCTGGTGCTGATGGCCGCCGGCAATTTCCACGCCGAGGTCGCCGCGGTGGCCGCGGCCACCGGCGCGATGGCGGTGCGGGTGCCCGCCCTCGCGATGACCGGGTGCAACTGGCACCCATCGCTCGCGGACCATCGCGTGATGGCCGATCTTCTGGCCGCGGCGCTAAAAGGCCGGCGCGGCTAGCTTCACGTCCGCCCGGTTCCAGGCGGCGGCGAAGTCCTTCTCCGCCGCGCCCGCATCCTTGCCCTGCGCCTTCAGCGCCTGGGCGAGGCCGAGCAGGGCCCAGCCGTTGCGCGGATTGCGCCGGGGATCCAGGTCTTCGCGGAACACCGCCTCGGCCTCCGCCGCCTTGCCGCCGTCGAGCAGGGCGGCGCCGAGCAGGTGGCGGGTGGGGAAGAATTCGTCCGACGGCTCGTTGTACGACAGCCCGTCCTCGACGGTGACCGCTTCGCGCAGCAGCGCGATCGCGCGGGGGCCGTCCTTCCGGGCGAGCGCGATCCGCGCCTCGGCACGCAGCGCGGCGATGCGGAAGAGCGGCGCGGCCAGGTTCATGCCGGCCAGCGCATCGGCGGGGGCAGCGGCGATCCTGGCCTTGAGCCCGGCCAGCTCGGCCTCGGCCGCCGGGAGCTTGCCCGTGGCGGCGAGCGCGATGGTGCGGGCCGACAGCCAGTTGACGGTCAGGTCGAGCAGCCGCGCATCGGGCCGGGGCTCGGCCAGCATCTCGTCCCAGCGGCCGAAGCGGACCAGTGCCTGGTAGAGATAGCCGATCCCCCAATCCATGCCGGGCATGGCGGCGGCCTGATCGTCGGTGAACACCAGCCGCACGTCGCGCAGCGCCTTGATCGTCTCGGCGCTGCGCCCCTCCATCGCCGTGGAGGCGGCGAGGAACTGGAGATTGTGCGCCGAGTACATCGGATAATAGTCGATCGCCGCGGTCCGGGCGTAATAGGCCTTGTCCGCCGCATCGGCGCGGCGGTTCGCCTCGGCCGATTCCGCATAGCGGCCGACGCGCTGGAGGATGTGCGAGGGCATGTGCACGACATGGCCGGCGCCGGGCATCATCGTGCCGATCCGCTCGGCCGCGCCGACGGCCCTGGCCGGCTCGGTCGATGCCTCGACGGCATGGATGTAATAATGGTTGGCGCCGGGATGATGCGGGTTGCGGGCCAGCACCGTCTCCAGCGTGGCGACGATCTCGGGCGTGTCCCGGGCCGGAGTGCCGTCGCCGTTCCACAGCTTCCACGGGTTACGGTTCATCTGCGCTTCGGCGAAGAGGGTGAGGATGTCGTCGTCCTGGGGAAAGGCCCTGGCCGCGCCGCGCATCGCGTCGCCGAACGCGGCGAGCAGGGGCGCGCTGTTGCCGGCGTCGACCGGCTGCGGGCCGGTGTAGCGCCGGGCGAGGGCCTGGATCAGCGCGCGATTGGCGGGCGTGGCGCCGGGCGCCAGCGCCTCGGCCTTCTTCAGCGATTCCCATGCCACCCGGGCGCGGGCCGCCGCCATCATCGGCATGTTGTAATTGGGGCCCAGCGTGAGCGCGACGCCCCAATGGCAGATGCCGCACCGGGGATCGGCCTCCGTCGCCTTGGCGAAGCTGCGCGCCGCCTCGTCATGGTTGAACGCCCAGAGCAGGCGCATGCCCTGGTCGAAATAGGCCTGGGCGGCGGGCACCTTCGTCCCTGCGTCGCGGTGGAAGCTGCCGAGATCCGGGAAGAGCTGCGCGCCATGCGCCCAGTCGGCGAGCGTCTGCGGGAAGCCGTGCCCGGCATGCATGCCGGCCATGTCGCCGGCCGTGTTGCCGGTCGTATCGCCGGGCTGCGCCGCGGCGGGCAGCACGAGCAGCGGCGCCGCGAGCAGAGCCAGGAAGCGTGAAAGTCCGATCATGACCGAGTTCCCCCTCGGGCCGGCAAGATATACCTGCCGGCCCTTGATCTCAATCAACTCTCGCGAACCTTGCAGTTCCCCGGCACAGGCCGGTTGCAATGTCGTTCGAGAGGTTTCCCGGCCTCCTCAATTACGTCGATACCGGGCGCCGACCTTGGCCGGGGACCGGAAGTTCCTGATTCTTGCTCAGACTGCCTTCAGCGCTTCCTCGAAATCGGCGATCAGATCGTCGGCATCCTCGACGCCGATCGAGATGCGGACGAGATTGTCGGTGATGCCCAGCGCCTGCTTGCGCGCATCGGGCACCGAAAGATGCGTCATGCCCGCCGGGTGGCTGGCCAGCGTCTCGGTGCCGCCCAGCGACACCGCGAGCTTGGCGATCTTGAGGCTGTCGAGAAAGGCGAACGCCTCCTTCTCGCCGCCCTTGAGATAGAGCGAGAAGGTCGAGCCCGCGCCCGTGCAGTGGCGCCGATAGATGTCGGCCTGGCGCGAGCCTTCCTCGAGGAAGCCGAGATAGCCGACATGCTCCACCTTGGGGTGGGTGCGCAGGAACTCGCAGACCTTCACGGCATTCTCGCCGGCGCGCGACATGCGCAGTTCCAGCGTCTCGAGGCTGCGGAGCAGCATCCAGGCGGTATTGGGATCGCAGATCGTGCCGATCGTGTTGCGCATCAGCCGGATCGTGTTGATGTGCTCCTTCGAGCCGAGCACGCCGCCTGCCACCAGGTCCGAATGGCCGCCGGCATATTTGGTCAGCGAATAGACGACGATATCGGCGCCCTGCTGAAGCGGTTTGGCCCACAGCGGACCTAAGAACGTATTGTCGATCGCGATCGGCGGCTTGTGCGGTCCCTTGAAGATCGCGTCGCGGCTGGCGGCCACGGCTTCGACATCGACCAGCGCGTTGGTGGGGTTGGCCGGCGATTCGAGATAGATCAGCGCGACGTTGCCGCTGGCGGCCTTGCCCAGCACCGCGTCGATCTCCTCGCGCGTGGCGCCGGCGGGAAAGTCGAGCCAGTGCACGCCGAAGCGGCCGAGGATGCGGGCGATCAGCGTCTCGGTCGCGGCATAGAGCGGTCCGGAATGGACGATCGTGTCGCCGGGCTTGACCATCGAGAGGAACAGTGTGGCGATCGCCGACATGCCGCTGGAAAAGGCCAGCGCGTCCTCCGCGCCTTCCCACACGCCCAGGCGATCCTCGAGGATCTCCTGGTTCGGGCCGTTGAAGCGCGAATAGACCAGGCCCTCGGCACCGCCCGGGCGCTTGCCGGTGACGCCCTCGAAATGGCGCTTGCCGGCGGCGGCGTTGGGGAAGACGAAGGTGGAGGTGAGGAAGATCGGCGGCTTGAGCGAGCCTTCCGAGAGCATCGGGTCGAAGCCATGGCCCATCATCAGGGTGGCGGGCTTGAGCTTGCGTCCGCCGACCGTGTCGACATCCGCCTTGGGGCGGCGCCGCGGGGTGGCGCCGGTCAGGTCGGCTTCGGTCTCGTCGGTCATGCAGTCTCTCCGGTCAGGGGCGTGAGCGCCACCTGTTTCGTATCATCTGTAACGAGCCGGCGACGGGATCGCACCCCCAGATGCGGCGAAAGTTTACGAAGCCTACGCCATTGCCTGGCCGACGATCGCGGCAGACCGGTCGCCTTCACGCTGACGCCGGGCAACATTGCCGATATCAGTGTCGCGATACCGCTGCTGAGCCGCGCAACGCCAGCCAGGCGCCTGCTCGCCGACAAGGCCTATGATGCCGACAGTTTGCGCAACTGGTTAAAGCAACGCCGCATCAAGCCCGTCATCCCCTCCACCGCCTCGCGACGCAAACCCTACCCGCTCGACAAGCGCATCTATCGCCGCAGGAACGTCATCGAACGCCTCTTCTGCCGCCTCAAGCTGGCGGCGTATCGCCACTAGATACGATCGGCACGCCTCTAACTACCTCGCTGCCATCGCTCTCGTCGCCCTTATCCCTGCGTGGCTTAAAATGAGTCCCCGACCCAGGGTACCTCTCGAAGCGATGCCGGCAATGGCCGGGGCCGCACCGATCCAGGGGCGATAAGCCACCATTTCGCTGCCAACTTCGTTTCGTATCCGTGCCGCGCCCGGCTAGACTGGCGAGGAGCGGCGGGGGCCGACTTCACATGCCAGCAATGTCCGAACCCCGATGAATCTCGCGCGCCCTTCCGCTCGCCCATCCGGACCGGCGCTCGCCGCGAGCGTCCGGCGACAGCGAGAGGAAGATCATGGCCACGCCTCCATCCCCACCGCCGCCCACATTGCCGCCCCAGCAGCCCGTCGGCTATTCCGGCCTCTATCCGGACGCCGATACCATGTGGAGCATCGCGAACGGCCAGGTGATGGTCGCCCAGGTCACGTCCGGCGTCGCGGGAACCCCGCAACCCTTCGTCTTCAAGGGCGTCCGCTACCAGCCGACTCCGCTCGACATCAATGGCGGCGCCGCCGGATCGCCGATGGGCGACTTCTACTATATCGGCATGCAGAATCCCGGCCCCGACGCCACGACCATGATCATGTACCAGCCGATCTGGAATCGCGATGTCGGGCCGAACGGCCTGATCCGCCAGCTCGGCGCCAACAATATCGGCGTCTATGGCAGCTTCAACATGCCGCCCTCCACCATGTCGAAACCGGACGGCAAGGGAACGGTGGTGCCCTCGGCCGACAACAGCGCGATCGACTGGACCGTACTCGGCCCGATCCGCTACGTCGCGGCCAACGGCACCGAATATCCGACCTATATGCCCCAGGGCGCCGACGTGAAGCAGGCGCCGCCCTATTGGTATCATTATTGCCACGACGTCTTTCTCGACATGTGCTGGAACGGCGGCGTCGATCCGATCTACGTGTTCCTGTCGGTCGGCGTGTCGACGGCCGCCTTCTATTCGGCGAACACGGCCCCGGCGCCGGGCTATCAATATACCCAGATCCAGCAATATTATCTCGATACGGCGACCTGGCTGGGCCAGAGCTATGGCCATCACCCGGCCCTGGCCGGCTTCTACGTCACCAACGAGACGAACCAGCCGGGCCCGAGCGGCACCTATGAATATCGCGAATATTGGGACTTTCTGAACGCAGTGGGCGCGGCCCTGAAACAGGGCGCGCCGAACAAGCTCACCATCGCCGCGATGCAGGACGACATCGCCACGCTGACGACCCAGCTGGTCCAGTATGAATCGCCACCGGTCCCCACCAACCCGCCACCGACCAGCCCGCCGGCCACCCAGCCGCTCTATGTCGACAGCAACGGCAACATCACGACGACGGCCGGCACCAACCGCCCCGCTTATGCCACCGATGTCTACGCCCTGGATCTATGGGGCTGGAATCTCTACGCAGCCCCCATCGCGAGCACGCCGATCATCGCCTATCTCAGCGCGCGCAAGGCCGCCGGCCAGCCGATGGCGCCGGTCGTGCTGAGCGAGATCGGCATTCCGCAGGCGATGCGCTTCACCCAGGTCGCAGGTGTCGGCTTCGGCACGCTGGGCGGCAACGATCCCTATGTGGCGAATCCCAACGGGGAAGTGGCGACCTGGGATGCGACCTCCAATCAGGCGGTCCTCTCGTCCTATATCCCGGGCACGGTGCTGGGCCAGGAGAGCCTGGCAGTCGTCACCACCACCAGCACGGCGCGAACGTCGTCGACCTTCTTCACCGACAATCCCAGCTACAATGCCGGCGGGCTGGTCGCCTATGACAGCGATACCGGGAATTACTGGCTCTTCCAGGGCGTGCCCCAGAATCCCGCCAATCCCGGCCTGCCGTCGCCGAGCTGGATGCAGCTGGACGCGACGATCTACGGCACGCTGCTCGACGAGCTGCGGACCGCGGCGAATCCCCCGGCGGCGGCCGGCCCGGCAGTCGCGCTCTATGCCTATCTCCAGGCGGCGGCCGGCTTCCAGGTGGGCAGCCCGTCGGTCGCCGCGGCCGATCAGCTCCTTCAGGGCGTCCAGGTCTTCGAATTCTCCGACGAATGGTACAAATGGATGGATCCGACGGTCACCAACGCGACGACGATCCAGACGGCGGCCGGCGTGCATGATTTCCGCGACACCGCCATCGCCCCCTGGGGCCCGGCGAACGCGCAATTCTACACCACCTGGGAAGAGGAGTGGTTCGGCCTCTGCTCGGTCCTGCCCGTCGGCCGGAACTCCACCGACCGGGCGATCGCCAGCGACGGCTGGCTCACCGGCGGCGTCGCCGACGCGCTGACGCCCCGCGCCAGCTATCTGGTGGTGCAGCAGTTCTTCACGCAATAGCCGGCCAGCCCGCCCCGGTCCTTCGCGGCCGGGGCGGGCCATCCGCCCGCCGCGCTTCGAGACTGCCCTTCCAATGTAGGATTTGCCCTGCCAGGCTCGACAGGCTCTTTCTCACCGTCGAACCTTCGCCACTCTCGCCCCGCGCCGCCGGGGAGGGCCGGACTCAACCCGGCCTTCGACCATCCGGCGGCATGTCGCCCCGCGCCCATGCAGATGGGACAATAGATTCAACGAATCATGCAACCGTCCGGTTGAACGTTCCCCGTCCGCGGGCAAAAAAAGGGGGCGGGCACGGGCTTGGGAACCGTGCTCGCCCCCAGCCCGCTCCGACCAAGGAAAGCGGGCCTTTCCCGAGGGGGGAATCTACCGTGCGGCCCTGGTCGCCTGGTCCATCAGCGCCCGGGCGGTCCTGATCCCATCGGCCTCGCGGGTCTTGCCCTGCTGGATCTCGTCGGCGATCTCGAGCACGCGGCCGGCAATCACCGTGCCGTGATCGGCTTCCTCGGTGATGCGGATGCCGCCCTTGGCCGCGGCGATCCGGTCCCATTCGGCGCGGATCGCGGCCCAATAGCCTTTGGTCGCCGCCCAGTAATCGTCCGCCGCCTTCACGTCGAAGCCCGCGAATTTCGTATAGCTGTTGAGGACATATTCCTGGACGACGGGCGCGGTCTTGCCGTCCATCTTCAGATTGTCCTGCCAGTGGATCCAGCCGGCCGGCGCGATGGCATGGCGGTTGACGCCCAGATAGCGGTCATAGACCGGGCCGCGCACCGCGTCGCGCCGGGCGAGCGGCCGCCAGCTGCGGTTCGATTCCCAGCGGCGCACCCCGCCGACCTCGGTCCACTTGCCCCAGCCGCCATAGCGGGGGGAATCATCGACCTGGTAGACGGTCTGCGACCAGGCGCCCTGGCGCTCGGCGGCGGGCACCTCGGCCCAGGTCCAGGCATCGCGGTCCGCATAGACCAGCACCCTGGCCGGCGCATATTGCCAGTCCTGCCGCCAATGCTTGATCACCATCTTCTTGCCGTCGCCCATGTCGACGACGAGCAGATGCTGGAGCCGGATCGTCGTGCCCTTGTCCTCGATCACCCGGACGACTTCGTCGCCGCCCGAGACCTTTGCCGGGATCGGGGCATAGTCTGCGCGCCAGGAAGTGCTCTCCTGCATGTCGAACTTCACCTTGTACGTCCCCGCCATGGCGAGGATGTCGGCGCGGTCGGCCTCGAAGGCCGCTCCGGCCACCGGGGCCGGGGCGGGCGCCGGCTGGGCGAGCACCGGCGCCGGCGCCAGCAGCAGCAATGCAATCGGGAAAAGCAGCGTCCTCATGATCCTGGTCCTCAGAAGCGGTAGCTGATGGAAACCGAGCCGTTGCGGCCCGGCTGGGTGTAGGAATCGGCGCTGATCGGCACCGTCTGCCCGTTGGTCGTCGATGTCAGGCCCAAGCCCCGCACATCGTTCCACCAGGCATATTTCCTGTCGAAGATGTTGAATATGCCGGCGCGCAGCGTCAGCCCGTCGGCGATGCGGAAAAAGGCCGTCGCGTCGAGGATGGTGAAGCCGTCGGGGCGATAGCAGGGCGTGGCGCCGCACACGCCGGTGGTGGCGCTCAGCTCCTTCTGGGCGCTGTGCGTCGCGGTCAGGTCGGCGCCGAAGCGCCCGTCCGGCGCGCGATAGCCCAGGCCGATCACCAGTTTCAGGGGATCGACGGTGGAGAGCGGATTGCGCACGCCGTTCGGCTCGATCTGCTCGCCCTGGGCATAGGCCAAGGCGAGCGTGCCGGAGAGGCCATTGGCCGAGCGGGCCTGGAACCGCGCCTCGGCGCCCTTCACCCGGGCACGGTCGATATTGATGAACTGGTAGATGGCGGGATTGGCCGGAGTGCCGGCGCCGCCGGTCACTTCCTGCGAGATGAAGTCGTCATAGTCGGCGATGAACCCGGTGACGTCGAGGCTGACCGGCCCGCTGTTCAGGCGGAAGCCCGCTTCCCAGCTCTCGCTGCTTTCGGGCCGCAGGTTCGGGTTGGGCCGCGAGGTGTAGCCGAAGGCGAGGTTCGAGAAGAACTGGTTCACCTGGCTCGGCTCGGGCGCCTTGAAGCCCTGGGCATAGTTGGCGAACAGCCGGATCTCGTCGCTCAGCCGCACCACCGCGCCGAGCTTGGGCGAGACGCGCGAGCCGGACTGGGCGGCGCCGTTGAAGCTCGGCAGTAGCGGGTCGCGCCTCGGCGACAGGTCATAGGCGTCGAAGCGCAGGGCGGGATAGAGCGATACCGGGCCGAGCACGATCTCGTCGGCGATGAAGGCGCCGGCCAGCACATAGTCGGTCTCGGGAAAGGCGCGGGTCGGGAAGGTTTCGCCCGCCGGCGGCACCTTGCCGTCGCGCAGCCCTTCCTGATGCGTCCTGCTGATGTCGCCGCCGATGAGCAGGCGGTGCGTCGCCGCGCCGGTCGCGAAGCGCGCGCCGACTTCGACCGAGCCGCCGAACACGGTGTTCTCGAAGGTGTTCAGGCGTTCGCGGTCCGCTGCGGGGGTGCGGTCCTCGTCGGTGAACTGGCGGTTCTCGCCATCCTGCCACCAGACGCTGAGGCGGGCATGGTCGAACAGGCCGTCGCCCTTCCAGAACCAGTCGCCCGCGATGCGGCCGCGCCTGGTGGTGTCGCGGGCCTGGAGCAGGTCGACCGTGGCGCTCAGGCCGGTCAGCACATTGGTGAAGACATGGCTGTCCTGATATTCGCCGGTGATGCGGAAGCGGTTCCGGGCATCGGGCTCGTAGACGATGCGGCCGAGCACGGCGTTGGTGCGGCCATCCTGCGGATTGGGCTCGGTGCGCGCCGAGCCGGTGCCGCCCTTGCTGCCCTTGTTGTCGAGCTCGTGGAAGTCGCGGCGGGTATAGGAGAGCATCGCCGAGACGTCGCCGAAGCGGCCGGCGACGATGCCGGTCTCGGCGAACTCGTTGTCCGCCGAGCTGTAGCCGGCGCGGACCAGGCCGCCGATCTTCTTGCCGCCGCCGAGGAAGTCGGCCGGATCGCTGGTGGTGAAGCTGATCGCCCCGGCCAGCCCGTCGCTGCCGTAGAGCGCCGAAGCCGGGCCGCGCAGGATCTCGACCGACTTGACCAGGCCGATATCGACATAGTCGCGGCCGGCCGACTGGGCGCCGAAGGTGAAGCCGTCGGGCACCCGCACGCCATCGACCTGGATCAGCACGCGGTTGCCGCCGATGCCCCGGACGATGAAGCCTTCATTGCCGGCGCGGCCGGTGACGCCCAGCGCCGCGCCGAAGCGGGTCGGCCCGCGCGGCACGCTGATGCCCGGCTCGTAGCGGACCAGATCCCTGATGTCGGTCACCAGCTGGTCGGCGATCTTCTTCTCGTCGATCACGCTGACGGTGGCCGGCACTTCCTTCACATCGGCCGGGATGCGCGTGGCGGTGACGGTGATCGTCGAATCCTGCTGCTGCTCGGCGCCCTTCGTCTCCTGTGCCTGGGCCGGCAGCGCCGCCGCCAGCGCCCAAAGGCTGATCCCCATGCTCGTCCGCCGCATGCCCCGAAACCCTTTCTGATAATGCAAGTGATTCTCAATTGCGATGTGCGTTAGCTTCCCTGGCAGCGGAGCGTCAACCCCGTAACGGGGAGAAGCGTGGGCAGAGGCGGTCGCGTTGCGGGCGAGGCATCCATGCCGCTCGACGGCGGCTCGTCGCGACGCTAGAGCGTCCGGTCATGCAAAAGCGGCCCAAACTCTCCGTCGTCATCCCCTGCTACAATGAAGAGGCGTGCCTCGAGATGCTGCACGGCCGCGTCTCCGGCGCCGCCCGCGCCGCGGTGGGCGACGACTATGAAATCGTGCTGATCAACGACGGCTCGCGCGACAGGAGCTGGGACGTGATGCAGCGCCTCTCCGCAAGCGATCCGCGCCTCGTCGCGATCAACCTCTCGCGCAACCATGGCCATCAGCTCGCGCTCACCGCCGGGCTGGACCTGTGCGCGGGCGAGGAGATCCTGATCATCGACGCCGACCTGCAGGACCCGCCCGAGCTGCTGGCCGACATGCGCGCCGCGATGCGCTCACAGGGTGCCGACGTGGTCTATGCGGTGCGCCGCAAGCGTGACGGCGAGACGATCTTCAAGAAGATCACCGCCGCCTTCTTCTACCGCATGCTCGATCGGATCACCGACACGCCGATCCCGCTCGACACCGGCGATTTCCGCCTGATGACGCGACGCGCGCTCGATGCCTTTCTGTCGCTGCCCGAGCAGGCGCGCTTCATCCGCGGCATGGTCGCCTGGGTGGGCTTCAAGCAGGTGCCCTTCCCCTATGACCGGCACGAGCGGCATGCCGGCGAGAGCAAATATCCGCTCGGCAAGATGATCCGCTTCGCCCTGGACGCGATCACCGGCTTCTCCACCGCGCCGCTGCGCTTCGCCAGCCATGTCGGCCTGGTGCTCACCGGCCTGTCGGCGCTGCTGGTGCTCTACATCTTCGCCGGCTTCCTGATGGGCGCGGCGATCCCCGGCTGGACCTCGCTGATGCTGGTCGTCGTCGTGCTGGGCGCGGTGCAGATGTTCGTGCTCGGCATGATCGGCGAGTATCTCGGCCGGCTCTATGTCGAGTCGAAGCGCCGGCCGCTCTACATCGTCGCGGACGTCGCCGGGCCGGTGATGGGCCATGCCTCGCTTGGCTATCGCTATGCCGATTCGGGCGAGGTCAGCGTCTCGCCGGTGACGCCGCGCGAAGTCTGAGCACCACCGTCATCCCGGCGAAAGCCGGGATCTCATGCCGTAGCGCGGGACAGGAACCGCACGAGACCCCGGCTTTCGCCGGGGTGACGCATGGTGGCGGGGATGACGGTTACTGCTTCGGCTCGGCCAGCACGATGATCGACAGGCCCGGGGGCATCGGCAGCCGGCCGAGCAGATGGCGCTCCAGCCCGAACACCGTTTCGAACGCGGCGTTGAGCGGCCTGGGCGGCGGGGAATCGTCGCTGTCGTCCTTGCCGGTCAGCTTGCCGACGAAGCGCGCCGCCACTGCCACCGGAAAGAGCAGCGAGTTGAACCAGCGCAGCTTCTGCCAGCCGAGCCCGGCCTTGTGCAGCGAGGCGGTCAGCGTCGCCTTGGAATAGCGGCGCTTGTGGTGGTTCACCACGTCGTGCGCGCTCCACATCCATTGATGGGCCGGCACGGTGATCAGGATCTTGCCGCCAGGCTTGAGCACCCGGGCGATCGCCTGCAACGCCGCGACATCGTCCTCGACATGTTCGACCACGTCGAGCACCGCCACCAGGTCGTAACTGGCATCCGCCACGCCGGCGAGCTCGGGCAGCGGCGACGAGCCGACCTGCTTGCCCAGCCGCTCGCTCGCCTTGGCGGCGGCGATCTCGTCGATCTCGATCGCGTCGATCTCGCCGAACTGGGCCAGCATCGGCAGATTGTGGCCGGTGCCGCAGCCGATCTCGAGGATGCGCGCGCCGCCCGGAATGCCGGCATAGCGCTTCAGATAGTCGGAAAGGATCTCGCGGCGCGCGCGATACCACCAATGGGTGGTGTCGTGGGCGGCCATGCGCTCGTAGACGATGCGGTCCATCTTATTTGAATACCAGATAGCGGTTGAGCGCGAAGGTAACGAGCGGCGTCACGAAGACGACGGGAAGCAGCGGCACCCAGGTCTGCTGGTGCAGCGGCCCGGTGATCACCCAGGTGAAGCCCGCGTTCATCGCCATGCCGACCGACTGGACCGCAACGAACTTGGACTGGGTGCCGACGCCGCCTTCCGCTTCATGCCCCTTGAAGCTCCAGCGGCTGTGAAAGACATAGCCGAAGACCACCGCGACCAGGAAGCCCGCGATCGACGCGAGCACCGGCGGGATCGCATAGGTGGCGAGCGGCCAATAGACCAGGGCATAGACGAAGGTCGACGCCAGCCCGACGATGCCGAAGCGCACGAGCTGCCCGAACACGCCATTCGCCCACATCTCTTCGAATCGCCTGATTACCGCCGCCACAATCGCTTGCCCAAGAACCGCCGGTCGCCCTAATGCGTGGCGCGGAGCGAGGGAAGCGATTTTGACGCCAGAAGCCAAGGGCGGGTTCCGCCTCGACCGAGAACTGGACCGCAACTGGCTGCGCTGGATGGCGCTCTTCTGGTTCTGCGTGGTCGCCTGGTTCCTCCACGACCGGCAGGGCAACATCTATTGGCTGCTGCTCGGCGATACCGACGACAATATGCGCCTGATGCAGGTCCGCGCCTGGCTGGCGGGCCAGGGCTGGTACGATCTACGGCAATATCGCCTCGATCCGGCGCTGGGCGGGTTCGACATCCACTGGTCGCGCCTGGTCGACCTGCCGATCGCCGGGCTGATCCTCGCCTTCAAGCCGTTCGTCGGCACCGCCACCGCCGAGAAATGGGCGTGCGGCCTCGCGCCGCTGCTGCCGCTGGCGCTTGCCATGGCCGGGCTCTCGCTCGCCGTGCGCCGGCTCGTGGCGCCCTGGGCCTGGCCGGTGGCGCTGATCGTCCTGATGGGCTGCGCCTCCACCATGTCGATGTTCGCGCCGATGCGGATCGACCATCATGGCTGGCAGCTGGCGTTCCTGGCGATGACCGTCGCCGGGCTCGCCGATCCGCGCCGCGCCCGCGGCGGCGCCGTTGTCGGCCTGTCCAGCGCCGCCTCGCTCACCATCGGGCTCGAGATGCTGCCCTATTGCGCGATGGCCGGCGCGATCATCGCGCTGCGCTGGATCTGGGATCGCGACGATGTGCGCCGCATGCAGGTCTATGGCCTGACGCTCGGCGGCGGCTCGGCGCTCGGCTTCGCGCTCTTCGCCTCGAACGCCAACCAGGCGATGCGCTGCGACGCGCTCACGCCCGTATGGCTGACCGTGATGGTCGCCGCCGGCGCCCTGCTCTTCGCGCTGTCGCTGCGCAACCCGGCCGACCGCCGGGTCCGCCTCGTCCTTGCCGCGCTGGCCGGCGCGGCGATCGTCGCCGGCTTCGCCCTGCTGTTCCCGCAATGCCTGGGCCGCCCCGAACAGGTCTCGGACGAGCTCGCCAATACCTGGCTCAACAATGTCCGCGAGGCGCGGCCGATCTACAAGCACGCCTTCAAGACCGCCTTCCCGATGGCGGTGCTGCCGGTGATCGGCACGCTCGGCGCGCTCTTCGCCACCTGGCGCGCGCGCCGCGGCGAGGCGCTGGTCGGCTGGGCGGCGGTGGCGCTGTTCACGGCATTCGCGAGCGCGATGCTCCTCTGGCAGGTGCGTGCCGCGCCTGCCGCGCAGCTGCTGGCGGTGCCGGGATCGGTGGCATTGCTGGTCGTCGCCATTCCGTGGTTCCTGGGCATCCGCGCGCCCTTCGCGCGCTGGATCGGCGAGGGGGCCGCGCGGCTGCTCGGCATCTTCGTCCGCGTGCTGGGCACGGTCTTCGCCTTCCTGCTGCTCTCGGGCCTGTGGGCCGGGCTGGTCGTGCCCTTCTTCTCCGCCGGCAACGACGCCAAGCCGGGCAAGCCGGCGCCGCCGGACAAGGTCGCCGCCGCCAACGCCGCCTGCGCGCGGATGAGCAACCTGCGCGTGCTCGACGACGTGCCGGCCGGGATCGTCTTCACGCATGTCGATCTGGGCCCGCGCCTGATCACCGTCACGCATCACAGCGGCATCGCCGGCCCCTATCACCGCAACGGCCGCGCGATCCTCGACGTCCACCACGCCTTCACCTGGGCGACGCCGAACTTCCGGCCGATCGCCGCCGCGCACAAGGCGCAATATCTGCTGATCTGTCCGAACCTGTCGGAGACGACGCTCTACCGCAGCCGCGGGCCGAACGGCTTCTATGCGCAGCTGGCGAAGGGCGAGGTGCCGAACTGGCTCGAGCCGGTGCCGCTGCGCGCGGTCCAGCCGGGCAAGCCGCTGCCGTTCAAGCTGTGGCGGATCCGCTACGACCTGCCGGAAATGCCGGCGGAACCCGCGAAACGCTGAACGCCTTCCGGGGCCTCAGTGCCCCGTCGCCGCCCGCCCCGCGACCAGCGCCGCGCTGATCCCGTCGATCACGAACTGCACCGCCAGCGCGCCCAGCAGCACGCCGAGCAGCCGCGACACCACCGCCTCGATCTTCGCCCCCACCACGCGCATCAGCGGACCGGCGGCGAGCAGCGCCAGCATGGTGAGCAGCAGGATGGCCGCCATCGCCGCCAGCACCACCGTCGTCCGCTCGACGCCATTGTTCTGCGACATCAGCAGCATCACCGAGGCGATCGAGCCGGGGCCCGCGATCATCGGCATCGCCATCGGGAAGATCGAGATGTCGGTCGGCTCGCTGGCCTTCACCTTCTCGGCCCGGTCCTCGCGCCGCTCGGTGCGCTTCTCGAACACCATTTCGAGCGCGATCAGGAACAGCATGATGCCGCCGGCGATCTTGAAGGCGTTGAGGCTGATGCCGAGCGCGCGCAGCAGCACCTCGCCGAACAGCGCGAAGCCGAACAGGATGACCGCGGCGACCACCACCGCGCGCACCGCCATCGCCCGGCGATGCGCCGCGCTGGTGCCGGCGGTGAGCCCCGCGAAGATCGGCGCGCAGCCGGGCGGATCGATCACCACGAAGAAGGTGACGAAGGCGGAAATGAACAGCTCGATCATTTCGGTGCAGCCACTCCGTCGGAAACGCATACCTCGAACGCGTCGCCATTCCAGATCCACACGGTGAATATGCGCGCGCCATCGGGCGTAACCTGCCAATGCCACCGGATCGTCCCGTCGGATGAAGCACCATCCCCCAGCTTCGCACCCGGGGTCGAGAGGATCGACGACATAATCGGCTGCGGCAACGGTGCGCAGGATGCCCGGACCAGCTTCGGCTCGACCGGGCGGCCGCGATCGCTTTTCAGCTTGTCGCCATGGTCGAGCCGCCATTGCCAGCTGCCATCTACCTGGCGCTTCCAGACGGTCGTAAAATAACCGACCTTACCGCCCGGCCAACGCACGCCGCCGCTGTTCACCGCATAGTTGCCGTCGCATGAAACATAGCTCTCCGTCGGCCACCAAGTGATGGACCTTGGCGGATCCTTGCGATCCTTCAGCCAGTCCTGCGCCTTCACCGGCTGCGGCACGAGCATCGTCGCGCCCTCCGCCGCATATTCGCGGAACGCCGTCCACTGGCCCTTGGCCTGGGCCGCCGCGTTGAATGCGCGCTCGGCATCGACAGCGCTCTGCGGCGCCGCGGCCTGGAGGATCAGCGCGGCAAGGATCATATCGCGCCCTTGGCCAGCGGCACGCCGGCATTGCGGTGCGCCGCGACCAGGGTGTTGCGCAGCAGGCAGGCGATCGTCATCGGCCCGACGCCGCCCGGCACCGGCGTGATCGCGCCCGCCACGCTCGCCGCGCTGTCGAAGTCGACATCGCCGACCAGGCCCGCGTCCGTCCGGTTGATGCCCACGTCGATCACCGTCGCGCCCGGCTTCAGCCACTCGCCCTTGACGAAATGCGCCCGGCCCACCGCCGCGACGACGATATCGGCATGCTTCAGATAGTGCGGCAAATTGCGCGTCCTGGAATGGACTAGCGTCACCGTCGCGCTCGCGCGGGTCAGCAGCGCCGCCATCGGCTTGCCGACGATGTTCGAGCGGCCGATCACCACCGCGTCGAGCCCGCTCAAATCGCCCAGCCGGTCCTCGAGCAGCATCAGGCAGCCGAGCGGGGTGCAGGGCACGAAGCCGTGCAGCCCGGTCGCCAGCCGCCCGGCATTGACCGGGTGGAAGCCGTCGACATCCTTGTCCGGATCGATCCGGGTGAGCACCGCCTGCTCGTCGATATGCTTCGGCAGCGGCAGCTGGACGAGGATGCCGTCCACCTCGGGATCGGCATTGAGCTTGTCGACCAGCGCGATCAGCGTCGCCTGGGTCGTGTCGGCGCCCAGCTTGTGCTCGAAGCTCTCCATGCCGCACTCGCGCGTCATCCTGCCCTTGGAGCGGACATAGACGGCGGACGCCGGATCCTCGCCCACCAGCACCACGGCAAGCCCGGGCGCGCGCCCCGCCCTTTCCCGGAACGCGGGAACCAGTTCCGCCACGCGGGCGCGCAGGCCCGCGGCGAACGCCTTGCCGTCGATGATCTCAGCCGTCATGCGCCCCGCCATAGAGCCTGTGCGCGATATCTTCCAGCGCCGCGGGATCGCCCGCCACGCGAAGCCGCTTGTGCCGCGCCGTATCGCCCGCGATCAGCGTCACCGCGCGCTTCGGCACGCCGAAGACGCTCGCCACCAGCGGCACCAGCGCGGCATTGGCTGCGCCATCCACCGGCGGCGCGGCGAGCCGGGCGGCGAAATGCTCGCCGGTGCCCGCCGCAAAGGCATCGCGCGACGCGCGCGGCGTCACCCGGACGGCGATCTCGATCCCGTCCGCCAGGCGCCGCCAGGCCGGCATCCCAGGCTCAATAGGCCGCGGAGGCCAACTGCGCCGCGAGCGTGGGCAGGACGAAGTTGCTGAGCACGTAGATGATCAGCAGCGCCACGAGCGGGCTCAGGTCGAGCGCGCCGAAATCGGGCAGGATCCTCCGGATCGGGCGATAGATCGGCCGCGTGATCACTTCGAGCGCCTGCCAGACCGAGCGGACGAACTCGTTGTAGAGGTTGATCACGTTGAACACGATCAGCCACGACAGGATTGCCTGCACGATGATGACGATGCTCAGCGCCGACAGCAGGAAGCCGATGATGTCGAGGATCATGAGTAGGAAGGGGATCAAAGCGCTCTCCGAGGTCTCTTGCGGCACAGATTAGGGAATGCCGCGCCCCGCAACAACCCCGGCGCGCGCTTGTGCGGGTTCGATGAACCGGGGGCGCGGCTCGCCGGGCGGCCCGGCGCACCCCATGGATCAGGCGTGGACGAGCGTGCCCGCGCCGCGCCGCGTGAAGATCTCCAGCAGCATAGCGTGCGGCACGCGGCCATCGAGGATCACCGCCGCGTCGACGCCCTGCTCGACGGCATGCACGCAGGTCTCGACCTTGGGGATCATGCCCCCCTTGATCGTGCCGTCGGCCTTGAGCGCGGCGATGCGCGCCGGATCGAGGTCGGTCATCAGTTCGCCCGACTTGTCGAGCACGCCGGCCACGTCGGTGAGCAGGAAGAAGCGCGAGGCGCCGCAGGCGCTGGCGATCGCGCCGGCCATGGTGTCCGCGTTGATGTTGTAGGTGTGGCCGTCCGCACCCAGCGCGATCGGCGCGACCACGGGGATGAAGCCCTGCGCCGCCAGCGAATGGAGGATCGCCGGATTGACGCCGGTCGGCTCGCCCACAAAGCCCAGGTCGACATGGCGCTCGATGCCCTGGAGCGGATCGGCCTCGCGCCCGGTCACCTTCTCCGCGGTGACGAGCCCGGCATCCTTGCCCGAAATGCCGACCGCGCGGCCGCCCGCGGCGCCGATCCAGCTGACGATCTCCTTGTTGATCGATCCGGCGAGGACCATCTCGGCGATCTTCGCCGTCTCCGAATCGGTCACGCGGAGCCCGCCGACGAAGTTCGATTCGACGCCCAGCCGCTTGAGCATCGCGCCGATCTGGGGCCCGCCGCCATGGACGACGATCGGATTGATGCCCACGGCCTTCAGCAGCACCACGTCCTCGGCGAAGTCACGCTGCAGCTCGGGATCGCCCATTGCGTGGCCGCCATATTTCACGACGAAGGTCGCGCCGGCATAACGCTGCAGATAGGGCAGCGCCTCGACGAGCGTTTCGGCCTTGGCGAGCAGCGCGGGATCGGGGGCGTTGGTCATGCGCGGCCCATAGGGCCGGTGGGCGGGTCCCGCAACTTGTCAGCGAAACACCGCGGTCGCGCGGTAGGTGGCAAGCCAGTTGGCGGAGCCCCGGCATTCGCGCATCACCCGCTCCTCGGTCCGCCGGAAGCGCGCGCCATCCCAGACATAGGCCTGGCTCTGGCCGCAATCGCCCACGCCGCGCCCCTTGGCGAAAGTGGAGAGGACGCCCGCCTTGTCGAAGCCGGCATTGACCAGCATGCCGTCATTGCCGTCGTCGAACGCCGCGCGCACCGCCTTGCCGCCCGCCAGCACGAAGGCGACGGTGCTGTAGTTATAGGCCCCCGCGCCGCAGGGAATCAGCGCCAGCGTCTTGCCGCCGCCCAGCGCATAGGTGGCGACTTCGGGCACGGTCTCGGCCCCGTCATACAGCCCGTCGCAATCGCTCTGTTTCTCCAGCGTCGCGCGCAGGGCCCTGGAGACGCCGGCGGGAGTCCCCGAAGGACGAAGGGCCGCTATGCGCTCGGGCGGCCGGGCGGCGGGCACCGCGCCGGCGGGCTTGCCGCCCCTGGCCACCACCGCGGTCACCGTGCCGGCCCGCCCCTGATCGGCATCGATATGGCGCAGCGCGGCCGAGGAGCCGGCAAGCGAGATGCGGGCCACGACCTGGCCGGCGGCACCGACCAGCGCCGCTTCCTTGCCGTTGGGCAGGGCGGCGGCGATCTTCGCGGCATCGGCGCCCCGAAAGGTCGCGCTGTCGCCGGCGGCGGCGGCCGCGGCGGCGATCGCGACTCCGTCGACCTGGAGGATGGCCTTGCCGTCCAGCTTGCCGGAAGGCCAGACCTGCACGGTGAACGCCCCCGCCGGACCGGCGCCGCGGGTGAGCGCCATGCTCGCGTCATAGCCCGAACCCTCTTCGGGCACGGCCTGGTCGCCGGGATAGAGCGAGGTCATCTCGCAGCCGTGCAGATTGTCGCAGGCGACCGCCCAATCGCCATAGAGCTTTTCCGGACCGTCCTGCGGGACCGGCATGGCGAGGAGGAGCGCGAGGATCGACATGGCGGCGAGCCTAGCCGATTCGCCGATCACCGGGTAGGAGCCTGCGACAAAGGAGACAGATGATGAAGACGGTGGGCGTGATCGGTGCGGGGCAGATGGGCGCGGGCATCGCGCAAGTTTCGGCCCAGGCGGGCTATGCCGTGCTGCTGTCGGACGTCGATCAGGCGCGGGCCGAAGCCGGCAAGGCGGGGATCGCCAGGCAGCTCGCCCGCGCCGTGGAGAAGGAGAAGATCGCCCAGGCCGATGCCGAAGCCGCGCTCGGCCGGATCACCTGTGTCGGCGGCACCGATGGCTTTGCCCCCTGCGACCTCGTCATCGAGGCCGCGACCGAGCGGGAGGCGATCAAGCGCCAGATCTTCGAGAATGTCGGCAAGGTGCTGGGCCCGCAGGCGATCCTGGCCAGCAACACCTCGTCGATCCCGATCACTCGCCTCGCCCAGGCCGCGCCCGATGCCGGCCGGTTCATGGGAGTGCATTTCTTCAACCCGGTGCCAGTGATGGGCCTGATCGAGCTGATCCGCGGCCTGGCGACATCGGACGGCACCGTCGCGGCGGTCGAGGCCTTTGGCCAGTCGCTCGGCAAGCGCATCGTCCATGCCAATGACGCGCCGGGCTTCATCGTCAACCGGGTGCTGATGCCGATGCTCAACGAGGCCTGTTTCGCGCTGGGCGAAGGCGTGGCGACGATCCCGGACATCGACGCGGCCTGCCAGCTCGGCCTCAACCATCCGATGGGGCCCTTCACCCTCGCCGACTTCATCGGGCTCGATACCTGTCTCGAGATCACCCGCGTGCTGTTCGAAGGCACGGGCGATCCCAAGTTCCGCCCGGCGCCCCTGCTGGTCAAATATGTCGAGGCCGGCTGGTATGGCCGCAAGACCAAGCGCGGCTTCTACGACTATACGGGCGCGGAGCCGGTGCCGACGCGCTAGGTTCGGAACCCGGACAGATATCCGTTCTCTGCCGTCATCCCGGCGCAAGGCCGGGGTGACGAAGCAAGAGTAGGGTCCTAGATCTGGGCCTCGGCCCCCTCCCCGGCCAGCTCGGCCTGACGATCGAGCGCCCATCTGGCGAGCGTGTCGAAGGGGATCGCGGCGAGGAAACCGATCCCCGCCCGGCCGTCATGCGCCCAGCGCACCACGCCGCGCCGCGGATCGAGCCCATGGACGCCCACGGTCACCGCGTCGCCTTCGCGGAGGAAATCGGCCTCGACCTTCACGCCGCCCTGCGACACGTCGACCAGCGTGACGCTCACCCGCATGCCCTCGGCCACCAGGCTCACCGGGCAGGCGATGCGCAGCCGCGGCATGCGCTGGGTCAGCCCCGGCTCGCCATGCACCGGCGCGTGGAGCACTTCGAGCACGTCGATGCGTTCGTCGAACTGCACGCCGATCATCCCGTCCGCCGACCAGGCGATGCGCCCGGATATCCTGTTGCCCGAGCGGATCTCCACCGTCACCGGCTCGGCGGGCGGCAAGTCGGTATGGAGCTTCCCCATCAGGCCGCCGGGCGAGATGTTGCGGATCAGGCAGAGCGCCTCATAGCCGCCCCACCGCAGCATCGCGGACCGATAGACCGAGATTTTCGAGCGATCGTCGATTCGACGTTCCATGACGGGCACTTCGGGCTGGAAGGAGATTTCGGTGCGGATGTCTGCCTCCGACGGCGTGTTGATGGTGACCCGCGGAGAACATGCGTCCGGCAGATGTCTGTAACGTTTCGAAGGCACAACGATCCGTGGTAAATGCGGGCGTGCCGGCCTTCCCGCGGCATCGGCCTGCGGGAAGGCGATTTGCAGGCAGCTCCCCACCCGGCCGAGCGCTTCCTCGCCGGGCGTCGGCGGGGATCGTCGCAGGATACGCAGCGGACGAACGTCCGGGCCCGAAGCAAGCAAACTGGTCACGCAGCACTCCAGCAAGATGCCTGGAGAACGCACATCGGGCGATCGTTCCGCGACGAAGCCCGCGGCACGAACGTTCGATGGCGCGCGACCCGCTCTCCATCCGATGTCGGTTGTTATCGCGGGCCCAGCGCGCCCCCGGCGCAGCGTTGTTCCCGCGGATTTACCCGATCTCTACCGAGCGGCCGGTAACCAAAAAGTTAACGCGGCCGGACCGGATCAGGGGAGCAGCAGCCCCGCCAGCGCGGCGCTCATCAGGTTCGCCAGGCTGCCCGCGATCAGCGCGCGGATGCCGAGCTTGGCGATCATGGGCCGCTGGTTGGGCGCCAGGCTGCCCGTCGCCGCCATCTGGATCGCGATCGAGCTGAAATTGGCGAAGCCGCACAGCGCGAAGGTGATGATCGCCCGGGTGCGCGGGGCGAGATCGGTCATCGCGCCCAGATCGATGAAGGCGACGAACTCGTTGAGCACGACCTTGGTGCCGAACAGCCCGCCCGCCGCCGTCGCCTCGTGCCACGAGATGCCGAGCAGATACATCACCGGCGCGAACACCGTGCCGATGATCTTCTGGAAGCTGAGATTCTGGAAAACCTCCGCCCAGGCGGCATGGCCGCTCAGCTCGTAGATCCAATTGCCCGCGCCGGCGAGCAGGCCGTTGGCGAGCGCCACCAGCGCGACGAAGGCGAGCACCATCGCCCCCACCGCCACGGCGATCTTGACGCCGGTCGAGGCGCCGGTCGCCGCGGCCATGATGAGGTTGGCGGCGCGCTCTTCCTCGATATCGTGCTCGGCGATCCGGATCGCCTCGTCCTCGGCCTGGTCGCCGAGCGGCAGCTCGCCTTCCTTGGCCGGCGCATCGGGCATGATGATCTTGGCCATCAGCAGGCCGCCCGGCGCCGCCATGAACGACGCGGCCAGCAGATAGGGGAGCGCCGTCGGCCCCAACAGGCTGGCATAGGCGGCGAGGATCGTGCCGGCGACGCCCGCCATGCCGACGCTCATCACCGCGAAGAGCTGCGAAGGAGTGAGCCGGGCGAGATAGGGGCGGATGACGAGCGGCGATTCGCTCTGGCCGACGAAGATGTTCGCCGCCGCGCACAGCGATTCGACCTTGGTGGTGCCCACCACCTTCTCGATCGCGCCGCCGATCCAGCGGATCACGAACTGCATCACGCCGAGATGATAGAGGATCGACACGAGCGCGGCGAAGAAGATGATCACCGGCAGCGCCGCGATCGCGAAGCTCTGCCCCCCCAGCTCGGGCTTGGCGAGCGGCCCGAACAGGAAGCTGGTGCCGGCGCCCGCATAGCCGAGCAGCGCGGAGACGCCGTTGGACATGCCGTGCAGCGCCGCCTGGCCCCAGCTCGTGCGCAGCACCAGCGCGGCGATGCCCGCCTGCAGCAGGAAGGCGGCACCGACGATGCGCAGGTTGATCGCGCGCTTGTCCGACGAGAGCAGGAAGGCGATGCCAAGGATCGCGACCACGCCGAAGATGCCGATCGGAAACTGATTCAACTGCTTATTCCCCCAAGGCGTACGCCCAAGCCTCCCACCATACACGCTCGCTACGGCAAGGCCAGAGGCAGCCGATTCCGTTCCCCGCGAGCGCTTTGCCACGGAAGGTCACAAAGTTCGGAACCGCTCGCGTGGGCCCATGCGTGCGCCCGCGCGAGCGCACGCTTCGCGTCCCCGCGCGGCGCGAACAGCCGGCGGGAGGTTGCAGAATCGAGATGATCGGACGTCCACGGCCCAACTAGAACAGATAGAGAACATTGTCAAGCGGAATTCATCGCGCGCCGGTGCCGGGGACTTGCGGCGCGGACATTTCCCGCTAGCGTCCGGCCATGGACACTATCCGCATCCCGCGTTCGCTCTTCTTCCTATCGATCTTCTATGGCGGCATGGTCTGCATCGCCGGCGTGCTCGGCAACAAGCAGGTCTCGCTCGGGCCGATCTCGCAGATCGGCAACTGGGTGGGCGTGGGCCCGCTCGCGGTCGAGGCGGGCATCTTCGCCTTCCTGCTGCTCGTCTCGGTCTCCAGCGCAGTCGCCGAGCTGCACGGGCCGGACACGGCGCGGCGGCTGGTGCTGCTCGGCTTCGTGCCGCTGGTCACTTCGGTCCTGCTGTCGATCCTCGTCCTCGGCCTGCCCGCGTCGCCGAGCATGGAGCCCGACCGGCTCCACGCCTTCGAGCTGATGATGGCGGGCACGCCGCGCATCTGGCTGGGCGGGATCATCGCCTATGGCATCTCGCAGATCCTCAACGTCACCATCTTCTCGGCGCTCAAGAGCGGCGGCGGCCGGCTGCTCTGGCTCCGCGCCGCGATCGCTTCGGTGCTGAGCCAGATCGCCGACACGCTGATCTTCATCTCCGTCGCCTTTTACGGCGTGTTCCCGATCGGCGAGCTGCTGGTCGGCCAGATGCTCACCAAGGTGGTGCTGAGCGTGGTGCTGGTGCCGCCGGCCATCTACCTGTTCGTGGCGCTGGGCCGGATGCTCGACGGGCGGCGCGGGCTGAATTGAGGGCTTCAATTCCTCCCCGGGACGAGCTCGGGGAGGAATTAAGAAGCCCAGGTTGAGAACCCGAACAAGTACCTGATTCTCTACCGTCATCCCGGCCTTGCGCCGGGATCCCGCTTCTTCCTGCCCTGGCGAGATGGCGAGACCCCGGCGCAAGGCCGGGGTGACGAAGCAAGACCATGAGTCCTCGACCTAAGGCGCCATCCGCAGCGGCTGGGCCTCGCAGAGGATCAGCGCGAACCAGTCGTTCGGATCGGTCCATTCGCGGATCGGCGTCCAGCCGCCGGCGCGCAGCAGCATGCGGGCGCCGTTGCGGCCATATTTGTGGCTGTTCTCGGTGTGGATCGTCTCGCCCGCGGCCATCGCGAAGGCGCGCCCCTCGACGGTGAATTCCACGTCGCGCGCCGCCTCCAGGTGCATCTCGATCCGCGCGGCGTCGTCGTTCCACAATGCGACATGGCGAAACGCCTCGACCGGGATCGTGCCGCCCAGCTCGCGGTTGATCCGCGTGAGCAGGTTGCGGTTGAACGCCGCAGTGACGCCCTGGGCATCGTCATAGGCCGGGACCAGCACCTCCGCCGGCTTCACCCGGTCCATCCCGATCAACAGTCGCGCCCCCTCGCCCAGCCAGTCGCGCATCGCGCGCAGCAGGTCGACCGCGTGGAAGGCCTGCATGTTGCCGATCGTCGAGCCCGGGAAGAAGCCGAGCTTGGGCATGCCCGCCACTTGCCCGGGCAGCGGCACGGGGCGCAGGAAATTGGCCTCGACCGGATGGACCGGCAGGCCCGGAAAGGCCTGGCCCAGCTCGGCGGCGGACTGGCGGAGGAAGTCGCCCGAAATGTCGATCGGCACATAAGCGGCCGGATCGATGGCGCGCAGCAGCAGCGGCGTCTTCACCGACGAGCCCGAGCCGAACTCGACCACCGCCGCCCCCCGCGCGGCGAGCGCGCCGAGCTCCGGCCCGGTCTCGCGCAGCAGCGCCGTCTCGGTGCGGGTGGGATAATATTCGGGGAGCCGGGTGATCTCCTCGAACAGCTCGGAGCCGCGGCGATCATAGAACCAGCGCGCGGGAATGGCGCGCGGCCGCGCGGCGAGGCCGCTCAGCACATCGGCGCGGAAATGCGGATCGGCCAGGCTGGTCTGGCCGTCTTCAAGTTCCTGCTTCAGCATGATTGGCCGGCCTTTCCGATTTTGATCGTCATCCGCGCGCAGGCGGGGATGACGGCGAAGATGTGCTGGCGCGGGAGGATCACTAGAGATCCTTCGCCAGGCGCACGCCGGTGAATTGCCAGCGCTGATGGGGGTAGAAGAAGTTGCGGTAGCTCGCGCGGGAATGGCCGCGCGGCGTGGCGCAGGAGGATCCGCGCAGCACGAACTGGCCGCTCATGAACTTGCCATTATACTCGCCCACCGCGCCCGCCGCCGGCCGGAAGCCGGGATAGGGGCGATAGGCGCTGCCGGTCCATTCCCAGACATCGCCGAAAAAGGCGGGGCCACCCGCCGAAGGATGCGGCTCGACCGGGCCGGCGGCGTCGAGCTGGTTGCCGCCGGCCGGATCATGCGCCGCGGCGGCCGCTTCCCATTCGAATTCGGTGGGCAGGCGCGCGCCCGCCCAGCCGGCATAGGCATCCGCCTCGAAGAAGCTGACATGGGTGACCGGCGCGGCGGGATCGACCGGGCGGCGGCCGTCGAGCCCGAACCGGGTCCAGACATCCCCGTCCCGCCGCCAGTAGAGCGGCGCCTCCACGCCCTCCTTCTGCACCCAGGCCCAGCCGTCGGACAGCCAGTGGCGCGGATCGCGATAGCCGCCATCGGCGATGAAGGCCGCCCATTCGCCGTTGGTGACGGTGCGATCGGCAATGGCATGGGGCGTGAGCAGCGCGTGGTGGCGCGGCCCCTCGCAATCGAAGGCGAAGCCGCCGTCCGCGACAATGGCCATCGGCTCGGTCGGCTCTACTCCCACCGCGACCAGCCCCTCCAGCCCCGCGATCCAGCCGATCGGGCCGGGCATCGCCACCGGCACCTTGGGCGCGCCCTGCCAGACGGCGGGCTCGAGCGGGTTGACCGAGAAATGGTGGAGGATGTCGGTGAGCAGCAGCTCCTGGTGCTGCTCCTCATGGTTGCAGCCGAGCAGCACCAGCGCCCGGGCCGCCGGCGGAAGATCGGGCAGCGCATCCGCCAGCGCGGCATCGACATGGGCGCGCCAGGCACGGATCTCGTCCAGCGTGGGGCGCGACAGCATGCCGCGGCGCGGGCGCGCATGGCGCCGGCCCTCCGCCTCGTAATAGCTGTTGAACAGGAAGGGCCAGCGCGCGTCGAACAGCGCATAGCCGGGCACATGGTCGCGCAGCACGAAGGTCTCGAAGAACCAGGTGGTGTGCGCGAGGTGCCATTTGGCGGGCGAGGCATCGTCCATCGACTGGATCGTCGCATCGGCATCGGAGAGTGGCCGGACCAGCGCCTCGCTCAATGCGCGGGTACGGTGGAACTTCGCGCCCAGGGCGCTGGAAGCCGGCACCGATCCCGTTTCCGTTCGCATTATGTTCTCCTAATCCAACAGGCCTCCGCCCGTCAACCGGAGAAAATATAGGTCAGCGGGACGCCCCCGGCACCCATAGAACGTCGCCGGCCTCGCTTTGGTTCACTGCCCGGGCGGCGACGAAGAGCAGGTCCGACAGCCGGTTGAGATAGGCGAGCGGCAGCCCGGCCGCGCCGGCCGCGACCGC
>OAOK01000056.1_pt1 | contig 44135 bp, 35 predicted proteins | sample 1641101 | NCBI WGS metagenome assembly OAOK01 (sample SAMEA104232307, study PRJEB22302) | sediment metagenome | biome: forest; feature: aquifer; material: sediment | place: USA | collected 2011-08-07 | depth 0.01 m
GCCGTGGCGGCGGTTCCACCGCCACGGTGGACACCACTCCGCCCAGCGCCCCCACCGCGACGGTGAGCGGCAATGGCGCCAGCGTGACCGGCACGGGCGAGGCGGGCGCCACCGTGCAGGTGCGCGACCCCTCGGGCACGCTGCTCGGCAGCGGCACGGTGGGCAGCAACGGCAGCTACACCGTGACGCTCACCCAGCCCCAGAACAATGGCCAGACGGTCACCGTCACCCAGACCGATCCGGCCGGCAATGTCTCGCCCTCCACCACGGCGCATGCGCCCGACACCACCCCGCCGGCGGCGCCCACCGGCGCGATAAACCCCAACGGGACGATCGTCACCGGCACCGGCGAGCCCGGGGCGACCGTGACGGTACGCAACGGCAGCGACGCGGTGATCGGTACCGCCGTCGTCAATGCGCAGGGCAGCTACACCGTGACGCTCACCACGCCGCAGAACAATGGCGGGACGCTCACGATCGCGCAGACCGATGCGGCGGGCAATGGATCGAACCCCATCAATCTCGCGGCGCCCGACATCACTCCGCCCAGCGCGCCCACCGCCATAATGGATCCGCACACCTTCACCGTCTCGGGAAGCGCCGAGCCCGGCGCGGCGGTGACGGTGACCGATGCCGATGGCAGGCCGCTGGGCGGCACCGTCGCCAATGCGGATGGCGGCTATTCGATATCGCTGCCGCCCGCCGTGTTCGACGGCGAGCCGGTGACCGTGGTGCAGACCGATCCGGCCGGCAACCATTCGCCGCCCACCATCGTCACCGCGCCCGATCTCTCGCCCCCCGCCGCACCGACGGCCAGCGTCACGCCGGACGGCACGGCAGTGACCGGCACCGGCGAGCCCGGCGCTACCGTCACCGTGCGCGATCCCGATACCGGCACCGCGGTGGGCACCGCGGTCGTCGGCGCGAACGGCACCTACACGGTGCCGCTGGCCCCGGGCGTATCGGACGGCGGCACGCTGACGGTCACCCAGACGGATCCCAGCGGCAATGTCTCGCCCGCCACAAGCGTGACGACGCCGGACGTCGTCGCCCCCGCAGCGCCGACCGCGACGATCGCGGCGGACGGCACCTCGGTCACCGGCACCGGCGAGCCTGGCGCCACCGTCACCATCACCGGCGCGGGCGGCGCGACCATCGGCACCGCCGTGGTCACGGGCAATGGCAGCTATTTCGTCCCGCTCGCCCCGCCCCAGGCCAATGGCGGAACGCTGACGGTGGGGCAGACCGATGGCGCCGGCAACCATTCGCCGACCGTCAGCCTGACCGCGCCGGACATCACCCCGCCCGCCGCGCCCGTGGCGAGCGTGTCGGCGGACGGCACGGTGGTGACCGGCACCGGCGAGCCGGGCGCGACGGTGAGCGTCCATGACGCCGCCGGCAATCCGCTCGGCACCGCCCTGGTCGCTGCCGGTGGCAGCTTCAGCGTCACCCTCACCACGCCGCAGGCCAATGGCCAGCTGCTCGAGGTCTCCCAGGCCGATCCGGCGGGCAATGTCTCGCCCGAAACAGCCGTGCACGCGCCCGACATCACCGCGCCGCTTGGCCTCACCGCGGCGATAGGCGGCGGCGGCACCGTTGTCACCGGCAGCGGCGAGCCCGGCGCCACCGTCACCGTCCGTGATCCCTCGGGCATGGCGATCGGCACGGCGGTGGTCGCCGCCGATGGCAGCTACAGCGTCACCCTCACCACCCCGCAGACCAATGGCCAGCTGCTCCAGGTCACCCAGGCGGACGCCGCCCATAATGTCTCCACGCCGGTGACCGTCACCGCGCCCGACCTCACCGCTCCCGCCGCGCCCGTGGCGAGCGTGTCGGCGGACGGCACGGTGGTGACCGGCACCGGCGAGCCGGGCGCGACGGTGAGCGTCCATGACGCCGCCGGCAATCCGCTCGGCACCGCCCTGGTCGCTGCCGATGGCAGCTTCAGCGTCACCCTCACCACGCCGCAGGCCAATGGCCAGCTGCTCGAGGTCTCCCAGGCCGATCCGGCAGGCAATGTCTCGCCCGAAACAGCCGTGCACGCGCCCGACATCACCGCGCCGCTTGGCCTGACGGCAGCAATCGGCGGCGGCGGCACCGTCGTCACCGGCAGCGGCGAGCCCGGCGCGACCGTAACGGTACGCGATCCCGGCGGCACGGTGATCGGCACCGCGACCGTGGCCGCCAATGGCAGCTATAGCGCAACGCTCACCACCCCGCAGACCAACGGCCAGCTGCTCCAGGTCACCCAGGCGGACGCCGCCCATAATGTCTCCACGCCGGTGACTGTCACCGCGCCCGACCTCACCGCTCCCGCCGCGCCCGTGGCGAGCGTGTCGGCGGACGGCACGGCAGTGACCGGCACCGGCGAGCCGGGCGCGACGGTGAGCGTCCATGACGCCGCCGGCAATCCGCTCGGCACCGCCCTGGTCGCCGCCAATGGCAGCTTCAGCGTCACCCTCACCACGCCCCAGGCCAATGGCCAGCTGCTCGAGGTCTCCCAGGCCGATCCGGCGGGCAATGCCTCGCCCGAAGTCGCCGTGCACGCGCCCGACATCACCGCGCCGATCGGCCTTACCGCGGCAGTGAACGGCCTCGGCACGGTGGTGAGCGGCAGCGGCGAGGCCGGCGCCACCGTCACCGTCCGCGATCCCTTGGGCACGGCGATCGGCACGGCGGTAGTCGCCGCGAACGGCAGCTACAGCGTCACTCTCACCACCCCGCAGACCAATGGCCAGCTGCTCCAGGTCACCCAGGCCGATCCGGCAGGCAATGCCTCCACGCCGGTCCCGGCTACCGCGCCCGACCTGACCCCGCCCGCCTTGCCCACCGCCACGATCTCGCCCGACGGCACGACGGTTACCGGCACCGGCGAGGCCGGCGCGACCCTGACCGTGCGGAGCCCGTCCGGCACGGTGCTCGGCACCACGACCGTGGCCGCCGACGGCAGCTATTCGGTCACACTGTCCGTTCCCCAGACCAATGGCGAAGTGCTGACCGTCCGCCAGACCGATCCGGCGGGCAATCCCTCGCCCGACCTGCATGCGACGGCGCCGGACCTCACCGCGCCGACCGGGCTCACCGCCACGGTCAATGGCAATGGCACGATCGTCACCGGCACCGGCGAGGCCGGCGCGACGGTGATCGTCCACGATCCCTCCGGCACGGCGATCGGCACCGCCGTGGTCGCCGCCAATGGCGCCTATGCGGTGATCCTGACCACGCCCCAGGCCAATGGCCAGCTGCTCGAGGTCACCCAGACCGACACCGCCGGCAACCTTTCGGCGCCAACCCCGGCGCTGGCTCCGGACATCACGCCGCCCGCCGCCCCCGCTCTCGCGATCAGCGCCGACGGCACCACCGCGACAGGAACGGGCGAGCCGGGCGCGACGGTCACGGTCACCAGCGCCTCCGGCGCCGTCCTCGGCACCGGCCCGGTCGCCGCCGACGGTCATTTCTCGATCACCCTCACCACGCCCCAGGCCAATGGCGGCACGGTCAGCGCCACCCAGGCCGATGCGGCGGGCAATGTCTCGCCTCCCGGCACCGCCAATGCGCCGGACATCACGCCTCCCGCGGCCCCGGTCGCCACTCTCGATGCCACCGGCGCGGTCGTCTCGGGCACGGGGGAGCCGGGAGCCACGGTCGTGGTACGCGACCCTTTCTCGGCGGTGATCGGGACAGCGACGGTGAGCGCGGCGGGAACCTTCTCGGTCGTCCTCTCCACGCCGCAGATCGACAGCCAGGTGCTGAGCGTGACGCAGACGGATGCGGCGGGGAATGCCTCCCCGGCCTTGTCGCTTACCGCACCCGATCTCACCGCGCCGCCCGCACCTGTCGGGACGGTCGCGGCGGATGGCGCCTCGATAACCGGCACGGGCGAAGCGGGGGCGACCCTGGTCGTCACCGATCCGACTGGCCTGCACATCGGGACCGTCGTCGTTGCTTCGGATGGCACCTTCACCACCACGCTCGTCCCGCCACAGACTAACGGGCAATTGCTCGGCCTCGTCCAGACGGACGCCGCCGGCAATGCCTCGCCCCAGGGGAGTGCGGTCGCCCCCGACCTCGTCCCGAACGATTCCCCTGGGGCACCCACCGCAACGGTGGCGGCCGATGGCGCGACCGTGTTCGGCACCGGCCAGGCCGGCGCCACGGTGAGCGTGACCGGCCCCAACGGCGCCGTGATCGGCACCGCGACCGTCACGCCGGGCGGCACCTATGTGGTGATACTCACCACGCCCCAGCTGAACGGCGAGACGCTGCACGTCACCCAGGCCGATGCGGAAGGCGACGTATCGCCGCCGGCCACGGCAATCGCGCCCGACCTGACTCCGCCGGCCGCGCCGGTCGCGGCGATCGATGCGACCGGCACGATCGTCACCGGCACCGGCGAGCCGGGTGCCACCGTGCGCGTCGCCGACGCGAGCGGCACCGTGCTCGGCACGGCAACCGTCGGCGCCAATGGCAACTATACCGTCGTGCTCGGCACGCCGCAGACCAATGGCCAGGCGTTGTCCGTCACCCAGGCGGATGCTGCCGCGAACGTCTCGCCGGCCGTGCCGGTCACGGCACCGGATACGACGCCTCCCGCCGCGCCCACCGCCACCGTGTCGGCGGACGGCGCCACCGTCACCGGCACCGGCGAGCCCGGCGCGACCGTCACGATCACCAACGCCGCGGGCACGCCCCTCGGTACCGCCACCGTCGCGCCCGGCGGCACCTATAGCGCCACGCTCGCGACGCCGCAGACCAATGGCGAGACGCTCACCGCGATCCAGAGGGACCCGGCGGGCAACGCCTCGCCCTCGGTCACGGCGACCGCGCCCGACACCACGCCGCCGGCCGCTCCGGCTGCCACGGTCGATGCGACCGGCACGCTCGTGACCGGCACCGGCGAGCCTGGCGCAACGGTGACGGTGCGGGATGCGGGCGGCGTGCCGCTCGGCACTGCCCTGGTCGCCGCCAATGGCAGCTATGTCGTCACGCTTTCCACCGCGCAGCTCAACGGCCAGCATCTGCAGGTCACCCAGGCCGATCCGGCGGGTAACGTCTCGCCCGCGACGCCGGCGACGGCCCCCGACATCACGCCGCCGCTCGCGCCCACCGGCACCGTCTCCGCCGACGGCACCGCCGTCACCGGCACCGGCGAGCCCGGCGCCACCGTGCATGTGCTCAACGCCGCCGGCACCGAGATCGGCACCGCCATCGTCGCGGGCAATGGCAGCTACACCGCCACGCTCACCACGCCCCAGCTCAACGGACAGGTGCTGACGCTCGGCCAGACCGATCCGGCGGGCAATCCCTCGCCGAACGTCACGGCAACCGCGCCTGACCTCACCCCGCCCGCCGCCCCGGTCGCGACGGTCAGCGGCGACGGCACGATCGTCACCGGCACGGGCGAGCCGGGCGCCACCGTCACCGTCCGGGATCCATCCGGAACCGTGATCGGCACCGCGCTGGTCGCCGCGAACGGCGCCTATGCCGTCACGCTGACCACCACGGAGGGCAATGGCCAGACGCTTCAGGTCACCCAGGCCGATGCGGCGGGTAACGTCTCGCCCGCCACCTCGGCGCTGGCGCCCGACTTCACGCCGCCGCTCGCGCCCACCGGCACCGTCTCCGCCGACGGCACTGCCGTCACCGGCACTGGCGAGCCCGGCGCGACCGTGCACATATTCAACGCCGCCGGTACCGAGATCGGCACCGCCGTCGTCGCCGGCAATGGCAGCTACACCGCCACGCTCACCACGCCCCAGCTCAACGCGCAGGTATTGACGCTCAGCCAGACCGATCCGGCGGGCAATCACTCGCCGAGCATCACGGCAACCGCACCCGACCTCACCCCGCCCGCCGCGCCGGTCGCGACGGTCAGCGGCGACGGCACGGTCGTCACCGGCACGGGCGAGCCGGGCGCCACCGTCACGGTCCGTGATCCATCCGGAACCGTCATCGGCACCGCGCTGGTCGCCGCGAACGGCGCCTATGCCGTCACGCTGACCACCACGGAGGGCAATGGCCAGACACTCCACGTCACCCAGGCCGATGCCGCGGGCAATGTCTCGCCGGTCACCTCGGCGTTGGCGCCCGACTTCACGCCGCCCGCCGCGCCCGCCGCGACGGTGAACGCCAATGGCACCGCCGTCACCGGCACCGGCGAGCCCGGCGCGACCGTGCACATATTCAACGGCGCCGGTACCGAAATCGGCACCGCCATCGTCGCCGGCAATGGCAGCTACACCGCCACGCTCACTACGCCCCAGGCCAATGGCGAGACGGTGACGGTCACTCAGAGCGATCCGGCCGGCAACCTCTCCCCCGCCACGGTGGCGATCGCACCCGACATCACTCCGCCCGCACCGCCCGCCGGGCTGGCGATCAATGGCGCGGGCACCGTCGTCACCGGCACGGGCGAAGCAGGCGCTTCCGTCGAGGTGCGCGATACGGGAGGCACGCTGCTCGGCACCGGCACGGTCGCCGCGAACGGCAGCTTCTCCGTCTCGCTGAACGATCCCCAGACCGCGGGCGAGACGCTCAGCGTCACGCTGCGCGATCATGCCGGCAACCTCTCCGGCGCGGTTCCCCTTATCGCACCGTTCGACATCGAGGCGTTCAACAACACGGCCAGCGCTTCGATCGATCTCGTGCCGGTCACGACCAACGAGAATCTGGGCACGGCCAACTATCTCGCCCTGGTCTCGCTCGGCCTGCTCAATCTCGATGCGCAGGTGCTGGCGACTCCCAATGTCCAGTTCACCGTCGCCGCCGGCAATTCCCTTGCCGCGAGCTTTACCTATGACGCGACGCTCGCGATCGGCGTGCTGAGCGGCTACAGCGTGGTGGTCCAGCGCTTCGACGGGACCAACTGGGTCGCGGTGAGCGGACCCGGCAACAGCTCGCTGCTCCAGCTCTCGCTGCTCAACGGCAATCTCGTCGCGACCGACACGCTCGGTCCGGGCGAATATCGCGCTTTCGTCACTTTCGATGGCGCCGCCGGCGTGGGGCTGCTCGGCGGCCTCGCGGTCACGGGCGTCAACAGCGACTATACCCATGTCGGCGCGGTGCAGCCGAGCACGGCCGCGGGCAATGTGATCACCGACCCCGGGCCCGGTGGCGCGGTCGATATCGTCAGCCCGCAGACCGTCGTGCAGAGCGTCACCGTGAACGGCGTCACCACCGCGGTGGCCGCCGGCGGCACCTCGATCCACGGCGACTGGGGCACGCTCGTCATCAATCCCAATGGCAGCTACACCTACACGCCCGATGCCAGTGCCGCCGCGATCGGCCATGTCGACACCTTCACCTATACGTTGGTCAATCCGACCAGCGGCGAGCTGGAGAGCGCGACGCTGGCCGTGACGATCGGCAGCCCGGACATCACCGGCACGCCGCTGGCCGTCGACGATGCGGCGATCGCCACCGCGACCTTCGAGCATGTCGTCACCACCATTCCCGCGGCGATCGACTCGAGCTTCGCCACGCCCACGGCGCTGATCATCACCGGCGCGCAGACCGGCTCGGTGCACGACAGCTTCACGGTTGGCGCGAACAGCACCGCCGACGTGACGCTCTCGGCGATCCAGTCGAGCGGGCTCAGCGTGCTACCCACCTACACGATCACGGTCACCAATTCGCAGGGCACCGTGGTCGGCACGGTCACCCAGACCTCGGTCGCCAATCTGGGGCTCGGCACCGGCGTCGCGCTGGTGCTGCACGACCTGCCGTCCGGCACCTACAACTATACTGTGTCGAGCACGAACATATTGGGCACCGGCTATGGCACCAATGTCTATGTCGGCGAGACGGTGACGCATCTCGACCAGTACAGCCTCACCGGCACCACGGCGATATCCGGCGAGCTGCTCGCCAACGACACGCTGGGCACGGACTTCCCGGTGGTGCGCGTCCAGACGGGCGGCAATTTCGTTCAGGTGGGCGATACGCCGCTGACCATCACCGGCGCCTATGGCACGCTGACCGTCACCGAGACGGGCCATTACACCTACCAGCCGAGCGCTTCGCTGACCTATTCGGGCACCGATCCGGTCGACAGCTTCACTTATCAGCTGGTCCAGCCCAACGGCACCGTTGCGACGGCGCATCTCGACGTGACGGTCGACATCAACAACGGCGTCACGCCCTCGGCGGCGATGGTGGTCGAGTCGACTTCGCTGGCGGATACCGTGCCGCTCGCGATGTTCTCGGCCGAGACCGTGGCGGCGCCAACGGTGGCATCCACGGATCACCCGCAGATCACGTACAGCCTGAACGACAATCAGGGCAGCGTCGAGGATCTGCTCGGCCAATTCCTCCATGACCGCCAGGCCGCGTCCGATGCCTCCGGCCCGCCCGCGGCGGCGAGCCCCGCGCCCGCCGCGCCGGATATCGCGGCCGCTCCCGCGCCGGACGATCCGCTGCATTATCTCGTCACGCCAAGCGACCTGGAGCAGGATCGCCACCAGCTGACCCATATGGTGTGAGACATCACTCCGAACTCGGAGTCGATTTTCGAAAATCATCCATGATTTCAAAAGGGTGATTAACCTACACCATAAGACGACACGCAGTGCGGACAGGGAGGCTGTCGCTTGGGAAACGGGTTGCGACGGGGCCGGCGCGGCGGTCCGATCGGTGTCATGGCGATCGGATCGCTGGCGGTCTTCCTGGCCGGCACCGGATACGCGCAGGACAGCGCCGGGCTCTCGCTCGAGGCAGCGGTCCGGCAGGCCGTGGCATGGCATCCGAACGTCGTCGCCGCGGCGGCTACGCTCGATGCGCGCGACGCGGATGTCGATGTCGCGCGGACCGGCTATCTGCCCCAGGTGAGCGCGGGCATCGGCACCGGCTACGACAACCGCCTCGGCTCGAGCTGGCGCCCGCGCCCCCAGGTCTCCGCCTCGCAGATGCTCTATGATTTCGGCAAGGTCCGCAGCGCGGTGGATTATGCGCAGGCGGGCACCCGGGTCGGCCGTGCCGATCTGCTGCTCGCGATCGACGGGCTCATCCACGACACCGGCTATGCGATGGTCGAGTTGCAGCGCAACGCGGCGCTCCACGACATCGCCGAGGAGCAGCTGGCACGGATCCGCGAGATCAGCGGGCTGGTCGCCGACCGGGTCGCCAAAGGCGCGTCGACGCGCTCGGACGGGCTGCAGGCGGAATCGCGCGTCGCCGCGGCCAAGGCGACGCTGGCACAGATCGATGCCGAGCAGCGTCGCTGGACCAGCAATCTCGCCTTTCTGCTCGGCGAGGAACGGGCCAAGGCGTCGGTCAGCGCCGACATGCCCGACTGGCTGATGCGCAGCTGCGCCACCGGCCTGGCGGACTGGAGCGCAGTGCCGGCCGTGATGCGCGCCGACGCCCAGCGCGAGCAAGCCGCGGCCCAGCTTCGCCGCAGCCGCGCCGATCGATTGCCCACCGTGTCGCTGGCCGGCGACGCGGCAGCGGATATCGGGTCGCCCTTCTCCGATCGCAGCGCCTACAGCTTTGGGCTCAGCGTCTCGAGCAACATATTCGGCGGCAACGCCACCCGCGCCCGCGTCCGCAGCGCGGATTACTCGCTGGCCGCCGCCGACGCCGCCTCGCGCCAGGCGCGCAACGAAGCGAGCCAGCGGCTCGCCGAGGCCCGGCAGCAGATCGGCAGCCTTACCCGGCTGCTCGACACGCTCAACCTGCGCGAGGCGGACATGGCGGAGACCGGGCAGCTGTACCGCGCGCAATATCTCGAAATGGGCACGCGAACGCTGGTCGACCTGCTCAATGCGGAACAGGAACTGCACCAGGCGCGGTTCGACGCGGTCAATACCGAGCATGACCTGCGCCGGCTGCAGCTCGACTGCCTCTATTATTCGGGCCGCTCGCGCGATGCGTTCGGCCTGACCGGCACGCGCCTGCGGGGAGTGACGCTGTGAGCATGGCATCGGCCGAGACCTGGCTCGACATTCTCTGCCAGGCCGCGCGCCACTATCGCCTGCCCGTCTCCGAGCAGCGCGCCCGCCTGGCGGGGCTCTGGGACATCGCTTCCCCCGAGCAGAATCGCGTGCGCGCCCTCGCCCGCCCCCTGGGCCTGGCCCTCCGCTTCGCCGACCCCGCCGCCATACGGCTGACGAGTTGGCGCCTGCCGGTGATCGCCTGCCTCGCCGATGGCGAGCTAGCCCTGATCACCGCGCTGGACGGCGACGGCGAGGCGATGTTCACTGTCGCCGGCGAGAGCGACATGCCCGTGCGCCGTCCGCTCGCCGAACTGCTTGCCGCCGCCACCCTGGTCGTCGTGCCCCGCCCCGCCCGCTCCGCCGCCGATGCCCGGGTCGACACCTATATCCGGCCCTATGAGGAGCATTGGCTTCGCCGCATCCTGCTCCAGGACGCCCGCGCCTATGGCCATGTCGCGGTCGCCTCCATCGTGACCAACCTGCTCGGGCTCGCCGGCATCCTGTTCTCGATGCAGGTCTATGACCGCGTCATTCCGGCCCAGTCGATGCCGACGCTCGTCATCCTGTTCCTCGGCGTGCTGCTGGCGATCGCCTTCGACTTCCTGCTGCGCAAGCTGCGCGTGGCCATCACCGACGTGCTGGGCAAGCGGGCCGATCTGAGGCTCTCCGATCTGGTCTTCGGCCATGCGCTGCGCGTCCGCAACCGGGAACGGCCGACTTCCACCGGCACCTTCATCTCCCAGTTGCGCGACCTCGACCAGGTCCGCGACATGCTGACCTCGACCACCGTCTCCGCGGTGGCCGACCTGCCCTTCTTCGTGCTCTTCCTCGCCATCCTCGCCTTTATCGGCGGGGTGCTGGCGCTGGTGCCCCTCGCCGCGGTGATTTTGCTGCTGGTGCCCAGCCTGCTCGCGCAGCGGCGCCTGCGCGTCCTCGCCACCGAATCGATGCGGGAAAGCTCGCTGCGCAATGCGCTGCTGGTCGAGGCGGTCCAAGGTATCGAGGACATCAAGGCGCTGCAGGCGGAGGAGCGTTTCCAGCGCCAGTGGAATCACTACAACAGCGTCGCGGGCGAGGCCCAGCTTCGGCTGCGCGGACTCACCGCCAGCCTCTCCACCTGGTCGCAGAGCGTGCAGAATGGCGTCTACGCCGCGGTGATCTTCGTCGGCGCGCCCATGGTGATCGCCGGCGACATCACCACCGGCACGCTCGTCGCCACCTCGATGCTCGCCTCGCGCATGATCGCGCCGATGGCCCAGGTCTCCGGCCTGCTCGGCCGCTGGCAGCACGCCAAGCTGGCGACGCAGAGCCTCAACCAGATAATGGGGCTGCCCACGGACAGCCCCGACGCCGAGCACCGCATTCCCCTCGCCGCGGTCACCGGCAGCTTCGCGCTGCGCTCGGCGGTATTTTCCTATGGCGATCCCAATGACCCGCCCGCGCTGACCGTGCCCGGCCTCGAGATCGCCGCCGGTGAGAAAGTGGCGCTGCTCGGGCGCAACGGCGCCGGCAAGTCGACCTTGCTCCAGGGCCTGTCGGGCATGCTCCAGCCGGTTTCCGGCGAAGTCCTGCTCGACGATCTGGCGCTGCACCAGATCGATCCCGCCGATGTGCGCCGGGACGTCTGCCTGCTCACCCAGAACAGCCGGCTCTTTCACGGCACGCTGCGCGAGAACCTGACGATGGGCGCCCCACATGCCGGCAATGCCGAGATACTGGCGGCTCTCGAAATGGTCTGCGCGCAGGATTTCGTGCGGCGGCTCCGCGACGGGCTCGAGCATGTCGTGCTCGAAGGCGGGCTGGGCCTCTCGGGCGGGCAGGTCCAGTCGCTGCTCCTCGCCCGCCTGCTGCTCCGGCGCCCGGTGGTGGCGCTGCTCGACGAGCCTACCGCGGCGATGGACGAGCTGGCCGAGCGCCACTTCATCACGAGCTTCCGCGAATGGAGCCGGCAGCGCACTGTCGTCGTGGCGACGCACCGCATGCGCGTGCTCGAGCTTGTCGACCGGGTGATCGTCATCGACCATGGCAGAGTGGTCCTCGACCAGCCCCGGGAAGCCGCGCTTGCCGCGATGCGCGGCGCCGCCACCAGGACCCAGGCGGCATGAGCGCGGCGTTCAGCGCCGACGACCGGCTGTTCGACGAGGAAGGTCGCGGCCGGCTGCGCGATGCGACGCGCATGCTGTGGGTGCTGGCGGCGATGGTCGTCGCCTTTCTGGCCTGGGCCTGGCTCGCCAGGCTCGACGAAGTGGCGACCGGCACCGGCAAGGTGGTGCCGACCAGCCGTGAGCAGATACTCCAGTCGCTGGAAGGCGGCATCCTCGCCAAGCTGCACGTGCGCCAGGACGATATCGTCAGGCCCGGCCAGGTCCTCGCCCAGCTCGACCCCACCCTGGCCGGCTCGACGGTGGAAGAAAGCGCCGCCAAATATCGCGCCGCGCTCGCCGCCCAGGCCCGACTCCAGGCCGAAGTGGAGGACACCCCGATACGTTTCTCCAGGGAACTCGACGGCTATCCCGCGCTAAAGGCCGAGCAGCAGCGGCTGTACGACACGCGCCGCCGCAGCCTGGCCGGCTCGACCAGCCTGATCGACGAATCGCTGGCACTGATCAACCGCGAGGTCGGGATCGGCGAATCGCTGATCGCCACCGGCGCGGCGAGCAATGTCGAAGTGCTGCGGCTCAAGCGCCAGCGCGCCGACCTCGATCTCAAGAAAGCCGATCTGCGCTCGCAATATCTGGTCGAGGCCCGGCAGGACCTCGCAAAGGTGAGCGAGGAGGTCGAGGCGCTCGCCCCGGTGGTGCGGGGCCGGTCGGACACGCTGCAGCGGCTTACCCTGCGCTCGCCCGTGCGCGGCGTGGTCAAGAATATCGAAGTGTCGACGATCGGCGGCGTCGTGCCGCCCAACGGCAAGGTGATGGAGATCGTCCCGCTCGACGACCGGCTGCTCATCGAGGCGCGCATCTCGCCGCGGGACATCGCGTTCATCCGGCCCGGCCAGCGCGCCAGCGTGAAGATCACCGCCTATGACTATTCGATCTTCGGCGGGCTCGAGGGCGAGGTCAGCAGCATCTCGCCCGACACGATCCGCGACGAAGTGAACCCCGACATCTATTATTACCGCGTATTCGTCCGCACCCGCTCGGACGCCCTGGTCAACAAGGCGGGCCGCCGTTTCCCGATCGTGCCCGGGATGATCGCCACCGCCGACATCCACACGGGAAGCAAGACTATACTCCAGTACCTCCTAAAGCCACTGAACCGCGCCCAAGAAGCCCTGCGAGAGCGTTAAATCATATAATACGTAAATTGCGCTATCATTTTGATTTACGCGATTTTGACAATTCGATTTTACTATGATTTATTTATAAGGAAGGATATGATCTATTATATGCACAGTGTCATTCCTTCATAAATTCGGGTAGTATAGTGGCGAATAGCGTAAACATCTGGGACAGATCCCTGCCCGACCTCGCACGCCAGTTGCAGCACATGCGCGCGAAGGCGGCGAAACTTTTCCCGCGCGACGTCTTCCGCGATTCCGCATGGGACATGGTGCTCGAGCTGTTCATCGCGGGGCAGGAGAACCGAGTCATCTGCGTGAAGGAGCTCATTTTCGTCTCCGGCGAGACGTCGACGAGCGCGCTGCGCCGGATCGATCGCCTCGAGGCGGCCGGGCTGCTCAGCCGTTCCCACGACCCCGATGATCATCGGCGGATGGCGGTCACGCTGACCAGCAAGGGCGACGAAGCCATGCGCGCCATGCTGCACAGCCTCTTCCCCCATGACGGCTCCTCCATCCCCGAGAGGCGCCCCCGCGGCCCCGAGCGGCCCGCCGAGATGCCTTCCTCCTTCGAATCGTCGACCGGCCTGTTCTGAAGCGCCTCGCGCTGCCGGCCGCCCCGGCATCGCCGCCTAGGAAGGATCGTCGAGGCTGAAACGGTCCGCCGCCTCGTCATAGGCGAAGACCTCGGCATAGCGGCCCCATTGGATCACCGATTTCAGCGTCTGCTCGGCATATTCCTCGGACATGAAATCCTCGATCTCGTCGCGAAAGCGGCTCGCCGGCGCCTCGTGGCTGGCCCGGTCGTCGAGGATGCGCCGGATGTGCCCGGCAAGCGGCACGTGGCGCAGCAGATGCTGGGCGAAGAGCTGCTTGCGCGCATCCACCTCGGCATCGACATAGCGCCGCGCCGCCGGCAACAGCCTGAGGTCGCCGCCACCCAGCTCGGCGAAGCGCAGCAGCTGCAGCACTTCCGCGATCGGGAACAGCTCGTCCGCCTCATATTGCAGCTCGCTGGCAAGATCCGACAGCGGCGCGCTGCCGAGATAGGGCTCGGCCGCCACCGCCTCCATCAATCCGGCAAGCGTGTTGGTCGAGACACGCGGCAGCGCCATGCCGATGCCGGTGCCCGGGAACACGCCCTCGCGCGCGTGCTCCGCCTCGGTCCGCACGGTCATCCTGGCATAGATCTCGTCGACCAGCGCCTGAAACGCCGGGTCCTGCCGGTTCCGCGGCTGCGGCAGCGTCACGCTGATCTCGGTGACCACGCGTCCGGGATTGGACGAGAAGACGAGGATGCGATCGCACATCAGCACCGCTTCCTCGATATTGTGCGTGACGATCAGGATCGACTTGATCGGCATCCGCCCCTCCGACCACAGGTCGAGCAGGTCGGTGCGCAGCGTCTCGGCAGTGAGCACGTCGAGCGCCGAGAAGGGCTCGTCCATCAGCAGGATGTCCGGATCGACCACCAGCGCGCGCGCCAGGCCGACGCGCTGGCGCATTCCGCCCGACAATTCCTTCGGATAGGCGCTCTCGAAGCCATCCAGGCCGATCAGGTCGATCGCCTTGAGGGCGCGCCGGCGCCGCTCCTCGGCGGCGACGCCCTGGGCCTCGAGCCCGACCTCGACATTCTGGAGCACGGTGAGCCAGGGGAACAGCGCGAAGGTCTGGAAGACCATCGAGACGCGCGTATCGGCATGCGCGAAGCGCACTTCGCCCGAAGTCGGCTGGATCAATCCCGCGATCGAACGCAGCAGCGTCGACTTGCCCGAACCGGAGCGGCCGAGCAGGCCGACGATCTCGCCCTCGCCCAGGGTCAGGTGGACATCGTCGAGCACGAGCAGGCCGGCGCCGCCCGATTTGCCATAGACATGGCGGACGTCGCGGACCTCGACCAGCGGCGGGGTTTCAGTGAGCGTGTTCATGACGATACTCCCGATGCTCAATCGAGGCGGAGACGGCGCTCGGCATACCGGTACATCGGCCGCCACAGCATGCGGTTAAAGGCGATGACGAAGATGCTCATCACCGCGATGCCGAGGGCGACGCGCGGATAGTCGCCCGCCTGGGTGGCGTTGGCGATGAACGCCCCCAGCCCGGCGGCCTCGAGATGCCTGTTGCCCCAGCTCACCGACTCGGCGACGATGCTGGCGTTCCACGAGCCGCCCGAGGCGGTGAGCGCGCCGGTCACATAATAAGGGAAGATCGCGGGGATCGCGACCCGGCGCCACCATTGCCAGCCGCGGATGCCGAACATCGCCGAGGCTTCCTTCATGTCCGTGGGGATCGCGCTCGCACCCGCGATGACGTTGAACAGGATATACCATTGGGTGCCGAGCACCATCAGCGGCGACAGCCAGATATTCGGATCGAGATGGAGGCCGAGAATGGCGATCACCGCGAAGGGGAACATCACGTTCGCCGGAAAGGCCGCCAGGAATTGCGCCACCGGCTGCAGCCGCTCGGCCCAGACGGGCCTGAGGCCGATCCACACCCCGATCGGCACCCAGATCAGGCTCGCGATCGCGATCAGCAGCGCCACCCGCGCCAGCGTGAGCAGGCCGAGGCCGAATACGGCCGCGCCGTCCTGCCAAGTAAGGCTGTGCGCGATAAAACGGGCGAGCATCCAGACCGCCGCCAGGGTGACGATGGCGACCAGCGCGACCCACAGGCCATCCAGCATCCGGCCCGCGGCGGGCGCGATCCGCGGCGGCTGCAACGCCGGCGTGCGCGGCAGCGGAATGCTGCCCAGCCAGCGCAGCGGCGCGGCGAGCACCGTGCCGAGCCGGCCCAGCCAGCGGGTGCGGCGGAGGAGATCGTAGAGCCAGGAACGCGGCTGCTGCTGCGAGGCGGTCTGCTCGAAGCGGAACTTGTCGGCCCAGGCGACGATCGGACGGAAGACGAGCTGGTCATAGAGCAGGATGACGACCGCCATCGCCCCCACCGCCATGCCGATCGCGCCGAAATCCTCGCGGTCGATGGCAACCGCGAGCCAGGATCCGATGCCGGGCAGCGTGATGGTGGTGTTCCCCACCGTGATCGCCTCGGACGCGACGACGAAGAACCAGGCTCCCGACATCGACATCATCATGTTCCAGACGAGCGCCGGCAGCGCGAAGGGCAGTTCGAGCCGGACGAAACGCCGCCATGCCGAGAACCCGAACTGGCGCGAAACCTCGTCCAGGTCGCCGGGCACGGTGCGCAGCGACTGGTAGAAGCTGAACGCCATGTTCCAGGCCTGGGCAGTGAAGATCGCGAAGATCGCCGCGCATTCCGCGCCCAGCTGGCTGCCGGGAAACAGCCCCAGGAACAGGGTGACGGTGAAGGTCAGGAAACCCAGCACCGGCACCGACTGGAGGATGTCGAGGGCGGGCACGATGATGAGCCCCGCCTTGCGGCTCTTGGCGGCGAGCGTGGCGGCGACGAAGGTGAACACCAGGGACGCGCCAAGCGCGGCGAACATGCGCAACGTGGTGCGCAGCGCATATTCGGGCAGCATCGCCGGGTCGAGCACCACCGGCGTGCCGCGCAACTCGGCCAGCGGCGCACCCATCTCGCCGGCGCCGTGGAACACGAGCACCGCACCTGCCGCAAGCAGGATGAAAACGATCAGATCCGCCCAGGATGGCGCTCCGCCCGCACGCACCCAGCGCGCCAACGGGCGTCCGCCCCTGGCATCTTCGAAAATGAAGACCATAGGCTCACCTCATGACCGGCCGTCTCGGCCGCCACGGGCGAGCGCTACGAACTAGGCCCGGCCGGGCGCCCTCGACGGCGCGTTAGATCGACTACTGTCGCTCGGCATTTGCTAGCGTTCCTCGAATGGCCCCGGCCCCGCGGAAACGGGGGAAAGGCGTGGCGGGCGGATACCAAGCCGGGCCCGGGCCCGCCAGTAGGGAATTGTGCGGCGCACCGAAGCAAATGGATAGTCGGCATATACCTTGGTATATCGAAATCGCCCGCCAGCCCTATTCCAGGGGCGGGAACAGCCGGTCATGGATGCGCACCAGATCGGGCACCGATTGCGCGCCCATCTTGCGCATCACCTGGCCCCGGCGCACCTTGACGGTGATCTCGCGCACCCCGAGCTCCGCCGCGATCTGCTTGTTGAGCAGCCCGCGCGCGACCAGCTCCATCACTTCCCGCTCCCCGGGCGTGAGCGTGCGATGGAGCGCGCGCAGATGCGCCAGGCCGGCCGCCTCGCGGCGCCGGACCCGATCCCTGGCGATTCCTTCGTTGATGGCGTCGAGCAGGGCCTGCTCGTCGAACGGCTTGGCCAGGAACTCGATCGCGCCGGCCTTCATCGCGCGCGCGGTCATCGCGATATCGCCATGGCCAGTGACGAAGATCACGGGCAGCCCGATGCCGAGATCCTTCATCTGGCGCTGGAAATCGAGGCCGCTCTGCCCAGGCATGCGAACATCGAGCACGAGGCAGCCGGGCGCTTCGGACAAGCTGTGCGCGAGAAACGCCTGGGTGGAGGAGAACGCCCGGCACGCGATGCCGACGGACGCGAGCAGGTCCTCGAGGCCCGCACGGACCGAGGCATCGTCGTCGACGATATAGACGACCGGCATCGCGCCGTCATCGGCCGGGGCAGTCGCTTCGATCGTCATCGCCTCGCTCCCGAGATTGGCAGGCTTACGCGGAAAATGGCGCCGGAAGGCGCATTGGCCATCGCCCAGATACGCCCGCCATGCGCCTCGACGATAGCCCGGCTGATCGTCAGGCCGATGCCGGTGCCCCCTTCCCGGGTGGTCCAGAACGCCTCGAACAGACGCTCCTGCGCGCCCGCCGCAAAGCCGATGCCGGAGTCCGCGACCGCCAGGATCACCGACTGTTCCTCGCGCGCGGTGGCGATCACGATCCGCCGCCCGGCTTCCGGCCCGCTCGCCATCGCCTCGATCGCATTGAGCAGAAGGTTTCCGACGACCTGGTGCAGCTGCACCCGGTCGGCCAGCACGGCCGGCAACGCCTCGGCCAGCGCCAGCTCCAGGCCGATGCCGTTGCGCTCCAGCTCGCCCCGCGCCAGCTGGAGCGCTTCGTCGACGACCGCGTTGAGATCCATCCGTTCGCGCCTGGGCGCCTCGTGCCGGGCAAGGCTCCGCACGCGCTGGATCACCATGCCGGCACGGTTGGCATCGCGCAGGGCCCGTTCCGCCGAGGCGCGCGCCCGTTCGAGATTGGGGGATCCTGCCCCAGCCACCGGAGGCACGCATTGGCGCTGCTCGCGATCCCGGTCAGCGGCTGGTTGACTTCGTGCGCGATCGAAGCGGTGAGCTCGCCGAGACTGGTCACGCGCGCGAGCCTGACGAGCTGCGCGCGCGCCGCATGCACCGCGGCTTCGGCGGCCACCACGCGGAGCGCGAGCCAGGCGGTGATGCCGATCGCGGACGTGCTGATCGCCAGGTTGACGATGCCGGCCTCGTGCGAGCCGCCGGCCGTCAGCGCGGAACTGGCCAGGGTGAGCAGGATGCACAACCCGGCGAGCGCGATGACGTTGCGGCGGGGAAAGCGGCCGACCGCCAGCAGGATGATGGCGATGTAGAAGACCGCCGCGGCGATCTCGAGGTCGGTGACCGTGTCGGCGATGAAAATGCCGGCCGTCAGCGCCGCGATCGCCGCCGCCTGCAGCCATGATTTCCATTGCATGGGGAACCCGCCCGTTTCGAACATGCCCCATATATGCCCGATATGCCCGGGCATCGACACCGGTGCCCGGCAAGCCCGGCGGATCGCGGCAATGCTTTGACAAGCAATGGCTGATATATCCTCGCCGAGAGGTTTCGCATGGATTGGCCCGCGATCCGGAGTTTCATCATTCGCCACCGTTTCGCCATTCGCGACCTGGGGCTGGTGCTGGCGGCGGTAGCGGCGCTCGCGTATTGCGCGTTCGCCTTCGATCTGTTCGAGAACGAAGACGGCCTCACCGTCCACAAGGCCGAGATCGAACTCGACGAGGCGCTGCTGCTGGGCGTGGTGCTGGCGCTGGGCCTGCTGCTCTTCGGCGCGCGCCAGTATCTGCGCCAGAAACGCGAGATGGCCCGCCGCCTCTCCGCGGAGGGGGAAGTCCGCAAGCTCGCCTATCAGGACGTGCTGACCGGCCTGCCCAACCGGCGCCGGTTCGACGATGCGCTTGCTGCGGCGCTGGGCGCCCCGCCGCGGGCCGGCGCTTCGCACGCCGTGCTCCTGCTCGACCTCAACGGCTTCAAGGCCATCAACGACGTCCACGGACATGCGGCCGGCGACGAGCTGCTGATCGTCGTCGCCCAGCGCCTGCTTGGCGCGATTCGCGATGGCGACCTGGTCGCACGCTTCGGGGGGGACGAATTCGCGATCCTGGCCACCCATCTCGCCGATCCCGAGGTCGCGACCACCATCGCGCTGCGCGTGATCGATGCGCTCGACGCCCCGGTCCACGCGGCGGGCGCCACGCACCGCGTCGGCGCCGGCATCGGGATCGCGCTGCTCCCGGTCGACGCCACGAGCATCGAGGAAGCGATCCGCAAGGCCGATGTCGCGCTCTACCGCGCCAAGGCCGAGCGGCGTTCAGCGCTCCGCTTCTTCGAGCCGCAGATGGACGTGCGCATCCGCGAGCGCGCCGCGATGGAGGCGGCGCTGCGCCGGGCGCTCGACGAGGAGCGGATCGATATCGTCTACCGGCCGACCTTCGACCTCCGCACGCGCGGGGTCGTCGGGTTCGAGGCGGCGCCGCGCTGGATCGACCCCGAGCATGGCGAGATCCCGATCGAGCGGTTCCTGGCCATCGCCGACGAAGTCGGCCTCATCCATGCGCTGGGCGAACGCGTGCTCCGCCTGGCCTGTGCCGCCGCGCGCTCCTGGCCCGCCGGCATAACGCTTTCGGTCGACATCCATGCCAGCCAGCTGAGGGACAATCTCCTTGGCGCCCGAATCATGCGCATCCTGGGCGAGGCGGGCATCGCGCCCGCCCGCCTCGAGGTCGACGTGACCGAAAGCGCGTTCGTCGCCGACCTGGACAATGCGCGCTCGGTGCTCGGCAACCTCAGGGCGTCGGGCGTTCGCATCGCGCTCGACAATTTCGGCACCGGCTATTCGAGCCTCTATCACCTGCGCAGCTTCCGCCTGGACAAGGTGAAGATCGACCGCAGCTTCGTGCAGGCGATGACGCGCGAGCGCGAAAGCGCCGGGATCGTGCAGGCCCTGGTCGGCCTCGGCCACGGCCTGGGGCTCACCATTGCGGCGGAAGGCATCGAAGCGAGCGACCAGGAAGGCGCGCTGCTGGGCACCGGATGCGAACAGGGTCAGGGCGACCTGCTCGGCCCGCCCCTGGACGCGGCGGCCGCGGCGGCATTGTTCGACGAGCACCGGGCCACGGGAAGCACGCCACAGGGATGAGCGCTTCGATCCGGTGGGATCGCGCCTCGGCCTTCGGGGGCTTCCCCGGAACCGGAACGGTTGCGAAGTATGGCGGAGCGTAGCGGAGACAGTTCGAACCCGTCGGGGTTCGCAAGGCCGAACGGCCGTCCGAGCCGAGGCGAGGCCCTGAAACAAGAACTGGCGGAGAGGGAGGGATTCGAACCCTCGTTACGGTCTCCCGTAAACCGCATTTCGAGTGCGGCGCATTCGACCACTCTGCCACCTCTCCGCGAGGCGATTGTGCGTGGAAGCATTCCACGTCGGTCGCTGTGAGCGGGGGCCCCTAGCGCAGCGTTTCGGATACTGCAAGCGCATCCTTGTACCTGCGCGCAGAGATATTAGATTAAAGGCATGACTCAGACACCCGGTGCCCCGATTCCCTATGAACCCGGAATTCCGATGCCGCCGGTCGCCACCGCCCGCTTCGCCATCGGCGAGGTGGTGCGGCACCGGCAGTTCGAGTTCCGCGGCGTGATCTTCGACGTCGACCCCGTCTTCGCCAACAGCGACGAATGGTATGAGGCGATTCCCGAGGACGTGCGCCCGCGCAAGGACCAGCCCTTCTACCATCTGCTCGCCGAGAACGACGAATCGAGCTATGTCGCCTATGTCAGCCAGCAGAATCTGGTGGCCGATGATAGCGAGGAGCCGGTCGATCATCCGGCGATCAACGGGCTTTTCGACGGCTATGCGGCCGGACGCTACACCTTGAAGCGCACGCACCGGCATTAACTGCCCGTTTCGGGTAGTTACCGGTTGACTTCTGATCGAGCCTACCTTAGCTGCGCCCTTCCTCCTGCCGGGGTGCAACCTTGGCGGGCACAAGCATTTGAACCAGAGAAGAGACCGATGTTCGCTATCGTGCGCACGGGCGGCAAGCAGTATCGCGTTGCCGCGGGAGACAAGATCGTGGTCGAGAAGCTCGACGGCGAGGCCGGTTCGACGGTCACGCTGGGCGACGTGCTGCTCGCCGGCGAAGGTGGCGAGCTGAAGTCCACCGAGGGCCTCACCGTCTCGGCCGAGATCATCGCGCAGGCGAAGGGCGAGAAGGTCATCGTCTTCAAGAAGCGCCGCCGGCACAACTATCGCCGCAAGAACGGCCATCGCCAGAACCACACCATCCTGAAGATCACCGCCATCGGTGCGCAGGAAGAGAAGAAGAAGGCCGCGCCGAAGGCGAAGAAGGCCGCTGCTGCCGAGGGCGAGACCCCGGCCGCGGAAGCGTAAGCAGAATACGAGGAGTATAGACCATGGCACATAAGAAGGCAGGCGGCTCTTCGCGTAACGGTCGTGATTCGGCCGGCCGTCGTCTCGGCGTGAAGAAGTTCGGTGGCGAGCTCGCGGTTGCGGGCAACATCCTCGTGCGCCAGCGCGGCACCAAATTCTATCCGGGCGTGAACGTGGGCATGGGCAAGGACCATACCCTTTTCGCGCTCGTGGACGGCCGCGTGTCGTTCAAGGAAGGCAAGCTTGGCCGCAAGTTCTGTTCGGTAGACATGATTGCGGAGGCTGCCGAGTAACATCGGGCAACCGACCGGGTTGTCCACCAGGACGACCCGGGTTCGACGAACGAACCAGCTGAAAAGGGAGACGGGTCGCCCCGGCTCCCTTTTTTATTTCCTCCCTGACACCACGGCGCAACAACCTCGTCACACTAGCGTGGCGTGGGGCGTCGCAGGACCAAGGAGATGGTCATGTTCGTGCGAACGCAAAGACTGACATTACGGCCGGGCTGGCCCGAGGATGCCACCGCCCTGGCCCAGGCGATCGGGCATGAGAGCGTGGTGCGCAACCTCGCCTTGCCGCCCTGGCCCTATCCGATCGAGGCGGCCGAAACGTTTCTCGCCGGTTTCGGCAACCCGGCCGAACCCAAGTTCCTGGTGTTCGAGCATCGGGGCGGCGCGACGCGCCTGATCGGCGGCATGGCGGTGGGCGCGTGGAAGGACGAGCCCAACGAGCTCGGCTATTGGCTGACCCCGGACGCCTGGGGCCATGGTTTCGCGACCGAGGCCGGGCGCGCCGTGCTGCAGGCGGCGCGGGCGCGCGGCGTCCGCCGCATCACCGCGGGCCATTTCATCGACAATCCCGCCTCGGGCCGGGTGCTGCGCAAGCTGGGTTTCCGTCCGACGAGCCAGCTCGTCACCATGTATTCGCGCGGCCGCGGCTGCGACGTGGCAAGTGCCCGGTACGAAATCGACCTTTCCGAGGGCGATTGCGGCGGCGACGCGGACGATCGAATGGCGGCATGATCGATCCTCCCCGGGCCCGCCCCGGGGAGGATCGCTTGATGTCTGTGCTTTCCCCCTTGGAAATCATGGCCTAAGCCGGGGGTTTCTGGGGACGACACAGCACAAGATGACCGCCGCACCACGCAAACGCCTTTCTCCCGAAGAATCCCGCGACGCCGCGCTGGAGGCGGCGCGCGCGCTGCTGCTGGAGGCGGGACCGCAGGCCGTGACGCTGAAGGCGGTCGCCGCACGGATCGGGCGCACCCATGCCAATCTGCTGCACCATTTCGGCTCGGCCGCCGGGCTGCAAAAGGCGCTCGCCGCCAATATCGCCGGTGGCGTCACCAGCAAGATCAGCGCCGCCGTGATGCGCGCGCGCGCCGGCGACCATGACGATCACGAAGTGGTGAACCTCACCTTCGACGCATTCGACAAGGGCGGCGCCGGCGCGCTCGCCAGCTGGATGATCCTGACCGGCAATCAGGACGCGCTGGACCCGATCCTGGAAGCCATCCACGGACTGATGGACGAGCTTGCCGAAGGGCATGACGACAAGGCCCATTCGCTGCGCGAGGAGACGCTCCAGCTGGTCCTCATGGCGGTTGGCGATGCGCTGCTCGGCGCCCCGATGGCGCGCGCGCTGGGCCTGCCGCGCGACAAGGCCCGCCAGATGGCGGTCGCCCAGCTCTCGCGTACCATGGCCGAGCATCATGGCGACATGGAGAAGCCGCAATGATCCTGTTCTCGCTGGCATTGACCGTGCTCGCCCTACCGGACAAGACCTGCAATCTCTCGGCGCAATGGGGCACGAAACTGCCCAGGAAGAGCGCCGATGCCTATGGCGTGCGCGACAATGGCGGCGAGGCGCTATGGGGCTTCATCCGCGCCAGCGACACCGCGCTCGAGGATTTCGCCAGCGGCGCCGGCCGCGAGACGCCGCACCGGCCGATCATCCTCTATGCGGCCGACACCGATTGCGCGGCGGTCGAGCGCTATGCCGCGATCATCGAGGCCGCCGCAAATTGCGCGCCGGACTGGTGCGTGGTGAGCTATCGCCCCGCCCCGCCACTGGCGAGCCCGCCCAGGGCCATTCCGTCCAACTAGGGTCACGACTCAATCAGCAAAGCCCGTCATCCCGGCCTTGCGCCGGGATCCCGCTTCTTCTTGCACCGGCGAAATAGCGGGACCCCGGCGCAAGGCCGGGGTGACGAAGGAAGAACCAGAGGCCCCGACCTAGCCGGTCCTTGCTCCGCCGCGGCGCGCTTCCTGCCCCATCGCCTCGATCACCGCAGCGGCAAGGCCGGCGATGGTGAACGGCTTGCGCAGCACGGTGCGCCCCTTGAAGATCGCCGCATCCGCCTCGCCGGCAAAGCCGGTGACGAACAGCACCGCGACTCCTTCGATCCGATCGCCCAGCGCGGCGATCATCTCGGGGCCGGTCCGGCCGGGCATCAGCACGTCGGACACGATCAGATCGAGCGACGGCAAGGCCGCGATCGCCGCGGGCACCGCCAGCGGATCGTCGCAGCCGGTCGCACGATGGCCAAGCTCTCCCAGCGCGCCCAGCGTCGCGGCGAGCACGCGCGGATCATCCTCCACCACCAGGATGTCGAGCGCCCGCCCGCCACTATCCGAAGCATCCTCGGCGATGGGGGCCGCTGCGGGAGCCGCTCCTTCCCCGACATGGCGCGGCAGGTACAGCATCACCTGGGTGCCCTTGCCCGGCGCCGTGTCGATGCCGATCTCGCCCCCCGACTGGCGAACGAAGCCGAAGATCTGGCTGAGCCCCAGTCCCGTGCCCTTGCCCACCGGCTTGGTGGTGAAGAAGGGCTCGAACACGCGCTCCAGCACCTCGGGCGTCATCCCCATGCCGGTGTCGCCCACTTCGATCGTGACATAATCGCCCGCGGCGCACTCGCCGACTTCGTTCTCGGTGAGGGTGATGCCGCCGGTGATGAAGCTCAGCGTCCCCTGCCCCTCCATCGCATCGCGCGCATTGACGGCGAGATTGAGCAGCGCATTCTCGAGCTGGTGGCGATCCACCCAGATCCGCCAGCCCATGCCCGCATCGTCCGTCTCCACCGCGATGCCGTCGCCCAGGGTGCGATCGAGCAGCTCCGTCATGCCGTCGATCAGCGCCCCCGCCTCCACCGCTTCGGGCAGCAGCGGCTCCGCCCGCGAGAAGGCGAGCAGCCGGCGGGTAAGCGCGGCGGCGCGATTCGCGCCTTCCATCGCATTCTCGATATGTTTCTGCGCATCGGGCCCGCCGGTGTGGAGATGGCGCTTGGCAAGCTCCAGCCCGCCGAGCACCACGGCGAGCATGTTGTTGAAGTCGTGCGCGATCCCACCGGTGAGCTGGCCGACCGCCTCCATCTTCTGCGCCTGGCGAAGCTGCTCCTGCGCGGCCTCGCGCTCGCTCGCCTCGGTGCGCAGCTGCTCGGTGGCCTCGGCCACCGCCTCCTGCAGCTCGGCAGCGCGCTCGCGCTCGGCATCGGCCATGGCGTCGGCGACCGCGCGCTCGCCCTGTGCCTCGATCGCCATCCAGCCCAGCAACACCGCGCCAAGCACGATCAGGATGCCGAAGCCGGTGAGCAGCCGCGAGGCGAAGCCCGAATTGGCGAGCAGGTCCGCGGCCGCCTTGCTGCGGCCGTGGAGCGTGACTCGCTCCGAATCGACCACTTCGTTGAGCACTTGCTCCAGTTCGCTGCGCGCGGGGCTCGAGCGGACCTGATAATAGCTGCCCCAGGCATCGCTGTGCCGCTTATAGGCCGAATAGAGGGCAGTGGTGGCCAGTTCCTTCCCGCGCGCGTCGAATGCCCGCTTCAGGCGAATCATCCGCGCGCGCTGATCGCCGCTGTCGGCGGTGAGCTGCTGGAGCCGAGTGAGCTGCTCGGTCGCCCGGTCCCATTGCGCGCCATATTGCTGGCCGAGCTTGCGATCCGCGCTGACGACATAGCGGCCGAGCGCAGCCTCTGCCCCGGCGATCGCGCCGGAAAGCTGGTTCGCGCGCATAATCACGTCGAACGTGTGCTGCTGGCGCGCGATCGCCCGATCGCGCTCCGCATCGGTGCGCTGCTGGATGACCGCCACCGCCGCAAGCACGGCGATACCGAGCAGCGCGAGCGCGCCGAGCAGCATGAACCGCCAGTTCGTCGCCCGGACAGCACGCTCCAGGGCGTTGTTGATCTCACTCATTACGGGCTCGATTTTAGTCGAGCCGACAGGCGCTGAAAAGCGCCCTCAGCCGATGACGCCCACTGCCTGGCCCGCAGCCCGGAACAGGCCCAGCACGCGCTCGATCTGCTCGGCCGAATGCTCGGCGCACAGCGAGCAGCGCAGCAGATAGGTGCCGGCCGGAGTCGCGGGCGGACGGGCCATGTTGACGTAGACGCCGCCGTCGAGCAGCGCCTGCCACATCATCACCGCCTGTTCCTGATCCTCCAGGATCACTGCGATGATCGCGCTGTCCGGCGCCTCGGTGCCGAGCCGGAAGCCCATCGCCTTCAGGCCGCCATGCAGCGCGCGGGCATTTTCCCACAGATGCGCGCGCTTGTTGTGGGCGTGCATCAGCTTGCGGATCGACATTGCCGCGGTCGCCACCACCGAGGGCGGCAGCGAAGCAGTGAAGATATAGGGGCGGCAGGCCAGGCGGATCGCCTCGAACTTGGGATGGTCCGAGATGCAGAAGCCGCCGACGGTGCCGACCGACTTGGAGAAGGTGCCGACGACGAAATCGACCTGGCCCTCGAGCCCCTGGTCCTCATAGACGCCGCGCCCGTTGGGGCCGAAAAAGCCCATCGAATGCGCCTCGTCCGACAGGACCATGCAGCCATGCTTCTTGGCGACGGCGACCATTTCCTTCAGCGGCGCGATGTCGCCGAGCATCGAATAGACGCCCTCGAGCACCACCAGCTTGCCGGCCTCCCTGGGCAGGCGGCCCAGGCGCTTGTCGAGATCCTCCACATCATTGTGGCGGAAGCGGACGATCTCGGCATTGCCCTGCTTGCAGCCGTCATAGATCGACGCGTGGCTGTCGGCGTCGAGGATGACATACTCGCCCTTCCCCACCAGCGTGGAGATCATGCCGAGATTGGCCATATAGCCGGTCGAGAAGACGATCGCGCCCGAGACGCCGTAGAATTCGCGCAGCGCCTGCTCGACTTCCATGTGATCGCGGAAGGTGCCGTTGAGCATGCGGCTGCCGTTGGTGCCGGAGCCGAACTTGTCGAGCGCGTCCTTGCCGGCCTGGATCACGTCCGGGTCGAAGGTCATGCCCATGTAATTATAAGTGCCGAGCAGGATCGTGTCCTTGCCCTTGATCACCGCCTCGGTGGGCGACTTCACCTGCTCCATCACGATCGCGAAGGGATCGGTGACGCCGCTGTCGAGCAGCGCCTGGCGCTCGGCGATCAGGCCGTCGAACTTCGACATCAGATCGCGTTCTGGCGCGACTTCGGCCGGGCTGGCGGAGAGCGCGTCGGCGGTGTTCAGGCTGTCGGTCACGTGTCGGTCAGCCCTTGAGCTTCTGCACCGCGTCGACCAGCTGGCCGACATTCTCGATCTCGGCCTGCATGTTCATCGTGATGATGATGTCGAACTCGTCCTCGATCGCGGCGACGAAATCCATCACGGTGAGGCTGTCCCATTCGAGATCACCGGCGAAGGTGGTGGCATCGGTGAGGGCGACGCCCTTCTTGTTGAAGGGCTCGATCTGGGCTGTGACGGTCTCGAAGACGGTGGCGCGGTCGGTCATGGGGTCCCTCTAGTGGTATCGACAGGCAGTGCCAAGCGATTGCGGCGGAAACGGGCCGCTGGCAGGGCGCGGGCGACGCGGAAGTTTACGAAACATACGCTACGGAGCCCCGATTCCCCGCCCCGTGAAGCCGCCCGGGCCTCGGCGATGGCGGGGAGAGGCGGGCGGCATCCATCGGCGCAGGGAAACAGACGATATCCGACATTGCAAGACGGCATCGCCGGGGCGGCCGTACTCCGCCGGAGCTGGCGAGGCGTGCCACTTGACTAAACCACCAACACAGGCGATCACGCTACAAATGTAGCCTGAAGAGGGGATCATGAGGGATCACACGCTGTCGCGCCGTTCCGCGCTGTCCGCCGGCGTCGCCGCCGCACTCGCGCCCGCCGTGCTGACCCGGCCCGCCCGGGCCGAGGCCCGGGCGTCGAAACCCCGCGATACCGCGCTGATCGGACTGTTCGGCCCGATGCCGCCACGCCCCAAGCCCCAATTCACCGTGCTCGAGACCGCCGGGATCGAAGGCGGGCAGCGGCTGAAGATCGAGTATCTCGCCGAAGCCGCCTATCCACCGCTCGGCGAGCCCGAGGACCGGGTGCGCGCCTATCTGCTGGTGCCCGCGCATCGCGCCGGGGCGCGGCTGCCGGCGATCCTCGCCTTCCACCAGGACGGACCGCAATATACTATCGGCAAGGCGGAGCCGGTGGGTCTCGCCGGGGATGCGAACCTGTTCTACGGGCTCGACCTGTTCCGTCGCGGCCATGTCGTGCTCTGCCCGGACCGCTTCTACCATGCCGAGCGCCGCCGCGGCGTCGATCCCGCCGCGCCGGCCGACAATGCACGGGACGGCAAGCTGTACGATCACCGCGTCGGCCAGCTGCTGCTGCGCGGCCGCAATTCGATCGGCAAGGAAGTCTTCGACGCCATGGTGGCGACCGACCTGCTCGCCAGCCTGCCCTATGTCGATCCGGCACGGATCGGCGGGATCGGCCATTCGGCGGGCGGCTTGGCGATGGTTCATTGGATGGCCCGCGACAAGCGCGCCAAGGCCGGCATCTCGTCCTGCGGGCTGTTCGAGATGCTCAACTTCTACCGCGAGGACGCGATCAAGCGGCGCTCCGCCTCGATCGCGCTGCCCGGCCTGGCGACACTGGGCCGGACAGCCGACTATCTGGCCATGGTCGCGCCGCGCAATGTGCTGCTCACCCGCGGGCGCTGGGAATGGGGCACCAAGGATGCGTGGCGCGAGGCCAGCCTGCGCCATGTCGCGGAGACCGAGGACATGGTCGCCCATGCCCGCGCCCGGGGATCGGGCAAGTCGCTCGAGGCGATATATTTCGACGAGGCCGGCGGCCATCACGATTTCCCGCCCGGCGTGCGCGAGCAGGCCTATGCCTGGCTGAAGACGCGGCTCTGACCGGTCTGCCCGGCAGCGATCGACGGCGGGGATTTGAGGCGCGCCGCATTCCCCGCTAGAGGCCCGGGATGCTTCGCCTGTCCGGACTGTATCTGCCGCTCGACCATGCACCCGAGGCCCTGCCCGAGGCGATCGCCAGGCGGCTGGGCATCGAGCCCGCCGAGCTCAAGCGCCACAGCCTCTATCGCCGCGGCAACGACGCCCGCCGACGCAATGCGATCCAGCTGGTCTATACCGTCGATGTCGAGCTGGCCGACGAAGCGGCGGTGCTCGCGCGCTTCCCGGACGACAAGGACCTGCGCCCCACCCCGGACATGGCATACCGCTTCCCGGTGACGGCGCCGAGCGGCTGGCGCGGCCTGCGCCCCGTGGTGATCGGCGCGGGACCGTGCGGCCTGTTCGCCGGGCTGATCCTGGCGCAGATGGGCTTCCGGCCCATCATCCTCGATCGCGGCAAGGTGGTGCGCCAGCGCACCAAGGATACCTGGGGCCTGTGGCGCCGCGCCGAACTGAACCCGGACAGCAATGTGCAGTTCGGCGAAGGCGGCGCCGGCACCTTTTCCGACGGCAAGCTCTATTGCCGGGTGAAGGACCCGCGCTTCCTGGGCCGCAAGGTGCTGGAGGAGTTCGTCAAGGCCGGCGCGCCCGACGACATATTGTGGGAAGCGCATCCGCATATCGGCACCTTCCGCCTCGTCACCATGGTCGAGAGCATGCGGGCGGCGATCGAGGCGCTGGGCGGCGAATATCGCTGGGAGACGCGAGTCGACGATCTCGAGCTCGAGCGCATGCCGGACGGGAACCAGCGGATGCGCGGGCTGCACCTGCATGACGGCAGCTTTCTCGAGGCCGATCATGTCGTGCTCGCGGTGGGGCACAGCGCCCGGTCGACCTTCGAGATGCTCCACCGGCGCGGCGTGCATGTCGAGGCCAAGCCCTTCGCGATCGGCGTGCGGATCGAGCATCCGCAGAGCTGGATCGACCGCGCGCGCTTCGGCAAGTGCGCCGGGCATCCGGACCTGGGCGCGGCGGCGTACAGCCTGGTCCATCACTGCGCGAACGGGCGCAGTGTCTACAGCTTCTGCATGTGCCCGGGCGGGCGCGTGGTCGCGGCGACCAGCGAGGAAGGCCGCGTCGTCACCAACGGGATGAGCCAATATTCGCGCGCGGAGTTCAACGCGAACTCCGGGCTGGTCGTGGCGATCGATCCCGCGCGCGACTATCCGGACGGGCCGCTGGCGGGGATCGCGCTGCAGCGGCATTGGGAAGACCTGGCCTATATCGCCGGGGGCTCCAACTATCACGCGCCGGGGCAGCGCGTGGGCGACCTGCTCGCCGGCCGGGCTTCCACCGCGCTGGGCGAGGTCATCCCCTCCTACAAGCCGGGCGTGAAGATGACCGATCTGTCCGAATGCCTGCCCGGCTTCGCGATCGAGGCGTTCCGCGAGGCGCTGCCGGTGTTCGGCCGCCAGATCGCCCATTACGATCATCCCGACGCGGTGATGACCGGAGTGGAAACGCGCACCTCCTCGCCGGTGCGGATCACGCGCGGCAAGGATCACCAGAGCCTGAACGTGGCGCAGCTGTTCCCCGCGGGCGAAGGCGCGGGCTATGCGGGCGGCATCCTCTCGGCGGCGATCGACGGGATCAAGACCGCCGAGGCCGTGGCGCGCAGCATGACAGGGATGCCCGCTTAGGGTCACGACTCGATCAGCAAACCCCGTCATCCCCGCCTGCGTGGGAATGGCGAGATAAATCAAAGCCCTGATCGGGTTTTGACCCCAGGTTGAGGACTCATATTCCTCTTTCGTCATCCCGGCCTTGCGCCGGGATGACGGGGTTTGCCGGCTGAATCATGACCCTAAGCAGGCACCGGCTGCGCCGGGGGCCGCCGATGCGCGGCCAGGCAGGAGATCACGCTCGCCACCACCAGCACAAAGGCCAGCATCTCGGGCAGCGTCGGGCCGCGATGCTCCCAGGCAAAGGCATAGAGCAGAGCGAACAGCGTCTCGAAGGTGATCATCTGCCCGGCCAGGGTGAGCGGCAGCAGGCGGCTCATCTTGTTCCACAGCGCATTGCCCACGATCGAGGCGAAGATCGCCACTCCGGCCGAGACTGCGGCGAACAGCGCCCAATCCCCCGCCCCATGGCTCCGCACGCCGAGCAGCAGCGCCAGCGGGACCAGCGCCAGGCTCTGGGCGCCGGTAACGATGCCGATCAACAGGCTCCAGTCGTGCGACGAGATCGCCTGCACCCGGGCGAGCATATGGTTGTTGCCCACGGCATAGGCACTCCAGGACGCCAGCGCGCCGATCGCGCAGGCCAGTCCGGCGAGCTGCGCGGCGACGGGAAGGGCGGAAGGCAGGAACACCGCCTGCCAGCCGATGCAGACCGCGCCGCCCGCGCAGAGCAGCAGCGACGGCGCGAGCCGGGCGAGCGGCACGGCGTCCCGGGCACGACTCCCCATAATGGTGACGACGACGGGGAGGAAGCCGATCACCAGGGCAGTGATCGCGGCGCCGCCAAGCTGCACGGCGCTGGCGAGCAGCAGATAGTAGAAAGTGTTGCCGGCCAGCGCGAGCAGGGCCAGCGCGCGCCACTCCCCTGCCCCAAGCTGCCCGGCAAGCCCCGGCCAGCGCGGGGCGATCAGCGCGGCGGAGATCAGGCCATAGGCAAGATAGCGCCCAATGGTCAGCTCGAGCGGCCCGAAGGCGCGCGCAAGCTCGGGCGCGAGGAACACCAGTCCCCAGAACGCGCCGGCGGCCGCGCCGCACAGCACGCCCAGCACCATCGATCCGCGTTCGCCCGACATGTTCGTTTCCCTTCGTGGCGAGGAATATCATCGCACCGGCGGGCAGTGCGCTCTTGATTGGCCGGCGGAATGCAACAAAAACTCGCACCATGGCCAGCGAACAGGGCAAATCCGCGCGGATACTCGACAGCTTCGATCGGGCGATCCTGCGAATCGTGCAGGCGGACAACAAGCTGCCGCAGCGGCGGATCGCCGAGGCGGTGAACCTCTCCGCGGCGGCAGTGCAGCGGCGGATCGCCGCGATGGAGGCGGCCGGCGTGATCGCGCGCAACGTGGCGATCGTCGATCCCGATGCCGTGCCGCTCACCATCACCTCCATCGTCGAGGTGCAGCTGGTCGACGAGCGCATGCCCACCGTCGAGCGGGCCCGGCAGCTGTTCCTCGCCACGCCCGAGGTGCAGCAATGCTATTACGTCACCGGCGGGGTGAGCTTCATGCTGGTGATCGTCACGTCGGACATGCGCGCCTATTCGGCGCTGACCCGACGGCTGTTCTCCGAGAACGACTGCATCGCCAGCTATCGCTCGCTGATCGCGCTCGACCGGGTAAAGACCGATACGAGCATCGTCATTCCCTAGCTTGAGAACCCAGGCAAGTATCTGATTTCTTTCACTATCTCCGCGACCCTCTTCGTCATTCCCGCCTGCGCGGGGAGGACGCGGTTTGCGGATTGAGCGTAACCCCAGGCGGCGCCTCGCCTAGAGCAGCCCCTGCCCGCGATACCAGGCGGCGGTCGCGGCGAGGCCGGCGGCGGTCTCCACCTGCGGCGTCCACAGATTGGCCGGCGGGCGCCGCGCGGGATCGATCACCCAATCCTGGTGGCAGAAATAGGCGACGCGGTCCGGCGTGAGCTTGGCATTCCCGCCGCGCACCAGCCGATCGAGATGCGCGCCGACCAGGAGCAGCGGGCGCGGGAGCGCGAAGGAAGCGACGCGCTTGCCGAGCGCCGCGCCGATCGCCTGGGCAAATTGCTTGTGGCTCCAGCCAAGCTCGGTGCCGTCGTCCGCATCGAGGATCTGGTTGCAGCCATCGGTGGCGGCAAGCGCGAGGAGGAGGCGGCCGAGGTCGCTCACTTCGAGCAGCGAGATGCGCCCGCCGCGCGGCATCAGCGCCAGCCCCTTGCTGGCCAGCTTGAACAGCTCGAGCATCTCGAGGTCGCCGGGGCCGTAGATGGCGGGCGGGCGGACAATGGTCCAGTCGAGGCCCGAGGCCATGACCAGCCGATCCCCCTCGGCCTTGGACCAGCCATAGGTGGAAAGCTCCGGCTCGCGCGCGGCGAGCGAGGAGACATGGACGAAGCGGCGCACGCCCTTCGCCTCGGCGGCCGCCAGCATGTTGCGCACGCCGTCGATGTTGCCCGCGGCGAAGCCCGCGCGGTCGGGCGCATTGACCACGCCGGCGACATGGATGACGACATCGGCGCCTTCGCACAGTTCGGCGAGCGCCGGCGCATTGCCCAGGTCGCCCTGGATCCAGGCGATGTGCGCATGCTCGGCCTGTGGACGGCGCGTGAGGGCGCGGACCTGGTGGCCGGCTTCGAGCGCGAGGGCGATCAGGCGGGTGCCGACAAAGCCGGTGCCGCCGGTGAGGGCAATGGTGGTCACAGCAGCGCCATATGGCTCCGGTGCACCAGTGTCGAGCGCGGGGCGTAACCGAGCAGCTCGGCCTGCTCCTCGTTGCGGCGGCCGAGGATGCGGGCGGCGTCCTCGCTGGGATATTCGGCCAGGCCGCGCGCGAGCGGCCTGCCGTCCGGCCCGGCGATCACGACCAGGTCGCCGCGCGTGAAATCGCCGTCGATCCGGGTGGCACCCGCGGCGAGCAGGCTGCGGCCCTGCCCCAATGCCCTGGCCGCGCCGGCATCGACATGGATGGTGCCGCGCGCGGTAATGCCGCCGGCCAGCCAGGCCTTGCGCGCCGGGGCCGTCTTCTCCGCCACGAACAGCGTGTGCTTCGCCTCCGACCCCAGCGGCCGCTCGATCCGGCCCGAGGCGATCGCGAGATGGGCACCGGCGGCATTGGCGATGCGCGCCGCCGCGATCTTCGAGACCATGCCGCCCGAGCCCATGCCGGACGCGGAACCGCTGTCGGCCATGCCCTCGACCGCGCCGTCGATCCGCTCGACCCGGGGGATGTGCACCGCGCCGGGCAGCGCCGGGTTGCGGTCGTAGAGCCCGTCGACGTCGGAAAGCAGCACCACCCCGCCCGCCCCCGCGGCCTGCGCCACGCGCGCGGCGAGCCGATCATTGTCGCCAAAGCGAATCTCTTCGGTGGCGACGCTGTCATTCTCGTTGAGCACGGGGACGACGCCCAGGCCGAGCAGGCGATCGAGCGTGGCGGCCGCATTGAGATAGCGGCGACGGTCCTCGAGATCGCCCAGCGTGACCAGCATCTGCGCCGCGACAAGCCCATTGACGGCGAGCACATCGGCCCAGACGCGGCTCAGCTCGATCTGGCCGGTGGCGGCGGCGGCCTGCGCATCCTCGAGGCTGGCCCGGCCGCCCCTGGCGAGCTTGAGGCGCCGCGCCCCCAGCGCGATCGCGCCGGAAGAAACCACCGCGACCTGCTGCCCCGCGCCGGCACGCGCCGCGATGTCGGTGGCGATGCCCTCCAGCCAGGCACGGCGCACGCCGCCGTCCGGGTCGACGAGCAGGGCCGAGCCGATCTTGACGACGATGCGCGGGCAGGAAGCGGGCGGGAACAGCGACATGGCCGCCGCTATATGGCTCCCCGCCCCGCCTAGCCAGACAGGAACGCTTGGGCGCGCCGTCGCGCGGCTATTCCTCGGTCCGGAGCAGCACCGCCTCGCCGATCATCAGGAACAGCAGGAACGGCGCCCACGCCGCCAGGAAGGGCGGATAGGCACCGAGATTGCCCATCGCGAGCGCGAAATTGTCGGCGACGAAATAAAGGAAGCCGAGCGCCATGCCGATCACTGCCCGGACGAACAGCTTGCCCGAGCGCGCGATGCCGAAAGCCGAGACGGCGCCCAGCAACGGCATCAGGATCGCCGAGAGCGGCCCCGCCAGCTTGTGCCACAGCGCGCCTTCGAGTGCCTCGGTCTGGCGGCCGGCCACCTTGAGGTCGCCGATCGCCTGGTAGAGCGCGCCGAACGCCAGGGAATCGGCATCGACATGCGCGAGGGTGAACTGATCCGGCCGGATGTTGTGGCCGATCACCAGGCTGCCGACCTTGGTCTTCTGGCCGGTGGCGACGATGAAGCGCTCGGCATTGTCGACCCGCCAGGCATCGCCGGCGCGCACCGCGTGCGGCGCGGTGAGGATGCTGATCAGCGAGCGGTTCTGCCGCTCATATACAGTGACGCCGTAGAGCTGCGCCGCATCGCCGCGCCCGCGGACCTGCTGCACCTGGATCAGGTTGTTGTCGCCCTTAACCCACACATTGGCGCGATCGCCGCGATCGATGGGCAGCGGCGCATAGGACACCTTCTTCCACTGTTCGAGCGTCGCGGTGGCGCGCGATACGATGCGATCGTTGAAGGTGAAGGAAATGGCCGCCACGGCGATCCCGGTGAGCAGCAGCGGCGCGAGCACCTGGTGCGCCGACAGGCCCGAGGCCTTCATCGCGATCACTTCGCTGTTCTGATTGAGCTGGGACAGCGTCAGGATCGAGCCCAGCAGCACCGAATAAGGCAGGAAGGTCGAGGCGATCTGCGGCACGCGCAGGCTGACGTACCGCCAGATCTCCGCATCGCCATTGCCGGCATATGCCAGGATCGCGCCGCTTTCCGTCAGCAGGTCGAGCGACTGGAGGATGAGCACCAGCGCGCCGAGAATGGCGAAGGTGCGCGTCAGGAACATGCGCGCCATGTAGAGCGACATGGTCCGCGACGGGAAGAAATTGGCCCAGGTCATGCCGCGGCTTCTTCCTCTCGGCGGAGCCGGCGGCGGCGGCCCGGCAAGCGGCGCGTGATCGCCTTGACCATCTTGGAGAAAGCCTTTTCGAGTCCGCCGATCGGCTGGCCGCCCGGCACATAGGCGATCTGATAGTACATCCAGATCACCAGCCCCGCGAACAGCATGAACGGCCCCCAGAGCGCGATCAGCGGATCGACCCGGCCGAGCTCGCCGATCGACTGCCCATATTCGTTGATCTTGTGATAGGTCACGATCATCACGATCGAGAGGAACACGCCCAGCGCCGAGGTGGATCGCTTGGGCGGCACGCCCAGCGCCACGGCGAGGAACGGCAGCAGGAACATCGAAGCGACTTCCGCCAGGCGGAAGTGGAAGGCCGAGCGGCTGCCCTCGCGATCCTCGTCACTCGCCTGCGGATTGCGGCCGATCACGGCGAGCTCGGGCAGGGTCCGCTCGATATTCTTGCCGCCACGGGTCCGGAACTGCTCGTATTTGGGCAGCGGGATCGGCAGGTTATGCGTGGTGAAGGTCAGCACCCGCGGCTCGGGCGAGTTCCGGTCGTGATGGACGAGCGTGCCGTTCTGCAGGCGGAAGATGATCACGTCCGGATCGTCCGAGCGCAGGAACTGGCCGCTCTGCGCGGTGACCGCCACCGGCGTGCCGTCCTTGGTCATCATCTGGACGAAGATGCCCGAGAGCCGGCGGCCCTCGTCCTTGCTCTCCTCGATGCGCATCGTCATCTTCGCGCCGAAGCTGGTGAACTCGCCCACCTTGATCGAAGCGCCCAGCGCGCCCGAGCGCAGTTCGAAGCGCAGCTGCTCGTAATTGTAGCGCGACCAGGGCTGGATGAAGCCGACAATGGCCAGGTTCAGCGCCGCCAGCGCGATCGCGTACATGAAAGGCACCTTGAGCAGGCGCGTATAGCTCATCCCCACCGCGCGCAGCACGTCGAGCTCGGACGAAGTGGCGAGGCGGCGAAAGGCGAGCAGGCAGCCCAGCATCAGCCCGATCGGAATGCCGAGCCCCAGATATTCGGGAAGCAGATTGGCGAGCATCCGCCAGACGACGCTGACCGGCCCGCCCTCGGTCGCGACGAACTCGAACAGGCGGAGCATGCGGTCGAGCACCAGCAGCATCGCCGATATGAGCAATGTCGAGATCAGGGGCACCGCGATCAGCCGCGCCATGTACCGATCGATCGAGTTCATCTGCGCGCGACGGTTGCCTTGGTTTCTTCTCGCCGGCGCGTCCGGCGCCGCCTCAATGAACCAAGAGCCTATACTCCGGGTTCCGGGCAGCGCCAGCAGGAAAGTTGCGCGTCAATAAAGTTGCGCGTCAATACTGCAGGCCGGAATTCCGCGGCGTGACATCGGCACCCTTGGGGTCCAGGCGCTCCCGGTCGGGATCGACCATCGGCATCGCGGCGGCCGCCTGTGCCCGGTGCTGGCGCGCCTGTTCGTTGTGGCGCTGCGCCTCGGCATAGCCCGGGCCGGCACGCATCTCGCGCTCGAAATCAAGGAGCCGCTCGGCCGAACCGATCACCTTGCCCTTCTCGATCCGGACGATGAATTCATCGATCAGGCGCTCGAGTCCCTTGCGGACCCCCGGGTTATACTGGGCCAGCGCGGCCTTTCCCTTGAAGTCGGCATCGAACGACAGCCGAGTCTTGCGGCCGCCCTCGAGCGGCGCGAAGCGCAGCGTCAGGTGAATGACCTCGGCGCCATCCTGGCTCACGCGATAGTCGATCTCCTTCGAGTCGATGCTGGTCACCTTGGGCCAGCTCATCCCCCTGCCGGGCGTCGCACTGTCCGGACCATAGCCGACCCAGCTGTCCTTCGCGCCGTTGAGCGTCAGGTCGAAGCTGCGCCAGGTGTCGTGCGGAGTCGCGTTCACCGTCCGCACGATCTCATCATTGTGGGTCGACACCACATAATAGCCGCCGCCGCCCAGCAGCGCGCATCCGATCAACGCCGTGCGAATCATTGCCCCGTGCCCCAAATGCTCCCGGGGGATTGTCCCGCCTTTCCGTAAATAGTCCCTCACCATGGGGTGACGGATTTGCGACACTCGCCTATGGCGCAGCGATGCATTTCCTCGATCAGGCAAAGATCTTCGTCCGCTCCGGTTCGGGCGGCCCGGGCGCCGTGAGCTTCCGGCGCGAGAAGTTCATCGAATATGGCGGCCCCGATGGCGGCAATGGCGGCAAGGGCGGCGATATCGTCTTCGAAGCCGTCGCCGGGCTCAACACGCTCATCGACTTCCGCTACACCCAGCATTTCCGGGCGCCGCGCGGCCAGGGCGGCTCGGGCTCGAACCGCACGGGCGCGGGCGGCGACGATCTGGTGGTCAAGGTACCGATCGGCACCCAGGTGCTCGCCGACGACGAGGAGCGCACGCTGCTGCTCGACCTGACGGAGGAAGGCCAGCGCGTCATCTTCCTGCGCGGCGGCGATGGCGGGCGCGGCAATGCCAGCTACAAGACCTCGACCAACCGCGCGCCGCGCCAGCACGGCACCGGCTGGCCGAACGAGGAAGCCTGGGTGTGGCTGCGCCTCAAGCTCCTCGCCGATGCAGGGCTGGTCGGCCTGCCCAATGCCGGCAAGTCGACCTTCATCAACCAGGTGACCAACGCCCAGGCCAAGGTGGGCGCCTATGCCTTCACCACCACGCGCCCGCAGCTGGGCGTGGTGCGGCACAAGGAGCGCGAGTTCGTCGTCGCCGACATTCCCGGCCTGATCGAAGGCGCGGCGGAAGGCGCCGGCATCGGCGACCGCTTCCTGGGGCATATCGAGCGCTGCCGCGTGCTGCTCCACCTGATCGACGCCAATGATCCAGATGTGGCCGAGAGCTATCGCGTGGTGCGTGGCGAGCTGGAAGCCTATGGCGCCGGCCTGGCCGACAAGCCGGCGGTGGTGGCGCTCAACAAGATCGACACGCTGGACGACGAGTTGATCGCCGCGCTCTCCGCCGAGCTGGAAGAGGCGAGCGGCGGCGCGGTGATCCCGATCTCTGGCGCAAGTGGCGTCGGCGTCGACTGGGTGCTCGACAAGCTGCTCGAGGAGATCGGCACCGACCATGGCAAGGTGGGCGACGACGACGAAGGCGAGGAAGCGATCGAATGGTCGCCGATCTGAGGGGCTAACCGGGCAACCCCTCGTCATCCCGGCTAGAGCCGGGATGACGGATTGGCTTGGAGGCAACCGATCCAAACAAAAAGGCCGGGCATCGCTGCCCGGCCTTTTTGTTTCAGCGCGTCCGCCGGTTCAGCGGGCGCCCATGGTGCTGGCGGCAAGGCGGTGCATCAGTCCGCGCAGCGTGGGGTAATTGGCCTTGTGATAGGCCGAGGCTTCCTCGAGCGCGTCCGACAGGCGGCGGTGCGCCTCGTTCAGTGCGTGATAGGGCAGGCTCGGCAGCAGATGGTGCAGCGCGTGATAGCGCAGGCCGATCGGCGCCCAGAGATAGGCGAAGAAGCCCGGCGTCGGCACGTTGACGCTGTCCAGATACTGGGCAGTCACGGTGAGCGGCTCGCCGTCATTCTCCCAGAGGTGCGCCACCAGCGTGCGGACCTGGTTGATCACCGCCACGCCCGCGATCACCGCGAGATAGATGCCGAAGTCGCGCAGCGGGATCACGCCCGTCGCGACCAGGGACAGCAGCGCGATCGAGAAGACGCTGGCGCCCAGCTCCTGCCAGAACCACTGGGTCCTGAGCTCGCCCTCGGGCTCGCGGCGCTCGAAGGCCGGGTTGATCTTGAGGCCCGAATATTTGGCGACGACGACGCGGCGCAGCTTCGGGAACACCGCCGAAAGCGGCGCGAGCACGGCGAAGCGGATCAGCATCGCGATCGGCATCAGCACCGCGGCGAGCAGGAACACCGGCAGCGTCCAGGGCTTCATCAGCGCAAGCGGCAGATATTCGGGATCCTCGACCGTGCCGTAGCGGGTGCGCGCGTGGTGAAGGTTGTGCACGCCTTCATAGGTGAAGCTCGGCACCAGGATCGGGATGCCGACCAGCAGGTTCCAGCCGAGCCGGAAATTGGGGAGCAGCGCGTGCTTCACATGCGTCAGCTCATGGATGAACAGGCTGGCGCGATAAAGGGCGAGCACCGCCACCGCGCCGGCGAACACCGCCAGCAGCACCGAGGGGGCAAGGATGGTCGCGGCAAGCGCGGCATAGCCGATGCCCGCGGAGAGCAGCATGTCGGTCCAGTAGACGCGCGGATTGGGCGCATGGAGGTCGCGCGTGAGCTCGGCCGCGGCGCGCAGCATCGCGCGATCGTCGGGCACGCCGGAAAGCTTGATACGCGCACTGGCCGGCGCCGCCGCCGGCGCGTCGTCGTGAACCTTGAGGGCAAGCGATTTCGTCATCATGTCCGCCATTGGCCTCAGATAGTGGCTTTATGGTGGCATTCCAGCGGTTAGGGCGCGCCCCGCCCGCCGCAATTGCCGCGCTTGACACTGGCCCCGTGGCGAAGGACTGCATTGCGCTGAATCAAACCAACAGAAGGGCTTTTCCCTTGCCCAGCGGCCCCCTCAGCATCCGTCCCGTCTCGTCCAAGCGCGACATCAAGCAGTTCATCGAGATCGCCTATCGCCTGAACGGCGACGATCCGAACTGGGTCGCCCCGCTGCGCGACGAGGTGGCCGGGACGATCAGCCCGAAGAAGAATGGCTGGTTCAGCCATGCCGAGGCGCAGCTCTTCCTCGCCGAGCGCGACGGCGAGCCGGTCGGCCGCATCTCCGCCCATATCGATTTCCTGGCGCTCGAAATGCCGCCCGAGCAGGGCTTCGGCCCCGGCACCGGCTTCTGGGGCATGTTCGAGGCCGCGGACCAGAATGCCGCCAAGGCGCTGATCAACGCAGCCGAGGACTGGCTGCGCGGCAAGGGCATGACGCGGGCGCTCGGCCCGGTCAGCCTGTCGATCTGGGAGGAGCCCGGCCTGCTGGTGAAGGGGCACGACCACTCCCCCACCGTACTGATGGGCCATCATCCGGCGAAATATCAGGGCTGGATCGAGGCGGCCGGCTACACCGAAGCCAAGAAGCTGCTCACCTATGAGCTCGACGTGAGCAAGCGCTTCCCGCCGCTGGTCAACCGCATCGTCGAGAATGGCGAGAAGAACCCGCGGATCCGCATCCGCAAGGTCAACAAGGCGAAGTTCGCCGAGGAAGCCGCGATCATCCTTGCGATCCTGAACGATGCATGGTCGGACAATTGGGGCTTCATCCCGCTGACCCAGCCCGAGATCGACGATGTCGGCAAGAAGCTGAAGCCGCTGGTGTTCGAGGACCTCATCATGATCGCCGAACTGGACGGCGAGCCGGTGGCGTTCATGGTCACCCTGCCCGACTTCAACGAGGCGCTGAAGCCGCTCAAGGGCTCGCTCCTGCCCTTTGGCTGGGCCAAGCTGCTGCTATGGCTCCGGCGCCCCAAGGCGCGCACGATGCGCGTGCCGCTGATGGGCGTGGTGAAGCGGCTGCAGGCTTCCCGCATGGCGAGCCAGCTCGCCTTCATGATGATCGAATATATCCGCCGCGCGGCCGTGGCCAATTACGGGGCGAGCCGCGGCGAGATCGGCTGGATCCTGGACGACAACCAGGGGATGAACGCGATCGCCGATGCGATCGATTCCTGGGTGAACCGCGAATACGCGATCTACCAGAAGCCGCTCTGAGGACGGCCCGGGCGGCAAGCCGGCCCGCTCCCGAGGGTACGGGGGAGCGGGCCGGTGCCGGTCGTAACCGGCCAGAGGAGGTCGCGCCGCGACGGCACGGTTGCACTAATCCGTCGCAGGCGCCCTCCCGGGGCCTCAACGTTGCTTCATCACCTCAAGGGGATCGACGCCGAAATCGAGCCACTCGCTGCGGGTGCGGCAATCGCGCTTGAGAATGCGCGAGCCGGTCGTCTCGGTGTCGATGCAATATTTGCGGGTGTCGGCCTTCGCCGCCCGGGTCGGCGACTGCTCCTGTTCCTGCTTCGCCTTTGCCGGATCATTGCCGGCGGCGGCAGCGGGGGAGACGGCGCCGGCCGCAAAGGCGGCGCCCGCCAGCATGACGGCAGCGGCGGAGAAGATGGACTTGCGAGTCATTGCTGAATTCCTCGATGCTTGGGAGCTTGCCGGCAAACGGCGCTGCGCAGTCGGAGCGCCGCCCGTCCGCCGGAAAGCGGTGGAGCGGTCTGCTCAGTTCTTCTGGACTTCCTTGATCGGATCGATGCCGGTGCGGGCGATCCACTCGGCACGGGTGTGGCATTCGCGCTTGGGCATCAGCGTGCCGGTCGACGGCCCCTGGACGCAGTAACGCTTCTGCATCGCCTGGTCCGACTGGTCGTCGGCCTTCTTGGCCTCCTTGGCCGGATCATTGGCGCGGGCGAGCGCCGGCGATACGGCACCGGCGACCAGAGTAACGGTGGCGGCAATCGCCAGGAAGGCGGACTGGATGGGCTTGCTGTTCATATCCTCAACTCCTCTACTCGCAGACATGACAGGCGCTCCTTCCCGCCTGTGCCCCATGCTTCGCAATCCGCGTGCCAAGTTTGAGAGTTACGCAAGTTCAATGACTTAGCATATTATGACAGCGTGATGACGTGCCATAACACAGCAATACACACCAGATTTTGGGATTTACCGGAGATGCCCGTCCGGAAGCGGACACCGGCCTTGTTCGGAAACGGCCAGTCCGGAGTCACGCCTCAATCAGCGAACGAAGAAAATCCAGCTGACGAAGGAAATCAAAGCCTTGATCGGGTTCTGGCCCTAACGGAGGCTGACCCAGCAGGGCGCGTGATCGCTGGCCTTTTCGCGGCCGCGATATTCCTTGTCGACGCCGGCACCCAGGAATCGATCGGCCGCGATCGGGCTCAACAGCAGATGATCGATGCGAAAGCCCGCATCGCGCTGCCAGGCGCCTGCCTGATAGTCCCAGAAGGTCCAGATGCCGCCGCCGGGAAAGCGGGTGCGCAATGAATCGGTCCAGCCCTGGGCCAGCAGCGCACGATAGCGTTCGCGGCTCTCGGGCTGCATCAGCGCATCGCTCGCCATGGCGCGAACCGAGAAGGTGTCGTCATCATTGGGGATGACGTTATAGTCGCCGGCCAGCACCACCGGCCGCTCCTCGGCAAGCAACGCCCGCGCGCGATCGGCAAGGCGCTCCATCCATTTCAGCTTGTAGTCGAACTTGGGGCCGGGCTGCGGATTGCCATTGGGCAGATAGATGGACGCGACGATCAGATCGCCGATCTCGGCTTCGATATAGCGGCTATGCGCATCCTCGGGATCGCCGGCCAGCCCGCGCTGGCGCTCCACGGGCTGCTGGCCCCTGGCCAGCACCGCAACGCCGTTGAACCCCTTCTGCCCATGCCACACGGCGCCATAGCCCGCCGCTTCGATCTCCCTGACCGGCAACGTCTCGTCGGCGCCCTTCAGCTCCTGGAGGCAGACCACGTCCGGCTGCTGCTCGGCGAGATACTCCAGCAGGCGCTCCATGCGCGCCTTGATGCCATTGACATTATAGGTGACGATCTTGGGCAAGGGGGCCTTCCGCTCAGACCGAGAAGCTGGTGCCGCAGCCGCAGCCCGACGCCGCGTTGGGATTCTGCACGGTGAAGTGCGCGCCGCCGAGATTGTCGACGAAATCGACATGCGCGCCCCGCACGAGATCCAGGCTGATCGAATCGACGACCAGCCGGACCCCGTCCAGTTCGGCGACCTCGTCGTCGCCCGCCACGGCATCCGCGAAACCGAATTTATACTGGAAGCCCGAGCAACCCCCGCCCTCCACCGAGAGGCGCAGGATCGCGGGCTTGCCCTGCTTGGCCGCGATCGCCGCGACACGCGCGGCAGCGGCGGGAGTCAGGCCGATTTCGGGCTGGGTCAGCGTAGCCATGGCGTGGAGATAGTGGCCCGGACGCCCCGAGGCAATGCGCCAGGCCCCGCCGGCGGACAGGCGGGCGTCACTGCCGGGCCCGGATGAATATGCATTCCCTCTCCCGTCATCCTCGCGCAGGCGGGGACCCAGGGTAGCGCAGGACAACGATGCTAGCAGGCGAGCTCCCTTCCGGAGCGCGCAGGGCTCGACTGCCCGCGCCCCGCCCGTGGCCCTGGATCCCCGCCTGCGCGGGATGACGAAATAAATCAAAGCCTTGATCGGGTTTGGCCCCTAGGTTGAGAACCCAAACAAGCCGTTGAAACTCCACCCGTCATCCCCGCGCAGGCGGGGATCCAGGGTAGTAAGGGACGATCGAAGCGATCACGCGCAGGCTTGCCGGAAACGGCAAGGCGAGCCTCGCCGTCCTTGCCCTTGGCCCTGGATCCCCGCCTGCGCGGGGATGGCGGGTGCAGGAATATGAGTCCTCACCCTAGGTTTAGAACCTATATATCTGTTTGAGTTATTGTCGTAATATGTGTGGTAGATGAGTTTGGCGGAGGGGATGGATGTCACGT
>OAOK01000057.1_pt1 | contig 42748 bp, 45 predicted proteins | sample 1641101 | NCBI WGS metagenome assembly OAOK01 (sample SAMEA104232307, study PRJEB22302) | sediment metagenome | biome: forest; feature: aquifer; material: sediment | place: USA | collected 2011-08-07 | depth 0.01 m
GGCGCCGGGCGGGAGCGGGGCGCCGGTGAAGATGCGCAGTGCCTGGCCGGCGCCGATCCCGCCGCCAAAGCCATGGCCGGCGGCACTCTCGCCGATCACTTCCCAGGGGCCGGGCAGGTCGGTGAAGCGAATCGCATAGCCATCCATCGAGGAGAGATCGGCGGCGGGCTGGGTGCGCAATGCCGCCAGGTCCCTGGCCGCCCATCGCCCCGCCGCCTCGGCAAGGGGGCAGGCCTCCTCCGCCACCGGCGCGGCGAGCGCCAGCAGGCGGCGCTGGGCTTCGGCGACGGGGAGGAGCGCGGGCATGGATCCGGCCTAGGCCAGCACCGCGCGCCGCGCCAGCCTTCAGGACCGGCCGGCGATCCGCCCCAGATCGTGCTGCTTCAGCGGCAGGCGGAACTCGCAGAGGAAACGGTGGCGGTCGTCGGTTTCGATCACCGCGGCCGGGCCGCCGCCGATGTTCGGCAGCGAGATCCACAGCTGGGCGCCGGTCGCGAAGGGTGCGCGCGTCTCGAACTCGACGAGCTGGGGCGTGATCGCGCGCAGCTTGACGTTCCACCAGCGCACGCCTTCGCGCACGCGCGCCGGCGTATCGAGGCGGATCGCCTGCTTGTCCGGGATCAGGCCGACGGGCTCGTGCACCATCGCCATGCGGGTGTGATGCGACGGAGTCTGCTGCACCTGGCGCAGCCACGGCATCAGCACCTGCCAGGGCAGGTCCTCGTCAAAGGCGACGCCGGCGAGATTGCCCTGCGACCATTTCACTGCGCCGTCGAGCGGGCGCAAGCCGTCGAAATTGATCTGCACCAGGTCGCCGAGCTGGAGCGCGATGTCGGTCTCGAAGCCGCAGCCGCCCTGGGAGAGGTTGCGGCTGCGCGTGAACTCGACCTGGTTGCCGCGGCGCACGCAGATCGTCTGGTGCAGCTCGACGCGCGGCACGGAGCGGCGCTCGGCGGGAAGGGCGGCAAGATTGCGGGCGAGCGTGCCGATCACGTCGATCGGCAAGTCGAACAGGAAGCCCGCCGAGCCCTGCTCGGTCCAGGCGATGCGGCCGGGCAGCGACTGGCCGTTGGCGAGCTCCAGCCGGAGCCCTTCTTCCTCCACCACTTCGTCGTCGAGCTGGAGCATGGCACCGACCGCGCTGAGCTTGCGGATCGCACAGACGAGGCGGCCGGTCTCGCCGGCGAGGAAGGCCGAATCGAACGCTGCATGCTCGCCCGGCTCGGCAAGAAGCTGGGTGCCCGGCGGCTCGGCCGACAGGCTGAAAATAGTGGAGGACGCAAGTCCTTGTCGCATAAATGATTTTTCCCGCCCCGGCCCAGGCGGATAGTGCGACCCAGGATCTGAAGGCGGGGTTAATCCGCAGGGTTGCGGAATTCCTAATGCGCGCGCCGGGCGGCATCGGCGCTGCTGGCCGGGGGCAGGCGAAGCCTCATGATCCCCCGTCATCCCCGCCTGCACGGGGATGACGGGAAGGATGGAGGCTCCAGCCTAATCCCGATCCGGCGCCCCCAGCGGGAAATAGGCGCGATAGGGCCGGGCATCCTCCACGCAGCGGACAACCGAGGGGCGGGCGAGCAGGCGGGCGCGATAGGCGCGCAGATTGGCCAGCGCCTCGGGGATCGGGCGCACCCAATCGGCATAGAAGAGCGAAGGCGCGGCGGCGCAATCGGCCAGAGTGAAGCTGTCTCCCACTGCCCAGGCCCGCCCGGCCAGATGGGCATCGAGCCAGGCATAGACCTTGTCGAGCCGCGCCATCGCCTCGTCGAGGCCGATGGGATCGCGCCGCTCCTCGGGCAGCAGCGCGTCGAGCACCGGCCTCTGCATCGTGCCCATCACATAATTGTCGAAGACCCGGTCGAGCATCCGGGCCTGCACCGCGATATCGGCATCGGCGGGGATCATCGGCACCGGGCCGGGGTGATGGACGTGGAGATATTCGATGATCGCCGTCGCCTCGAGCACCGTGCGGTCGCCCTCGACCAGGACCGGGAAGAGCTTGAGCGGCCAGCGCGCCTCCAGCTCGGCATTGGCCCCGGCATCCTCCAGGTTGCGGAACGTGAAGGGAGTATCGTTCTCGTAGAGCGGGATCAGCGCCTTCCAGGTGTAGGACGAGAAGGGGTGGCCGAAGAGCTGAAGCGACATGGCATCCTCTGATAGTTAGTATTTTGCCTAACTATTTCGATTCAACGCGGCTGTCACGCATTTTCTCTTCAGCCATCCCCCTGGAAGGGAGGGGCCAGGGGTGGGTGGATTGCGCGATACGGCAAGAGAAGGCGGCCTGTCGGCTGGACGCTACCCACCCCCAGCCCCCTTCCTTCCAGGGAGGGGAGCGCAAGGGGGACGGGCGCTCAGGCGCTCCAGTCGCCCGATTTGCCGCCCTTCTTGGCAAGCAGCCGAATCTCGCCGATCACCATTGCCCGGTCGAGCGCCTTGGCCATGTCGTAGAGCGTGAGCAGCGCGGTGGAGACGGCGGTGAGCGCTTCCATCTCGACACCGGTCTGCGCTTCGGTGGCGGCGGTGGCGGTGACCGTCACGCCGGTCTCGTCCGGCACCAGCTCGACCGCGACCCGAGTGAGCGGCAGCGGATGGCAGAGCGGGATCAACTCGGCAGTGCGCTTGGCGGCCATGATCCCGGCGATGCGGGCAGTGGCGAGCACGTCGCCCTTCTTCACTGCCCCGGCGCGGATCGCGGCGGCGGCCTCCGCCGACATCGCGATGCGCCCGGTGGCGATGGCCTCGCGCGCGGTGACGGCCTTGCCGGCAACGTCGACCATGCGCGCCGCGCCGGTTTCGTCGAGGTGAGTGAGCTTCCCCTTCCGCTTGCGGGAGGGGGCGGGGGAGGGGGAGGGGCTGTCGGACTCGCTCACGGTATCGGACATGCCCTCCCCCGACCCCTCCCGCAAGCGGAAGGGGAGATTAGCCCACCAGCGCCCGGGTCGCGGCTTCCACATCGTCCTGGCGCATCAGCGACTCGCCGATCAGGAAGCAGCGGATGCCGTGCGCGGCCATCGCGTCCAGGTCGGCGCGGCCGTTCAGGCCGCTCTCGGCGACGAAGGTGCAGTCGGCCGGCGCATGGGCGACGAGTTCGTAGGTTTTCTGGACATCGACCTCGAAGGTCTTGAGATTGCGGTTGTTCACGCCGATCAGGCGCGAGCGGAGCCGAAGCGCCCGTTCGAGCTCGGCGGCATCGTGCACCTCGACCAGCACATCCATGCCGAGGCCCAGCGCCGCATCCTCGATCTCGGCCATCTGCGCATCCTCGAGCGCGGCGACGATGATCAGGATCGCATCGGCACCGATCGCGCGCGATTCGAGCGCCTGCCAGGGATCGACCATGAAGTCCTTGCGGATCACCGGCAGGTCGCAGGCGGCGCGCGCGGCGATCAGATATTCCTCATGCCCCTGGAAATATTCGAGATCGGTCAGCACCGACAGGCAGGCGGCGCCGCCCGCCTGATAGGCGCGGGCATGGGCGGGCGGATCGAAATCGGCGCGGATCAGCCCCTTGGAGGGGCTGGCCTTCTTGATCTCGGCGATCAGGCCATAGCCGCCCGCTGCGGCCCTGGCGTCGAGCGCGGCCCTGAAGCCGCGCGGCGGCGTGCGGGTGAGGGCGAGGCCGTGCAGGTCGGCAACGGAGGCGGCGCGGCGGCGCGCGGCGATCTCGTCGTGCTTGGTGGCGATGATCTTGTCGAGGATCGTGGACATCAAAAGGCGATCCAGCAGTCGAGCAGCGCCTTGGCAAGGCCCTTGTCGATCACTTCGGCGGCTTCCTCGACGCCCTCGCGCAAGTCGCCCGCCTGGCCGGCGATCACGAGCGCGGCGGCGGCGTTGAGGAGGACGGCGTCGCGATAGGGGCCGGGCTCCCCCTGGAGCAGGCGGCGCAGGGCGAGGGCGTTATACTCCGGGCCGCCGCCGCGAATGGCCGCCAGGGGGTGGCGGGGCAGGCCGGCGTCCTCGGGGGCGATCCGCGCCGGCAGGCCCGAGCTGCCGATGCTCACCACGATGCTGGGATGCTCGGTCGAGAGCTCGTCCAGCCCTTCCTCGCCCGAGACGATCGCGGCGGAATCCACGCCGAGCTGCTGGAGCGCCTCGGCATAGATCGGCGCGTAATCCGGGCGGGCGATGCCGATCAGCTGGCGGCGGACATGGGCCGGATTGGCCAGCGGGCCCATCAGGTTGAAGATGGTGCGGCGGGCGATGCGGCGGCGTAGCGGCCCGATCCGCGCCAGCGAGGGATGGTGCGCCTGGGCGAACAGGAAGGCGATGCCGAGCTCATGGAGCGATTCCTCGGCCCGGGCGCCGGCGCGGTCGAGATCGAGGCCGAGCGCCTCCNGCGTATCGGCGGCGCCCGATTTGGACGAGGCCGCGCGGTTGCCATGCTTGGCGACCGGCACGCCCGCCGCGGCGACGACCAGGCTGACGGCGGTGGAGACGTTGAGCGTGTGGTGCCCGTCGCCGCCGGTGCCGCACACGTCGATCGCGCCCGCCGGGGCGGTGATCGGGATCAGCCGGGCGCGCATCGCCCGTGCCGCCTCGGCGATCTCGATGCTGGTCTCGCCGCGCACCGACAGGTCGATCAGGAAGCGTTCGATCTCGGGCTCGGGCACCTTGCCGTCGAGAATGTCGGCAAAGGCCTGGGCGGCGGATTCGCGGGCGAGCGGCGTCGCCGGATCGGGAAGGAAGGCAAAGGGCGTCACGCGGGCTCTATCGGCCCTTGGGCGGGGCGAAGTCGAGCAAATCCTGCTGGAGGCGGCGTGAAGCCCGGCTGGGGGCGTGGAAGCGACTTGACCGGACCGCGGCGGCGGCGTCTTGAAGAAGCGCAACCTCGGGGCGTGGCGTCGATATGGTCTCCCATCTGGTGCAGGGGCTGGCCCTGCTGCTGTCGATCGCGGTGCCGGTGGGGCAGGATCGGGGCGAGCCGGTCCATCAGGCGCAGATGGAGGCGCGGATCCGCGCGGCGCCGCGCCCGGTCACCGGCAGCGACGGCAGGCGGCACCTCGCCTATGAATTGCAGGTGACCAGCCATTATGCGGGTGACGCGCCGCTCCGGCTGACGCGCCTGGCGATCTTCGCAGGCGATGCCCGGACGCCGCTGGCGACGCTGGAAGGCGCAGCACTGCGGGCGCGGCTCGGCGCGCGGGCGGCGGACGAAGCGCCGCAGGACGGCATTCCGATCGCCGACGGGGCGAGCCGGACATTCTTCCTCTGGCTCGCCCTGCCGCCCGGCGCGCGTCCCGCGACCCTGCGGCACCAGCTCAGCTTCCGCGCCGACAAGGGCGCGATCCAGCGCGCCGACGATGTGCGGGCCCCGGTGAGCGCGGCGGTGCCGGTGCGGATCGGGCCGCCCCTGCGCGGCGGGCGCTGGCTGGCGGTGGAGGGGCCGGGCAATCACCTGTCGCATCACTGGGGCAGCATGGTCGCGATCGACGGCATGCTGAGCATCCCGCAGCGCTACGCCATCGACTGGTTCGGGCTGGACGAAGGCAACCATTCGATCCGCGGCGCCCATGCCTCGCCGGCGGCGACCATGGATGCGGACTGGATCGGCTATGGCCGCGACGTGCTCGCGGTGCGCGACGGCGTGGTGGTCGATGCGCGGGACGGCATTCCGAACGGCACGCCGCTGGCGCCCCAGCAGGCGCCGGACGACCTCACCGCGCGGACCCTATACGGGAATTTCGTCGTCCTGCGGATCGCGCCGGGCGTCTACGCGCATTACGCGCACCTGCAGGCCGGCAGCGTGCGGGTGCGGCCCGGCCAGCGCGTGCGCCGCGGCATGGTGATCGGCCGCCTCGGCCAGACCGGAAGCGCGGGCGCCCCGCATCTCCATTTCCATGTCAGCGACCGGCCCACTTTCGAGCGATCGGAGGGGCTTCCCTTTGTCATCGACCGGTTCACGCTGCTCGGCGAGGCAAGGATCGAGGACAGCTTCGACTCGGCGGTGCCGGTTTCCGTGCGGGCGCCCGGCGTGCGCATGCGCCGCGACGAACTGCCGCTCGACGGCAGCGTCGTGGCGTTTCCATGAGCGGCGGCGCGGGTATCAGCTTGCGTTGCCGGGGGGAGCGTCCCCGCTGCCGCCGTCCTGGCCGCACCCGCCACGGTGCCAGCCGCGGTGCGCCGGCAGCTCGTCGGGGGTGAGCTTGCCATCCTTTCTGACGTCGAGCTTGTCGAAGCGGGCATTGGCCGCCGCGATCCATTCGGCGCGGGTGATCGTGCCGTCGCCATCGGTATCGGCGCTGGCGAACCGGCCCAGGTCCCCATTGCGGCCGTGACCCATGCTGGCGGAGGCGATGCCGCCCGCCGCCACCGTGACCAACACACCCGCGAGCGTCGCGCTGACCAGCTGCAGCTTGTGGTTCATTGCGTTCTCCTTCCCGCCCGGAATCGGGCCAGGCTGGAGAAAATCGCCGGCGAACGTCGCGCGTCTATGTCGCCGGATGACCGAATTTGTCGCAAATTATCCGCGCGTCAGGCGATCGCGCGCGCCTCGATCCCGGCGATCCGCAGGAAATTCGCCAGCATTGCATGGCCATGCTCGGTGGCGATGCTCTCCGGATGGAATTGCACGCCGTGGATCGGCAGCGACTTGTGCCGGAAGCCCATCACATGCGCGTCGTCGGCAGTGGCGTTGACCACCAGGTCCTCCGGAATGTCGGTGACGATCAGCGAGTGGTAGCGCGTCGCGGTGAATGGCGAGGGCAGGCCTTCGAACAGGCCGGTGCCGTCATGGTTCACCGGGCTGGTCTTGCCGTGCATCAGCCCGCCGCGCACCACCGATCCGCCGAAATGCTGGCCGATCGCCTGATGGCCCAGGCAAACGCCGAGCAGCGGCTTGCCGAGATCGGCACAGGCGGCGACGAGATCGAGGCTGATCCCCGCTTCGTTGGGCGTGCAGGGCCCCGGCGAGATCAGAAAGGCCTGGGCATTGCTGGCGACGGCATCCCGCGCGGTGAGCGCGTCGTTGCGCACCACCTGCACATCGGTGCCCAGCTCCATCAGATAATGGACCAGGTTCCAGGTGAAGCTGTCGTAATTGTCGATGACGAGGATCATGGGAATGCCCCTAGCGCCTTCGTCCTTCCCGCGAAAGCGGGGTGACGGTCGCGGGTCAACGCTCCAGCGCCACCACGATCGGCCCGATCGGGGCGCCGCCGTCCATGCGGTCCGCCACCGGGTCCCACAGGCGCGAGACGGCGCCGTCGAGATAAAGGGCATCGGGCGCGGCGAGCCTGTCGCGGAACAGGCGGGCGAAGCGGCCGAACGACACCGGCTCGTTGCTGATCGCGAACCAGGCGCTGCCGTTCAGGCCCACGCCGACCGCGTTGCGCACCTGGAGCGAGGTGCCGTTCTCGGCCAGCTTGGGATGGAGCCGGCCGTCGATCAGCAGCATCGGCCCGGACTGGGTGGCGAAACGGACGTGATCGGGCTTGTTCCGCGCGAAATCGTCGGTGGTGGCGACGTGCCAGCCCTTGGTATCGCCCCAGAACACCCCGTTCGGCTGCATGTGGAAATTGCCGGGCCCGGGCCGCCGGTTGAGCGGCTTCTGTTCGGCACCGTCCTCGACATAATAGCCGATCGGCAGGCCGGACGCGTCGAACATGCCGGCGTTCATCGCAAAGGCGATGCGCGGGTAGCGCGGGCCCAGCCGCGGCTCGAGCCCGGTGAAGTCGCGCATCGGGCGGCCGTCCTTGCCCTTGTCGACCAGCATCAGCTCGTGCTTCTGCGGGTCGGCGCGGCACACGGTGAAGCGCGTGCCTTCGAAGCGGATGTCGCGGCACGCCGCGTCGATGCCTCCGCTGGAGGTGCAGGCGGCGAGCAGCAGGAGGGCGCCGGCAGGGGCGATCGGCCGGATCATCCCTGCCACTTAGGGGCAAAAGACGCGGAGGCAAGGCGCCGCGTGCCTTGGGCTTGCCACAGTGAGGCGGCACGCCGGGCCGCGTGGGGCGTTGTTGCGCCGGAAGGAGTGTTCATGATCGTTCGTTTGCTCGTTGCCGCCGCGTTGCTCGCGGGGCCCGCCATGGCGCAGGACAGCAAGCAGTCGCAGGATACCGAGAGCAGCGGCCCGCCCAAGCGGGTGCGCAGCATCCTGCTCTACGGGCAGGAGGAATGCCCGAAGCCGCAGAGCGAGGAAGAGATCGTCGTGTGCGCCAATGCCGGCGAATCGCCCTATCGCATCCCCAAGCAGTTCCGGAACCAGCCCAAGCAGGACGCGGCTTCGCAGGCCTGGACCAACCGAGTGGAGACGGTGGAGGAAGTGAACCGCGCCGGGCTGCCCAACAGCTGCTCGCCGGTGGGCATGGGTGGCCAGACCGGCTGCACCCGCCAGATGATCCGCCAATGGTATCAGGAGCGGCTCGACCAGAAGGCCAAGGCCGCGCAGGTGCCTTGATTGTAAAACTCCTTCTCCCCTTGTGGGAGAAGGAAGAGGCCCGCTCGCGAAGCGAGTGGGAAGGATGAGGGGGACGGAGGCTCACTCCCCCTCACCCTTCCGCCGACTTCGTCGGCTCCCTCCCTCTCCCACAAGGGGAGAGGGAGATTGGTCACTGCCCGAACCCGGCCTCGCCGGCCTGGCGGACCGCCTCGCGCGCCGCCGCGAACAGGGCGCCCGCCTTGGCCTCGCATTCGCGCTGCTCGTACGCCGGATCGCTGTCCGCGACGATGCCGGCGCCGGCCTGGACGTGCATCGTGCCGTCCTTCACCAGCGCGGTCCGGAGCACGATGCAGCTGTCCATCGATCCATCGGGCGAGAAATAGCCGACGCCGCCGGCATAGGGGCCGCGCGTCTCGGGCTCCAGCTCGGCGATGATCTCGCAGGCCCGCACCTTGGGCGCGCCGCTCACCGTGCCCGCCGGGAAGCCGGCGAACAGCGCATCGAGCGCGTCCTTGCCCGGGGCCAGCCTGCCGACCACGTTCGAGACGATGTGCATGACGTGGCTGTAGAACTCGACCGTGTAGCTGTCGGTCACCCGCACGCTGCCCGCCTCCGCCACCCGGCCGACATCGTTGCGGCCCAGGTCGAGCAGCATCAGATGCTCGGCGCGTTCCTTGGGATCGGCGAGCAGGCTGGCGCGGTTCTCCTCGTCCTCCGCCGCGGTCTTGCCGCGGGGGCGGGTGCCGGCGATCGGCCGGATCGTCACTTCGCCGTCGCGCACCCGCACCAGTATCTCCGGGCTCGATCCGGTGAGCGCGAAGCCCGGCAGGTCGAGATGATAGAGGAAGGGCGAGGGATTGATCCGGCGCAGCGCGCGATAGAGCTCGAAGGGCGGCAGCGCGAAGGGCGTGGTGAAACGCTGGGCGAGCACCACCTGGAAGATGTCGCCCGCAGAGATATATTCCTTCGCCGCGGCGACCATCTCGCCATAGCGGCCCGGGCGCAGCACCGGGGTGAGCCGCACCTCCTCGGGCTCGGCGCGGACCGGGGCGGGGAGCGCCGCGCCGGCGAGCTGCGCCGCCACCGCATCGATCCGCTCGGCCGCCAGGTCCACGTCTCCGTCCGGCCAGACCGGGGCGACCAGGAACAGCGCATCGGCGAGCCGGTCGAACACCAGCACCACGGTGGGGCGCACGAACATCATGTCCGGCACGCCGATCGGGTTCTCGGGCGGGCGCGGGAGCTTCTCGACCAGGCCCACCGTCTCGTAGCTGAAATAGCCGACCAGGCAGGCAAGCGCCCGCGGCAGCTCGGGCGGCACTTCGGCGCGGCAGCGCGCCGCAAGCCCGCGCAGGGCGTCGAGCGCGGGCTCGGCGCAGGGCCGGAAGGCGTGCCGGTCGGTCAGCCATTCGGCATTGATCGCCGCCTCGTTGCCGGTGGCGCGGAAGACGAGGTCGGGTGCCAGGCCGATCAGGCTGTGGCGCCCGCGCACCGATCCGCCCTCGACCGACTCAAGCAGGAAATCGCCTCGGCCGGGCTCGATCAGCTTGAGCGCGGCGGCGACCGGCGTCTCGGTGTCCGCGATCTGGCGCCGCCAGAGCAGCGCCGGCCGCCCGGCGGCGAGCGCCGCGCGGGCGGCTTCGATGCCCTCGATCACTGGCTCAGCGCACGCCCTGGCGGGTCAGGTCCGCGCGCAGGCGGGCGATCGCCGCCTCGTTGCGGGTGACCTTCATGTCGCCGCGGATCGCGCGGATGAACTCGCGGGCATATTCCGCCGGGATCTGCTGCTGCAGCGCGCTGCGCATGCCGGCCATCGCCATGGCATCGCCCGACGCGTCATGCGGCTCCACCGTGCCGAGATACACGATGTAGAAGCCGCTGCGGTTGGGCGCGTCGAGCATGCGGGCAGTCTTTGGCTGCATGCTGAAGGCCATCTTGATGAAGTTCTCCTTCTGCGCGATTTCCTGGCGCTTGAAGTCGAACGGCTTGGGCGCCGGCCCCTTGGCGCCGGCATCGGCCAGGGCCTTTTCCATCGGCACGCCCTTGTTGAGCGCGGCGACGACCGCGGTGGCGACGGCCTTTGCCTTCTCCAGCGCCTTGTCGGTCAGATAGTCGCCCTTCACCTTGTCGCGGATGGCGGCGAGCGGCCGCGGCGCGGCGGGGACGATCCGGTCGAGCTTCACGATCGCGAAGCCGCCCTCGGGCGAGACCTGCACGATCTGCGAATCATCGTCCGGATTCTCCATGGCGAAGCCGCCGCGCAGGATCGCGACCATGGCGGGATCGGGCTTATAGGCTTCGTTGTCCGGATCGGTGCCGCCCGCGGCGAGCGCCGGAGTGACCTGTGCGGTCAGCTTGGCATCGGCCAGCAGCTCGGCGAAGTTCTTGCCGTCGCCCACGCCGTCCTCGATCTTCTGGCGGGTGTCCGCCAGCGCCTGCGCGGTCTTGCGCTGGGTGATCTCGGTCGAAAGCTCCTCGCGCGCCTGGTCGAGCGACCTGGCGGCGATCTTCTCGATCTTCTCGACGACCAGGATGTGCCAGCCGAGCTGCGACTTGATCGGGCCGACGATGCCGCCCTGCGCCGCGGCGAAGGCGGCATCCGCGATCGCGGCGGTGGTCTGGCGGCCGAGCTCCGCCTTCTGGATGCCTTCGAAATTGCTCGGCTCGAGGCCGGCGGCCTGCGCGGCGGCGGCCAGCGCCTTGCCGCCCTTCACTTCGCCTGCGATCCGGTTGGCGGTTGCCTGGTCGAGCACGACCAGCTGGCGCACGCCGCGCTTCTCGGTCGCGGCGAAGCGGGTGCCGGCCTTCTTATAGGCATCGGCGATCTCGGCTTCGGTCGCCGTCTGCTGGGCGCGGATCTGGTCCGGCATCACCGTCGCGTAGCGGACGATGCGGCGCTGGGGCACCAGATAGCGGGCGCGGTGGCTGACATAATAGGCGTTCAGCGTCTTGTCGTCGGGATCGGCGCCCGGATCCATCTGGGCGGTGTTGACCATGCCGACGATGCCGGCGCGGCGCTCGAGCAGCAGCGAGGCATAGGGCGCGACCACGCCGTTCGGAATGTCGGTGCCGATCGTCGCCCGGTTGATCAGCCAGGAGCCGAACCGCTCCCGCATCATGCTCTCGCGGAAGAAGGCCGGAGCCAGGCGGTTGTCGGCGAGCAGCTTCTCGAACGCCTGCTGGTTGAACTTGCCGTCGATGCCGGCGAAGGAGGGGTTGCTGGCGATCTCGGTGTCGATCAGCTTCTTCGAGACCTGCATGCCCGATTTCCTGGCGAATTCCACCAGCGCGGCCTGGTTGATCATCTCGTCGATCGCGATGTCGAGCCCGCCCTGCGCGAGGAACTGCGCCATCGTGACGCTCTGGCCCTCGCGCTGAAGGTTGCGGATGAACCGGTCGATCCGGTCCTTCACGTCGGTGTCGCTGATCTTCTCGCCGCCCACCGTGGCCAGCGTGCTGCTCGTCGCGCCGCCGCCCGAGTTGCGGATGCCGGTGATGTCGCCCGCGGCAAAGGCAATGGCGATGAGGCCGAGGAAAAGGAACACCGCGATCAGGCCGTAGCGCGACTTGGTGAAATTGCGGAAGAAGCTGAGCATGAAGGGCCGATCGTTGGAGACGCGTTTCCCGGTGCTTTAGGGCGCTCATCCGCCGCCATCAAGCTTGTGCGAACGCCTGCGCCTGCTATCCGCGAGTGAAATAATCAAAACGGGAGGTTGGGTGATGCGCCGCAAGCTGGTGGCCGGGAACTGGAAGATGCACGGGCTGCGCGCGCAGCTGCCGGAGGTCGAGGCGATCGCGGCAGCGGCGGCGGCGGCACCGGCGGTGGACGTGGCGCTGTGCGTGCCGTTCACGCTGATTCACCCCGCGGCCCAGGTCGCGGGCGGCCTGCCGATCGGCGCGCAGGACCTGCACGAGGCCGATCAGGGCGCGCATACCGGCTGCATCTCCGCGCCGATGCTGGTGGAGGAAGGGGCCACCCTGACCATCGTCGGCCATAGCGAACGCCGCGGCGACCAGCACGAGACCAGCCACGATGCCTATATGAAGGCCGCCGCCGCGCACCGGCACGGCCTGGGGGTCATCCTGTGCTGCGGCGAGCTCGAGGCCGAGCGCGCGGCGGGGCGGGCCGAGCGCATTGTCCAGTCGCAGATCGAGAAGTCGCTGCCCGACGATGCCGATCCGAGCTGGCTGACGCTCGCTTATGAGCCGCGCTGGGCGATCGGCACCGGCAAGACGCCGACGCCGGACGAGATCGCCTCGATGCACGCGATCCTGCGCGCCAAGCTGCGCATGATGATCGGCGAGGCCAAGGCCGACGGCATCCGCATCCTTTATGGCGGGTCGGTGACCGGGGCCAATGCGGCGCAGATCCTGGCGCTCGACAATGTCGACGGCGCGCTGGTCGGCGGCGCGAGCCTGACCGCCGAGAAGTTCATTCCCATTATCGAGGGCGCGGCTTCGGTTTCCTGAGAGCCTGGGTTTTGTTCGCGGAGGGCGAACGGCCCCCAAGAGTGAGATACGCAGTCACGCCGGAGAGCGTTGCCGCGGCGGCACCGGCCAGCGCCCCCATGTGGAAGGCGCTGATCAGCCCCGCGCCGGCGGCTGCGATCACCGCGCCGGCGATCGCGGTGGCGATCAGCCCGCCGGTGCGGGCGATCGCGCTGTTGAAGCCCGAGGCGGTGCCGGTATGCGTCTCGTCGACCGAGGCGAGCACTGCCGTGGTGAGCGGCGCGGCGACGCTCGCCATGCCGATCGCAATGGCGAGCGCACCGGGGAACACCGAGCTCCAATAGGGCGCGTCCGCATCGACCCGCAGCAGCAGCGCGAAGCCGATCGCGACGATCAGCGGGCCGATGGTCAGCGGCCAGCGGGGGCCCACCCGCGCAGTCACCTTGCCCATCACCCGGCTGGCGATTCCCATGCCGAGCGGCATCGGCAGCAGCGCGAAGCCGGCATGGAGCGCCGAATAGCCGCCGGCCTGGATGAGGACATAGGGAAGCAGCAGCAGCACCCCGCCCAGCGCGCCGTAGAGCAGGAAGGTGAGCAGGGTGAGCCCGGCAAAGGCGCGCGAGCCGAACATCGCCACCGGCATCATCGCCCGGTCGCCGCGCGCATGCTCGATCCACAGGAACAGGCCGATGGCGAGCGCGCCCGTGGCGAGTCCGATCGCCACCGGCGCGTCCAGCGCGTGATGGCTCGACCAGAGCGTAAGCGCCCAGGTGATCGCGCCCAGCGCCAGCGTCGCGGCGGCGGCACCGGGCAGGTCGAGCGGCAAGTCGCCCTCGGCGCTTTCCTCGACATAGCGCATCGCGATGAAGATCGCGGCGAGCGCCACCGGCACGTTGACATAGAAGATCGCGCGCCAGCCGATCGCATCGACCAGCCAGCCGCCGAGCGGCGGGCCGACCGCGCCCGCGATCGCGCCGACTCCGGCCCAGGTGCCGATCGCCTTGCCGCGCGCCTCGCCGGTAAAGGCATGGCCGAGCGTGGCGAGGCTGTTGGGCAGCAGGATCGCCGCGCCGATGCCCTGCGCGGCGCGGGCGGCGAGCAGCAGGGTGAGGTCCGCCGCCACCGCGCAGGCAATCGAAGCGAGCGTGAACAGGCCGATGCCGAGCACCAGCAGCAGCCGTCGCCCGAAATGATCCCCCGCCGCGCCGCCGATCAGCAGCAGGGCCGAGAGCGGCAGCATATAGGCGTTGATCGTCCATTGCAGCTCGGCGGGCGTGGCGTGCAGGTCCGCCCCGATCGCCGGCAGCGCCACATTGGTCACCGATCCGTCGATAAAGGCGAGGCTGGAGGCCAGGATGCAGGCGGTGAGAACGAGGTTGGGATGCCTGGCCTGCATGGCGCTTTCGTAGCAGATCGCACCGTCCTGGTGGAGCGGGCTTGTGCCGTGCCGCCATCCGCATAGCATGCGCGCGGTTCACGGGAGGGTTCGATGCCGCTTCTCGCCTGGTTCGCCTGCCTGCTCGCCCTGGTCGCCACGCCCGCCATTGCCGCGAGCACGCTCGATCACGGCCGGATCGACGCCGCCAGCCTGAGGGGCAACGCCGCCGGATTGCCGAGTGCGCGCGGCGTCACTGTCTATCTGCCCGACGGCTATGCCGCGAACCGCGCGAAGCGCTTCCCGGTGGTCTATTATCTCGGCAATTTCTTCGAGGACGATCGGGCGCCCTGGGCGAACAACGGGGCGCAGGCGCTGTTCGACCGGGCGATCGCGCGCGGCGTGATCGGCGACGTGATCGTCGTGACGGTCGACTGCACCACGCCGGCGGGCGGCTCCTGGTACGTCAACTCGCCGGCGACCGGGAATTGGGAGGATTTCCTCTCCGGCGAGCTCGTCGCCTGGGTGGATGCGCGCTACCGTAGCCGGGCTTCGCCGGATTCGCGCGGGATCGCGGGCGACCGCATGGGCGGGCACGGCGCGATCCGCCTGGCGATGCGCCATCCCGAGGTCTTCGGCGCGGTCTATGCGCTCCATCCGATCGGCATGGGGCCGGGGCTGCAGACGATGTTCTCGCGGCCCAATTGGCAGCTGCTCCAGGGCGCCAGGGGAATCGACGATCTGCGCGGCGACGGCTTCTCGCTGATCTTCACGTCGATCTTCCAGGCGCATCTGCCCGATGCGGCGCGCCCGCCGCTGTTCTTCGATCCGCCGGCGCGGCTGAAGGACGGCAGGCTGGAAGTGGATCCGGCGCTGACCGAGCGGCTCAACGCCAGCTTCTTCCTCGAGCGCCAGGTGCCGGCGCATGCCGATAATCTCAGGCGCCTGCGCGGCTTCATGTTCGACTGGGGGCGGGGAGACGCCAATCCCGACCATATCGTCTCGCTCCAGGCCTTCACCCGCACGCTCGATGCGTTCGGCGTGCCCTATGAAGCCGAGGAATATCGCGGCGGTTGGGGAGAGCGGCACTGGGGCGAGGACGGACGCATCTACACGGAGATGCTGCCCTTCTTCGCGAGGAAGCTGGTGTTCTAGCGCAACCTGTCTGCTCCCCTCCCTGCACGGGAGGGGCTGGGGGTGGGTGGAATGCTCGCGATACGGAAAGGCCCGGCGATACGTCATCCGTACCGCCAGGCCCTTGCCCACCCCTCGATCCCCTCCCTTCCAGGGAGGGGAAGCCGAGACTTATTTCCCGTAGCGGTCCTTCAGCACCTTCCACACGGCGCGCAGGCTCACTGCCTCGGCGCCCTTGGGGCGGCCGGGCTTGTGGCTCCCGTTCCAGCAGAAGATGTCGAGATGCGCCCATTGCGCCTTTTCGGGGACGAACTCCTTGAGGAACAGCGCGGCGGTCAGCGCGCCGCCGAACGGCGCCTCGGCGGCGTTGACCATGTCGGCCACGTCCGACTTCAGCATCTCCTTGTACGGATCGTAGAGCGGCAGGCGCCACATCGGATCCGACTCGGTCTCCGCCGCGGCCAGCAGCTCGCTCGCCAGCGTGTCGTCATTGGCGAACAGCGCCTGCAGGTCAGCACCCAGCGCGACTCGGGCGGCGCCGGTGAGCGTCGCATAGTCGATCACCAGCTCGGGGCCCTTCTCCTCGGCCTTGGTCAGCGCGTCGGCGAGGATCAGGCGACCCTCGGCGTCGGTGTTGCTGTTCTCGACCGTGATGCCCTTGCGCGAGCGCATGATGTCGCCGGGGCGCGTCGCCTCGCCGTTGATCGAGTTCTCGACGGCGGGGACCAGCATGTGCAGCCGCACCGGCAGGCGCGACGCCATGATCAGCTCGGCGGTGGCCAGCGCGTGCGCCGCGCCGCCCATGTCCTTCTTCATCAGGCGCATGCCGGCGGCCGGCTTGATGTCGAGGCCGCCCGAATCGAAGCACACGCCCTTGCCGATGATCGCGATCTTCGGATGCTCGGGATTGCCCCATTCGATCTCGATCAGGCGCGGCTCGCGGCCCTTGCCGGCGGCCTTGCCGACGGCCCAGAGCAGGCCATAGCCCTTCGCGACCTCATCACCCTTCACCACCGTCAGCTGGCCGCCATGGGCCTTGACCAGCTCGGCGGCGGCGGCCTCGAGATCGGCCGGGCCCATGTCGTTGGCACCGGTGTTGATCCGGTCGCGCAGCTTGTAGGTGGCATTGGCCATGCGCACCGCCTCCTCGATCCGCGCGGGCTCGGAAGTGAGCAGCACGCGCGGGCCCACCGGCGCTTTCTCGTCCTTCTTATAGGCGTCGAACTTGTACTGGGCGGCCAGCCAGCCATGGATCGCCTTGCCGGGCTCGACGCCCTCGACGCGGTAGGTCCCCTCCGGAAGCGTCTCGGCGAGCTTGGCCAGGCACCAGGCCGACAGGCGCTCGGCATTGGCGACGACGCTCACCACCGACCAGTCCTCGGCGCCGTCGCCGGGCAGGATCGCGCTGGCATGGGCGCTGGGCGCCAGCTTCTGCGCGGCGGCCGCGGTGCGGTGGCGCGGCGGCTGGGCGGCGAGCCACGCGTCGAACCCCTTGGCGTCGATCACGTGGATGGTGCGGGCGGGCTGGCCCTTGTCGGGCTGAACGAGCGTGTTGGGATCAGGCATGAGCGTTGATCTAGGTAATGGCGGCGGCGAGGGCTAGGGGGGTTTTGCGTTTCCCCGGGGGCCGCCACTTCGGCTTTCGGCGGGGCGACCGCATCGAACATGAATTTTGGTGCGCGAGGGAACCCAATCGTTGCGCCCCCGGTTTCCAGTCCGTCCGCGGGCAACAGGGAGCAAGCGATGACCGACACGCGCTATGAAGGGGAGCGCATCCCCTATCTCGAGCCGGTGGAGGAAACGCCCCGGCGGCGCAGCATCGCCGCGATGATCGTCGGCGCGGTGATCGGCCTGATCGGGCTGGTGCTGGCGATCGGCGGGGCCTGGCTCGTGATGCTGGGCGGCTCGCTCTACTATCTCCTCACCGGCGCGCTGATGCTCTGGTCCGGCTGGCTGCTGATCCGCGGGCGGATGGGCGGGGGCTGGCTCTATCTCGCCATCGTCGTCGCCAGCATCCTCTGGGCCTGGTGGGAAGTCGGGTCCAATCCCTGGGCGCAGGTGCCGCGCGTGATCGCGCCGGTCGTACTCGCCGTCGCAGTGATCCTGGTGCTGCCGACGCTGACGCCGGCGCCGGGCAAGTGGCGGCTGGCGCTGGGCGGCGTCGCGGTGGCGCTGCTGCTCACCGTGATCAACTTCTGGGCCGCCGCGGCCGGCCAGCCCGATCCGGTGCGCGCCGGCCTGCCCGCGCCGGGCACCGCGGGGATGCTGGATCCCTCGGGACAGCAGACCGGGGCCGACTGGCCCGTTTATGGCGGCACTACCAGCGCCCGGCGCTATTCGCCGCTCGTCCAGATCACTCCGGCGAACGTCGCGAAGCTCAAGCAGGTCTGGCTCACCCACACCGGCGACCTGCCGTCCTCGGCGATGATCCGGAAGACCTATGGCGCGGAGAACACGCCGCTCAAGGTGGGCGACAGCCTGTACATCTGCACGCCCAAGAACATCCTGCTCGCGCTCGACGCTGCCACCGGCATGGAGAAGTGGCGCTACGATCCCAAGGTGCCGGACGACGCGATCCCCTATACGGCGGCGTGCCGCGGCGTGGTCTATTATGCGGTTCCCAATGCGCCGGCGAACCAGGCCTGCGCAACGCGGGTGATCGAGGGCACGCTCGACGCGCGGCTGATCGCCGTCGATGCGAGGAACGGCAGGCCCTGCGCCGATTTCGGCACGGGCGGCCAGGTCGACGCCAAGCAGGGCATGGGCAAGGTCCCGGCAGGCTTCGTCTCGATCAACTCGCCGCCGACGCTGGTTCGCGGCGTGCTCGTCACCGGCCATCAGGTGCTGGACGGGCAGGATCGCTGGGCGCCGTCGGGGGTGATCCAGGGCTTCGACGTCGTCACCGGCCAGTTGCGCTGGGCCTGGGACATGATGCATCCGGACTGGAACGGCGCTCCGCCCGCCGGGCAGGAATGGGCGCGCGGCACGCCGAACATGTGGACGATGGCGAGCGGCGACGAGCAGCTGGGGCTGGTCTATCTCCCGATGGGCAATGCCGCGGCCGACTATTACTCGTCGCTGCGCCGGCCGGAGGAGAATTTCTACGCCACGTCGCTGGTGGCGCTCGACGTGACCACCGGCAAGCCCAAATGGCGCTTCCAGGCAGTGCGCGGCGATGTGTGGGACTATGATTTCGGTGCCCAGGCGACCCTGGTCGACTATAAGGGCGCGCCCGCGCTGATCCTGCCTTCGAAGCAGGGCGACATCTACATCCTCGATCGCCGCACCGGCCAGCCGCTCACGCCGGTGGGCGAGATGAAGGTGCCGGGCGGCGGCGTCGAGCCGGAGCAGCGCGCGGCCACCCAGCGCGTCTCGCTCTGGCATACGCTGCGCAAGCCCGACCTGACCGAGCGCGACATGTGGGGCATGTCGCCGATCGACCAGATGCTGTGCCGCATCAACTTCCGCCGGGCGAGCTACAAGGGCTTCTTCACGCCGCCCGAGGCCGATCGGCACTCCATCCAATATCCCGGCTATAATGGCGGCACCGATTGGGGCGGCATCGCGGTCGACCCGCAGCGTGGGGTGATCGTCGCCAATTACAACGACATGCCCAACTATGTCCGCCTCGTTCCGCGCGCCGAGGCCGACAAGCTGGGCTGGGCGCCGCGTGACCAGGCGCGGGGCAGGATCGGCGGTGCCGAGGGTGCGGGCGATCCGCAGGCGAACACGCCTTATGCGATCAACGTCAATGCCGGCTGGCGGATGCCGTTCACGGGGCTGCTCTGCAAGCAGCCGCCCTATGGCGGGATCCGCGCGATCGACATGGCCAGCGGCAAGACGATCTGGGATCGCCCCTTTGGGGAGGCGCGCACCAACGGGCCGTTCGGCATCCCCTCGATGCTGCCGATCAGCATCGGCACGCCGAACAATGGCGGCGCGGTGGTGACGGCGGGCGGGCTGATCTTCGTGGCGGCGGCGACGGACAATCTGATCCGCGCGATCGACCTGAAGACCGGCAGGACGCTGTGGAAGGCCGTGCTGCCCGCGGGCGGCCAGGCGACGCCGATCACCTATGAGGCGAACGGCAGGCAGTATCTCGTCCTCTATGCCGGCGGCCATCATTTCATGGAGACGCCGATCGGCGACGAGGTGATCGCCTATGCGCTGCCGTGACTCGCGATCGTCGGGCGGGCTGGATCGTCCGGGAGCGCCTTTCCCCGGTCGATGAAGACGCATGGCCTTGCGGGCCTCCGGGCGGCCGCTACGCTTCTTCGCGCAAGAAGGAGAGGCATTCGTGAACGCATCCCGCAATCCTGGACTCAATTGCCCCCAGTGCGGCCATTATATCGAGGTCAAGATCACCCAACTCCTGGACGGGAGCGGCGTGACCTGCCCCCGCTGCCAGCTTCACCTTGCCATGAACAGCAAGCCCAGCGGAGCCGCGGCCCTCGACAAGATCAGAAGGATGCAGGACGAAGAGCCCGGGCAGGAGCCGGGCTGATCGCCGCCGGGGTTCAGCGCAGCGCCTTCACCCCCGGCGCGCACAGGGCGATCGCGCGGTCGATCATGAAGCTCAGCCGGTCGCGCGCCAGGGCGAGCTCGGCCGGATCCAGCCCCCGGTCGAGCGTCTCGAAATTGAGATAGGCGAGCCCGTGCAGCACGGCATAGTTGGAGAGCGAGCCGTCGCTGGTCACCACGCGCTCCTGCACGACGTTGAAATCCGCGCCGACCATTGCGTCGCGGCAAAAGGCGGCGCCGGGCGGATCCCTGGCAAGGTAGGTGGCGAAGGCGACGGTGTCGTCATCGTCGAACGGCCAGGCCTTCGACACCGAGGGGCTGGGGATCAGCGTGTCGTCGCAATAGCGGATCGAGATGATCCCGCTGCCCTCCGGATCCCCCTTGTTGCAGCGGGAGCCCGCCGTTTCGAAGCCCTTGGCATTGGTGTGGAGCGCGATGATCGGCCAGGCGCCATGCGCAAGGTCGGCCAGGACGTTGCGCGCATAGCCGGGGAGTGCGGTGTCGAAATTGCGATTGGGGTCGATCGGCCTGCCATAGTCCACCGCGTTGTTGAGCCGCTTGCCGTCGTCGCCGGGCGAGATGCCGGAGTCGATCGCGATCAGCACGCCGCCATATTTCCGCACGGCCACCAGCCCGGCCTCGAACCCGGCATTCTCATTGTCGTGCGGGACGAAGAAGAGCGGCCCCCTGGGGTGCTCCGCATTGGCGATGCGCCACAGGCGCCAGCGGGCGCGCTCTTCGCGGAATTCCACGGCCGAGACGTTCAGCCCTCGCCATTCCGCGGGGTCGCGGTGCCGGGCGAAGTCGTCGTCCTGCACGCCCAGCGGGTCGACCGGCCGCACCGTTGCAGCGTCGGGCGGGCTGGCGGTGAACAATAGGGCGGCAACCAGGGCGGGAAGGCGCATCAGTCCCTCGGCTGGACCAGGAACTGCTCGAACTTCCCTTCCTTGCCCGGCTCGGCATAGGTGATGGCGATCAGCTTGCGGCCATCGGCATAGACGATGTCGTAGTTGCGGTTGACGAAGCCGCCGCGCAGCCGCGGCTTGCCGCGCGCGGTGAAGCTCGCCGGATCGCCGAGCGGGGCGAGGCTGGCGTGATAGTCCCCGGTCGCCTGGGCGGTGAAATAATAGCTGGCGTCCTCGGTGAGCTGCGATCGGTCGAGCGTGCCGGCGCGGAGCTGGTCGAACAGCTTGCGCGCGAGCTGGTCGCGATAGAGGTCCTCCGAGAGGACGGGAGCGGGCCGGGGGACGGGATAGAGGAGATCGGTGATCCCGCCGGTGATCGCGTCCTGCGCGCCGCCGAAGTCGGCATTGACCAAGGCGACCACCGCGAAGCGCTTGCCGGGCATCACGAAATTGTCGGAGAGGAAGCCCACCGCCTCGCCGCCATGCGCGACGGTCTTGTCCCCCGCGCGGCTGCCTACCGAGACGCCGAGGCCATAATGGGTATCGGTGCCGTTGGTGAGCGTGATCGCGGTTTCCTGCGTCGCCCAATCCTCGGGGCTCAGGATCCTGCGGTCGATCCGGGCGATGTCCCATTTGGCGAGGTCGCTGGCCGACATGGCCAGCTCGCCCGCCGCCCATAGCCAGCCATGCGCCGCCGGCCGGGCCGCGCGGACGGGGCCGAGCGCGAAGCGGTGGTTGCCCTGGGGGAAACCCTTGCCCACCGCATAGTCCTGATCCATCGCGTCGATGCCGAGCGGCTTGAAGATCTTCTTCTGGAGATAGTCGAGCAACTTCATGCCCGACGCCTTCTCGATGATCATGCCGGCGACGACATAGCCGGTGTTCGAATATTGCCAGGCGGTGCCCGGTTCGAAATCGAGCGGCTTCTTCGCCCAGCGATCGAGGATCTGCCGCGGCGTCACCGGCTTCTCCATCGCGGCGAAGTCATAGTCCTGCGGCCAATAGTCCTGGATGCCGGCGGTGTGGCTGAGCAGCTGGCGGATGCTGATCCGGTCGGCGCCGGTGATGTCCGGCACCCATTTCGACACCTTGTCGTCGAGGCCGAGCCTGCCCTCGTCCTCGAGCAGCAGGATCGCCGCTGCGGTGAACTGCTTGGAGATCGAGGCGATCTGGTATTTCGCCGCCGGGCTGGTCGCCTTCATGCCCGGTCCTTGATCGCCATAGGCCTTGGCGAAGACGATCTTGCCGTCGCGCACGATCGCGACCGAGGCCGAGGGCACGCCCGACGATTTGAGCGCATCGGCGACGATGGTGTCGACCCTGGCGGTCTCGTCGGCGGAGAGCTGCTGGGCGGCGGCGGGCGTGGCGATGAGAAGGGCGGCGGCGAGGACGGGTCGGAACATGGGGCCTCCGGAACGTGGTCGCGCAAGCTTAGGCCAGCCTGCCGTTTCCGTCATCTTTCCGTTTGGCGCGCGCGGCATGCGCACCCGGCATGGAATCGGCGAAGTCTCTTCACAGGATACGCCGAAACGGTGTAATTGCCTGTTAGTAATATTGGAGATCGTCTCCCCGTACTGCAAAATAGACTATGTTCTAATCGAAGTAGATATCTGTTATGATCGCGGCGGGGTTGCAGCACATACAAAGCATTTTACTCACCTCGATTGAGAGGGGAATTGCCATGTTATTTGCATTTGCAGCGATGATGGGGTGGTGCGGCACCAAATGGCCGGGCTGGTGGCGCTGGCCGCGGCCGCCACATCCGGATCCCGAGCCCTGGTGGCGGCTGGTCGACGGCATTCTCGGCGCGGCGGGCGGCGTGATCGCCGTCAACCTGTTCGAGCCGATGCTGCGCGATCAGGGGTTGATCACCACCGGCCTGACCGCGTTCTTCGGCGGCCTTGCCGTCGCGACCGTCGTCGAGGCGGCGATGGGGCTGAACGCCAAGGCGCGCTGAGCTCTAGGGGGCGGGCGGTGCCCCGGCGGCACCGCCTTGCTCGCGTCAGGCCAGCGGCACGCCATAGAGGTCGTGCTCGTCCGCGTCCTCGATCTCGACCCGCACGATATCGCCCTGGTGGAGATGCCCCGCGTCGCGCAGGAACACTTCGCCGTCGATCTCCGGCGCATCGGCCTGGCTGCGGCCGGTGGCGCCGCCTTCCTCGCCGACCTCGTCGATGATCACCTCGAGCGTGCGGCCGATCCTGGCCTGGAGCTTGGCCGCGCTGATCGCCGCGGTCTTCTCCATGATCCGGGCATAGCGCTCTTCCTTGACCTCCTCGGGCACGGCGCCGGGCAGGTCGTTGGCGGCGGCGCCTTCGACCGGCTCGAAGCGGAACGCGCCGACCCGGTCGAGCTGGGCCTCGTCGAGCCAGTCGAGCAGATATTGGAAATCCGCCTCGGTCTCGCCGGGAAAGCCGACGACGAAGGTCGAGCGGATCGTCAGGTCCGGCGCGATCGCGCGCCAGTTGCGTAGCCGCTCGAGCACCTTGGCCTCATTGGCCGGGCGCTTCATCGAACGGAGCACCGACGGGCTGGCATGCTGGAACGGGATGTCGAGATAGGGGAGGATCAGCCCCTCGGCCATCAGCGGGATGACCTGGTCGACATGGGGATAGGGATAGACATAGTGCAGCCGCACCCAGGGAGCGATCCTGCCGAGCTCGCGGGCGAGATCGGTCATGTGGGGGATCACTTCCTGTCCCTTCCACATCCGCGGCTCCTTGCGGATGTCGACCCCATAGGCGGACGTGTCCTGGCTGATGACCAGCAGCTCCTTCGTCCCGGCCTCCACCAGCTTCTCCGCCTCGCGCAGGATCGCGTCGGGGCGCCGGCTCACCAGGTCGCCGCGCAGCGCGGGGATGATGCAGAAGGCGCAGCGATGGTTGCAGCCCTCGGAGATCTTCAGATAGCTGTAGTGGCGCGGCGTGAGCTTCAGGCCCGCGTCCGGCACCAGGTTGACGAAGGGCGAGGGCGGCATCGGCGCCGCCTCGTGCACCGCGCCCACCACTTCCTCATATTGATGCGCGCCGGTGACGGCGAGCACATTGGGGAAGCGGGCGCGGATCGTCTCGGCTTCCTTGCCCATGCAGCCGGTGACGATCACCCGGCCATTCTCGGCGATCGCCTCGCCGATCGCCTCGAGCGATTCCTCCTTGGCGCTGTCCAGAAAGCCGCAGGTGTTGACGAGCACGACGTCGGCGCCGGCATAGTCGGGCGACATCGCATAGCCGTCGCTGCGCAGCTTGGTGAGGATCCGCTCGCTGTCGACCAGGTTCTTGGGACAGCCGAGCGACACCATGCCCACGCGGGGCGCCTCGGGAAGTTTGGTTGCCATGATTGGCGGGCGACATAGGGATTTTCGCCGAAAAAGCTAGGCCGATGCTTTCCGGGGGCGATTCGGCCGGTGCTGCCGGGTCAGCCGGGCGCGCGGAAGATGAACCAGGCGCCCGCCGCGATCAGCGCGAAGCCGATCAGGTGATTCACCGTGATCCTCTGGCCGAGATAGAGGATCGAGAAGCCGACGAACACGGTGAGGGTGATCACTTCCTGCATCGCCTTGAGCTGCGCCGCCGAATAGACCGCGCTGCCCCAGCGATTGGCCGGCACCGCCAGGCAATATTCCACGAACGCGATGCTCCAGCTCGCCAGGATGACGAGCAGCAGCGGCGCCTGCTTGAACTTCAGATGCCCGTACCAGGCGAAGGTCATGAAGACGTTCGAGCCGATCAGCAGCAGAATCGGGAGAAGGCGGGCGAAAAGCATTTCGGGCATGGCGCGACCTTGGCCGGGATGGCATCAGGGTCAAGATGGAGACTATTTCCCAAGAGAAGCTGCGCACGCAGCTGCGTGCGCTGGGCGTGCGCGAAGGCGGCGTGCTGCTCGTCCATATGAGCTATCGCACCGTCCGGCCGATCGCGGGCGGTCCCGAGGGGCTGATCGAAGCGCTCACCGCGGTGCTGGGGCCGGAGGGCACGCTCGCCATGCCCTCGGCGACCGGCGACGACGATGCGCCCTTCGATCCGGCGGCCACGCCCAATCGCGACGATCTGGGCATCGTCGCCGACCTGTTCTGGCGCATGCCCGGGGTGCTGCGCAGCGGGCATTTCGACGCGGTCTCGGCACGTGGCCCCAGGGCCGAATGGATCACCGGCGGCCCGTTCGTGCTGCCGCCCGCCGCGCCGGACAGCGCGATCGACCGGATCCGCCAGGCCGGCGGACAGGTGCTGCTGCTCGGCGTCGGCCATCACGCCAACACCATGCTGCACCTGGCCGAGCTGGTCGGCGGCGCGCCCTATCGCAGCGACTTCCACTATATCGATGCCAGTGGTGCGGAGGTGCATTACGGCGAGAATGACAGCTGCTGCGAGAAGTTCGAGCTGGCGAATGCCTGGCTGAGCGCGGAGGGCCTGCTGCGCGAGGGCAGGGTCGGCCATGCCGAGGCCCGGCTGATGGACGCCGAGGATCTGGTGCGGATCGCGGCCGAGAAGGTCCGTGCCGATCCGCTGCTGTTCCTGCACGGCGCCGAGGAAGGCTGCGAGGAGTGCGACGAGGCGCGGGAGAGCCTTTAGGGCTTCGGCATGAGGCCCGTCGCAAGATGGCCCGGATTCCCTACATCTTGCGCCGGATCCGCGCGACAAAGGTCCCGAAGGTCGTACCCTGGGCCGATTTCGACGCTGGCTTGTTTTCCCTATCTTCCCGGCAATGCCAGCCATCTCGTAACATCCTTGCGCGAGCGCGATCCTATCTTTCCAACAGGGTCAAAGAGCCGCCGAGGCACGACCACGGCTGTGTGAGCCCAGCAGGCGAAATCCTACATTGCAAGTTGTGGCTGCCAGGGGGCGGGCATGTGGCTTTGGTTGAGGACTCATATCCCTCTCTCGTCATCCCCGCGCAGGCGGGGATCCAGGGTAGTCGCGGGACAGCGATGCCACCGGGTGAGCCGCTCTCCGGGGAGCCCAGGACTTGATCGCGCGCAATCCGCCCGTGGTCCTGGATCCCCGCCTGCGCGGGGATGACGGTGGAGAATGGCTGGAATGAGCTAGAGAATGGCCGGGGTGACGGCGGCGAGCCTGAGGCTCCCTTTCCTATCCCGTCACGATTTCCAGGATCGTGTCCCCGGCCTGCAGCGCCTGCGCTTCGGGCGTCTTGTGGCCGAGCGCTGTTCCGCCGCGATAGATGCGCACGCCCAGGCCGGTCGCGATCGCCGACAGCGGCTTGCCGATTTCCTCCGGCCGCACCTCGCGCTCGGCGAGCTCGACCGTGCCGTGGATCGAGGCGAGGTCGGTCAGATAGTCGGCGAGGTGGCGGCCCTGGCACGAGCTGGCCAGCAGCAGCCCGGCGAAGCTCACCGGGTTCACCACCGTCGTCGCGCCCGCTGCCCGGGCCGGGAGCTCATTGTCTTCGTTGCGCACGATCACGCTGATCGGGACGCTGGGTGCCAGGTGCCGCGCAGTGAGGGTGATCAGGATCGAGGTATCGTCGCGTCCGGCGCAGACGATCATCGATTGGGCGCTTGCGAGGTGCACGTCCTTGAGCACCTGGTCGCGCGTCGCGTCCGCCTGCAGGACGATGCAGCCGCGCTCCTCGGCACGGGCGATATTGGCCTCGTTCTGGTCGATCACCACGATGCTGCCCGGCTGGCGGCCGCGCGCGATCAACTCGTCGACGGTCTCCGAGCCGGTGGTGCCGTATCCCGCCACGATGATGTGCCCCGAAAGGGTCCGCTGGATCACTGCCATACGCCATTTTTCCCAGGTGCGCTTGAGCACGAAATTATAGGCGGTGCCGAGGAAGAGCAGCACCACGAAGATGCGGATCGGCGTGACGACGAACGCGTCGAACATCCGCGCCGAATTGCTCACCGGCACGATGTCGCCATAGCCGGTCGTGGTTATCGAGATCGAGGTGAAATAGAGGATGTCGAGGAAGCTGACATGCCCGTCGGCCGAATCCTTCAGCCCGTCGCGCTCGATCCAATGGACGCCCACCGCCAGCGCGAGCAGGGCCAGCACCGCCAGCACCCGCCATCCGATCGAGGCCCAGACGGGCAGGCCCGACTTGCGCTTCAGCATGGAGGACGGCCTGAGCGCCATCAGCGCGCGGGCAGCCTCGGCAGCGGATCGACAGGACTGCGGCCCTGACGGATCTCGAAATGGAGCTCGGGGCGGTCCGCAAAGCCCGAATTGCCGGATAGCGCGATCATCTGGCCCTTCTTCACTGCCTGGCCGCGCTGCACGAGCAGCTGGCCGGCATGACCATAGACGGTCGTCCAGCCATCGCCATGGCGAAGGATGACCAGGCCGCCCAGTGCCGGAATGTCCGAGCCCACATAGGCTACCACGCCGTCCGCCGCGGCGAGCACGGGCGTATCGAGCGGCACGGCGATCTTGATGCCGTCATTGCGCTCCCCGCTCGCGCCCGGGCCGAAGTGCCGGACCACATTGCCCCGGAGCGGCCATTGGAAGCCGCCCGCGAGCCGCGCCGGCGCCGCCACCGGGGTGGTGGGCGCCAGCACGCGCGCGGAGGAAGCGGTGGGCTGGGCCGGCCTGGCCTTCTCGGCGATGGCGGGCTGGCCGCCGGTGACGATGTCGTCGACGTCCAGATCGAGATGGAAGCGTGCGGCGCGCTGCTCGATCGTCTCGGGCCGGCCGGAGGGCGAAGCGGTGTCCGGGATCAGCAGCCGCTGGCCGGTGCGCAGGATGTACGGCTCTTCCAGATCGTTGACCGCGATGATTCGCGACCAGTCGACCCCATAGGCGATGGCGATGGCGATGCCCGTCTCACCATCGCGGACCAGGTGATAGCGGCCGCCCGGGATCGTCAGCTTCTGGCCGACGCGGATCACGAAGGGCGAGGGGATGTTGTTGGCGCGGGCGATCGCTTCCGATCCGGCGCCGGTCTTCACCGAGATCGAACGCAGCGAGTCGCCGGGCTGGACAGTGTAGCTGCTGCCCGCCACGACCCGCGAATCCGCCTGTACCTTGCGCGCCTGCCAGGCGGGCGGCGGCGCGGGGAGGCGGCGGACGTCCTGCTCATTGCCGAGCGCGGGGCGCTCCCATCCGTCCTGCTCCGGCTGGGATCGCGGGCGACGGTCCTGGCGCTGCGCGGGCGGCGGATCATAGCCCGGATCGCGATAGCCGCCGCCAGTCTGCGGAATGCAGGCGGCCAGCATCAGCAGCGCCACCGGCGCCATCGGCCTTGCCCCCATCATCCCGACCCCCAAATTAACCATATCCGGTCATACCATATCGCGCATTTCCGCGCGCGTCAGGTACGTCTGAATGCGGAGGTGCTCAGTTTGCCGGTTCGAGCCGGTCCAGCCCCTTGAGATAGGGCTTGAGCGCCTCGGGGATCGCCACCGATCCGTCTTCCTGCTGGTAGTTCTCCAGCACGGCGACGAGCGTGCGGCCCACCGCCAGGCCCGAGCCGTTGAGCGTGTGGACGAAGCGGGTCGGGTTCCTGGCGGATCCGGTGCCGCCGGCCGGCTCGCCCGCCGGCCGGTAGCGCGCGTTCATCCGGCGCGCCTGGAAATCGCCGCAGGTCGAGCAGGACGAGATCTCGCGATAGCGGCCCTGGCCGGGCAGCCACACTTCCAGGTCATAGGTGCGCGCCGCGGTGAAGCCCATGTCGCCGGTGCACAGCTTCATGCGGCGGAACGGCAGGCCGAGCGCGGTCAGGATACCCTCGGCGCATCCGGTCATGCGCTCGTGCTCGGCCTCGCTCTGCTCGGGCGTGGTGATCGAGACCATCTCGACCTTCTCGAACTGATGCTGGCGGATGAAGCCGCGCGTGTCGCGGCCCGCGGCGCCGGCTTCCGAGCGGAAACAGGCGGTGAGCGCAGTGAAGCGCAGCGGCAGTTCCTCCTCGGCCAGGATCTGCTCGCGGACGATGTTGGTCAGCGAGACCTCGGCAGTGGGGATCAGCCAGCGGCCGTCGGTGGTCCGGAACAGGTCCTCGGCGAACTTGGGCAGCTGGCCGGTGCCGAACACCGCCTCGTCGCGCACCAGCAGCGGCGGGACGGTCTGCTCATAGCCCTGGGCCTCCAGCGTATCGAGCATGAACTGGCCGAGCGCGCGGTGCAGCCTGGCGGCGGCGCCGCGCACCAGCGTGAAGCGCGCGCCGGAGAGCATGGCGCCCGTCTCGAAGTCCAGGCCGAGCGCCGGGCCGATCGCGTCATGCTCCTTCGGCGCGAAGGCGAGGACGGTCGGCGCGCCGACGGTGGCCATCAGGGCATTGTCATCCTCGTCGGCGCCCTGGGGCACGTCGTCATAGGGAAGGTTGGGCAGGCCGGCGAGCCGGGCCTCCAGCGCCTCGCCGGCTTCCTTCTCCTCGGCCTCGATCGCGGGCAGCCGCTCCTTGAGGCCGGCCACTTCGGCCATCAGCGCCGTGGCGGCCGCTTCGTCCTTCGCCGCCTTGGCCGCGCCGATCGCCTTGGAGGCTTCGTTGCGGCGCGCCAGGCCGGCCTGCACCTCGGTGATCAGCGCGCGCCGCTTCTCGTCCAGGGCGACGAGCGCGGCCGCCTGCGGCTCCAGTCCGCGTTTCGCCAGGCCGGCGTCGAAGGCAGCGGGATTCTCTCGGATGGCGCGGATGTCGTGCATGCCGGGCGTATGACCGGGCTCCCGCCCGGGCGCAACCCTGGCGCGCGTGGCGGCGTTCAATGTGGCAGGATCAACGAAGGAGACAGGATATGCGGGTTCCCCATGATGCGATCGTTCTGGTCGCCGATGGTCGCAAGCTGCTGATGCTGCGCAACGAGGGCGATGGGCTGCGCCCGAACCTGCAGGTGGAGCGCAAGGAGGAGCAGGAGAACCCGGCCAATGGCGCGCAGGCGAGCGATGCGCCCGGCCGCTCCTTCCAGAGCGTCGGCGCGCGGCGCAGCGCCTATGAGGAGACCGATTTCCACCAGCTGGAGGAGGATCGCTTCGCGGCCGACGCCGCGGCCCTGCTCAAGGCGCGGGCGCTGCGCAACGAGTTCGAATCGCTGATCATCGTCGCGCCGCCGCGCACGCTGGGCGAGCTCCGCAAACATTATCACAAGGAAGTGAGCGATCGCCTGAAGGCCGAGATCGCCAAGGACCTGACCCGCCACACGGTGCCGCAGATCGAGGAGGCGCTGATCAACGCCGAATAGGGTAGGGCCGGCGGCGACCGGGCCGGGACGGGTTCAGTCCTGCGGCTGGTCGTCCGGCGCCTTCTTCTTCATGAAGCGCTTGCGGGCGACCAGCGCCGCCGCGGCGCCGCCGAACAGCAGGATCATCGGCGGGGCCGGCACCGGTGCCGGACCGCCCGAGCTGCTGCCGCCACAGTCGCGCCGGCAACCGCCATGGCTGCTCGATCCGTGCCCGCCGTTCGAGCTCCAGCCGCTCGAATTGCTCCAATGGCCGCTCGACGAGGACGAAGTCGACGACGAGTTGGACGAGCTGGTCGAGGAGCTGTTGGACGACGAGGTGCTCGAGCTGGTCGAGGTAGAGGATGAGACGTCGCCGCTCGACGATGAGGTCGAGGTCGAGCTGATCTGGCCGCTCGAAGTGGAGGTGGAGGAGCCGCCCGTGGAGGTCGAGGTCGACGAACCGCCGGTGGAGGTGGAGGTCGAGGACCCGCCCGTCGAGGTCGAGGAGCCGCCGGTGGACGTGGAGGTCGAGCCGCCCGACGAGGACGAGTTGGACGACGAGATCTCGATGTTGATGCCGCTGGATCCGCTCGAGCCGCCGGAGCTGCTCGAGCCGCCGAAGAAGCCGCCGGCGAAGAAGCCGCCCATGAAGCCGCCGCCGCCCGAGCCGCCGATCACGCCCGAGGAGGAGCCGCTGCTGCTCGACGAAACCACCGGCATCTCGCCATAGGGCGGGGGCACCGGGATGGGGGCGCCCTGCGCGGTGACGACGACGACCTGGGGCTGGCCCTGGGTGGTGGTGGTGACCGTGCGCTTGACGACTCGCTTAACCGGGCGCGCCACGGTGCGCTTCACGACGCGCTTCTTCGTGACGGTGACGTGCTTCACCACGCGCGGCTGGTGGATGCGTTCGGTGACGTAGACGCCACCGCCGCCGATCACCGCGCCCCCGCAAGTGCAGGCGCACAGTTTAGCCAAGGCCATGCGAACCGACATTGTTCCCACTCTTCCCGTTGCTGGCGTGTCGCTCCCCGCGGGACCGTCAGCAGCTTCACACTCTTCAATGCGGGGAAAGTGCAAAACAAATTGTTAAGTGCAATGCCGTTAAGGCCGCTTAACCATATTTACGCGTATTTTTCGGGCCTCGGATTTGTCTCGCGATGGTTAATGTTCTACTTCGGCACGGAACGGGCGTTTCCTGTCCGCTGGCCCGCGAACATTATCGGTTAATTCCCGGTGGACGGGCCCCCAATTCAGCCGCCGCTAATTTCCCTCCATTTACGGGGTATTACGCCTGTGGATTAAAATGACGGCGCGCTTGTTAACGCCGCCGCGCGTAAGTATAGGGCCGCGCAGGGCAAACGGTCTCCGTAAGGCTCGGGCCTTACTGAGGACCGTAGTGGAGAGTGGGGATGGCTACTGTTTTGGATCGCTTCGACGAACCGGGTAAACGCGTTCCTCCCGCCGCAAATGACGGCGACGACGGCTATCGGCCGAGCAACGACGAACCCTTCATGAACCCGCGCCAGCTGGAATATTTCCGCGACAAGCTGAACGCGTGGAAGGACGACATCTACCGCGAGGCCGCGGGGACGCTCAACCAGCTGCAGACCGACTCGCTGCGCGAGGCCGATCTCACCGATCGCGCCTCGAGCGAGACCGACTGGTCGATCGAGCTGCGTACCCGCGATCGTCAGCGCAAGCTGATCTCCAAGATCGACGCCGCGCTGCGCCGGATCGAGGACGGCGAATATGGCTATTGCGAGGTGACCGGCGAGCCGATCAGCCTCGGCCGCCTGGAAGCGCGGCCGATCGCGACGATGACCGTCGAGGCGCAGGAACGCCACGAGCGCAACGAGAAGGTATCGCGGGACGAATAGCAGGGGGCTGAAGGCCTCCTTTTTTGTGCCTCCTCCGTTCGGCGGCGGGGGCACATTTTCGGCCTTCGTTTACCGTTTCGACAAGGTTTGCTGCTCTATTCTGCGCGCGTAACCCCTTGCGTTTCGAGCGACACGATGGACCAGTTTTCCTTTGACCCTCTCACGGCGCTCTCGGCGGACGATTTCGCCGCCAGCCAGCGCAACGGTTCGCGCGACAGCCTGATGCTGGCCGCGCAGTTCCGCGTGGCGGGGCGCCCGGACGAGCAGGTGCGGGTGCGCAATCTCTCGCAGGGCGGGCTGATGGCCGAATATACCCAGCCGATCGAGCGGGGCGCGCCGGTGGAAGTGGAAGTGCGCGGCGTGGGTTGGGTCAGCGGCCGGATCGCCTGGGCGACCGACGGCCGCGTCGGCATCGCCTTCGACACGCCGATCGATCCGCTGCTCGCCCGCAAGCCGGTAGGCGGGGGCACGCAGACGCCGACTTTCGTGAAGCCGATCTTCACGCGCCGCTGAGGCTTTCGCGAGCCGGATATCCATCGGCTCGCGTGATTTCGGAACCAGGTTTTGGAGATTTCGCGCAGTCGGGGTGCGGCTTGGGCCACACCCCTGTTGCGCGGCGCTGCTAGCGCGCCATTTCTTCCTTGATGCGAAGCTTCTGCTTCTTCAGGGAAGCCAGGACCATCTGGTCGGGGCGGGGCCTTTGCGATTCGGCGGCGATTCGCTGGTCGAGCACTGAGTGCTTGGCCGAAAGTGCCGAGAAATGCGCGTTCTGCATCGAAGCAGTCTCCTTCTTCGGGTGGCCGGAACGCATGACTAGATCACTTTTCCACAGCTTTGTCGCGGGGGAAACGCGGCTAACCGGCGGCTAATCGACAGCCTGCGGAAATCGCGCGATGATCCGTTGCGGAGCCTCGCGGGCTGGTGCAGGGAGGTCCCGCTACGGGGGCTTTCGCGATGGACGAGAAAGAGATTGTGCGACGGCTCGAAGCGGTGCGGACCGAGCATCGCGACCTGGATGCGGCGATCGACGCGCTGCTCGCCACGGGCACGTCCGACCAGCTTCAGATCGCGCGCCTCAAGAAGCGCAAGCTGATGCTGCGCGACGAGATCGTGCTGCTCGAGGACCAGTTGATCCCCGATATAATCGCCTGATCCGGATCGGGACGAAATCACTGCGAAATTAAGCATTTCGTTACCATGCGGGCTGTGGCAGCGTCATCTTCATGAGGAAACAGGGCGCGACGACGATCCATCGCAAGCTGATCGACACGCTCTATGTCGAGGCGATGCTGCTGGCCGACGAGGCCCGCGCCTATTTCGACGAGCTGGGCCGGGACGAGCGCGAGGCGCTGGAAGCGCTGAACCGAGTCGCCTTTTCCTGCGAATCGCTCAAGGTGACGACGCGGCTGATGCACATCATCGCCTGGCTGCTCACCCAGCGTGCGGTCGATGCCGGCGAACTGACGCCGCACGACGCGCTTTCCTCCTCGCGTCGGCTGGGCGATGCGCCCGAGACCGAGGAAGCGCTGCTCGACGCGATGCCGCCCCAGGCGGTGGCGATCATCAACACCAGCATCGATCTGTACCGCCGGGTCGCGCGGCTCGACGAGTCGCTCGAGGAGACGGTGACGATCGAGAGCCCGGCGCGCTCGATGATGGATCGGCTGGCGGCCGCCTTCTGACCCTTGGCATGCCGCCCCTGGCCGGGGCGGCGCCGGCTCAACCGCAGCGCCTCAGCCGCAGAGCGCCGCCCTGGCCGCGGCATATTCCCGCTTCATCCGCTCGATCTTCACCGTGGCGGGCTCGATCGCGTGCACCGCGCCGATGCCCTGGCCCGATCCCCAGATGTCCTTCCAGGCCTTGGCCCCGCCGAAATTCATCGCGCTGGGGTCGCTTTCGGGAAGATTGTCCGGATCGAGCCCGGCATTGACGATCGACGCCTTCAGATAATTGCCGTGCACCCCGGTGAAGAGGTTCGAATAGACGATGTCGTCCGCCGTCCCGTCGACGATGCCCTGCTTGTAGGCGGGGGCGGCATTGGCCTCGTCGGTGGCGATGAAGGGCGAGCCGATATAGGCGAGGTCGGCGCCCATCGCCTGGGCGGCCAGCACCGAGCGGCCATTGGCGATCGCGCCCGACAGCACCACCGGCCCCTCGAACCATTCGCGCACTTCCTGGACGAGCGCGAAGGGGCTGAGACGCCCGGCATGGCCGCCGGCGCCCGCCGCGACCAGGATCAGCCCGTCCGCGCCCTTTTCGATCGCCTTGTGGGCGAAGCGGTCGTCGATCACGTCATGCAGCGTGATGCCGCCCCAGCCATGCACCGCGTCGTTGAGCTCGGGCCGCGCGCCGAGCGAGGTGATGACGATCGGCACCTTCCATTTGGCGCAGGCCGCCACGTCATGCTCGAGGCGCGGATTGGAGCGGTGGACGATCTGGTTGACCGCGAAGGGCGCGGCGGGCGTGTCCGGATGATCGCGGTCCCAGGCGGCCAGTTCTTCGGTGACCTGGTGAAGCCATTCGTCGAGCCTGGTGTCCGGCCGCGCGTTGAGCGCCGGGAAGGAGCCGACGATCCCCGCCTTGCACTGGGCGATGACCAGTTCGGGCACGGAGATGATGAACAGCGGCGATCCGATGACGGGAAGGCGCAGGCGATCGAAGAGGGGGGGCAGTGCCATGGACCAGTTTTGTAGCGAAACCGGAATGGCCGTCCAGCCCGATGCCGGCGACGCTACGGCACCCATGGTTGCGCGCGGCGCAATCGTTTCGGTGGCAGGGCCGACTCGGCCGGGTGCGGCTTGGGTTGGGGACCCATATTCTCCTTCGTCATCTCCGAGACAGCGGGGATGACGTTGGCAATGCGGAGTGACGAAATCAGAGCCTTGATCGGGTCTCGACCCTAGGTTGAGAACCCAAGCAAGTATCTGATTTTCTACCGTCATCCCGGCCTTGAGCCGGGATCCCGCTGCTGCTTGCGCTGGCGAGATAGCGGGACCCCGGCTATCCCTTCCTCGTCACTCCCGTTTCCCTTCCTCGTCATCCCCGCGCAGGCGGGGATCCAGGGCCAGAGGCAAGGGGCGCGAGGCTCGCCTTGCCGGTTCCCGCAAGCAAGCGCGTGATTGCTTCGATCATCCCGGACTACCTGGATCCCCGCCTGCGCGGGGATGACGGGTGGAGTTTCAACGGCTTGTTCGGGTTCTCACCCTAATCCAGCGGCCGCTGCCAGATCACGAAGGTGTCGATGTCGGTGGAGCGGATCGCCGATGCGTACATGTCGTGGCGGAAATCCGGCAGCGCGGCGATCCGCTCGACCATCGAGCCTTCGCCCCGCGCGCCCAGCGGCAGGGTGAAGGCGACATCCTCGTCCGGCCCGTAGAACAGCCACCAGGCGCTGCGCTCGTCCGGGCCGCTATCGCTGGTCTCGATCGCGACCGCCATGAGCGCGTCGAGCGCCACGGCCCGGCGACCGCCTTCGGGATCGCGGACCCAGAGGCGATCGGCTTCCACGCCGGTCTGCCACCGGCCCTCGGACTCGGGCTCAGGTGGGGGAACGGCGGGCGGCGGCGCGATCGGCGCGGGCAGGGGCGCCTGCGCCCTGGCGCGGCGTTTCCACCAGTCGAACAAACCCATCGCAACCCCCGACCCGATTCGAAAGAGGTCCGGGCTAGGGCGATATTGTGACGGTTGTCCGAGCGACGGGCGGCGGATCAGTCGACCCGTTTCAGCCCTGCGGCATATTCGCGCTGCTTGGCGGCGTAGAGCGCGGCGCTGGCCTTGAGCAGCGCCTTCTGCATGTCGTCGAGCGGCCGGATCGCCTTGGCGGGCGAGCCGACGATCAGATGGCCGGCGGGGAAGGTCTTGCCCTCGGTCACCAGCGCGCCCGCGCCGACCAGGCAATCCTCGCCGATCACCGCGCGATTCAGGATCGTCGCGCCCATGCCGATCAGCGTGCGGTCGCCGATCGTGCAGCCGTGCAGGATCGCATGATGGCCCACGGTCACGTCCTCGCCCACGGTGCAGGGCGCGCCGGGATCCGAATGGAGCATCGCCCCGTCCTGGATGTTCGAGCGGGCGCCCACCAGGATCGGCGTATTGTCCGCACGGATGACCGCACCGAACCATATCGAGGCCAGCGCGGCCAGGCGCACGTCACCGATCAGGTCGGCGCTCGGCGCGATCCAGGCATTCTCGGCGATCTGGGGGCGATGCCCCGCGAATTCGTAAAGCGGCATGCCGCTCAGAATAGCGGCGCTTCGAAGCCCGGGGGAAGGGGGATATTGGCGCCCAGCGCGAGTGCGAGCGCGACCGAGCCGAGCAGCACCGCCAGCGTCGACGAGAGCGAGAACAGCCCCCAGCCGACCATGGTGACCATCTGCGAATCGGCGCGCTGCTCGCGCTTGTTGCGCTGCAGCGACTGGATCACGAACATGGCCAGCATCGCATAAGCGAAGACGAGAAACTCGGTCATCAACCCACCCGGAGAACCCCTGTGCGCGACCCTAGGGGAGGAGCGTTAACGCTTCAATGCCGGGCACCTCCGGTTTATCGCGGTGCAGCAATGTTCCGTCGCCGCCGAAACGATCAGTGATGGGCCGGTGCCGGCGCATCCGCCGCCTTGCAGCTGCAGGCGCAGGTACAGGGCACCGGGGCGCAATGGCAGGGCCGCGGCGTCACGCAACAGCAGATCTGCGCGGGGACGGGCTTGGGCTCTTCCTTCTTCTTCGGCTTTTCGGGCGGATCGGGCAGGGGCAGCAGGTCGCGGGCATTGGCACCGGCATAGACGCTGTGCTGGCCCCCGCCACAGGCCGGGCAGCCAGGCTCCTGCGCGTCCGGATCATGATCGCCGCCGCCGAACCTGAAGCCGCCGGACGGCTCCTTCTTGAGCAGCTTCCGCGCCGCGTCGCACACCGCGATCGCATGATTGCCGAGCGTCGACACCGTCTGGCCCATCGCCACCTGCTCGGTGGCGTAGAAATGAACCAGCATCGCGTCGCGGTGGGCGTCGACCGGTTCCTTCACCGCCGGATAGCTCAGCATCTGCTGCAGGTCTGCCAGCTGCGATTCCATCGCGCGGATCTGGCCGCCCCAATTGTTGAAGGCGGCGAACAGCTCATAGTCCGGCCAGGTCGCGGGCGCGTGCGGGCGCATCTGCTCGACGAAGTTGACCGGCCCGGCAATGTCCTCGCGCAGCAGGCGCAGGAGCACCCGCAGCGTCACCACGTCGCGCTGGGGCTGGCGCAGGCGCTGGGCGAAGATGTCGGTCACCACGGCCGTGTGCTTCCACACCTGCTTGCAGAGCATGCGGGTGAATTCCTCGTCCCGCTTCCTCGGCTTGGCGAGCAGCGCGGCCTTGAGCGACGTGAGCACGCCGATCACGGCCAGCAGCGCGATCAGCACGCCGCCCACCAGGATCCAGGCGGGCCAGTAGATTGCCTCGGCGCTGATCGGCCGGGCAGCCGCGGCATGCGCCGCGCCCGCTGCAAGACTGCCGATCGAAGCCAGAATGATCGCCACGCTATTCCCCCTGAGTCGCGCGCGATATGGTTAACAGAAAGCGGCGGGCAGCACAGTCATGACTCGCCCGTTTCGAAACGGAGATGTTTCAATCCTTGAGAAGATCGCGGCGCGTCAGAGCGTGACGCCGCGCTTCCAGATCGCGATCTCGCGCTCGCCGTTGCGCTCGGCGGCGGTTTCCCTGCCCGATGCGATCGCGGCGATCGCCTCGAGCAGCGCGTCGGCGGCGCTTTCCATCCCGTCCTCCAGCACCCGGCCGGCATCGAAGTCGATCCAGCCCGGCTTGCGCGTGGCGAGGTCGTGGTTGGAGGCGATCTTGATCGTCGGCACCGGAAAGCCGAGCGGCGTGCCGCGCCCCGTGGTGAACAGGATCGCCGTCGCGCCCGCCGCCGCCAGCGCGGTGGAGGACACCGCATCGTTGCCGGGCGCCTCGAGCAGCGTCAGCCCGTGGCGGCGCACCCGCCCGCCATAGGCAATCACGTCGGTGACGATGGCATGCCCGGCCTTCTGCACCGCGCCGAGCGACTTCTCCTCCAGCGTGGTGATGCCGCCGGCGATGTTGCCGGGAGAGGGGTTCTCCGAGACCGGTTCGCCGTGGCGGGTGAAATAGGCCTTGAAGTCGTTGACCAGGGTGACGATCGCCGCGAACACCGCCTCGTCGCGGGCGCGCGCCATCAGCAGCTGCTCGGCGCCGAAGATCTCGGGAATCTCGGTGAGGATCGCCGTGCCGCCGGCGGCGGTCACCGCATCCGCCATGCGCCCGACCAGCGGATTGGCGGTGAGCCCGGAAAAACCGTCCGAACCGCCGCATTTCACGCCGAGCACCAGCTCGGAGAACGGTGCGGGTGTGCGCTCGGCGCAGGCACCCTCGACCAGCTCGGCGACCAGCGCCAGGCCTTCCTCCACTTCGTCATCCGCCATCTGCGCGCCCAGGGTGCGCAGATTGGGATGGTCGATCTCCTCCAGCATGCCCCTGATCTGGTTGTTCTCGCAGCCGAGCCCGACGATCAGCACGCCGCCGGCATTGGGGTGGCTGGCCAGCGCCGCGAGGATGGCGCGGGTGCCCTGCAGGTCGTCGCCCAGCTGCGAGCAGCCGAACGGATGGGGGAAGGCATGGATGCCGTCGATCTTGCCGGGGTGCAGCGCCGCGGCGCGCTCGGCGATCTTCTGCGCGGTGCGCGCGACGCAGCCGACGGTGGGGATCACCCAGATCTCGTTGCGGGTGCCCACCCGGCCATCGGCGCGACGATAGCCCAGAAAGGCCGGGCCCTCGATCCGGGCCGGCGCGCGCGCGGCCGGCGTGAAGGCATAGTCGCCGCCGCCGCCGAGCGCGGTCGCGACATTATGGGTGTGGACATGCTCGCCCGGCGCGATCGCGCGGGTGGCCAGGCCGATCGGGAAACCGAATTTGAGCACCGGCTCGCCCGCCGCGATCGGTTTCACCGCGACCTTGTGCCCCTTCGCCACCGGCCCGGCGAGCGTGACGCCCAGCGCTTCCTCGCCGGCAGCCATGTCGCGCAGCGCCGTGGCGGTGCTGTCGTCGGGGGCGATGCGGAACAGGGCCGGGATCATGGCACTCGGTATAGGGCCGCGCACCGGGCATGGAAACCGGTTTCCATTCCCTTGCCGGTCTTCCGCAATCGCGCGGGCTTTCCTATGCTGGCGCGCATGACCGCGCCGCTCTTCCATCTCGCCATTCCCGTCGACGATATCGAGGCGGCGCGCGCCTTCTATGGCGGCACGCTCGGCTGTCCGCAGGGGCGGGAAGATCCGGGCCACTGGATCGACTTCGATTTCCGCGGCCACCAGCTCGTGGTCCACAAGGCGGCGGGCGCGGGCGTGAAGGCGCGCAACGCCGTCGACGGCGACGCGGTGCCCGTGCCGCATTTCGGGCTGGTGCTCGGCTGGGAGGAATGGGAGGCGCTGGCCGGGCGGCTGCGCGCCGCAGGCACCGAATTCGCGATCGAGCCGCACGTCCGCTTCCCGGGCAAGCCCGGCGAGCAGGCGACGATGTTCTTCTTCGATCCGGCCGGCAACGCGCTGGAATTCAAGGCATTCCGGGATTTGGGGCAGTTGTTCGCCACCTAGCGCTGATATTTGTCCTTCTTGCGCTTGCCGAACAGCATGTTGCGTTCCAATCGCTGGCAGAGCGCGGTGTAATAGGCTTCGAGGAAGGCGTGCTCGTCGCCCTCGCCGCCAGCCATGCCGAGCCGCTCGCGGATCGTCCGCGCGACGACCATCATCGAATATTCGTCGTTCCGCCGCAGCACTTCCTCGAGTTTCTGCAGCTCGAACTCGCCATAGACGTTCAGCTGGGCGTCGGTGAAGCCATAACGGGCCTGTTCGGGCTCGGCGCGCGATGCGACGCTGTGGTTCAGGCTGCGGCGCGGCAATCGGACCACCCAGGTGCCGGCGATCAGGTCGCCGACGCGCAGCCGGTCGCGGTTGAAGAAGGGGAAGAGCAGGAAGATGCCGGTCCAGAGCAGCCCGAACAGACCGGTGGCGAAGGTCGCCATGCCCGCCGAGCTCTGATAGGCCAGGAAGGAAAGGGGCAGGAACAGCTCCAGCTCGCGCATCGCGTTGCGCGCCACCACCTGATGCCCGCGCAGGCGCGATCCATCCCGGGCCACCACGCGCAGCCGCATCAGCCGCTTGCCCGGCGTTGCCGCGCGCGGACCCAGCTCGAAGATCGCGAAATAGCCGTTGCGCAGCGTGAAGAAGCCGAGCAGCCAGATCATCGCCAGGATCTGCGCCAGCGCCTTTCCGGTGCCCACCAGCACCAGCAGCAGGCCGACGGTGAGCACCACCAGCGTGAGTATGATCACGGCCAGGTCGAGCATGAAGGCGCCGGCCCGCTCGCCGATGGTGGCGATGTCGAGCTTCAGGTCCACGCCTTCGGGCGTGACGAAGGTGCGGCGATTGCCGTCCCGTACCCGGCCCCCGCCCGTTGCGGTGTGCGCCTCAGCCATCCGAGTCTCCGTTGCGTACCGGCAGGACGTAGAAATAGAGCAGCCAGCCGAGCAGCGCGGCGCCGCCGATCGCCACGCGGACCAGGTCGGAGGTGATCATCTGCCGCCCCACGCCCTCGAGCAGCCCGGCCACCGCGAGCATCAGCACCACGCCGATCATGGCAAAGGCGGCGGTGCGCCCTGCTCTGGCAGTGGCGGTGGTGCGCGCGTGCTGGCCCGGAAAGGCCAGGGCCATGCCGATGCGCAGCCCGGCCGCACCGGCAATGGCGATGGCGAACAGCTCGGTGGTGCCGTGGATCGTCAGCCAGGCCAGCAGCGGCAGGCCGAGTCCCTTGGAGACGAACACTGCGAGGAAAGCCCCGATGATGCAGCCATTATAGACGAGCAGCAGCAGCGTCGGCACCCCGAAGGCGAAGCCCAGCGCGAAGCACATCAGCGCGATCTGGGCATTGTGAGTGAACAGATAGGTGGCGAAGGCGCCGAGCATGTTGCCGCCGTCGCCCCCGCCGTCATAAAGGCCCTGGCGCAGCTCCGCCGGGCTCGATTGCGGCCCTCGTCCGCCCGCCAGTCCCTCGGGCACGATCGAATGATACCAGCTGGGGTCGCTGGCGACGAGGCAATAGGCCGCGATGCCGCCGAGCAGCATCATCAGCACCGCGATCAGCGTCTCGCGCGCCAGGCTGCGCAGCGCCAGCGGCCAGCTTGCCCCGAAAAATGCCGCGATGCGCCGGCGCAGGGGAGGCTGGACCCCGTAGAGCACGAAATAGGAGCGCGCGCACAGCGCCTCGAGATAGGCGACCAGATCGGCGTCGAGCGAAGTCTCGCGCGCGACCGAGAGCGAGGAAAGCGCGGCCCGATAGAGCACCGGCAGCTCGAGCAGGTCCTCGTCCGAAAGCGATCCGGCACGGCCGCGTTCGATCTGACGGATGCGCTGCTCCAGCTCCAGCCAGTCCACCGTGCGCGCCTCGCGGAAGCGGGCGCTGGCGAACTGGGACAATGCGCCGCCGCTCACAACAGGTTCCTCCGCTTGAAATCGAGATATTGACGGACAAGCGCCGGGCCCACCTGATCGTGCCGCGCTTCCAGCACATGGATGCCGGCATGGCGGAGCCGCGCCTGGACGATCCGCCGCTCGCGCAGCATCGAAGCGGCGATCACCGCGCGCGATACATCGTCGATCGCCAGGGGCTCGGCCGCGGCCAGCGCCTCCAGCTCGTCATCGGCGAGGATCACGAACAGCACCAGGTGCCCGCGCAGCAGGTTCACGGCGGCGCGCAGCATCAGCTCGGCACCGGTGGGATCGGTGAACTCGGTGAAGATCACCACCAGCGATCGCCGGGTGAGGTCACCCGCCAGCGTGGCGAGTCCGAGCGTGTAGTTGGTCTCGGCCGTGCTGTAGTCGAGCTGGCCGGCCAGCCGCTGCATCAGCGGAAAGGCGCGGGTGCCCGAGACCGCGCCGGAGGCGACCCGCGGCTGCGAATCGAAGCCGAACAGCGCCACCCGGTCCCCGAGCTTCAATGCGGCATAGGCGCCGAGCAGCGCCGCGGTGATCGCTCGGTCGACGCGCGGCAGGCCGTCGATCGGCTCGCACATCACTCGGCCGGTATCGATCGCGAAGACGATCTGGTTGTTGCGTTCGATCCGGTTCTCGCGGGCGAGCAGCTGGAGGTGGCGGGCGCTGTGGTTCCAGTCGATCGTGCGGCGCTCCATGCCCGAGCGCCATTCGGTCAGCGCTTCGAACTCGCTGCCCTCGCCGCGATCGACTCGCGCCATCTCGCCCATCTGCGCGTCGCGCAGCAGCAGATGCGCCGAATTGCGCACCGGCCGGATATCGGGCGTGATCACCACCAGGCGATCGAGCTTCTCCACCCGCTGGCGCCAGACCAGGCCGAACGGGCCGGTCCAGCGGCTCCACAGCGCCTCCACCTTCTCGGTGCCCCTTCGCACGGGGAGGAAGGCGATCGCGGCATGGTTTTCGCCGCGTGCCAGCCGGAGGCGCCCCCTGGCGCGCGGCGCCAGCCTGGGGCCGGTCGCCACTGCCAGCTCCAGCCCGTCGATGGGCCTGTCCGCCACCATGATCTCGACGATCAGCGGCGCGCCGATCTCGATCGTGCCCGGGCAGGACGTCTTCAGCACCGGCGCGCGCGGCGCGAGCAGCCCGTCGATCGCGGCGAAGGCGAGGATCATCGGCACCCACACCAGCCCGGCGAACCAGAGCTGTGGCGCGAGCACGCCGACGAGCAGCGCCAGCGGCGCTCCCGCGGCCGCCAGCAGCACGCAGCGGATGCTGGGTCGGATCAACGCGGCGCCTCGACCTGCTCGATCAGGCCCGCGACCACCGCATCGGCGGTGCGGCCGTCGATCTCGGCGGCGGGCGAGAGGATCACGCGGTGGCGCAGCGCCGCCGGGGCGAGCTTCTTCACATCGTCGGGCAGCACGAAGTCGCGCGACCTGAGGCAAAGCGTGCGGCGTCCGCGCCACTGGCGGCCAGCGTAAGCGCCAGCACCATGCCGAATGA
>OAOK01000058.1_pt1 | contig 42161 bp, 41 predicted proteins | sample 1641101 | NCBI WGS metagenome assembly OAOK01 (sample SAMEA104232307, study PRJEB22302) | sediment metagenome | biome: forest; feature: aquifer; material: sediment | place: USA | collected 2011-08-07 | depth 0.01 m
ACTCATCTACCACACATATTACGACAATAACTCAAACAGATATATAGGTTCTCAACCTAGGGCCGGGACCATATTCCGCTTCGGTCACCCCTGTTCGCCACCGTCATCCCCGCTCCGGCGGGGATGACGGGCTGGCGGGCTAGGGCAGCGTGTTCACGTTCGCCGGGGTGCAGGGATCGAGGAACTTGGGCGCCGGCCCGGGATCGCGCGCCAGCAGCACGCTTTCGCCCGAGGCGCTCTTGTAGAGCAGGTTCATCTGCGCCGTCTTGAGCGCGGTGGGATCGTCGCTCGGCAAGTTGATCACCACGCGCCCCAGCGATCCCGAGGTCGTGCCCTTGGGAACCAGCTTGGGCACGGCATTTCCCGTCAGCAGATAGGTGAACGAGGCGCCGGGCGTGCCCGGCACCGTGTTGCCCTTGGAATCGCCATTGGCGAAGAGCTTGGCCGGATCGAAGTTGAAGTCCTTCGCCCCCGAGGCTTTGTTCTCGATCGAGACGATGTCGTAGAACAGGAACATGCCCGAGCCTGCGGACGTGGTCGTATGCGGCGAGCCGGTGGGGTTGTTGTCGAACAGATAGCAGTTCGCCGGCTGGCGATAATGCAGGATCACCGTGTTCTGGCATCCGGCCAGGAATATGCTCCCGACGGATCCGATTAGTATCGCGCGAATATTGGCGTGGATTTGCAGCATAATCTGCCTCCTTCAAGAGAGGATCGGAAATCCGACTCGCGCCCGAAGGAAAGATGTTATCCGCGTTCGCAACTGTCTTGCGAAGTCGAATAAGAGACCGATTTGGATACTTGTGCCGTGGCGGATGCGCTGTCGGTCAGGGGCAGGCCAATCAGCAAACCTAGCCCCCGCCCAGCACGTTGATGCTGAAGGCGATGATGCCCAGGTTGAACACGAACGCCGCCAGGCAGTGCGCGGTCACCACGCGCCGGATGCGGCGGCTGGTGATGTTCATGTCGCTGGTCTGGAAGGTCATGCCCAGGCAGAACGCGAAATAGACGAAGTCCCAGTAATCGGGATCGGGCGTTTCCGGAAAGGTCACGCCGCCGCTGTCGCCGGCGCCTTCGGCCTTTTCCGAATAGAAGAGGTGCGCATAGTGCAGCGCATAGATCATGTTGCTGAAGGTCCAGCAGAGCGCCAGCGTGCCGATGATCAGCGCCAGCGCCCAGTCCTGCGCGCGTTCCTTCTCCATCAGCTCGCTGGCGACCGCCGCCAGGATCACCAGGCTCACCAGGCCGGTGATGATGAGCAGCAGGAAGCGGTTGCCGTCGTTGCGCTTGGCGGATTGGCGCATCCTCTCGGCTTCCTGCCGGAACAGCGGGGCGATCGCGACGAGGAAAGTGACCGCGCCAATGTCGAACCCGGTCATCAGCCCGAAGCGCAGGCCGAGCAGCGGAATGGCAAGCCAGCTGGCGGCCAGCGTGACCGCGAGGAACAGCAGGAAGCGCGGCGGCGCGACGAGGTTGCCGATGCCCCGATGGTGTCGTTTCGTCATGGTCGTCGTACCCAGCGCGGACGGATCGATCCGATGGCGGCCAGCGCGAGCAGCGCCATCCAGGCATAGCGGTGCCCCAGCATCATCGCCGGGTCGTGTGGATCGCTGAACAGGAACCAGAGCGAAGCGAGGCCGCCCCCGGCGAGCGGCAGCGCGGCGATCTTCCCGATCGGCGTTCCGCGCCAGGCGAGCGCCGCGAGCAGCAGCGAGCCGATCCCGAGCAGCGCGAATTTGGGGCGCACCGTGAAGAATAAGGCGCCGAACAGGTCGGGCGGATTCTGCCAGAGGTTGGCCAGCTGGAGGAGGATCAGCCCCTCGATCTCGTCAAGCAGCGCCCCGGCCAGCAGCACTGCGATTGCGATCCGCGACAGCCGGCGCGCGTCTCCGCCCAGTGCCCGGGCGCCGAGCGCGAGGAACGCGGCATAGGCGGGGATGAAGGCCAATGCGTCCCACCAGCTCGCGCGGATCTGCGCGGCCTGGAACGCGCCGGAACAGGAAGACGGGCCGAACAATTCGGCCAATTGGGCGGGGCTTCGCACCAGTTCGAACGCGATGATCGGCCCCGCGCCATAAGTGGGCCCGCAGGCGGGAACGAGCGGAAAGCCCGTCGACGCCGCGAGCGTCGCCAGCCCGGCCACTGCGCACAGTCGCCAGGCCAGCGCGCCGGTCAGGCGGCCTGGGCCTCCTTGGCCTTCTTCGCGGCTTCGATCGCCTCGATCACGATCTTGCGTGCCTCTTCCGCATCGCCCCACTGGCCGATGCGCACCCACTTCTCGGACTCCAGGTCCTTGTAGTGCTTGAAGAAATGCTCGATCTGCTGGAGCACGATCGAGGGCAGGTCCTGCCGCTCGCCAATGTCCGAATAATAAGGGAAGGTGCTGTCCACCGGCACGCAGATCAGCTTCTCGTCGCCGCCGGCCTCGTCCTCGAGCTTGAGCACGCCGATCGGGCGGGCGCGGACGACGCAGCCCGGCACGAAGGGCGAGCGCGCGATGACGAGCGCGTCGAGCGGATCGCCATCGGGCGAAAGCGTGTGCGGCACGAAGCCGTAATTCGCCGGGTAGCGCATCGGCGTGTGCAGGATGCGGTCGACGAACAGCGCGCCGCTCGCCTTGTCGAACTCGTACTTCACCGGCTCGCCGCCAACGGGAACCTCGATGATCACGTTGAGGCTGTTCGGCGGATCATCACCCACCGGAATCAAATCGATACGCACGCTATGCTTTCCTTAAGCTGGGCGGTTGCGCCCCAGTCCGTTATTTCGGCTGGAGGAGCTTATCCAGGCCAGCCTCTCCTTCGGTTGTTTTCTCGAGGTGCGGATAGCGCAGGCCGCCATGATAGTCGATGGCCACATCGCGATAGCGCGCGCCGCGCTTCAGGGTGAGCCGGATCGGCTCCTTCGTGCCCTTCGCCGCCTTCACGGCGTCCTTCAGCTTGTCGCCGGTATAGGCCTGGCCATTCACCGCGATGACCTCGTCGGCCAGGGTGATGCCCGCGTCGAAGGCGGGGCTGCCCCACATCACGCCCGAAATGCCCTTGGGGCCGATCGCCAGGCCCAGCGAGAAGGAAAGGTCGGTGGCGGTCTTCGGCGTCGCCTTGTTGGGATGCTCGGTATAGACCAGCTTGTAGCCGTTGCGCTCGAAGCCCTTCAGCGGCGCCCGCTCGGAAACCTGGTTCACCCGCTCGTCGAGGAATTTCTTCCAGTCCCACGGTACGACCTGGTTGAGCGTCGCCGCCACGTCGTCGAAAGTGTAGGTCAGCTCGCCATAGTCGCCGTCGCGCCCGCCGAAGAAGATGCGGGCGAAATCGTCGATCGACTTGGTGCCGCCGGATTTCTCGCGGAGGATGGAATCGGCTTCCATCCAGACCAGCAGGCCCTCGTTGTAATAATCCTCGCTGCGCTGCCAGCTCACCCAGCCCTTCGGCGCGCGCGGGCTGATGACGGGATCGTTGGTGGTATCGACCAGCGGGCGCCAGGTGCGGCCCTGGCGATTGTCGAGCGTGGCGGCGATGTTGGCATAGGCGTCGAGCGTGTCGGCCTTGCTCACCAGCCCCGAGCGCGCCTGGAAGACATAGCCCCAGAACTGGGTCTGCCCCTCATAGACCCATAGCAGCGAGCCGCGCATCGGCACCCGATAATCGGGAGTCCACAGGTCGGCGCCGCGGCGGAACTTGCCGTCCCAGCTATGGGTGTATTCGTGCGGCAGCAGGTTGCGGCTGGTCGCCTTCTCGTCCCATTTGGTGAAGAAGCCCAGGCCCGTGCCGTTTTCCGAGCTGCGGTGATGCTCCACGCCGATCCCGCCCAGCTCGTCGCTGATCGAGAACAGGAAGCGGTAATGGTCGTAATGCTCGACGCCGAAGGTCTTCACGGCCTGGTCGACCAGGTTCTTGAGCTTGTCGACCTGCTCGGGCGTGGCGGCCAGCTCCTCCGGCGTGTCGGCATAGGTCTCGACCGAGACGCGGTCGGTGAGCTTGAGCTGGCGGTAATGGCGGCCGGCGAGCACCGGCGAGTCCATCAGCACGTCGTAATTGGTCTTGTCATAGGTGTAGACGTTGCCGCTCACCTTGGCGTCCACCGCCGAGCTGGCGGTCCAGCCCTCGGGATAGGTCACCTTGGCCTGGATGGGCACGCGGCGGACGAAATAGCCGGCGGGATAGAGGCTGAGCGAGAAGAACTGCAGGCTCATCAGATTGGGCGTCATCACGATGCGGCCCTGGTCCGCCACCGTGGCCGAGACGAAGTTGAAGTCGACGTCCAGCTTCTTCACGCCGGCCGGCACGTCGATATGGAAGGCGAAGACGTCGACGGGATCGCGCTTCCACGGGATCACCTTGCCGTTGCCGCGGATCACCAGGCCGCCCAGCTTCTCGATCTCGCCGCGCGGGCCGTGCTTGCCCGGGATCCATTTCGGATAGAGCAGCACCATGTGCCCGCTCTTCGCGACGGGGATCGTCTCCTTCACGGTGAAGATGCCGCGCGCCACGTCGGTCGCGTCGATGTCGAGCGTCAGCGTGCCCGGATAGGGGATGTCGCGCGCATCGGGGATGGTGTTGGGATAGGGCGCGGTCTGTGCCGGCGCCGAATTCTGGGCAAGGGCCGGGGCGGAGACGGAAGCGAGCAGGGCGGCTGCGGCGAGCGCACGGATCATCAGGGGAGCGACCTCTCTTCTGGAAGCGACGGGTCATAAGCCCGGGCAGGCGGGCATGTAAATCTCCCTCTCCTCTCCAAGGGGGGAGAGGGAGGTGCTAACGGGACGCTAACCATTGCGCGCTAGTCGTTTCCGCCATGTATCACGATCCCCAGCTGGCCGCCGCGGCCAAGGCCGATCCGCGCCCCCGCTCGGCGGTGAGTACCGGGGTGGGCATGGCCGGGCTCGCCGGCATGGCATTGTGGACGGCGATCGCCACGCTCTACCGGCTCGACGGGCCCTATAGCGCGCTGGTCAACGTCGTCGCCTGCGCGGTGCCGATGGTGCTCTGGTCGGTGCTGGTCGACAAGGTGCATCTGAACCCCTCGACGGGCATCGACTGGTCCTCGAAGCGCACCCTGGCGGACACGCTCGATATCTCGGTCACCAAGCTCGCCGGCCTGTGGCTCACCTGGGGCGGGATCGCGCTGATCTATGCCACCTTCCCCTTCTGGTGGAGCGGGCGCACCGCCAATTTCGCCTGGTCGATCTGGTGCATCGAGATGGCGGCGCCGGCGCTGTTCCTGCTCTCCATCCCCTATGTGCTGTGGCTCGATCGCAAGCTGGTGCAGCCGCGGGACGGCGCCTGGCATCTCGGCGCCTGGCTGATGGGACTGAAGGAGCCGATCGACCATGGCGCCATCCACAACCATCTGCGCAGCTGGGCAGTGAAGGGCTTCTTCCTGGCCTTCATGCTCTCGATCGTGCCGCCCAATTTCGCCGAGTTCGTCGGCTGGAACTTCGATCGCATGTTCGAGAGCCCGGCAGTGATCGCGAACTACTGCATCGCCTTCATGTTCGTGATCGACGTGGCCTTCGCCACCGCGGGCTATATCCTGACGATGCGGCCGCTCGATTCGCACATTCGGACCGCCACGCCCTATGCGGCGGGATGGACCGCGGCGCTGATCTGCTACCCGCCCTTCGTGCTGATGAACGAGGGCGGCGTGCTCGACTATCATGCGGGCAGCGCCGACTGGACCTGGTGGTTCGCCGGCCATCCCTGGATCCTGGGCGGGCTGGGCGCGGTGCTGGTGGTGCTGACCGGCATCTATGCCTGGGCGACGATCGCGTTCGGCCTGCGCTTCTCGAACCTGACGCATCGCGGCATCCTGACCCATGGCCCCTATGCCTGGAGCCGCCATCCGGCCTATCTCTCCAAGAACCTGTTCTGGTGGCTCTCCGGCCTGCCCTTCCTCGCCACCACCGGCTGGGTGGAGGGGCTGCGCAACGCCGCGATCATGGCGGTGGTGAGCGGCATCTATTATTGGCGCGCGCGCACCGAGGAACAGCATCTGGGCACCGATCCCGCCTATCAGGAATATAGCGCCTGGATGGCCCGCAACGCGCCCGTGCCGCGGTTCTTCGGGTGGGTGGGAAGCAAGCTGCGCGCGGCCTGAGCCGATATCGTCATCCCGGCGAACGCCGGGATCTCGTGCCGTATCGCGTCTCCGCCTGGGGCCCGGCTTTCGCCGGGATGACGGGTTGGGGGAACTCACCAGTCCCCGGCCGCCCCCATCCACAGGGCAATAGCAGCCGCCGCCGCGGTCTCGGCGCGCAGGATGCGCGGGCCGAGTGAAATCCCAACCGCCCGGGGATGGGCCTTGATCGCCGCGCGCTCGGCATCGTCGAACCCGCCTTCCGGCCCGATCAGGATCGCCGCCGGCCCCGGATGCGCGCGCATCGCCTCGATCGCCGGCACGCCGCCCGCTTCGTCCGCGAAGAACAGCGTGCGTTCCTCGGGCCAATCGCGGAGCAACGCCGGCAGCTTCACCAGTTCGTCCAATAGCGGCAGCGCGGTGCGGCCGCATTGCTCGGCCGCCTCGATCATGTGCGTGCGCAGCCGCTCGAGATTGAGCTTGTCGACCACGCTGCGCCGCGTCAGCACCGGCACCAGCCGGTCCACTCCCAGTTCGCAGGCCTTCTCCGCGATCCAGTCGATCCGCCCCTTCTTGATCGGCGCGGCGCACAGCCACAGATCGGGCACGGCCTCGCGCTCGCGCAGCCGGTCGGTGACTTCGAGGATCAGGTCGCGCTTGCCGATCTGCTGCGCCACGCCGGCCCATTCGCCGGTGCGATCGTCGAACAGCTTGATCGCCGCGCCGAGCTTTATCCGCATCACCGAGATCAGATAATGGGCCTGCGCTCCGTCGATCCTGATCTCGCCAGGAGAGAGCGTGGCCTCGACGAACAGGCGCGGGGCGGACTGGGGCGGCCAGGCGGGCGTAGCGGGCATGGGCCCGCTCTAAAGTCCGCGCGCTATCGCGTCACTCCCCCAGGCCGCCGCCCGGGGTCATGCCGCCCATGCCGCCACCGCCGCCGCCGCCGAAGCCGCCGCCGCGCCGGCCGCCGCCATGCCTGCCCATGCCGCCGCGGCCGCCGCCGCGCTTGCCCTGCCTGAAGCTGGGCGGCGAGAGCTTGGGCAGCTCGGATTTCTCCAGCTTGCCGTCGCCATTCTTGTCGAGCATCGCGAAGCGCTTGTCGGCGGCGATGCGGAATTCGCGCGCGTCCACGCCGCGATCGAAATTGGTGTCGGCGACGATCACCGGCTCGGGATAGCTGAAATAGCTGAAGCGCGCCGCGCCCTGCGGCACATAGACGGGCTTCTTCTCCGGCGCGTCCGAATCGCCGGTGCTGGGCGGGGCTTCCTCCGGCCCGGCATTGCCGACGCTGATCATCGGCGCGATCTGCGTCTCGTATATCTCGATCTCGTCCGGATCGATCTCGCCGTCCTTGTTCCGGTCGAGCGTCGCGAAGAAGCGCGCCGCATCGGCTTCCATCTCCTCCACGGTGAGCACGCCGTCATGGTTGGTGTCGGCCTGGTCGAACCAGATATTGGGCGCGTCATGCCCGCGAAACGGCTCCCCCATCGGGCTGATGAAGAAACTCGGCGGATCGTCGGCCAGGGCAGGCGTGGCGATCGTGGCGAGCGTCAGGCTGGCGAGGAGGAGGCGCATCGGATTTTCCAGCGTGCAATGATCACACCGTGCCCCTGTACGCCGATTGTAGCAGGATTATGCCAGATTGTTGCGGGCTTGATCTTTGCGGCGCCTGCGCGGAGGACGGGCCATGGCCGAAGCGCAGCAGATCGTTCCCGATACCGAGCATCGCGGGCTGGTGGGCCTGCTTCCCGCCGGCTGGCGGCCCTATGCGCTGCTTGCCCGGTTCGACCGGCCGATCGGCTGGTGGCTGCTCTTCTGGCCCGGCGCCTGGGCAGTCGCGCTCTCGGGCGGCGCCGTCCGGCAATGGGGCCTGATCCTCTGGCTGCTGCTCGGCAGCATCGCGATGCGTGGCGCCGGCTGCGTCTATAACGACATCGTCGATCGCGACCTGGACCGGCAGGTGGCGCGGACGCGCAGCCGCCCGGTGGCGAGCGGCGCGGTATCGGTGAAGGCGGCAGCGGCATGGCTCGCCGCGCTCTGCCTGGTCGGGCTGCTCGTCTGGTTCCAGCTCCACTGGCCGGCCCGGCTGGTCGCGCTCGCCAGCATCGCACCGGTCGCCGCCTATCCTTTCATGAAGCGGATCACCTGGTGGCCCCAGGCCTGGCTCGGTCTTGTCTTCTCCTGGGCCGCGCTGGTCGGCTGGGTCGAGATCGGCAGCCAGCCGCTGGTGCCGCTGGCGCTGCTCTATGCCGGCTGCATCGCCTGGGTGATCGGCTATGACACGATCTATGCGGTGCAGGACATCGAGGACGATGCGCTGGTCGGGGTGCGTTCCTCGGCACGCGCGATGGGCAGCCATGTCCGCGGCGGCGTCTCGCTCTGCTACCTTGCCGCGCTCGGCTGCTGGAGCGCGGCGATCTGGCAGCTGCGGCCCGATCCGCTTGCCCTGGCGGCGCTGCTGCCCATGGCGCTCCATCTGGCCTGGCAGGTCGCGACGCTCGATCCGCGCGACGGCGCCAGCGCGCTCGCCCGCTTCCGCGCGAACCGCAATGCCGGCCTCCTGATGTTCGCCGCCTGCCTCGTCGTGGGCCAGACGCTTTGACGTTGCGCCCGCGCATACCTAAGTCGGCGCGATGCTGACCATCTCCGAAGCCTGTGAACGCGCCGCCGATGCCGTTGCACGGGCGCGCGCCGCGGGCGCCGACGCCGCCGATGCCGTGTTCGCCGCCGACAGTTCGCAATCGGTCTCGGTGCGGATGGGCGCGCTGGAGGATGTCGAGCGCTCGGAGAGCGAGGAGCTCGGCCTGCGCGTCTTCATCGGGCATCGCTCGGCCAGCGTCTCCACTTCCGATCTCAGCCCCGCCGCGATGGACATGCTCGTCGAGCGCGTCGTCGCCATGGCCCGCGAGGCGCCCGAGGACAAATGGGCGGGCCTGGCGCCGGGGGACCGGCTGCTCCGCGGCAGCCCGCCGATGCTCGACCTGGATGACGGCGCCCGCGTCGATCCGCCCAGCCTCAAGGAGCGTGCCCGCCGGGCCGAGGAAGCGGCGCGCGCCGTGCCGGGCGTCACCAACAGCGAAGGCGCCAGTGCGGGCGCCTCGCGCTCGGTGATGACGCTGGCGACCAGCCATGGCTTTGCCGGCGGCTATGCCCAGACCAGCCACGGNCTCTCGGCCAGCGTGCTTGCCGGCGCGGGCGGCGGCATGGAGCGTGACTATGCACATCATTCCGCCCGGCACGCCGCGCTGCTCGAGGCGCCCGAGGCGATCGGCCGGCTGGCCGGCGAGCGCGCGGTCGCCCGGCTCGATCCGGCCAGGATCCCCAGCGGCACGATGCCCGTGGTGTTCGACCGCCGTGTCTCGGCGGGGCTGATCGGCCATTTCCTCGGCGCGATCGGCGGCGCCGCGATCACCCGCAAGACCAGCTTCCTGCTCGACCGGCTGGGCCAGCAGGTCTTTGCCCCGGGCGTGACGATCTGCGACGATCCCCATCGCCCGCGCGGCCTGCGCTCGCGCCCTTTCGACGGCGAGGGCCTGCCCGTCCAGCCGGTGAAGCTGGTCGATGCCGGCATGCTGGAGACCTGGCTGCTCGACAGCGCCTCGGCCCGCCAGCTGGGCCTGGAGCCCACCGGCCATGCCGCGCGCGGCATCGGCGGCGCGCCGGGCGTCGCGCCCTCCAACCTCTATATGGAGGCCGGCCATATCCCCGCCGAGACGCTGGTCGGCGAGATCGACCATGGCATCCTCGTCACCGAGCTGATCGGCCAGGGCGTCAACGGCGTGACCGGCGACTATAGCCGCGGCGCCGCCGGCTTCCTGATCGAGAAGGGCGAGATCACCCGCCCCGTCTCGGAGATCACCATCGCGGGCAATCTGAAGGACATGTTCCTCGCGCTCACGCCGGCCAGCGACCTCGAGTTCCGCTACGGGATCAACGCGCCGACCATTCGCATCGACGGGATGACCATCGCCGGTGCCTGAGGCCGGCCTCGCCTCCCGGGTCGCGGCGATCGCCGCCGAGGCGGGCCGCCTCGCCATGGCGCGCTGGGAGACGGAGTTCCGGCGCTGGGAGAAAGTGCCCGGCAGCCCGGTCTGCGACGTCGACCTGGAAGTCGACGCGCTGCTGCGCCAGCGGCTGGGCGCGCTGCTGCCCGATGCCGGCTGGCTTTCCGAGGAGACGGCGGACGATCGCGCCCGCCTCTCGGCACGGCGCGTCTGGGTGGTCGATCCCATCGACGGCACCCGCGACTATCTGCGCCACCGCTCGGGCTGGGCCGTCTCGGTCGCGCTGGTCGAGGACGGCGCGCCGGTGATCGGCGTGCTCGACGCGCCGGCGCGGGGCGAGCGCTGGACGGCGGAGGCCGGCAAGGGGGCATGGCGGGACGGCGAGCGGCTCCGAGTCGCCGCGCGCGACCGGCTCGCGGGATCGCGCGTCCCGGCCGACCAGCTGCCCAAGGTCGACAGCGACCTGGTCATGGTCGCCAAGCCCAATTCCATCGCGCTGCGCATCGCGATGGTCGCGGCGGGCGAGGCCGATCTGCTCGCCACGATCCGCTGGGGCAATGAATGGGACGTCGCCGCCGCCGTCCTCATCGCGCGCGAGGCGGGGGCGGCGATCACCGATGCGCTGGGCCGCTCGCTTGCCTTCAACACGCCGAGCGGCCAGGCGTTCGGCGTGCTCGCCAGCGCGCCGGGCATCCATGCCGCGGCGGTGGAGCGGCTCGCCGATCGCGCCCGGGACGTGCTGGGGGGCTGACTGCCGCTGCCCAACAGCGGGGATGGCGGTCGAAGGAATATGAGGCCCCAGCCTAGGTTGAGAACCCAAACAAGTATCTGATATTTCACCGTCATCCCGGCCTTGAGCCGGGATCCCGCTTCTTCCTGTGCTGGCGAGATAGCGGGACCCCGGCTCAAGGCCGGGGTGACGAAGGAAGAATATGAGTCCTCAACCTAGCGTTCCGCCACCGCGATCAGCGCGGTCGAGGGGATGGGCAGGATCGTGCGCTCCCCGGCCATCCGGCGCACCTCGGCGATCACTGCCGCCTGCTGGTCAGTGTCGAGCGCCACCCAGTCGGGGCTCATCCCGAACAGCTTCTCCGGCGTGTCGAGCTGGCCGATGTCGAGCGCGAAGTCGTGCGTCACGCTGTCGATCCGCGGCGCGCCGAATCCCGCATCGGCCATCGCCGCCGACAGCCATTCGGGATCGCCCAGCGCCACCGCGCCTTCGGGCAGCCTGGTCCCGCCGTCCAGCTTCGGGAACAGCCGCCGGCGGATCTGGGAGAGCAGCAGGAAAGTCGCCGCGCCTTCGCTGCGCCAGGTGGCAAGCACGCCCAGGCCGCCGGGCCGGGTGACGCGGGCCATCTCGGCCAGTCCCTTGCGCCAGTCGGGGAACAGGATGACGCCGAATATCGAGAAGCTGGCGTCGAACCCCGCGTCGGGCAGGTCGAGCGCCTGCCCGTCCATCACCTTCGCCTCGACATTGGCGGGCGCCGCCGCCGCGATCCGCGCGACCATGCCGGGCGAGAAATCGGTCGCCAGCACCTGCGCGCCCGTCCGTGCCGCGGCCAGCGCCAGCGCGCCGGCCCCCGCCGCCACGTCGAGCACGCGCATGTCCGGCGTCAGCGTCACCCGCGCCAGTGCCTCCTCGGCGAATCGCGACGTGAAGGGGTGGGCGGTGCGCTCGTAATGGGCCGCGGTCTCGTCCCAGTGCGCGGCATTCTCATGCTTCTTCGTCAGCGGTGCATTCTCGGGCATTGGCTCTCTTTCGCGAATCATGTAACAACATAAGTATCGTGAAATCGCCCGCTTGCCAATCCGGTTTGCCGGCCCGAGGAACGTTCGATGCGAAAGGATAGCCGCCTCTCCCGGATGCTCCATGTGCTGCTCCACATGGCGCGGCATGACGGGCCGATGACGTCGGAGCACATCGCCCGCATGCTCCAGACCAATCCGGTGGTGGTGCGCCGGACGATGGCCGGGCTGCGCGACGCCGGCTATGTCCGCTCGGATAAGGGGCATGGCGGCGGCTGGGCGATCGCCGCCGACCTGGAGAAGGTCTCGCTGCTCGACGTGCACCGCGCGGTGGGCGGCCCGACGCTGTTCGCGATCGGCAGCGAGCAGGAGAATCCGGCCTGCGCGGTGGAGCAGGCAGTCAATGCGGCGCTGGAAGAGGCGCTGCGCGAGGCGGAGGCGCTGTTGATCGCGCGGCTGGGCGCGGTGAGCCTGGCCGAACTCGCCCGCAGCTTCGATGCGCGCTGCGTGGCGGGCGGGTGGCCGCATCCAGGCGAGGGTGCGTAGGAGCACAGGTAGAAGGCGGCGCCAACCAGCGCTAGGTTCGCGGCCATGAGCGTGAACGACTATGATCCGGAGCTGGAGGAATTGCAGCGTCGGGCGACTGGGCGCTTGCTCTTGTCCGAGAGCTTCGATGCTGCCGCCTTCGTAGCTCTTCGAGAGCATATCTGCGGCAAGGCCGAAGCGCTGAGAAGCGAATATTTCATCTCAAAGCAGATGCTGAGATGCCTCCGCGAAGCGGCAAGCGCCATCCGCAGTCGAGCGGAATATGTTCAGGGCGCCCGTGAGAATCTGCATGTTGCGAATGATTTCGAGATGCTGCTCGACCTGCTGATCGCAGGCGAAGGCTGCCGCGACCGGCAGTCCGGCGTTCCACGCATCATCTAGCGTGACGAATGCCTACCCCTCGTCGCCCTGATACTTGATCTGCAGGAACCGCCCCCGCGTCGCCAGCGCGTCGAGGTCGCCCTGGGCCAGCTGCGAGGTCATCTCGGCGATCTCGTCGTCGATCAGCTGCAGGCCCTGGGCCAGCTGCTGGTCCGGCGTCAGGCCGTTGCGCTCCACCCGGCGCAGCGGCTCGGGCACGCGGCTGTATCCCTTCACCAGCTCGGGCAGCTGCTCGCCGATCAGCTTGCGCACTTCCACCGCCGCCGGGCTGTGCTCGTCGAGCGCGGCGAGCTGGGGGGTCAGCGTCTCCAGCTTCACGCCGATCGAATCGACCAGCCCGCGCACCGGCGAGGGCAGGGCCGGGCGCTGCGTCTCGAGCCAGCGCTCGGTGCTGCGCGGCAGCGCCTTGAGCGGGATCTCGGCCAGCTTCTCGACATTCACCGGTGCGCTCGTCGGCATCACCGCGAAGAGCAGGGTGGCCGCGACCAGCATCATCGCCACCAGCATCGCGCCCATCATGCCGAGCGGCGCTACCGCCAGCCCGAAGACGATCGCGCCGGCCAGGATCAGCCCGTCCGCCGCCGCGATCCGCCCGATCCGGCGGACCACTTCGGTTTCCCGGTGCTGGCGGTTGCGGCCGGACACGGCCAGGTCGGTACGGGCGCGCACGCGATCGAGCGTGCCTCCGATCCTGCTCAGTTCGCGATCGACATCGGTGGGCACGGCCTACATCGCCTCCAGCTTGAACGTCTCCGCCCCGCCCGCGACCTGGTTCTGCGCCGCGCCCTCGGCCCGCGCGATATAGCCCTTCGACTTCTCGACTTCGTTCGACAGCGTGTTGACCGTGGTCTTCATGCTGTCGAGCGCCTTGAGCTTGAACGTGTCGATCGCGTCCATGGTGTCGTAGATGTTCTGGAAGGCGCGCTGCAGCGTCTCGACGGGGATCGTCGAGTTCGCCGCCTGCTCGTGGATCGCGGCCGACTGGCTCTTGAGCAGCGCGCCGGTGGAATCGATCAGCCCCGCGGTGGTGCTGTTCAGCGCGGTGATCTGGTCGAGCACCAGTTTCTGGTTGGTCAGCGCCTGCGCCACCGTCACCGCGGTGCGCAGCGCCGAGACAGTGGTGGTCGAGGCGCGGTCGACGCCCTTCACCAGCTCGACATTGTTCTTCTTGACCAGGTCGAGCGCCAGATAGCCCTGCACCGTCACTGCCATCTGGGTGAGCAGGTCCTGGGTGCGCTGGCGGACATAGAAGAGCGCGGTCTCGCGCAGCGCCTTGGCCTTGGCGGGGTCGCTATGGTCCAGCTCGTTGGCCTTGTCCTCGATCTTCGCGTCCATCGCCTTGGACAGGTAGATCATCTGCTCCAGCCGGCCCATCGCGGCCCACAGGTTGGTCCGCTCGGTATCGATCGCGGCATTGTCCATCAGCAACTCGTCCTTGCCGTTGGACAGGCTCTTGAGGATGCCGTTGATGTGCGTCTGCGACGATTGGTACTTGCGGAAATATTGCTGCATCCCGCCGCCGAACAGCTTCGACAGGAAGCCCTGGCTCCCGCCGATCAGCTTGCCGTTCTGGCTGGGATCCAGCTCCTCCACCTTCTTGCGCAGGGCGAGCAGGTCGGCGCCGACGCCGTCATTGCCCATCGCCTTGACCGGGCGATCGAGGAAGCGGTTGGACTGGCCCGCCGCGTCGCGGATCTCCTTCTGCCCCATCGCCGCGATCGCATCGACGCGCTTGCCGAACTCGGGCGAGTTCACGTCCTGCGCGACGAGATCGTCGATGAAACTGTCGACCCGCGCCTCCAGCTCGGTCTTCTTGCCGTCGTCCACCGGCACCAGCCCCGCCGCCTTTTCGGGCGCGACGACCTTCACCGGCTCGGGCGGAGTGAGCACCAGATCCTGTTCGGCCACCGCAGTCTCGCTCGCCATTCCCACGTCTCCAAACTGTCCGGCCCCCAGCATAGGATCATCCGGACGGCAAACCAACTGTGTGATTTATGTAATACACCAGCGCGCCCGCGCCAAGGGCCAAGGCCCGGCTCAGCGGCTTTCGCTCTTCACCAGGCTCGAGCGATAGATCTGCTCGCCATTGCGCAGCACGGTGAGCTGGCAGCCATTTTGCGGCTCGCTCTCGCCCGCGCAGAAGCGCGCGCCCTCGGCCGCGCCGCTGGCGGCGGTGGCGGTCGCGCCCTTGGCGGCGGAGAGGCGCACCGGCTCGCCCGATCCGGCCACCAGCACATGGCAGGTGCCGCTGCTCGAATCGCGGCAGGTGAGCAGCAGCTTGCCGGTGGCGAAATCGGCATCGAGCACCAGGCTGATATTGCGCTTCTCGGTCTTGCCCGAACAGCCCGCGAGCAGCACCAGCGCCAGCAGCACACCCTTGTTCATCGCGATCTCCTTCGCCGCCAGCATAGCGCGGTTTCGCGCCCGAAATAGCCGCCACGAAGATCGCGGCGCGGCCTGCCGTTCATCCGCCGGTCAGGCTTTGCGGCGATACATCGGCGGCGGGCACGGAAAAGGGGATCTTCATGCACCATTGGCTGCGCGTCGCGGCACTGCCTGTCCTGCTCGCGCTCGGCGCGGCGGCGCCGGCGCCCGATCCCGCGATCGCCTATGAGCTCGCGCCGGTGCTGCAGGACGGCGCGATCGTCGCGCTCGACGTCACGATCCGCCTGCGCGCCGACAAGTCGGGCACCACCACGCTCGACTGGGCCGAAAGCTGGGCGGGCGAGGACAAGCTCGGCCAATGGGCGCGCGACATCCGCGTCCGGGGCGGCACCGCCGCCGCCCCGGCGCCGCATGGCGGGCGCATCGTCCGCTCCGCCCCGGGTGCGCCGCTGGTCATGCGCTACCGGATCGTCTCGGCCTATGACGCGGATCCCAGCGTGGCGAACAGCGAGCAGGCGCGCCCGGTCGTGCGGCCCGGCTGGTTCTATTCGGTCGGCGAGATCCTCTACGCCCGCCCCCTCGGCCGCGACGATGCGCCCGCCCGCTTCGCCTGGAAGGGCCCGGCCGGCATCGGCTTCGCCTCGGATACCGAGCACCCGACCGGCCTGGGCGGCCATCCCCGCACCGTGGGCGACATCCTCGAGAGCATCGCCATCGGCGGGCGCGACCTCTCCGTCACCACGCTCATGGTGAAGAGCGCGCCTGTCCGCGTCGCACATGTCGGCCGGTTCGGCTTCGACGTCCCGGCGTTCGACCGGCTGGCCGGCCAGGTGGTGGCGATCGAGCGCGACTTCTGGCGCGACGCCGATGCCGGCCCCTTCCTGATCACGGCGATCCCGCTGGCGTCCGTGCCCGGGCGGCTCAGCTATGGCGGTACCGGCCGCAGCGACGCCTTCGCCACCTGGATCGACCGCGACGCGCCGCTCTCGGGCCTCGGCTGGCTGCTCGCGCACGAATATTTCCACAGCTGGAACGCGCGCCAGCTCGGCCGCTTTCCCGAAAGGGCGGAGGCCGAAGCCTATTGGCTGAGCGAGGGCTTCACCGATTTCTACGCGCGCCGGCTGATGCTGCGTGCCGGCCTGTGGACGCCGGAGAAGTTCGCCGCCGACTGGAACGAGATGCTGCGCGCCTATGCCGCCTCGTCCTTCCGCACCATCGGCAATGCCGAGGCCGCCGCCAGGTTCTGGACCGGCGGGCAGCAGGCGGAGAAGATCCCCTATCAGCGCGGATCGATGCTGGCGGCGCTGTGGGACCGGCAGCTCCAGGCGCGGGGGCTGGGCGATCTCGACACGGTGCTGCGCGCCCAGCGCGACCGCACGCGCGCGGCCAAGGCGCCGCCGCAGCTCACCGATGCGTTCGTGGCGGAGATCGGGCGCGCCGGGCTGGATGTGGGCCCCGACATTGCGCGCTATCTGACGCGGGGCGAACCGCTGCTCCTGCCCGAGGACGCGTTCGGCGCCTGTGCCCGGCTGGTCACCGCCGATCTGCCGGTGTTCGAGCGCGGCTGGGACAATGCCGCCACGCAAAAGGCCGGCAATGTCCTCACCGGTGTCGATCCCGCTTCCAACGCCTATGCCGCCGGGCTGCGCGACGGGATGAAGATCCTGCGGCGTACCGCCGGCGAGCCGGGCAATTCGGCGGTGGATTTCGTGGTGGAAGTGCAGGACGGCGCGGCGAAGCGCAGCGTCACCTTCCGCCCCGCCGGCAGGGAGACGCTGCGCACCCAGCAGATCGTCCTCGATCCCGCGCGCTTCGCCGCCGAGCCGGAGAAGTGCAAGGCGGCGCTGGCGGGGTGATCGGGTAAGGGTGCCGAACGCCTGAATGTCGATTCGCTCAGGTTGAGGACCCATATTCTTCCTTCGTCACCCCGGCCTTGCGCCGGGGTTCCGCTGTCTCGCCAGCACAGGAAGCAGCGGGATCCCGGCGCAAGGCCGGGGTGACGACAGAAAATCAAATACTTGTTTGGGCTCTCGACCTAGGCTTCCCGCGCCGCCTTCAGCGCCCTGCCCCACCAGGCGAGCTCGTCGAACAGATGGTTCAGCCGCGCGCCCTCGCGTTCGTCGGCGCGGAACCGGTCGCCGTCGCGCCGCGCCCATACGCCCTGCAGGTGGAGCGCGCCCTCCAGCGGCGCCATCTGCAGCTCGCGCGAGACCATGGTGAGCTGCTCCACCGAGCGCGCGCCGCCCATGCCGCCATAGGCGACAAAGGCCACCGGCTTGCGGTTCCATTCGGCATAGACGGTGTCGAGCGCGTTCTTGAGCACCGCGGGGATACCGTGATTATATTCGGGCGCGATCAGGATGAAGCCGTCCGCGCTCGCCACCTTCCCGCCCCAGGCGATCTGCTTGGCGTCGGCATAGTCGCCCGCCGCGGGCGGCTTGGGGTGGTGGTAGAAGGGCAGGTCCCATTGCTTCAGGTCGATCAGCTCGCAGTCCAGGTCATCGCGATCCGCATCCGCCGCGCCCATCACCCAGTTGCCGATCGGCTCGGCCATCCGCCCCTCGCGGACGGACCCGAGGATGACGAGGATCTTCAGCGGCTCGGCCATGGTCTTTCCTTCATGCATGTCGCGCTGTCCTACACGGCGCCTTTGTGGTTGAGGATGGCCGATGCGCATGCCTGCTCCAACCACCCATTTGGCGGCCCCTTGCGGCGATTGCCACCCGCGCGCGCCCGGGCAGCGGCGCCGCGCGCGATGGGGTAGGGACCTTTGCGACCTTCCGCCGCCTGTCCGCGCGGGAGTGTCAACGGAGTCAATGTTTTCGTCCGGCCGGCTCCCGAATCACCGGGCTTCCCGCAACGCACAAATTGCTGTACGGGCGCGCCAACTTCTTTCCAGGAAAGCAACATGAACCTCCGCAACGTGGCGATCATCGCCCACGTCGACCACGGCAAGACCACGCTCGTCGACCAGCTCTTCCGCCAGTCCGGCACTTTCCGCGACAACCAGCGCGTCGAAGAGCGCGCGATGGATTCGAACGACCTCGAAAAGGAGCGCGGCATCACCATCCTGGCGAAGCCGACCTCGGTCGAGTGGGCGCCCCCGGGCGGCGGCGACCCCGTCCGCATCAACATCGTCGATACGCCCGGCCACGCCGATTTCGGCGGCGAGGTGGAGCGCATCCTCTCGATGGTCGACGGCGTGATCCTGCTGGTCGATTCGTCGGAAGGCGCGATGCCGCAGACCAAGTTCGTCACCGGCAAGGCGCTGAAGCTCGGCCTGCGCCCGATCGTGGTCGTCAACAAGATCGACCGTTCGGACGCGCGGGTGCAGGAAGTGCTCGACGAAGTGTTCGACCTGTTCGTCACGCTCGAGGCCAATGACGAGCAGCTCGATTTCCCGGTGCTCTACGCCTCGGGCCGCAACGGCTATGCCTCGGACGACGCCGATGCGCGCGAAGGCACGCTGCAGCCGCTGTTCGAGAAGATCGTCGAGCATGTGCCGCCGCCCGCGCTCGACCAGGACGCGCCGTTCAGCTTCCTGGTGACGCTGCTCGACCGCGACAATTTCCTCGGCCGCATCCTCACCGGCCGCGTCCAGTCGGGCACGGTCAAGCTCAACCAGCCGATCCATGCGCTCGACATGGACGGCAAGGTGATCGAGACCGGCCGCGCCTCGAAGATCATGACCTTCCAGGGCCTGGAGCGCGTGCCGACCGACGAAGCGCGCGCCGGCGACATCATCTCGCTGGCCGGCCTGACGGTCGCCACCGTGTCGAACACCATCGCCGACACCACCGTGTCGACGCCGATCCAGGCGCAGCCGATCGATCCGCCGACGCTGTCGATGCGCTTCGCCGTGAACGATTCGCCGATGGCGGGCCGTGAAGGCTCGAAGGTCACCAGCCGCATGATCCGCGATCGGCTCGAGCGCGAAGCCGAGTCGAACGTCGCGATCAAGGTCACCGAGAGCGAGGACAAGGACTCGTTCGAAGTCGCCGGCCGCGGCGAGCTTCAGCTCGGCGTGCTGATCGAGACGATGCGCCGCGAGGGCTTCGAGCTCGGCATCAGCCGTCCGCGCGTGCTGTTCGGCGAGGACGAGAGCGGCAAGAAGACCGAGCCGTACGAGACTGTCGTGATCGACGTGGACGATGAATTCTCGGGCACGGTCGTCGACAAGATGAACCAGCGCAAGGCCGAGATGACCGACATGCGCCCCTCGGGCGGCGGCAAGACCCGCATCACCTTCAGCGCCCCCAGCCGGGGTCTCATCGGCTATCATGGCGAGTTCCTGTCGGACACGCGCGGCACCGGCATCATGAACCGGCTGTTCGAGAAATACGGCCCCCACAAGGGCAATATCGAAGGCCGCAAGAACGGCGTGCTGATCTCGAACGGCAATGGCGAGGCGCAGAGCTACGCCCTGGGTCCGCTCGAGGAGCGCGGCATCCTGTTCGTCGGCCATGGTGAAGCCCTGTACGAGGGCATGATCGTCGGCGAGAACGCCAAGACGGAAGACCTCGAGGTCAATCCGATGAAGGCGAAGCAGCTCACCAACTTCCGCGCCTCGGGCGGCAAGGACGATGCCGTCCGCCTCACCCCGCCGAAGAAGATGACGCTGGAGCAGGCGATCGCCTATATCGACGACGACGAGATGGTCGAGGTCACGCCGACCAAGATCCGCCTGCGCAAGCGCCACCTCGATCCGCACGAGCGCAAGCGCGCCAGCCGGGCGAAGCACGCCGCCTAAGGCCTTTCCTACAGATAGCGAACTGTGTTTAGCTCCGCCCGGTCCTGGTGATCGGGCGGAGTTTTCATGCCGGCATCATCAGTTGGGGGGCTATGATGGATTTGCTGCTTCGGCCGTGGAGACTCTATACGGATTCTGCTGGCCGTTCGCGCCGCGCAGAATTCTGGCTGTTCTATCTCGTGAAATACGGCCCGCTGCTGCTGCTTGGGCTCGTCCTGTCGGCCACAACTCCGGATGGTGCGAGCGAGTCCGATTATACCGGCACGGTCGGGGTCATTCTGCTCGTCTGGCTGCTGGCGACGTTCATGCCGTCGATCACGTTGCTTGCGCGCCGGCTGCATGATTTCGATGCCAGCGGCAAATGGACGCTGACCACCTTCATCCCCTATCTCGGTTTCCTCGCGGTGATCGTCATCGGCCTGATTCCGGGCACGAAGGGCGAGAATGAAAAGGGCGAGGACCCGCGCGCGCCGGACGCGGACGCAATGGCCGAAGTCTTCGAGTGATTTCGTGGCGCCCGGGGCTTTCCTACCGGCGGCTATCCATGCTTAGCTCCGTCCAGTCCCCAGTGGATGGGCGGAGTTTTTCATGCTGCTGACGATGCTCGCCCTGATCGCCGCGCAGGATCCGCCCGGCACCGTCAACCAGCCGAAACAGGCCGCGGACGGCAAGCAGAGCTGGTCGATCCTCAACGATCCCTGCACGAGCGGCCCGCCGCGCAAGGCCGACGAGATCGTGGTCTGCGGCCAGGGCGCCGACTCGGTGCCGCGCCTGCCGCTTCCCGGCGAGCGCGGTCCGCCCGACCGGCCGATGCCGAGCAACCCGGACATCTCCGGCATCGGCGCGCTCAACGCCTCGATCGCGCCCTGCGCCACCCGGTCCGAGGGCTGCACGACGGGCATCAACATCCTCGGCATGGGCACCGCCCTGATCCGCGGCGTGGGCAAGCTGGTGGACCCCAATAGCTGCTGCGAGGAGCCGGGCGAGGCGACCAACCCGATCAAGCTGGTCGGCGACGCCGTCGGCGCGGTGGGGCGCAGCTTCAAGAAGAAGCCCGACAAGGCCGGCCGCGTCGCCATCCCGCTCGACGACCTCCCGCCGCCCGAACCGCGCCGGCTGCGCGACCTGGAGGTCCGCCTGCCGCTGCCCTGATTGTCATTGGCACCGGTGTCATCTAGCGTTGCGCAAACGGATTCGGGAGGGATGGGGATGCGCGTGATGCTGCTCGCCGGGCTGGGCCTGGCGCTTTCGGCCGGTATGGCCCGGGCACAGACCCCGCCGCCGGCCGCCGCCATGGACCGCCCGCCGGCGGTGCCGATCAAGGCCTCGAAGATCATCCTGGTCGGCGATTCGACCACCCAGGTGCTTTCGGGCTGGGGCGGCAGCTTCTGCGCCTATCACGTCACCAGCTTCGCGGCGTGCGTGAACCTGGCCCGGGGCGGGCGCAGCACCCATAGCTACCGGGCCGAGGGGAGCTGGGACCTTGCCCTGGCCGAGATGAAGACGCCCGGCTTCGTGAAGACCTGGGTGCTCATCCAGTTCGGCCATAACGACCAGCCGGGCAAGCCGGGCCGCTCGACCGATCTTGCCACCGAATTCCCCGCCAATCTCCGGCGCTATGTGCGGGAAGCGCGGGCGGCGGGTGCCGAGCCGGTCCTCCTCACGCCGCTCACGCGCCGCCAGTTCAGGCAGGGCCGGCTCGATCGCGACCTCGATCCCTGGGCCGAATCGATCCGCGGGGTGGCGGCGGAGCTGCAGGTGCCGCTGGTCGATCTCAACAGGCGCAGCGCCGATGCCGTCGAGGCGCTGGGCCCGTCGCTGGCCAACCGCTTCGCCCAGGTGCCGCCGGTCCGCGAAGTCGCCGCCGCGGCGCTTGCCGGCACCACGATTGCCAACCCGGCCGTGGCGGCACCTTCGCCCCCGCCGCAGGACAATGCCGCGGTCGAGCCGCTCGGCGATGCCAGGCTGGCCTTCGACTATACGCATCTCGGGCCGGTGGGCGCCGATTTCTTCTCGAAGATGGTGGCGGACGAGCTGGCCGTGGCGGTGCCGAGGATGCGGCCCTTGCTGGTGCCGTGACCGGTTCGTCGCGCGGGGCGATCCGTCTTGCAATGTAGGATTGGGCCTGCTTGGCCCATGCGGTCGGTTCGTTGCCCGGCCGCTCTTTGAAATGCGCTGCGGAGGGACTCGGTTGGGGACCCCTGTGCCCGCAACCGCCACCCCCGCACAGGCGGGGATGGCGGGGTTTGCCGGTTGAGTCGTGACCCTAGCTGCCCAGTTCGAGAATCACCGCCCATTCGTCGTCGCGCACCGGCGTTACCGACAGGCGCGATTGGCGGAGCACCTCGAGCGCGGCAAGCCGCGGCTCGGCCTTGAGCATCGCCAGCGTGACCGGCCTGGCGAGCTTGCGCACCGGCTTCACCGCGACGCTCGCCCATTTGCCGTCGTCGCCGTCCGGCTGCCAGGCGCGGGTGATCTCCATGATCCCCACCGCTGCCTTCTCGGTGTTCGAATGGTAGAACAGCGCCTGGTCGCCCGGCGCCATGTCCTTCAGGAAGTTGCGCGCGGTATAGTTGCGCACGCCGTTCCATTCGGTCGCTCCGTCGCGGACCAGGTCGTCCCAGGAATAGGCGTCGGGTTCGGAGCGGAGGAGCCAGTAGCGCATGGCGCCGCCTTAACCGCCTAAACGGCTGCTTAACAACCGATTCCGAACCAGTTCAGCCTCCGGGCGTTATCTCCATACCCTCAGCGCCGCGACTCGTCCCTCCTCGGACGGCCGGCAGGCGCCCGCTAATGAGGAGGAAAGTGATGACCGATTTCTTGAAGAAGGCCGTGCTCGGCACTGTCCTGGGTGCGACCGTGCTGGTCGCTGCCGCGCCGGCGGCCGAGGCGCAGCGCTATCGTGGCCATTATCGCGGCCATGACGGCACCGGCACCGCGATCGTCGCGGGTATCGCCGGCCTCGCCATCGGTGCCGCGATCGCCAGCGACGGCCGCCGCTACGACCGGTACGACCGCCGCTACGACTATGATCGCGGCTATTATCGCGACCATGGCTATTACCCGACCGACGGCTATTATTATCGCGATTACTACCGCTCCTATCGCGGCTATTGCGAGGTCCGCCGGGTGTGGGATCCCTATCTCGATCGCCCGGTGCGGGTCCGCTACTGCCGCTGACGCTTCCGGGGGGGTGGCCTGGCGCCGCCCCTCCGTTACGCTGCGGGCATGGGCACCGATTCGCACCCGCAGCCGCGGCAGCACGCCGCTGATCCTTCCGATCCCTATCGCCGGGAAGCCCAGACTTTCCCCGAGCTCGACAGCGACATGGCCGGGCGCACCGCCGCCTTTGGCAGCGTCGAGGAATGGCCGGAGGGCGGCTTCCTGTTCGAACGGGGGCAGCGCAGCGTCGATTTCTTCCTGGTGCTGGCCGGCGCGGTCGAAGTGCTCGATGTCGATGCCAAGGGCCGCGAGCATGTCGTGCACGTCCATGGCCCCCGCCAGTTCACCGGCGAGCTCGATCTGTTCAACGACCGCAAGATCCTCGTCTCCGCCCGGGCGCTGCCCGGCACCCGCGTCGCCCGGGTCGAGCGGCTTGCCTTTCGCCGCCTGATCGCCGCCGAGCCGGATATCGGCGAAGTGGTGATGCGCGCCTTCATCCTGCGCCGAGTGGGCATGATGCTGCACGGCGAGGCGGGCATCGCGCTGATCGGCCCCGCGCACGGCGCCGCGACCGCCCGGATCGAGAGCTTCCTGCGCCGCAACGGCCTGCCGCATCGCCAGATCGATACCGAGACCGACGCCGATGCCGGCGGCTTCCTCGCCTGTTTCCAGCTTGCCCCGGAGGACCTGCCCGTGGTGGTCGTCCGCGGCCAGACGCTGCGCCGGCCGAGCAACGGCCAGGTCGCCGACGCGCTGGGCCTCACCGTCGAGCTCGATTCCGCCCATGTCCATGACGTCGCCGTGGTCGGCGGCGGTCCGGCCGGGCTCGCCTCCGCCGTCTATGCCGCCTCGGAAGGGCTCGACACGATCGTCGTCGAATCGATCGCGCCGGGCGGCCAGGCCGGGACTAGCTCGAAGATCGAGAATTATCTCGGCTTCCCGACCGGCATCTCGGGCCAGGCGCTGGCCGGGCGGGCGCAGGTGCAGGCGCAGAAATTCGGCGCGCGGCTGCTGATCTCGCGCGACGCGGTGGGGCTCGACTGTTCCGCCACGCCGTTCACCGTGCGGCTCGACGACGGGACCGAGATCCGCTCGCGTGCCGTGGTGGTCGCCACCGGCGCCCGCTACCGCAAGCTCGACTTGCCGGGCTATGCCGCGCTGGAGGGCAACGGCATCTATTATGCTGCCACCAACATGGAGGCCGGGCTGTGCGCCGGGCAGGAAGTGGTGGTGGTGGGCGGCGGCAATTCGGCCGGGCAGGCGGCGATCTACCTCGCCCGCAGCGCCGGCCATGTCCATATCCTCGTCCGCGGCAAGGGGCTGGCCGACACCATGTCGCGCTATCTGATCGACCGGATCGAGGCTTCGGACCGGATCACCCTGCACCCCTTCACCGAAGTGACCGAGCTGGAGGGCGAGCGGCACCTGACCGGCCTGAGCTGGACCGACCGCCGGACCGGCGAGACGAGCCGGCGCGGCGTGGGGGCGCTGTTCGTGATGATCGGCGCGGTGCCCTCGACCGACTGGCTCGACGGCTGCCTCGACCTCGATCCCGCCGGCTTCGTGCGGACGGGAAGCGGCGAGACCTTCTTCTGCTCGTCCAGGCCGGGAATCTTCGCGGTCGGCGACGTGCGCTCCGGCTCGGTCAAGCGAGTCGCCTCGGGCGTGGGCGAGGGGTCGGTGGTGGTCTCCTCGATCCACCGTTATCTTGAAAGCCTGCGCCAATAGCGGCAAAGGGCTGCCCATGAGTGACACGCCCCCGGACCGTCTGTCGGTCAACCAGAGCAGCCCCTATTTCCAGCGCGAGCTGCTGGAGCGCGGCATCGGCATCCGTTTCAAGGGCAATGAGCGCCGCGACGTCGAGGAATATTGCATCTCCGAGGGCTGGGTCCGCGTCGCGCTCGGCAACAAGGTCGATCGCAAGGGCAACCCGCTGACGATCAAGCTGGTCGGCCCGGTCGAGGCCTGGTTCGAACGCCCCGCCGGAGAGAGTGCCGACGAGGGCTGAGGCGCAGGCTTCGTTGAAGCTCTCCATCCCCCTGATGCATGCGCGGAGGGGAGGACTCGGCTTCTCCTCTTCGTCACCCTGAACTTGTTTCAGGGTCCAAGGTTGGGCTGGGCGAGGGCCTGGATGATCTGATGGTGTCGCCCGCCGCGCGTTGGATGCTGAAACAAGTTCAGCATGACGATGGGGAGCTCGGCAGTGGTTCCGCGATGCCGAGAAGCGGCGCCAGGTCGTTCCATTCGGGATTCTGGCGTTCGATCAGGTTGCATTTCCAGTCGCGGTGCCAGCGCTTCAATTGCTTCTCGCGGGCAATAGCCGCGTCCATGCACTCGACGACTTCGCACCAGACGAGGCGATACGCCTTGTACCTGCTGGCGAAGCCACCGGTCACGCCGTTGCGGTGCTGGAAGAGTCTGCCTGGCAGGTCCGAAGTCACGCCGATATAGATTGTGCCCCGCGGACCGCTGGCGAGGATATAGACGCAGGGCAAGCGGTCCCGCGCCACCTGTTCACCCCCCGAACGCCGCCCGCGCCGCATCCTCGAACGCCTTGAGCGCGGCCATGTGCGGGAACGGCCCGTGGCTGATCCGCGCGATGCCGGTTTCCGCCACCGCCCTGGCATCCGGGGCGCCGGGAAACGCCATGAAGTTCACCGGCAGCGGCACTGCCTTCGCCACCCGCTCGAGCAGCGCGAGATCGGCGAGGCCGGGGACGAAGAAGCCGCTCGCGCCGGCATCCGCATAGGCCTTGCCGCGCGCGATCGCGGCATCGGCCATCGCGACGTCGTGCGTGTCGCCCGGCGCGATCAGGAAGATGTCGGTACGGGCGTTGAGGAAGAAATCCGGACCCACCGTCCAGCGGATGGCGGCGATGCGCGCCGCCTGCTCCTCGACTCCGTGCAGGGTGCGCGCCGCCGTCCCGTGACTGGCGACGATCTGGTCCTCGAAATTGCAGCCGATCGCGCCGGTGGCGGCGAGCTTCTCGACATTGGCGGCAACCGCGTCGGGATCGACCGCATAGCCGCCCTCGAAATCCACGCTCACCGGCAGCGCCACCGCCGCCGCCGTGCGCCGCGCATTGGCCAGCGCCAGGTCGAGCGGCAGCGCCTCCGCGTCGTCATAGCCATGCGCAGTGGAGACCGAGGCGCTGCCCGTGGCGATCGCCCGCGCGCCGGCGCGCTCCGCCGCGCGCGCGCTGCCCGCGTCCCACACGTTGAACAGGATCACCGGATCGCCGGGCACATGGAGCGCGGCAAAGCTCTGATACTTGGACATGGAGAACCCCTCTTGTTCATGTATTGTTCTAGAGGGGGATTGGCGCTGCCGCAAGGGGGCGGTGGCGCAACCCCGCGATGATGCTGACAGATGTGTCCATTCCCGATCCCCCGCTACTCCCCGCCGTCATCCCCGCGCAGGCGGGGATCCAGGGCCAAGGGCGGGTAGCGGGCAGTCGAGTCCCGCGCGCGCCGGAAGGAGGCTCACCTGGCAGCATCATTGTCCTGCGCTACCCTGGATCCCCGCCTGCGCGGGGATGACGCGGTTTGCTGATTGAGCGTGACCCTAGTGGACGAACCGCGCCACCACGTCGCGATAGGAGCGGCTCACCTTCACCTGCGCGCCCGAATCGAGCACGAGGAAACATTCGCCATTGGTGTGCGGCTTGACCTGGCGGACCAGGTCGAGATTGACGATGGTCGAACGGTGGACGCGCTGGAAGCGGCGCGGATCGAGGCGCTTCTCGAGATCCTTCATCGTCTCGCGCAGGATCAGCGTGTTGTCGCCGGTATAGATGCACATATAGTCGCCGGCCGCGTCGATCCGCTCGATCGTATCGACGTCGACGCGGAAGATCTGGCCGCGATCCTTGATGTTGATCAGCTTCTCGAAGCGATTCGACGCCATCTCGCCGTCCACGGCCGAGGCGGCGATCTCGTCGACCGCTTCGGGCGCCACTTCGGCGAGCACTTCCTTCAGCTTCTCGATCTCCTCGACCCCGCGCTTCTCGCTGAGGCGCTGGCGCACCCGGTCGAGCGTGTCGGCCAGCCGGGCGGGTTCGACCGGCTTCATGAGATAATCCACCGCCTGCGCCTCGAAGGCGCGGATCGCGTGATCGCTATAGGCGGTCACGAAGACGAACAGCGGCGGCTCGACTTCCATCAGCCCCTGGACGACCGAGAAGCCATCGAAACCGGGCATCTGGATGTCGAGGAAGACAAGGTCGGGCTTGTGGGTCTTGATCGAACGGATCGCCTCGCGGCCGTTCGAGCATTTGTCGATGATCTCGACATCGTCATGTTCCTGAAGCCTCAGTTCGAGCCCCTGGATGGCCAGGGATTCGTCGTCGACCAGAATAGTACGGATGGTCATGCGGCCTCTCGATTAGGTTCCTCGATCTGGAACGGTATCTCGATCTCAACGCTGAACCCCTTCCCTGGGTCCGAACGCGTCTCAAATCGATGGTCAGGCCCAAAAGCCTGGGCCAACCGCTCCTTGATATTGGCGAGCCCCACGCCGGTTGAAAGGGTCGGCCGCTGCTTGGCCTCGATCAATCCCGGACCCGTATCGGATACGGCGATCTGCACTCGTTCTCCGGCGAGCCGAGCGGAGACGGTGATATCGGCGCCCTCTTCCTGGGGCGTGACGGCATATTTGATGGCATTCTCGACGAGCGGCTGGAGCAGCAGCGAAGGCAGCCGCGCCTTGGCGACGCGCTCGTCGATGTCGAAATGCGGGCGCAGGCGCTCGTCGAAGCGCATCTTCTCGATCTCGAGATAGAGCTTCAGCGTCTCGGCCTCCTGGGCGAGGGTGACGTGCGCGGTCGGCTCGTTCGCCAGCGTGTAGCGCAGGAAGGAAGAGAGGCGGGAAAGCATGATGTTCGCCCGCTCGGTCTGCTTCAGCAGCACCAGCGTGGAGATCGAGTTGAGCGTGTTGAACAGGAAATGCGGGTTGAGCTGGTAGCGCAGCATCGCCAGCTGGGCATGGCTGGCCTGCACTTCCAGCGCCTGCATCTGGTCGATCTGCTGCTCTACGATCAGATAGAAGTTGATCGCGAAATAGAGCGCGGACCAGCCCGCCAGCACGGTGAAGTTGATGAACACGGTGCCGACGACCAGATTGAACGAGATGTTCGGCGTCGGCATCTTGATGAAGGAATAGATGAAGGCGTCGAGCACTGCGTAGATCGCCGTCGCGGTGCCCAATGTCGCCAGCGTCAGCAGGATGCCCGGAATGCGCGGCAGCCGCCGATAATAGCCATATAGCGTCGAGAGCAGCAGCGTCAGGCAATAGCCGATGATCGATTCGATGATCACTGCGATCACGCCCTCGACGCTGAAGCCGTTGGACAGCGACACCACGGTGCGCAGCAGCAGATAGCCGGTCCAGCCGCCGGCCTGGAGCATCCAGAAGGCGCGGTTCTTGTCCTCGAAGAACGGGCGCGACAGCGCGGCGGGCGCCGGCTGCTTCAACGGCTGGGCGAGGAATGGGGAGCTAGGATCCAGGGTAGCCACGCCCCAGCCTCTAACACCGCTGACAAGCGGGGGCAAAGAGGCGTAGGCTGTCCGCGCCGGCGCAAGACCGGGCCATTGCGGAGAGCGAGGATGGACCAGGGCGGCGAACGCGCGAAATTCCATGCGATGACCGAAGGCACCGCCGAGGACTGGGCGATCATCGGCGGGGCGTTCCGCGGCTTTGCGGGCGGATTGCCCGATCGGATCCTGACGCACCTGAAGCTGCTCGATGGGGATTTCGGCGGATTCGCGATCGACCGGCTGCAGCATTCGCTTCAGACCGCGACGCGCGCGCATCGCGACGACCGCGGCGAGGACTATGTGGTGATGGCGCTGCTCCACGATATCGGGGACACGCTGGGGAGCTACAACCATCCCGAGATCGCCGCCGCGATCCTGCGCCCCTTCGTCAGCGAGGAGCTCCACTGGATCGCCGACAAGCACGGCGCCTTCCAGGGCTATTATTTCTTCCACCATCTCGGGCTGGACCGCGATGTGCGCGAGGGGTTTCGCGGCCATGCGCATTTCGAGGCATGCGCGGAATTCTGCGAGCGCTACGATCAGGCGGCGTTCGATCCCGCCTATGACAGTGCGCCGCTCGCCTTTTTCGAGCCGATGGTGCGCCGCGTCTTCGCCCGGCCACTGAACAGCCTCTATGCCAGGGCGGCCGAGGCGTGACTTGCTGATGCCGCGCTGAGCCCGAGGCCTGTTCGCCCAGGCGAGAATCCAAACAAGCCATTGAACGCATCCTCGGGCAGGCAGGGATCCGCGGCAGCATGGGGCAGGCGAAGCACTCGCGCGCGGGGACGGCGGAGCCGGCATGCCGGTCCTCGCGCGCCTGCTTCCGGCCCTGGATCCCCGCCTGCGCGGGGATGACGGCGGGGAACGCTGGGATGACGGTAGGAATGGTGGGGTGAAGATGGAGAATAGGCGCGCCCCGCCCGCAAGCCGCGCAAGCAAGCCGCCCAAACGAAAACCGCCGCCCCGTTTCCGGAGCGGCGGCTTCGTGTTCCCGATCGGGAAGCGGGTTTCGGCTTAGAAGCCGACGACCAGCGTGCCCATCACGGTGCGCGGGTAACCGATCTGGGTGAACGGCGGGTTGCCGTAGTTGGTGATCGCGCCCGTCGTCGCGTTGTAGGTCGGGCCCTGGTTCAGCGCGCCGTTGCCGCTGTTGACCGAACCAACCCAGAACTCGTTGAACAGGTTGCGAACGTTGACCTGGAAATAGGTCTTCTTGTTCAGGCCGGCCCAGGTGAGGTCGACACGCGCGTTGAGGTCAACCAGCGTGTAGGCCGGGGTCTTGGCCGGGAAGATGTCGAAGGTCTGGACCGACTGATTCGGAGCACCCGAGTTCAGCGTGATGGCCTGACGGATCGGCTCGTTGGTGTCGTAGATGTAGCGCGGACCGGTGCGCTTCACGTCGATGCCGAGCGACACCGGCTCGATGTCGACCGTCGCGCCGCCACCGAAGGTGTAGACGGGAGCGTTCGATTCGCGCTTGCCGGCAGTCGGAGCATAGATGATCGCGCCGGCGGTGGTGCGAGCCACCTCGACGTTGTTCAGGATCTCCGAGTGGAGGTACGAACCGAAGGCATAGACGCTCAGCTCCTTGATGGGCTGGTAGGTCACCGAGCCGTCGAAGCCGTACTTACGCACGGTGCCGAGGTTGCGGTAGACCGACTTTTCCAGCTCGGGATCGTAGGACGAGGCGAGACGGTTCTTGTAGTTGGTATACCACGCGCCGAGCTGCGCCTGCAGCGTCGCCGAGCGATAGCGCACGCCGAGGTCGAAATTGTCCGTGGTCTCGGGCTTGGGGGTCGCGCGCTCCGAACCCTTCGGGAAGTAGAAGGAGTTGTAGAGGTTGTCCGTGCCCGGAACCTGCAGACCCTTCGAGTAGTTGCCGAACACGTCGACCTGCGGGGTCAGCGCCCAGGTATAGCCGATGTTCGGCAGCACGCGCTTGTAGTTCAGGATGCGCTGCTGCGGCCCCTGGGTCGGGAAGGTGCAGGTGATCGGCGCCGTGGTGGTGCAGGTGGCGCCCGAAGCGGCCGCCGCGCTGGCGGTCACCGTCTGGGTCGGGGTACCGGCGAGGAAGCCGGCGACCTGCGAGCCGCACTCGATGAAGCCCGAAGCGCTCGAGGTGGCGCAGTAGTTGGTCAGGTTGCGGCGCATGAACGGCGCGCGGATGCCCGCGTTGATCTTCAGGGCATTGTCGAAGAACTCGCCGCGATACTCGAACGCGACCTGCTGGAGGATCGCATACGACAGACGGTCACGCTTCTGCAGGGCCTTGCCGTTCGAATCCAGGATCGGGTTGTTGACCGGGAAGACGTCGAAGGGCTTGCCGTTGAGCTGGAGATAGCCGAGCTCGCCGGTCTGACGGTGGCGCGCACGGTCATAGGTGTAGGCGATACGGACGCTCTGGTCGGACGACAGGTCGTAACGCAGCGACGCGATGACGCCGATGCGGTGCGTCTGGGTCTGGCTGGGGGCCAGGACGCGGACGGTGTCGAGCGTGTCGCCGTCGCCGTTCAGGTCGCGGCCGGCATAGGGGTTGCCGCCCCAATAGCCCGGCTGGCAGTTCACCGTGCCGCTGTTCGCGGTGGTGTTGCAGTTCGCGCGCGCCGGCGAGCCCGCCGGGTTGAGGTCGAACATCGACTCGTTCGCCACCACGGTGCCGCCGCCGTTCGCCTTCACGACCTGGTAGCTCGGATCGACCGTGAGGACGAGGCCGTCAGACAGGGTGAAGCGCGACTGGCCGCGGATATTGCCGGTGTTCGACGGGTTGAAGCGCTCGTCGAAGGTCGAGCCGCAGCTGTTGGCCAGGTCGGCCTGGCCCGCGCGAGCCACCGTGTTGATGGTGCAGGCGGGGATGTTGTAGAACGCTTCGCCGTTGTTCATCGGGTAGCGGTCGGTCCCGTTCACGCCGGTATTGCGCACGCCGGTGGTGGTGACGACCTGCTGGCCCGTGGGGCACGGGGTGGTGGTGACGGCGCAGCCGACCCCGCGCTGCACGGTGTCCCAACGCAGCGGCACCGAGCCCTGGAAGTTGTTGCGGTTCTGGTTGTAGTGGCCGGCGATCGCAACGAAGTCGCCGCTATCGCCCAGCGGCTGATAGATCTTGGCGTTGAACTGCTGCTTGTCGATCTTCGAGTTCGGGTTCCAGCGCTGATAGTTGCGTGCCTGGCTCGCCGAGAACCACGCACGCGTGCCGGCCGAGGTGAACTCGCCGGTGTCGACGAGGCCGAAGGTACGGAAGAAGCCGTACTGGCCCACCGAGCCGACCAGCTTCACGCCGAAATCACGGCTGGGAACGCGGGTGCGGTAGTTGACGGTCGAACCGGTCGCGCCGGCGGTCGGCGAGTCGACGTCGGTCGAGCCGAGGTTGACGTTGACCTGCTCGATCAGCTCCGGATCGATCTGCTGGTTCGAATAGATGGCGTAGTTGCCCGAATCGTTCAGCGGCACGCCGTCGAAGGTCTGGCTGATGCGCGTCGAGTCGAAGCCGCGGATGCTCATCGAGCCGCCCGACGAGCCGTACGGATCGTTGTTCTGGAAGCTGACGCCCGGGAGCTGGTTGATCAGGTCGTTGACGCTGGCGCCCGGCGCCTGGCGCTCGATGAATTCCTGCGTGAGGACGCCCTTGGCCCGCGAGGTGTCCGGAATGATGATGCCGTTCACGCCATTGTCGGCACGGCCGCCGGTCACGACGATCTCGGTCTCGCCCTCGAAGTCCTGCGTACCGGTGGACTGCGCGAACGCCGCCCCCGGGACCATCAGCGCGGCAAAAGCCACGCCCGCAAAAAGCTTGGTGCGCATTAGAGGTGTTTCCCTTTCGGTGTGTGCTTATCGTCTGCACTGAACGCGGTGCGGTTCACCGTCGTCGCCGCCCATGCGATTAATTTATGTCGGTCCTGTGACAGTCAATCCGAGTCCTGTGGGACGGGCCGGTTAATCTGCGATTCAGGATTGTTGCGTTGCAAAAAAGTCACTCCACCGTGGTGACGATCTGCAGCCATTCGCTCTCCGAAATCACGCGGATTCCGAGTTCCGCGGCCTTTTTCAGCTTCGAGCCGGCGCCGGGCCCCGCGATCACCAGATCGGTCTTGGCGGACACCGATCCTGCGACTCGGGCCCCCAGCGACTCGGCCTGGGCCTTGGCCTCGTCGCGACTCAGCGCCTCCAGCGTGCCGGTGAAAACCAGCGTCTTTCCAGATACTTCCGATTCGCGGGTCGCGACGATGAACGGCGGCGGCGAGACTTCGCGCAAAAGATCTTCCCACACCGCGCGGTTGTGCGGCTCGTGGAAGAAATCGGCCAGTGCCTGGCCGACGGCGCCGCCGACATTCTCCACGCCGATATGCTCGGCGACTGCCTTGTCGAGCCGCGCGCGGTGTTTCGTCTCGGTCTCACCGATCTGTGGCGGCGTTGCATCGCGCAGCGCGATGACCTGGTCGGCGAGCGCCTGGAGCGCAGGCAATGTTGCATAGCGTTTCAATAGGTCTCGCGCCGTGATCGCCCCGATGTGGCGGATGCCCAGGCCGAAGAGCAGCCGCGCCGCATCGGGCGCGCGCTTGGCCTCGATCGCGGCGAGCAGCGCGTCGACTGACTTCTCCTGCCAACCCTCGCGGCCGAGCAGTTCCTCGCGATGAGGGGCGAGGCGGAAGATGTCCGCCGGCTCGGCGATCCAGCCCAGGTCGAGCAGCTCGATCAGCGTCTTCTCGCCCAGCCCCTCGATGTCGAGCGCGCCGCGGCTGACGAAATGCTTGAGCCGCTCTAGCCGCTGGGCCGGGCAGATCAGCCCGCCGGTGCAGCGGATGTCGACCTCGCCTTCCTCGGCCACGGCTTCGGAATCGCAGATCGGGCAATGGGTGGGGAAGGACCAGGGCGTGCGATCCGCGTCGCGGGTCAGGTTCTCGACGATCTGCGGGATCACGTCGCCGGCGCGCTGCAGCACGACCCGGTCGCCGGGGCGCACGCCCAGGCGCGCGATCTCGTCGGCATTGTGCAGCGTCGCGTTGGTGACGACGACGCCGCCCACGGTGACCGGCTCCAGCCGCGCGACCGGCGTGAGCTTGCCGGTGCGGCCGACCTGGATATCGATGTCGCGCAGCGTGGTCTGGGCCCGTTCGGCAGGGAATTTGTGCGCGAGCCCCCAGCGCGGCGCGCGGCCCACAAAGCCGAGCCGGGCCTGCCAGTCCAGCCGGTCGATCTTGTAGACGACGCCGTCGATGTCGAAGGGCAGGTCGGCGCGGACCGCCTCGATCTTCCGATATTGCGCCAGCGCACCCTCGAGATCGACCGGGCCGACGAACAGGTCGGAGACGGGAAAGCCCATCGCCGCGATCGCGCGGATCACCTCCGCCTGGGTGTCGCCCGGCAACGACGCGGTCTCGCCCCAGCCCCAGGCGAGGAACCGCAGCGGGCGCGCCGCGGTGACCGCGGCATCCTTCTGGCGCAGCGATCCGGCGGCGGCGTTGCGCGGATTGGCGAACTGGCGCGCCTCCTTGCCGGTTTCGGCGGCCTCGGCGAGCAGCCGGGCGTTGAGCGCGGCGAAATCCGCCTTCGCCATATATACCTCGCCGCGCACCTCGAGGATCGCCGGCGCGCCGGCGATCTCGTGGGGCACGTCGCCGATCGTCCGGGCATTGGCGGTCACGTCCTCGCCGATCTGGCCGTCGCCGCGGGTGAGCGCCTGGACGAGCCGGCCCTTCTCGTAGCGCAGCGAGCAGGAGAGGCCGTCGATCTTGGGCTCGGCGGTGAGCGCGACCGGCTCGGCATCGCCCAGCGCCAGGAAGCGGCGGACCCGGCCGAGGAAATCGGCGACGTCCGCATCGTCGAAGCCATTGTCGAGGCTGAACATCGGCCGCGCATGCGCGATCTTGGCGAGGCGGCCGGACGGCGCGGCGCCAACCAGGCGCGAGGGCGAATCGGCGCGGACCAGATCGGGGAAGGCAGCCTCGATCGCGGCGTTGCGCCGCATCAGCGCGTCATAGTCGGCATCGCTGATCTCGGGCGCGTCCTCGGCATGATAGAGCCGGTTGTGGTGCGCGATCTCGGCGGCGAGCTTCTCCAGCGCGAGCGCGGCTTGCTGGGGGGTCTGGGGCAGTGGATCCATGTCGCCGGGGTTAGGCTGGGCGCCGCATCGCGATCAAGCTTGAAGACGTGCGGATGCGTAACGACATGGTCGGCAATGCGCCTGGTCCGGATCGTCCTCGCCGTCTTGCTCTGGATCGCGGTGGCGCTGTGCCTTGTCGCCACGATCGCGCCCTTCTTCCTCGACCGCATCTATTATCAGGGGCCCGTGACCGGCCATTTCGACGGGCAGCGCTTCTTCAATCCCGACGGCGACGCGCTCGACATCTCCGCCGCCCGCCGCAACCGGCTGCTTCGGCAGCAGATCTTTGGCGACCCGACCCGGCCCGCCTGGCCCGCGCGCGTGGCGGTGACGCCGGCCAAGCCCCCGGCGCGCGTGGAGGGGGGCGAGATGCGCGTCACCTGGATCGGCCATGCCACGGTGCTGGTGCAGGCGGACGGCATCAACATCCTCACCGATCCGGTGTGGAGCGATGCCGTCGGCCCGTTCGGCATCGGGCCGCGCCGGGTTGCCGCGCCGGGCGTGCGCTTCGAGGACCTGCCGAAGATCGATATCGTCCTCGTCAGCCACAATCACTATGACCATATGGACCTGGCGACGCTCAAGCGGCTGTGGGATCGCGACCGGCCGCTGATCGTGACCTCGCTGGGGAACGACGCGATCATGGCCGCGGCCGGCGTGGAAGCGACGGCGCTCGACTGGGGCCAGGGGACCGCGCGGCGATCCGGCCCGGTGGTGACGGTGACGCGCAGCCACCATTGGGGCAGCCGCTGGTTCGTCGATCGCAGCCGGGCGCTGTGGTCGAGCTTCGTGGTGCATTTGCCGCACGGCAATTTCTTCTTCGCGGGCGACACCGGTCTCGGCGACGGCAAATGGCCGGCCGAAGCGGCGGCGCTCGGCCCGGTCCGCTTCGCCGTGATTCCGATCGGCGCGTTCCGCTTCGACGAGGGGCAGATGGCCAGCGGCACGCATATCGGCCCGCAGGACGCGATCCGCGTGTGGGACGGGCTGGGCCGGCCGAGCGCGCTCGCGGTGCATTGGGGCACCTTCCGCCTCTCGCGCGAGGGCTATGCCACGCCGCCGTTCATGCTGCGCGGCATGCTGCGCTGCGCGGGCGTGGATCCGGCCCGTTTCGCCGCGCGCCGGATCGGCGAGAGCTTCGCGGTGCCGCCGCTGGGCACGCCGCCGCCGCCGCCCGATTATGCCGCGCTCGGCCATTGCATCCAGGCCGGCCGGTTCGACGCGCTGCGCTGACTTTCCCGCATCGGCCGCACGGGTTAGGCTCGCAGCGTCTCTGAAGGGGGGAGAGGGAAGATGCGCAAGTTCGTTGCCCTGGCGGTGATCGCCGGGTTCGCCACCGCCGCCGCGCCGCTGCAGGGGCAGGAGGGCAAGACGCCCAATGGCGCGCGGGACATGATGCTGTCGCTGGGCAGCGGAATGAAGGGCAAGAAGCTCGAAAAGGCGATCGCCAAGGCCGAGCAGTCCCCGCTCGGCAGCGCGAAGAACCCGGTGCGCGAGAACAGCCCCGAGGGCGAGCGCGCCTATCTCGCCCGGCTGCGCTGCGCCGATGGCGCCGCGCCCGCATTCGACCGGGCCGGCAGTGTCGGCGCGGGCCCCTTCGGCTTCATTGTCGACCTCTACAAGGTGCGGTGCCCGGGCGGGGACGCAGTCGATGTGCATATCGACATGTATCATGATGGCGGCGAGAAGCGGGCAGTCCCGGGCTTCACCATCGTCGACTGAGCCGCGCCGCCACCGCCCCGCTCCGCGCGCCGAGCCGTGCGGCGAACGCATTTCAGGTGCTTGAAGGGACTGGGGGCACGGGTCTATCTTCCGGCGAATCCGGGAGGGGTCCCCCAGTGAACAACCGCGCGACGGGCGCCGTGCGACGCTATGATACGACGATCGACCGCGCCGGGCTCGCGCTCGGCGTGGGGAGCGTGTTCGCGGGCCTGATCGTGCTCGGGCTGCTGCTCCTCGGCGGCAAGCGGGATCCGCTCAGCCTGGCCGGCGGCTGGCTGATCGGCAGCCTGATCGCCGGCATCGCGATCACCGCGGTGGGCGGCCCGCTCTGGCTGGTGATGCACGTTGCCGGGCTGCGCCGCGCCCGCCATGCCGCCCTGGTCGGCGCGGTCACGGCGCTCGCCATCTTCGTCGGCGCGCAGACCTATGGCTTCGGCTTGTTCGAGATGCCGCCGATGGACAGCCGCGCCCTGTTGTTCCGCTGGATCAGCGCCGTCGCGTCGAGTGGGATCCTCGCGCTGTTCGCCGCGGGGATCGGCGCCCTGATGTGGCGCATCGCCTATCGCAGCGAATAGCCCGGGGGCTATCGCGCGCATTCCCCCGGGGCGCGGCCGCGGATCAGGCCTTGCATTCGCCGAGGCGCTTGCCGGTGAGCCGCAGGGTCATGGAAGTCGCCTTGGCCTGCCCCGTCGGGGTCTGGCGCTGGGTCATCGTCAGGTCGAAGGCGGTCGGCGTCTGGGTGCCGCTGAAGCTCGCCTGCGCCTTGCCCATGGGCGTGTCGCATTCCATCGCCGCATCCAGCTTGCCGCCGACGAAGCGATATTTGGAGAAGCGGCAGCCGGGCGCCATCGCGCCGAGCCTGGAGATGTCGAGCGGCTTGAGCTCATCGGTCTTGCGGCAGCCGCGCTCGGTGCGGGGCGGCTTGCCCACATCTTCCTGCATCTTGGCGGCAATCGCCTCGGGCATCGCGCCCGGCTCCAGCGCGACGAGCTGCATGCTGGTTTCCCACTGGCCCGGCTTGCCGGGCGCCTTGGTCTCCGCCGCGGCGGCCTGCTTGGCGACTTCCTCGACGCTGGCATTTTCCAGGCGGATATCGCCGGTGCGGCGAGCGCTCTCCTCGGTCGAGGGCCCCTGATTGCAGGCGGCGAGCGGGAGCAGGGCTCCGGCGGCGAAAATCGTCAGGCGCATGATGTCCCCCGGGGTTAGCGTATGCGCCAGCCACAGCGGATGTCGGGGGAGATTACAAGCCTGGATCGGTATCCGATCTGCCAAACCCAGATCCAGATGACACAGTCACGGTATGCAGTCTCCGATCCGCTTTCCGGTGACATGGATCAAAGTCACGGCCTCGATCTTGGCATTCGAGGTCTGTGTCAGGGTGATGCTTATGTCGTACGCCTCAGGAAGAGAGACGCCGGTCGCAGTGAGGTGCGCTCCTTTGCAAGTCATCTCGGCATTGATTTGACCGGCAACTGCCAAGAATTTTTGGAAGGAGCAACTTGAAGGGCCTGCTGCCAGCGTTAGTGGATCGAGCGGTGCGGGGGCATCCTTAAGGCACAGGCGCTTTATTCTGGGTTGTGCAGACGATTCGGGCCGAATTCTGCCTGCCGCCGCATGAGAGGTAGCTCCATCGATATATTTGACTCCGACGAAGCTGGTTTCCCAGTCACCCGCATGCAGCACCGAACGCAACCTCACCGCTTCCGTCTGCTGGATGACTTCCTCGACCGTGGCATTCTTCAACCGTATTTCGCCAGTCTGCCTTGCGCTCTCGATGGTCGAGGGCGTGTCCTGAATTCCGCTGAACGGAAGCAGTAAGCCCACCGACAGGCACAAAGAGCGCATCTCATCCCCCGGGGTTGGCGTATGGGCGAGCCACACCCCATATTCCGTCCGATGGCAATCCAGATTCGCACCAGCCTGGCCGAGCCCGAGACCGGGCAGAGCTTCGTGCCCCACCGTCCGCAGCGCCCGGAGAAGTCCGAGGGCGGCAGGTCGTTCAAGCTCGTCAGCGAGTATGAGCCCTCGGGCGACCAGCGTTTCGCGATCCCCGAGCTGGTCGAGCAGGCTCGGGCCGGCGAGCGCGACCAGGTGCTGCTCGGCGTCACCGGTTCCGGCAAGACCTATACCATGGCCAAGGTGATCGAGACGCTGCAGCGCCCGGCGCTGATCCTGGCGCCCAACAAGATCCTGGCCGCCCAGCTCTATGGCGAGATGAAGGGCTTCTTCCCCGAGAACGCCGTCGAATATTTCGTCAGCTACTACGACTATTACCAGCCCGAGGCCTATGTGCCCCGGTCGGACACGTACATCGAGAAGGAAAGCTCGGTGAACGAGGCGATCGACCGGATGCGGCATTCGGCGACGCGTTCGCTGCTTGAGCGCGACGACGTGATCATCGTCGCCTCGGTAAGCTGCCTCTACGGCATCGGCTCGGTCGAGACCTATTCGGCGATGATCTTCGACCTGAAGAAGGGCCAGACGGTCGACCAGCGCGAGATCATCCGCAAGCTCGTCGCACTCCAGTACAAGCGCAACGACGCGGCATTCGCGCGCGGTGCCTTCCGGGTGCGCGGCGACAGCCTGGAGGTCTTCCCCTCGCACTATGAGGACAGCGCCTGGCGCATCTCCTTCTTCGGCGACGATATCGAGGAGATCACCGAGTTCGACCCGTTGACCGGCGCGAAGGTGGCGAGCCTCGACTATGTCCGTGTCTTCGCCAACTCGCACTATGTCACGCCCGGGCCGACGATGAAGCAGGCGATGGAGGGCATCCGCCACGAGCTGACCGAGCGGCTGAAGGAGCTGGAGGGGGAGGGCAAGCTGCTCGAGCATCAGCGGCTGGAGCAGCGCACGAATTTCGACCTGGAGATGATCGCGGCGACGGGCAGCTGTGCCGGCATCGAGAATTACAGCCGCTTCCTCACCGGGCGCCTGCCCGGCGAGCCGCCGCCCACATTGTTCGAATATCTCCCCGAGAACGCGCTGCTCTTCGTCGACGAGAGCCACCAGACGATCGGCCAGATCAACGGCATGTCGCGCGGCGACCATCGCCGCAAGGTGACGCTGGCCGAATATGGCTTCCGCCTGCCGAGCGCGATCGACAACCGGCCGCTGCGCTTCAACGAATGGGAGGCGATGCGCCCCCAGACCGTCTATGTCTCGGCCACTCCGGGCGGCTGGGAAATGGAGCAGGCGGGCGGCGTGTTCGTCGAGCAGGTGATCCGACCGACCGGGCTGATCGACCCCCCGGTGGAGATCAAGCCGGTCGAGGAGCAGGTGCAGGACCTGATCCAGGAGTGCAAGGCGACGACGGCGAAGGGGTATCGCACGCTGGTGACCACGCTCACCAAGCGCATGGCCGAGGACCTGACCGAATATATGCACGAGGCGGGCGTGAAGGTCCGCTACATGCACTCGGATACCGAGACGCTGGAGCGCATCGAGCTGATCCGCGACCTGCGGATGGGGGTCTATGACGTGCTGGTCGGTATCAACCTGCTGCGTGAGGGCCTCGATATCCCGGAGTGCGGGCTGGTCGCGATCCTCGATGCCGACAAGGAAGGTTTTCTGCGCAGCGAGACCTCGCTGATCCAGACGATCGGCCGCGCGGCGCGCAACGTGGAAGGGCGCGTGATCCTCTATGCCGATCGCATGACCGGCAGCATGGAGCGCGCGCTTGCCGAGACCGGGCGCCGCCGCGAGAAGCAGCAGGAGTATAATGCCGAGCATGGCATCACGCCGGAGACGGTGAAGAAGAATATCGGCGACATCATCGCCCATGTCGCCTCGAAGGATCAGGTGACGGTGGAGATCGATGCCGATCGCCCGCACATGGTCGGCCACAATCTGCGCGCCTATATCGAGGAGCTCGAGAAGAAGATGCGCGACGCGGCGGCGAACCTGGAATTCGAGGAGGCCGGGCGTCTGCGCGACGAGATTCGCGCGCTGGAGGCCGAGGAGCTGGGCCTGCCCGAGGACCAGCGCAAGGCGCCGGTGATGGGGCGCAGCAACGAGGGCAAGCCGGGGACGCGCAAGACGCGCTACGGCAAGGTGCAGAAGAAATGGGGCGGCGGCGGCCGGCGCTAGACTCCTGAGCACGCCGCGATAATCCTGCCGTGCGATAGCGCGCGGAAGGGGGAGCGGATGGCCGGATGGAGGAAGCGCATCGCGCGCTGGTGGCTGGACGACCTGTTCGGCCCGCGGCACGAGGTCCGCTTCGCGCTTCGGATCAGCACCCGCCTCGCCTGGCTGCGGCTCCGCCTGTGGCTGCGGCGGCCCCGGGGGATGGGGCTGCGGCGCCATTGGCCCAAGCCGGTCGCGCTTGCGCTGGTCGGCATCCTGGTGCCGCTCGGCATCGCCGCCGTGCTTTCGCTGCTGTTTCCGCAGGAAGCGCGCGGCGTCGCCGCCGCCTTCCACCGCCTCTTCACCGATGCGGAGGCGCCGCGGCTCGAATGGCGCGAGGCGGCGCAGATCCTGCTGCTGCTGATCGGTGTGCCTTCCGCCTTCCTGCTCTGGCTGTTCCGCGACCTCAACGTCAACGCGACGCTCGACAACCAGCGCAAGGACGTGAACCTCAAGGAATTCCAGGAAATCCAGATGCGCGCCGCCGGCGCCATCGACGAGAAATTCCCCGCCGCCGCGCGCGAGACGCTGCAGATCGCCGCCCTGCATCAGATGCGTGCGTTCCTGCGCGGCGAATATGGCAAGAGCTTCCAGCGCCCGGCCTTCGAGCTGCTGCGCGCGCGGCTGGTCGCGAGCGCCGAAGCGACCGGCAGCAGCATCGTGGGGAACTGGCTGCAGGATTGGCGCGAGCGCTTCCGCCGGCTCGAGGGGCGCGCCGCGACCCGCGCCGTCGTCGAGATGAAGCGCGAGATCGCCGGCGCCCGGCGCAAGCTTCGCCCCTGCGCCATCGCCGCGGCGGAGCAGACCATCCTGAGCGAGGAATGGGAGGCGGTGCTTCGCGGCAGCCTGCCGCTCGCCGGATCCGCCTTCGATCGCATCCAGCTGGGGCGCAAGACCGTGCTTTCCGGGGCGAGCTTCATCGATTGCCGCTTCCGACTGGCGCGGCTGCGCTATGTGCATCTCGAGCGTGCCGAGCTGTCCGGCGCCTATCTGGAGGGTGCCTATCTGCGGGGGGCGCATCTCGAACAGGCCGTCTTTTTCTACGCCTATCTCGAATATGCCTCCTTTGTTGGCGCCAGTCTCGATCGGGCGTTGCTGCAGGGCGCCAGCGCGGCCGGCGCGCGGTTCACCAGCGCCTCGCTGCGCTTCGCGACGCTGGCCGATGCCGATCTGCGCGGCGCCTCCTTCTCGAACGCGGACCTGCGCGGCGCGGATTTCCAGGCTGCCGAACTCGCGGGCGCGAGCCTGAGAGGGGCGCGGCTGGAAGGCGCGAAGCTCGCCGATCAGGATGCGAGCCTGGTGGGCAATTGCGCCAGCGCCACGTTCGACGCCGCCACCGAGTTCGCGGCCGACTGGTCGATCCTTCCCGAAGGCGAGCGTGAGGCGGCACGCCTGCCCTGGATCGCACGGGGAATGCGGCGGGTCTGAAGCGCAATGCCGCGATAGAACGAAGCGGCGGGCCGTTTCGTCGCCGTAGCGGTTGAGCCGCCCGGGCACTTCCCGCATAAGGCCGCGCATGCGACGCCAGCTGCTCGTCTTCGCCTCCGCGCTCGCCATTGCGGGCTGCTCGGAAACGCCGCGCGTGGTGCCGCCGCCCGCGCCCGCGCCCAGGCCGGTTCCCGCGCCTGCTCCCG
>OAOK01000059.1_pt1 | contig 42081 bp, 31 predicted proteins | sample 1641101 | NCBI WGS metagenome assembly OAOK01 (sample SAMEA104232307, study PRJEB22302) | sediment metagenome | biome: forest; feature: aquifer; material: sediment | place: USA | collected 2011-08-07 | depth 0.01 m
GCCGCTCCCGCGCGGATCGCGCCGCCCGCCAGGATCAGCGCCACGGCGCCCCGGGGCAGGCCGTTCCCGGCCGCCAGGCTGCCCATGGCGAGCGCGATGCCGGCCGCGAAGAGCGCCGCGCCCGGTATGTCCAGGATGGGAGCCAATCCAAATGCTGGTTTTATCATGCCTTCATTTCGCCATCCCCGCGAAGGCGGGGATCCAGGGTTAGTGCGGGATGAGCGATGCAATCGTGCACGGAGTTTCCGGAGACGGCAAAGCGTGCCTCGCGACCAATGCGCCTGGCCCTGGATCCCCGCCTTCGCGGGGATGACGGAGTTTGCCGATCGAGTCGTGCCCCAGGGCCATATCCCCGTTCGGCGCCGCGAGGCGCCATCCGCATTCCCCCGCCGGAGAGGAGCGGTCGCATGCCGATGGGTCTTAAAAGCCGGGTCATCGCATTCCGGTTCTAACGCATGTTGCGCTGGCGGCGTATTTGTCCATGATCAAAGCGCCTTCCGGTTAGGGCCCTAGTGACGAGCGGAACGCGGCCAACCCGTTGGGCGCAGACTCTGGCGTGGGGGATTCCTGCGATGATCAGCATGGCAGTCGTCGAGCTATCGAGGCTCCAGTTCGCGCTGACGGCGCTCTATCACTTCCTGTTCGTGCCGCTGACGCTCGGCCTGTCCTTCATGCTGGTGATCATGGAGAGCGTGTACGTGATGACCAACCGCCCGATCTGGCGGGACGTCACGCGCTTCTGGGCCAAGCTGTTCGGCATCAACTTCGTGCTGGGCGTCGCCACCGGGCTCACCATGGAATTCCAGTTCGGGACCAACTGGTCCTATTATTCGCATTATGTGGGCGACATCTTCGGCGCCCCGCTCGCGATCGAGGGCCTGATGGCCTTCTTCCTCGAGGCGACGTTCGTCGGGCTGATGTTCTTCGGCTGGGAGCGGATGTCGAAACAGGCGCATCTGTTCACCACCTTCATGGTGGCGCTGGGATCGAACCTGTCGGCGCTGTGGATCCTGGTGGCGAACGGCTGGATGCAGCATCCGACCGGCGCGACCTTCAATCCCGAGACGATGCGGATGGAAGTGACCGACTTCGCAGCGGTGCTCTTCAATCCCGTGGCCCAGGCCAAGTTCGTCCATACGGTGAGCGCCGGCTATGTGATGGCCAGCGTGTTCGTGCTCGGCGTCTCGGCCTTCTACCTGCTCAAGGGGCGGCACCTGGAACTGGCGAGGCGCAGCTTCACCGTGGCCGCGGCGTTCGGCCTGGCCTCGTCGCTGTCGGTGGTCGTGCTGGGCGACGAGAGCGGCTATGCGCTCACCGAGAACCAGCAGATGAAGCTCGCCGCGATCGAGGGCATGTGGCACACCGAGCCCGCGCCGGCGGGGCTCGCGATCTTCGGCATCCCGTCGAACCGCGGGCGCGAGACCCGGTATGAAGTGAAGATCCCCTATGTGCTGGGCCTGATCTCCACCCGCAGCCTGACCGGCGAGGTCAACGGCATCTTCCCGCTGGTGGAGCGCGCCCGGGGACGGATCGTCAACGGCCTGGCGGCCTATGACGCGGTGGAGAAGCTCAAGGCGGACCGCAACGACCTGGCCGCGCGCGCGGCGTTCGAGCGGACCAAGAACGATCTCGGCCATGCGCTGCTGCTCAAGCGCTTCGTCGCGGATCCGCGCACCGCCGATGCCGCGACGATCGAGCGGGCGGCGTGGAGCACCGTGCCCAATGTGCCGGCGATCTTCTGGATGTTCCGGATCATGGCCGGGATCGGCTTCGGGATGATCGCCTTCTTCGCGATCGCCTTCTTCTATTCGACGGTGCAGCGGTTCGACGCGCGCTGGTTCCTGCGGCTGGCGCTGGTCGTGATGCCGCTGCCCTGGATCGCGGCCGAGGTCGGCTGGGCGGTGGCCGAAGTGGGGCGCCAGCCCTGGGCGGTGGAGGGCGTGCTGCCCACTTTCCTGGCGCCGTCGAGCCTGACCGTGCCCGAGCTGTGGCTGACGATCGCCGGCTTCACGCTGCTCTATGGCACGCTGGCGGTGATCGAGGTGCGGCTGATGCTCGCCGCGATCCGCAAGGGGCCGGAGCCGTATCGCCCCGCCGATGCGCCCGAGCCCGCGGGCCCCGATTTCCACGCCGTTCCGGCCGAATGAGCCGGACCGGGGTTTTGGAGACAGACCATGTCGATCCCTCTCGATTTCGAAACGCTCCGCATCCTCTGGTGGCTGCTGCTCGGCGTGCTGCTGATCGGCTTCGCGCTGACCGACGGCTTCGACCTTGGGACGGCGGCGATGCTGCCCTTCGTGGCCAGGACCGACGAGGAGCGGCGGATGGTGATCAACACCATCGGCGCGACCTGGGAAGGCAACCAGGTGTGGTTCATCCTGGGCGGCGGCGCGATCTTCGCTGCCTGGCCCTTCGTCTATGCCGTCAGCTTCTCGGGCTTCTATCTCGCGATGTTCCTGGTGCTGTCGGCGCTGATCCTGCGGCCGGTGGGCTTCAAATACCGCTCCAAGCATCCGGACAAGGCGTGGCGGGAGCGCTGGGACTGGGCGCTGTTCGTCGGCGGCTTCGTGCCCGCGCTCGTCTTCGGCGTCGCGGTGGGCAATGTGATGAAGGGCATTCCCTTCCGCCTCGATAGCGATCTGCGCGCCTTCTACGAAGGCTCGCTGCTCGGGCTGTTCACGCCGTTCACGCTGGTGACCGGGCTGCTCTCGGTGGCGATGCTGGTGCTGCACGGTGCGGGCTGGCTGAGCCTGAAGGCCGAGGGCGTGGTGCTGGAGCGGGCGCGGCGCTGGGGCCAGGCGGCGGCGGTACTGGCGCTGCTGCTGTTCGCGGCGGGCGGGCTGTTCGTCGCCTGGGGCGGCCTGGGCTACCGGCTGGACGGGGTGGTCGATCCCGGCGGCCCGTCGAACCCGCGCTTCTCGACGACGGTGGCGGAAGGCGGTGCCTGGCTGCGCAACTATGGCGCGCATCCCTGGATGCTGCTGGCGCCGCTGCTCGGCTTCCTGGGGCCGGTGCTGGCGCTGCTCGGGATCCGCGCGCGCCGGGACCTGCTGGTGTTCGCCGGCTCGTCGCTGGCCAATATCGGGATCATCGCCACGGTGGGCCTGGCGATGTTCCCGTTCATCCTGCCGAGCTCGATCGACTCGCTGTCGAGCCTGACGGTGTGGAACGCCTCGTCGAGCCACGGCACTCTGTTCACCATGCTGGTGGTGACGGCGGTCTTCCTGCCGATCGTCCTCGCCTACACTGCCTGGGCCTATCGCGTGATGTTCGGCCGGGTGACCGCGCAGGACGTGCGCACCAATCCCGACTTCTACTGAGGAGCGTTGGCCATGTGGTATTTCTCGTGGATCCTCGGCGTCGGCCTCGCCGTCGGCTTCGGCATCCTCAACGGGCTCTGGCACGAATTCCATTCGGAGCCGCTGCCGGAAGCGGCGGCGGAGGAGGAATAGGCCAGGCAAGCCTTCCATTTTCGTCATCCCCCGCACAGGCGGGGATGACGGTGGAGAATATGAGTCCTCAGCTTACGGGCCATGGCTGGCCGGGCCCGTGGGACCTGATAGACTTGCCCCGCCGGAATCGGCCCTTGCCCGTTTCCGGCCGGCGCATCCCTATGCAGGAGACAGGACCATGGGCATTCTCAAGATCGCGGACGGCACCGAGCTCTTCTACAAGGATTGGGGCCCCAGGGACGCGCAGGTGATCTGGTTCCATCATGGCTGGCCGCTCTCGGCCGACGACTGGGACAGCCAGATGATGTTCTTCCTGCTCAAGGGCTATCGCGTGATCGCGCATGATCGCCGCGGGCATGGCCGCTCCACCCAGACCGACACGGGCAACGAGATGGATACCTATGCCGCCGACGTCGCGGCGCTGGTCGCGCATCTGGGCGTGCGCGGTGCGGTGCATGTCGGCCATTCGACCGGCGGCGGCGAAGTCGCGCATTATGTCGCGCGGGCCGAGCCGGGGCGCGTGTCCAAGGCAGTGCTGATCGGCGCGGTGCCGCCGGTGATGCTGAAGAGCGAGGCGAATCCCGGCGGCCTGCCGATGGAAGTATTCGACAATTTCCGCGAGCAGACTGCGTTCAACCGCGCGCAATTCTTCATCGACGTGCCGGCGGGCCCCTTCTACGGCTTCAACCGGCCGGGCGCGAAGGTGGACCAGGGCGTGATCGACAATTGGTGGCGCCAGGGCATGATGGGCGGGATCAAGGCGCATTACGACTGCGTGAAGGCGTTCAGCGAGACCGATTTCACCGAGGACCTGCGCAAGATCGACGTGCCGGTGCTCGTGATGCACGGCGACGACGACCAGGTCGTGCCCTATGCGGATTCCGCGCCGCTTTCGGTGAAGCTGCTGAAGCACGGCACGCTCAAGACCTATCAGGGCTATCCGCACGGCATGGCGACCACCCATGCGGACGTGATCAACGCCGATCTGCTCGCCTTTATCGAGAGCTGACGGGGTAGCTTCGGGCGGGGAGGGGAATGCCCGGGCTCAGGCGAGCTCGGGCATTCCCGCGAGCAGCTTGTCGAGCGTGACCGGATAGTCGCGCACGCGCATGCCGGTGGCGTTGTGGATCGCATTGGCCACCGCCGCGCCGACGCCGCAGATGCCCAGCTCGCCCACGCCCTTGGCCTTCATCGGCGAGGTGGTGGGATCGGTCTCCTCGAGGAAGATCACCTCCTGGTGCGGGATGTCGGCATGGACCGGCACTTCATATCCGGCCAGATCGTGGTTGACGAAGAAGCCGAAGCGCTTGTCGACCGCCAGCTCCTCCATCAGCGCGGCGCCGGCGCCCATGGTCATCGCGCCGATCACCTGGCTGCGCGCCGATACCGGATTGAGGATGCGCCCGGCCGCGCACACCGCGAGCATGCGGCGGATGCGGATCTCCGCCGTCGCGGCGTCGACGCCGACTTCGACGAAATGGGCGCCGAAGGTCGATTGCTGGTACTTGCCGGCAAGGTCGCCATATTCCATCGCGTCCTCGGCGACGATCTCGCCGCCCTTCGCCGCCTCGGCCAGGGCCAGGCTGCGCTTGCCGCTCTTCACCTTGCCGCCGGCGAACACCGCATCCGCCGAGTTGACGCCGAGCTTGCGCGCCACGGCCTCGCGCAGCTGCACGCAGGCGGCATAGACGCCCGCCGTGGCGCTGTTGGCGCCCCATTGCCCGCCCGACCCGGCCGAGACCGGGAAGCTCGAATCGCCCAGCTTCACCACCACCTTGTCGAGCGGCAAGCCCATCATCTCGGCGGCGGTCTGGGCGATGATCGTGTAGGTGCCGGTGCCGATATCGGTCATGTCGGTCTCGACCGTGACCACTCCGCGCGCGTCGAGCCGCACCCGGGCGGCGGACTTCATGTTGATGTTGTTGCGGAAGGCGGCGGCGACGCCCATGCCGACCAGCCAGCGGCCGTCACGCACGCTGCCCGGCTGCGCGCGCCGGGCCCAGCCGAACTTCTCCGCGCCGATCTGCAGGCACTGGTTGAGCTGGCGCTGCGAATAGGGCCGGCCGGGCTTTTCCGGATCGACCTGGGTGTCGTTCAGCACTCGGAAGGCGACCGGATCGAGGCCGAGCTTCTCGGCCATCTCGTCGATCGCGATCTCGAGCGCCATCATGCCCGGCGCCTCGCCCGGCGCGCGCATCGCATTGCCCTCGGGCAGGTCGAGCACCGCGAGCCGCATCGCAGTCATCCGGTTGGCGCCGGCATAGAGCAGCTTGGTCTGCCCGGTCGCCGTCTCCGGCCCGCCGCCGGGAAGGTCGCCCGACCAGCTCTCATGCCCGATCGCCACCAGCCTGCCGTCGCGCGTCGCGCCCAGGCGGATGCGCTGGATGGTCGCGGGCCGGTGGGGCGTGTTGTTGAACATGAAGGGCCGGGGCAGGGCGACCTTCACCGCCCGGTTCGCCGCCCGTGCACCCAGCGCCGCCAGCACCGCGTCGGCACGGATGAACAGCTTGCCGCCGAACCCGCCGCCGATGAAGGGCGAGCGCATCCGCACCTTCTCGCGCGGGATGCCGAGCGTCTTGGCCATGTCGCCCACCGACCAGGCGATCATCTGGTTGGCGGTCCACAGGTCGAGCCGGTCGCCGCTCCACGCCGCGATCGTCGCATGCGGCTCCATCATCGCATGGGCATGGTCGGGCGTGGTGTAGGTCGCGTCGAACTGCACCGGGGCGCCGGCAAAGGCGCCCGCGAAATCGCCGAAGCTGCTGTCCGCCGGACCGTTGAACCCGCCCTCGGGCGGCTTGCCGGCGCCGTCCTTCGCCGCGGCGAGATCATAGCTGCCCTTGTCGCGGGCATAGTCGACGCGGATCAGCGCGGCGGCGGCGCGCGCCTGCTCGAACGTCTCGGCGACGACGATCGCCACCGCCTGATGGTAATGCTCGATCTCCGGGCCGCCGAGCAGCTTCGCGGTGTTGAAATTGCCCTTGCCGAGCTTGCCGGCATTCCCGGCGGTGACGATGGCGAGCACGCCGGGCGCGGCTCCGGCCTCGCGCAGGTCCATGCCCGTGATCCGCCCCTTCGCGATCGCCGAGCCGAGGACGAAGCCATATGCGGGGTCGGGCGCGTCGTGATGCTCATAGGCATAGGGCGCGGCACCCGTGGTCTTGAGCGGACCGTCGATGCGCGGCGTGGGCTTGCCGATCACCTTCAGCTGGTCGATCGGATTGATGCCGGCGGGCGTGTCGAACTTCATGGCTCAGGCCCTCGCTTCGGCAATGGCGGCGGCGAGCGTGCGCTCGGCCAGCACCAGCTTGAACCGGTTCTGCTCGGTGGGCGTGGCGCCCGCAAAGGCCGCCGCCGTCACCGCCCGGGCGCCGCGCGGCATCTCGGCCTCTGCCGCCTCGACGCGCCAGGGCCGCGGCGCGACGCCACCGAACGCGACCCGGCCGGTGCCGTCCCTGCGGAGGATCGCCGCCACCGAGACGAGCGCGAAGGCATAGGAGGCCCGGTCGCGGACCTTGTGATAGATGTGCGTGCCGCCGATCGGCCGGGGGAGCGTCACCGCGGTGATCAGCTCGCCGGGCGCCAGGCCGTTCTCGACATGGGGCGTCTCGCCCGGGAGCAGGTGGAACGCGGCGATCGGGATCGCCCGGGTGGTGCCGTCGGCGCGCACCGTCTCCACCACTGCGTCGAGCGCGCGCATCGCCACCGCCATGTCGCTCGGATGGGTGGCGATGCATGCCGTGCTGGTGCCGATCACGCCAAGGCCGCGATTCACCCCGCCGATCGCCGCGCAGCCGCTGCCGGGCCGGCGCTTGTTGCACGGCTGGTTGGTGTCGTAGAAATAGGGGCAGCGGGTGCGCTGCAGCAGGTTGCCGGCGGTCGTCGCCTTGTTGCGCAGCTGGCCCGACGCGCCCGCGACGAGCGCGCGGGAGAGCAGGGCATAGTCCTTGCGGACGCGCCCGTCGGCGGCGAGATCGGTGTTGCGGACCAGCGCGCCGATGCGCAGCCCGCCCTCGGCCGTCGCTTCGATCCCGTCGAGCCCCAGATGGTTGACGTCGACCAGATGGGCCGGCGTCTCGATCTGCAGCTTCATCAGGTCGAGCAGGTTGGTGCCGCCGGCGATGAAGCGGGCGCCCGGCGTGCGGCCGACGATCGCCGCCGCCTCGGCCGGCGAGCCGGCGCGCTGATAGCTGAACGCCTTCATGCCTTCCTCCGCGCGGCGACTTCGGCGATCGCCTCGACGATGTTGGAATAGGCGCCGCAGCGGCAGAGATTGCCGCTCATCCGCTCGCGGATCTCGTCGGCGCTCATTGCCGGCGTGCCGGCTATGTCGCCGGTCGCATGGCTGGGAATGCCCGCGCGGATCTCGTCGAGCACCGCCACCGCCGAGCAGATCTGGCCCGGCGTGCAATAGCCGCATTGATAGCCGTCATGCTTCACGAAGGCGGCCTGCATCGGGTGCATGTTGTCGGGCGTGCCCAGCCCCTCGATGGTGGTGATCGCATCGCCTTCGTGCATCACCGCGAGGCTGAGGCAGGAATTGATCCGCCGCCCGTCGACGATCACGGTGCAGGCGCCGCACTGGCCATGGTCGCAGCCCTTCTTGGTGCCGGTCAGCCGGAGATGCTCGCGCAGCGCGTCGAGCAGGGTGGTGCGGGTGTCGAGCTCCAGCGCGTGCGGCTTGCCGTTCACCGTGAAGCCGACCTTGGCCATCACCGGCGCCTCCGCGCCCGTCGGGGCCGCTTCCCCGGCCTCGGCGGCGGGAGGCGTGGCGCCGGCCGCCACCGATGCCGCGCCGCCGATCAAGACGCCGCGCCGCGAAAGTTCGAAATCGCCTGGTCCATGCATATCGGCCTCTGCTCCCCTTGAAGCTGGCGCGTGCCCTGAGACGGTCGGGTCATGCCCTGTTCCTGATGGTTCTAGCGCGAACAACGATCGAGGCAAAGTTTCGCTCATCGGGGAGGGGCAGGGCCCGGCCCGGAGCTGATTCGGGGTGGACGGATTCATATTCTCCTTCGTCATCCCCGCTGCTCCCTCGTCACCCCCGCTTCTCCCTCGTCATCCTCGCGCAGGCGGGGATCCCGGATAGTTCGTAATATCCATGCCATCACGCGAACGCTCTCCGGAGAGGATGTCAGCCTGCCGCGACCGCCTCGTCCCTGGCCCTGGATCTCCGCCTGCGCGGGGATGACGGGGGAGGAAAGAGCCCCGATGTAACAAAGTTGAGAACGTTCTTGAGAACGCTCTCAATCTATGCTCTAACCCTCGGATCGGAGCGAAAGACTCCGCGAATGACAGAGGGGTGTTGGAACAGGCTGCCGTGCGCGCCATGCTGCGCTGTCGGCTTGTTTCGTCGCTGAATCCGACAGCGTTGTCGGAAAAGCTCCCCCAGGTTGGATCGGATGAACTGGCACGCCCCAGGGCGTGCGCGGCGCCGTTGCACGCGCCGAAGGGGAGAGGTGAATGCTGATCAGCCTGCGGCATGTGGCGCGCTCCATGGCGTTGCTCGCCACCACCGCGCTTGCCGGGACCATGACGGGCGCGCATGCGCAGGATCCCGTCACGCCCGCCGCACCGCCGAAGCACGAAGCCCGCCCGTCCGCGGACCCCGCGGCGCGGCCCTGGGCCGATCCCCGGCTGCCGGCGGCGGCCCGCGCGGAGACGCTGCTCGCGGCGATGACGCTCGAGGAGAAGCTGGGCCTCGTCTACACATGGTTCCCGCCGCTGGCGAAGGATCCGGCGGCGCCGGCCGACATGATTCCCTCGGCGGGCCAGCAGGCAGCGATCCCGCGTCTGGGCATCCCGGCGCTGCGCGAGACCGATGCCAGCCTCGGCGTCGCCAACCAGGTCGAGCAGCGCAAGGGCGACACCGCCACCGCGCTGCCTTCGGGCCTGGCGCTGGCCGCGAGCTTCGATCCCAAGCTCGCCTATGCGAGCGGCGCGATGATCGGCGGCGAGGCGCGCGCCAAGCGCTTCAACGTCATGCTCGCGGGCGGCATCAACCTGACGCGCGATCCCTGGGGCGGCCGCAATTTCGAATATCTGGGCGAGGACCCGCTGCTCGCCGGCGTGATCGCCGGGGAGTCGATCCGGGGCATCCAGTCGAACCACATCGTCTCGACGATCAAGCATTTCGCCCTGAATTCCCAGGAGACCGGCCGCTTCGTGATGGACGCGCGGATCGGCGAGGCGGCGCTGCGGGAAAGCGATCTGCTTGCCTTCCAGCTCGCGATCGAGCGCGGCCGGCCGGGCTCGGTGATGTGCGCCTATATGTCCGTCAATGGCGACTTCGCCTGCGAGAACGACTTCCTGCTCAACACCGTGCTCAAGCAGGACTGGGCCTATCCGGGCTGGGTGATGTCCGACTGGGGGGCGGTGCATTCGACGGTGAAGGCCGCGCGCAACGGGCTGGACCAGCAATCGGGCGGCGAACTCGACACGCATCCCTTCTTCCGCGCCGATCTGAAGCAGGCAGTGGAGAGCGGCGCGCTGCCGATGGCGCGGCTGGACGACATGGCGCGCCGCATCCTGCATGGCATGTTCTCGACCGGCCTGATGGACGCGCCGGTGGTGGAGGCGCCGCAGCCGATCGACCATGCGCGGAATGCCGACGTCGCGCAGCGCGCCGCCGAGGCGGGGATCGTGCTGCTCAAGAACGAAAAGGACATCCTGCCGCTGGCCAGGACCGCCAGGCGCATCGTCCTGATCGGCGGCCATGCCGATGTCGGCGTGCTTTCGGGCGGCGGCTCGTCGCAGGTCCGCTCGGTCGGCGGCGCGCCGATCGAGATCCCCCTCAAAAATGGCCCGGCCGCGTCGTTCGTGCGCGTGACCTGGCATGCTTCCTCGCCGCTCGCGGCGCTCCGTGCGCTGGCCCCCAAGGCGCGCATCGACTTCGTCGATGGCAGCGACCCCGAAGCCGCCGCCGCGGCGGCGAGGAATGCGGACCTGGCGATCGTCTGGGCCACGCAATGGACCACCGAGGCCGAGGATCCCGAGACGATCGACCTGGCCGGTAACCAGAACGCCGTGATCGCGGCCGTCGCCGCCGCCAACCCCAGGACCGCAGTGGTGCTCAACACCGGCGGGCCGGTGCTGATGCCCTGGCTCGACAAGGTGCCGGCGGTGCTCGCCGCCTGGTATCCGGGCCAGCGCGGCGGCGAGGCGGTGGCGCGGGTGCTGTTCGGCGAGGTCAATCCCTCGGGCCGCCTGCCGATCACCTTCCCCGCGGCGATCGACCAGGCGCCTCGCGCCGCGGTGCCCGGCTTCGACCAGGTCAAGGCCTCGCCCGACCGCGGGCAGGACGCGCGTGCGATCAAGCCCTTCGCGGTCGAGTATCGCGAGGGCTCGGACGTCGGCTATCGCTGGTATGCCCGCCAAGGCCAGCGCCCGGCTTTCCCCTTTGGCTATGGCCTCAGCTACACGCGCTTCGGCTATGCCAATCTGAAGGTCGAGGGCGGCGGCGCGCTCAAGGTGAGCTTCGACGTCACCAATCGCGGCAAGCGCGCGGGCGCCGACGTGCCGCAGCTCTATGTGACTCCGGCCACGGGCAGCCGCCCGCTGCGCCTGGCCGGTTTCGAGCGCGTGACGCTCAAGCCCGGCGAGACGCGCCGGATCACCCTGGTCGCCGAGCCGCGCATCGTCGCGGACTATGACGTCGCCCGGCCGGGATGGCGCGTGGCGGCGGGAACCTATCGTGTCGCGATCGCGCGGGATGCCGGCCAACCGGTGCTCACGGGCGCGGCGGATTTGCAGGAGCGCCGGCTGGCGCCCTGAGACGACGGCACCGGGTGAGGCGCGCGTAGATGCGTCGGGGTGCAGAACAGAGTGGGAGGACAGAGGGAATGAAGGGATTATCCAGTTTGATGGCCGGCTTGCTGGCGTCGACCGCCCTGGTCGCGCCGGCATGGGCCCAGGACGCGGCGGCGGTGCCGCAGGATGCGGGAGCCGATCAGGGCGAAGAGATCGTCGTCACCGGCATCCGCGCGTCGCAGGCCAAGGCGATCAACATCAAGCGCAACGAGACGGCGATCGTCGATGCGATCTCCTCGGAAGACATCGGCAAGCTGCCGGACGTCACCGTGGTCGACGCGCTGCAGCGCATCTCGGGCGTGCAGATCAAGCGTGACGCCGGCGAGGGCTCGAGCGTCAACATCCGCGGCCTGCCCCAAGTGATCACGCTGCTCAATGGCGAGCAATATCTTAGCCCGGGCAATCTCGGCACCGCGCAGCCCAACCTCAACGACATCCCCGCCCAGCTGATGAACGCGGTGGTCGTCTACAAGTCGCAGGACCTGCGCAACGCGCTGTCGGGCATTTCCGGCACCGTCGACCTGCGCACCCGCCGTCCCTTCGACCTGAAGAGCGGCCTGACCCTGGCCAACCAGGTCGAATATTCGCGCGGCGACTATACCAAGAAGAACGACTATCTGATCAGCGGCCTGCTGAGCTGGCGCAACGACACGATCGGCGTGATGGTCGGCGCCACGCAGAGCAAGGCGCATCTCGGCAACAACTATGCCGGCATCGGCGGCAGCCCGTTCGGCAACAACGACTGGGGCGGCACGGGGCCGAACTGGATCGCGCCGCACGGCTATGAGCTGTTCAGCCGCGAAGTCGAGCGCAACCGCTTCGGCATCAACGGCGCGGTGCAGCTGAAGTTCGCCGAGGGCTGGACGCTGACCGGCGAAGTCTTCCATACCGAACTGGTCGAGCACAACCGCGCCGCGGGCGTGAACATCTCGAACCGCTGGAACGGCCTGACCTGGACGACGCCCACCCAGTCCACCTCGACGGGCCAGCTCGGCGCGAACCAGCAGCCCTGGCTCGACGTCGACCAGTATGACCTCAACGTATGGTGGTTCAATTCCTTCTCGGTGAACCGCACCGCGCGCGAGAAATCGACCAACTACAACCTGCAGCTCGACTATGACACGGGCGGCCCGTTCAAGTTCACTGCGCGCGCGCTGCGCTCGGATGCGAATCTGCGCAGCATGAACGGCCAGGTGCAGGGCGATCTCAGCAACTGGCGCGCGGGCAACCGGGCATTCACGCTGTTCCGCAACCCGAACGACCTGACCCGCGGGCCCTTCTACCCGGCGAACATCGCGGCGCTGTACCCGGCCTCGCGCTATACCAACAACGTGGTCGGCGCGAACGGCGGCCGCTACATCGATCCGAACCCGCTGGGCTATGGCCAGGATCCGCTGCTGCACCTCGACCTGCGGGGGCAGAACCCGGTGTTCAGCGGCTTCGACACGCCGATCTCGGGCGGCCTGGGTGCGGGCAAGTCGCTCAAGGACTATATGGCCAATCTCGACAGCTATGCCGTCGCGGCCTTCTCGTCCGAAGGCAATCAGGAGAACAGCTCCGATCTCGGCGTGTTCCGCGCCGACGGCAGCTACGAGTTCCAGGGCGGCGGCCTGTTCGGCGTGCTGAACCGTGTCGATGTCGGCGTGCGCCGCTCGGACCGCTCGACCCAGATCAAGAACTTCCACCTCTTCTCGAACTTCTATGGCGGCAATGGCGCCGCCACCGCGGCGGGCTGCTCGGCGCAGTGGAAGGCGATTGACGTGGTGATGGACAACCCGCAATGCTCGGCGGGCGAGTTCGTCTCCAACCCTGGCTATAATGCGGCGCTGCCGCTGGCACCAACGCCATCGCCCTGCGGCGCTTCGGCGGCGAACGCGCCGACTTGCTTCCAGGGCTATACCGTCAACCGGCCGACCAAGCTCAACGCCTATAACAACGTCTATTTCCAGACGAACTGGGGCGGCGTGGTCAACGGCATGCCGGGCATGTGGGTGGTCAATCCCAAGGACTTCGACGACATCAAGTCGTTCATGACGCGGGTATTCGGCGGCGCCGACGAGGTGATCGTCCCAGGCAACACCTATGACGTCGACCTGATCGAGGAGAGCGCCTACATCAACACCAACTGGAAGCGCGGCGCGTTCAAGGCCGATATCGGCGTGAAGGTCATCAAGACCAGCATCGACGTGAAGCAGAACCTGACCGGCGACACCCGGGCATATGGCGACACCAACCTCGACGTCGGCGACAGCGTAACCCGCCGCAGCTATACCGACTGGCTGCCGACGGTGACCCTGTCCTATGACGTCACCGACAATATCCGCGTGCGCGCGGCCTTCGCCAAGACGATGATCCCGCTGGACCTCGGCAATTACGGCGGCGGCCTGAAGATCAACACCGCGGATTCACAGGGCCCCAACCCGACGAACCCGACGGCGGCGCCGCTCGGCGTCCGCCAGGTGACGAGCGCGAATGCGAGCGGCAATCCCTATCTGAACCCGTGGCGCTCGAACAATTACGACCTCAGCCTGGAATATTATCTGGGCCGCGCCTCGATGCTCAACATCGGCCTGTTCAAGCTCAACATCGACAGCTTCGTCACCACCGCGACGATGATGACCGGCCGCTATCCGGACGCCGACGGCGTGATCCGCCGGACGGTGCCGGTGACGCAGCCGGTACAGGGCGATGGCGGCAACCTGCAGGGCGTGGAAGCCGGCGCCAAGCTGGCCTTCACCGATCTGTTCCCCAACGTGCCGTTCCTGCGCAACTTCGGCATCGACGCCAACTACACCTTCTCCGACTCCTCGCAGTCGGCACGAGGTCTCGACGGCAAGAAACTGCCTTTCCAGGATAATTCCAAGCACCAGATCAATCTGGTCGGCTGGTACCAGGACGATATCTTCCAGGTCCGCGTCGCGTGGAACCACCGCACGCCGCGCCTGGCGAACATGGGCCTGGGCTATGACGTGGATCCCGATCCGGCGCCCGACCGGGTCGACCAGCGCAATATCCCGGTGATGCAGGACACGAGCAACTATGTGGACGTGAACGTGACCGCGAACATCAACAGCCAGTTCGCGATCTACGGCAATGTCTCGAACCTGCTGGGCGAGCGCGAGCGCTATTACTTCCAGTTCGACCAGGATTCGAAGCAGTTCCATTCGCAGAACCGCTTCGAGCCGCGTTACTCGGTGGGCGTGCGCTACCGTTTCTAAGAGCCAACCCTCCTGGGCCGGCGGTCTTCCAGGGCCGCCGGCTCATTTTTCCCAGGGAGCGGGTCGGCGCGGTTTCGCTTGCGAAGCCGTGGCCGGGACGACCAGAATGACGCAATGAAACATGGGGGCACGGCCAGCGGCGCGATCGAGCGTGTCGTCATCGTCGGCGGGGGTACCGCCGGATGGATGGCGGCGGCTGCGCTGGGCACATATCTGGCGGGGACGGGCACCCGGATCACCTTGATCGAAAGCTCCGAGATCGGGACGATCGGCGTCGGCGAGGCGACGATCCCCACCATCCGCCGTTTCTACGCTTCGCTCGGCATGACCGATGCGGAGGTGATGCGCGCCTGCGAGGCGACCGCCAAGCTCGGCATCCGCTTCGTCGACTGGAAGCCGGGGACCAGCTTCGTCCATCCCTTTGGCCGCTTCGGGCAGGACCTGCGCGGCATCGACTTCCATCATTATTGGCAAAGGGCGCGCAAGGCCGGCCAGGCCGCGCCGCTGGAGGAATATTCGCTGGGCGCGATGCTCGCGCGCGAAGGCCATGCCAGCGTGCCGCTGCCCAATCCGCCGAGCCAGCTCTCGGTGTTCGACTGGGCGCTGCATTTCGACGCTTCGCGCTTCGCCGCGCACATGCGCGCCCATGCCGAGCGCGCGGGGGTGGCGCGCATCGATGCGCGGATCGCCGATGTGGCGCTCCACGGCGAGACCGGCTTCATCGAAGCAGTGACGCTCGACAGTGGCGAGCGCGTCGCGGGCGATCTGTTCGTCGACTGCTCGGGCTTTCGCGGCCTGCTGATCGGCGAGGCGCTGGGCACGCCCTATCGCGACTGGTCGCACTGGCTGCTGTGCGACGGCGCCTTTGCCGTGCAGAGCGCGCGGGTGGGGGACCCGCCCAGCTGCACCACCGTCACCGCGCGCACCGCGGGCTGGCAATGGCGCATCCCGCTGCGCAGCCGCGAAGGCAATGGCATCGTCTTTTCGAGCGATTTTCAGAGCGACGACGATGCCCGGGCCGAGCTGCTCGCCAATGTACCCGGCAAGCCGATGATGGAGCCCCGCCGCCTGCGCTTCACGCCGGGCCGGCGCGAGGCCGCCTGGACGAAGAACTGCGTATCGCTCGGCCTGGCCTCGGGCTTTCTCGAGCCGCTGGAATCGACCAGCATCGCGCTGATCGAGACGGGCATCGAGCGGCTGAAGCAGCTCTTCCCCGACAAGGGCTTCGATCCGGCGGTGACCGCCGAATACAACAGCCAGTCGGCCGAGGAGATGGAACGCGTCCGCGACTTCATCCTCCTCCATTATCGCCTGAGCGCGCGCGAGGGCGCCTTCTGGCAGGCGTGCCGCGACATGGCGCTCCCCGACAGCCTGGCCGCCAAGCTGGAGCTTTGGCGCGCGCGGGGCGCATTCCTGCGCTATCGCTGGGAGATGTTCTCGCCCGCATCCTGGCTTGCCATCTATGGCGGGTTCGAGCATCTGCCCGAGCGGATCGATCCCGGCGTCGCCGCGGTCGATACGGACGAACTTGCGCAGGGGCTCGAGCAGATGCGCGCCGCCATCGCCCGCACCGTGGCGGATACGCCCACCCATTTCGAATTTCTCGCGACGGTCGATGGTGCCGCTGCCGAGCCCATGAGGACCCCCGCATGAACAATCCGGACGCGCTCCGTAAGGTCTGCATCGTCGGCGGCGGCACCGCCGGCTGGATCGCCGCCGCGGTGATGGCGCATCACATGAAGGGCCGGCTGTTCGAGATCGAGCTGGTCGAGAGCGACGATATCGGCACGATCGGCGTGGGGGAGAGCACGATCCCGCCCTTCATGGAGCTGATCGCCAAGCTCGACATCGACGAGCAGGATTTCGTCCGCCAGGTCCAGGCCAGCTTCAAGCTCGGCATCGAGTTCAAGGACTGGTTTCGCAAGGGCGAGAGCTATTTCCACCCGTTCGGCGATGTCGGCCAGCGGGTGGAGCTCAGCGACTTCTACCAATGCTGGCGCAAGGCAACGCTCGCGGGGCATGATTTCCCGCTCCAGGATTTCGCGCCGGCCACGGTGATGGCGCATGCCGGCCGCTTCATGCTGCCGTTCAAGGCGCGCAGCACGCCGATCGCCGGCGCTTCCTATGCGCTCCATGTCGATGCCAAGCGCGTCGCCCGGTTCCTGCGCGGCCATGCCGAGGCGCGCGGCGTGAAGCGGACCGAGGGGATCGTCATCGATGCGGCGCTCGACGATCGCGGCTTCGTCTCCACGCTGACGCTGAAGGACGGCCGCACCATCGACGCCGATTTCTTCATCGATTGCTCGGGCTTCCGGGCGCTGCTGATCGAGAAGGCGCTCGGCAGCGGCTATACCGACTGGTCCAATTATCTGTTCTGCGACCGTGCCATCGCCGCGCAGACCGAGAATGTCGGCCCGCCGCGCCCCTATACGCTGGCCGAGGCACAGGACGCCGGCTGGCGCTGGCGCATCCCGCTGCAGCACCGCACCGGCAACGGCCATGTCTATTCCTCGGAGTTCATGGACGACGAGGAAGCGACGCGCATCCTGCTCGACAAGGTGGAGGGCGAAGTGGTCGCCGGGCCGATGGTGGTGCCGTTCAAGACCGGCGTGCGCCAGCGGATCTGGCACAGGAACGTGCTGGCGATCGGCCTGTCCTCGGGCTTTATCGAGCCGCTGGAATCGACTGCGATCCACCTGATCTATCGCGGCATGGACTATTTCTTCCGCTTCCTGCCCGATCGCCACTGCGATCCGGCGCTGGCGGACGAATATAATCGCCGGATGGTGGCGGACTATACCGAGATCCGCGACTTCATCGTGCTCCATTATTGCACCACCGCGCGCGACGACACGCCCTTCTGGCGCAAATGCCGCGACATGGAATGGCCGGACAGCCTGAAGGAGCGAGTGGAACTGTTCCGCATCAACGGCACGCTGCGCGAAGGGCTGGACGAGCTGTTCCGCTCGGTCAGCTGGTTCTCGGTGCTGGAGGGCATGGGCATCCGGCCGCGCACCTATCACCCGCTGGTCGACCGTATCGACGAGGCGATGCTCTATGCGGGACTGGAAAAGGCGCGCGAGCAGCTTGCCGGCTTCGTCCTGCAGCTGCCGAGCCAGCAGCAGTTCATCGATGCGCATTGCCGCGCCGAGAAGGTGGATCTCGGCCGTCCCGCCATGGCCGGGGCCTGATGCAGAAGAAGCGCGCGATCACGATCAAGGACGTGGCGGCGGAGGCGGGAGTCTCGCTGCAGACGGTGAGCCGCGTCATCAACAAGGGGCCCAACGTCACCGCGCCGGTCCAGGATCGCGTCCGGGCGGCGATCGACAAGCTGGGCTATGTTCCCAGCCTCGCCGCGCGCCGGCTCGGCGGCTCGCGCTCCTATCTGATCCTCGCCTTCAACGACGAGCGGCCGACGCTCGAGGGCTGGCAGTCGCGGCGTGGCAACGACTGGGTCGACCAGATGCTGTACGGGGGCATGCTCAAATGCGCCGAGCATGGCTATCGCATGCTGTTCGAGCTGGTGGATTCGCATTCGGACGCGCTGGAGGCGCAGGTCCAGGCCGCGCTCTCGGCACTCCATCCGGACGGCGTGATCCTGACGCCGCCGCACAGCGAGGATGACCGGATCACCGATCTGCTCCACCAGGGCGGGCTGACCTTCGCGCGGCTGGGATCGCACCGCGAGGGCGAGGGCTTCGCGGTGTACATGGACGACGAAGCGGCGGCGCGCCGCGCGACCGAGCATCTGCTCGACCTTGGCCATACCCGCATCGCCTATGTCCAGGGCCATCCCGAATATGCGATGAGCCCGGATCGCCTGCGCGGCTTCACCAGCGCGATCGAGGCGCGCGGGCTGAAGGTGGATCCCGCCTATCTCCAGCCGGGCGACTTCACCTATGAGGCCGGCATCGCGGCGCTCAACTCGCTCGCCGGGCTCGAAACGCCGCCCAGCGCAGTGCTCGCGAGCAGCGACGAGATGGCGCTGGGCGTGCTCCATGCCGCCGGGCCGCTCGGCCTGTCGGTTCCCGGCGATCTCTCGGTGGTCAGCTTCGACGACACGCCGACGGTGCGGATGAGCGTGCCCGCGCTCACCGCGATCCGCCAGCCGATCGCGGCGATGACCGCCAAGGCCGCCGAGCTGCTGATCGAGAGCAAAACCCGCGGCGACACGCCCGGCAATGGCCGCTTCCTACTTCCCTTCGATTTCGTCGTCCGTGCCTCGACCGCGCCCCCGCGGCGTTGACTTGCCTTCGGCCGGCGACGATGCTCCGCCGTCCATGCGACGCTTCGTCTCGCCCGGCCGCGGTTTCGTCCTGCTCTATGCGCTGGCCTATGCGGGCATGTTCGTCAGCTTCATGCCGTTCGTCATGGTGCTGCTGCCGTTGAAGGCGGCGCAGGCGGGGGGCGGCCATGCGGTACAGCTCCTCAGCGCCGGGGCACTGGGCGGCGCGGCGGTGGCGAGCCTGGCCAACATCCTGTTCGGCGCGCTGAGCGATCGCACGCGGCGGCTGCGCGGCACCCGGCGGCCCTGGGTGACGGTGGGGCTGGGCGTGCTCAGCGCGTCCTATGGCCTGTTGCTGGTCGCGGCCGATCCGGTGAGCCTGCTGCTCGCCGTCACCTGCATCCAGATCGGGATCAACATGATGTTCGCGCCGATCGCCGCGGTGATGGCGGACGAGATACCCGATGCGCAGAAGGGCATGGTGGCCGGGCTCACCGGCGTCTCGCATCCGATCGGCGCGATGGCGGCGGTGCTGATCACGCTGCCCGGGCTGGGGGGCGATGCGATGCGCTATGCGCTGCTCTGCCTGTTGTTCGTCGCGTTGACCGCGCCGTTCCTGCTGCTCGCCCGCGAAGGTGCCGCGCTGCCGCCGCCGCCGCCCGCGCCGCAGCGCGAGCTCCGCCGCTTCGATTTCATTCTCGCCTGGGCCTCGCGCATCCTGTTCCAGGTCGCCGGCAATGGCCTGTCCACCTATGGCTTCTATTATTTCCTGTCGGTGCTGGACCGGGAGGACATCAGCAAGACCAGCGTGGAAGCCAATCCGATCGTCGCGACCATGACCGGCTCCACCATCGTCGCGGTGCTGCTGACGGTGCTGGCGGGGCGCTTCTCGGATCGGATGATGCGGCGCAAGCCCTTTCTTGCCGCGGGGGCGCTGGCAATGGCGGCCGGGCTCGGCGTCATGGCGTTCGCGAGGGGGTGGGGCGTGGCGGCGGCGGGGCATGCGCTGGCGCTGTCGGGGCTCAGCGTGTTCCTGGCGATCCATTCGGCGATCGCGATGCAGCTGCTGCCCAATCCCGCGCATCGCGGCCGCGACCTGGGCATCCTCAACCTCACCAACACCCTGCCGGCGATGGTCGCGCCGCTGCTGGCGCTGGCGCTGGCGCCGGAGAAGACCGGCTATACGCTGTGGCTGCTGATCCTGGCGCTCGGCACGCTGGCCGGCGGCGCGGTGTCGCTCTGCATCCGGACCCAGGATTAGGTTAGGACCTGGAAGAGCTTCAAATTCCTATCGTCACCCCGGCCTTGCGCCGGGGTCCCGCTGCCTCGTTGACTGGAGAAGAAGCGGGATCCCGGCGCAAGGCCGGGACGACGATGGAAAAAAGACTGTCCTCAATCTGAGGACGGGTCAATTCTCAGTGCGCCGGCTCGCCCGCGCTCGAATTGCGGTCGACCTTGGCGGTCATGCCGGTCGCGTCGGCATCGTCCTGGGTCTGCGCGTCGGGCGACAGATCGGCGACCGGCGGCGGATTGGTGGCGACATTGGTCGTCGCCGGCGTCTCGACCGGCTGGTCGATCGTGACGTTGCTGAAGGTCTCGGGCTCGCCGATGTTCGCGACGACGGTCTCGTTCGCGCTGGTGTCCTCCGGCTTGCTGCCCGAACAGGCGGCGAGCGCCAGGCCGGCAACGGCGATCAATGCGAGGGTACGGGTCTTCATTTCGATCATTTCCCCTTTTCTCAACGTGCGGAAACGGCCGCAGCCGTAATCGCGGAGCGTTTCTCGATCTTTGCCGCGAGATCCTTGTCCCAGCCATAGGGATCGCCGCGGAAGTTCATCGTGCCGTTCGCATTGGCGAAGGCGGTCCAGTAGAGCAGATAGACCGACACCTGGTCCTGCTCCTGCAGAGTCACGCGCAGCGTGTCGCCCTTGGCGAGCGCGGCGCTGATCTGGTCGGGCTGCCAGTTCGGATCGTTGCGCAGCAGCAGCTGCGCCAGCGGACCCGGCTTCTCCAGGCGCACACAGCCATGGCTGGCGAGCCGGCTGAAGCTGGCGAAGGTCGATTGCGACGGCGTGTCGTGCAGATACACCGCATAATTGTTCGGGAAGTCGAACTTGTAGCGGCCGAGCGCGCTCTTGGGCCCCGGCTGCTGCTGCAGGCGGCGGTTCGCGCCGGTGCCGATGATCTTGTAGCCCTGTGCCTTCAGCGCGGCCTCGCCCTTCGGCCACAGCTCCTTGGCGGCAATGCCGGTGGGCACGTTCCAGGGCGGGTTGAGCACGATCGAGTGGATCTTCGACTGGAGCATCGGCGTCTCGTTGCCGGGGCGGCCGGTGACGGCCTTCATCGACGCGATCGGGGCATCGCCCTCGAACACGGTGAGCACGGCCGCGGCGATGTTCACCTGGATGCGCTTGGCGGGCAGCTCGCTCGGCAGCCAGCGCCAGCGCTCCATGTTCGCCATGATCTGGCCGACCCGGTCCTGCGCCGGCACGTTGAGCGCGGCGAGCGTGCCCGAGGAGACCAGGCCGGTGGGATTGAGCCCGTAGCGGCGCTGGGCGCGGACCACCGCTTCCTTCAGCTCGGCATCGAACTTGTCGCCGGTGGCGATCGCCTGGGGATCCTCCACCGCCAGCCGCTTGCGCAGCGCCGCCACGCGCGGGCCGCTCGCTCCCACCGTCAGGTCCGGCCCTGCGGCGAGCTTCTGCCAGCCGCCGGCCGCCACGATCTTGCGATAGGTGGCAAGGCCCTTCTGCAGCGTGTCATAGCCGGCCCAGGGCGGCGGCAGGTCGCGCAGCCAGGCGCCGACCCGGTTCTGCTTCACGGCCTCGGCAAAGGCGGGCAGGGGATCATAGGCGGCGGGGCGCAGGCCCCAGTTCGGATCGAAGTCGCTCTCGGCCAGGCGGCCTGAATGGACCGCCCGGGCATAGTCGAGCGCCGCGCGCACCAGCGTCTCGCTGTCCTTGAAGCTGGGCGCCGGATCGCCGACGCGGCGCAGGCCCTGGGCGAAGCCTGCCTCGTTGAGGATCGGCGCGAGCTCGGCCGCCTGGGCCGCCGTCAGCACCGGCAGCACCACCGGCGGGTTGGGGACGAACGGCGGCACGGGCACGGCCTGGAGCGTGGGCGTCGGCGTGGTCTGCGGCGCGGGAGCGACCTGTTGCGCGACGACAGGCGCCGCTATCCCGGCAAGCGCCGCAGTCCATGCGGCCCGGCGGGCCACCCGGCCCGAAAACACTTTGGTCACTCGCAAATCTCCTCCGCGGCCGCCCTGGGGCCGGGCGACCTGAATCGCCACCTGCTATTAAGCCAAACCGGGCGCACGTGGCGAGCGTCGAATTTACACGATGCGACGACGTGCCTTGACATTGGCAACGTTGTCGGACCAGTTTCCCGCAAACGCCCGCCAGGGGAAGAAGCGGGCGACGTCCGCAGGGGAGAGATATCTTGGCATCCGCACGTTCCACGCAGACGACGCTGGCCTTCGCCGCCGTCACCACGCTTTTCTTCGCCTGGGGTTTCATCACCTCGCTGGTCGACCCGCTGGTCGCCGCGGTGAAGGGCATCTTCACGCTCACCGATTTCCAGGCCCAAGCGAGCGCGTTCGCGTTCTTCTTCGCCTATTTCGTCGTCTCGCTTCCCGCTGCCGTGCTGGTCAGCAGGCTGAAGGCGGTGCCTTCGATCCTCGCGGCGCTCGTCACGATGATCGCCGGCTGCCTGATCATGCTCGCCGCCGCGAACATCGCCAATTACTGGCTGGTGCTGCTCGGCCTGTTCGTGCTGGCGAGCGGCATCACCATCCTGCAGGTGGCGGCCAATCCGCTCGCTGCCGCGCTGGGCAATCCCAAGGGCAGCCATTTCCGCCTGGTGCTCAGCCAGACGTTCAACTCGTTCGGCACCTTCCTCGGCCCGCTGCTCGGCGCGCACCTGTTCCTCAAGGGCGTCGAAGTGAAGGAAGGCACGGTCGTCACGCCGGAAATCCGCGCCCAGGCGCTGGCCGGCATCGACTCCGCCTATTTCTGGATCTGCGGCCTGATCGCCGCGCTCGCGGTGTTCTTCTATCTGAGCCGCCGCGTCGTCACCGAGGCGGCGCCTCCGGCAACCGGCCCGCAGCGCGGTTTCTGGGCGCTGTTCACCGATGCGCTCACCTCCAAATGGGCGCTGCTCGGCGCGCTCGCGATCTTCCTCTATGTCGGCGCCGAAGTGGCGATCGGCACGCAGATGGCGCTGTTCCTGAATTCGGACGCGATCTGGGGTCATTCGGACGCGGCGTTCGGCGTGCCGGTGCTCGGCTATCTGATGGGCAGCGACGGCATTCCGGGCGTCTCGCTCCAGGAAGCGGGCAAGGCCGTCGCCTTCTATTGGGGCGGCGCGATGGTCGGCCGTTTCCTCGGCTCGGGCCTGCTGACGGTTGTCCGCGCCGACCGCCTGCTGGCGCTGTTCACCGCCATTGCGGCCGCGATGTGCCTCTATGTCTTCGTGGTCGGCGGCGTCACTGCCGGCTTCGTCGCGCTGAGCATCGGCCTGTTCAACTCGATCATGTTCCCGGTGATCTTCACGCTCACGCTCGAGCGTTCCACCGCGAGCGCGGAGGCGACCTCGGGCCTGCTCTGCACCGCCATTGTGGGCGGCGCGGTGCTGCCCCTGCTCGTCGGGCTGATCTCGGGCGCGCATGGCTATGCCTTCGCGCTGGTCGTGCCGGCGGCCTGCTATGTCGCCCTGTGCGTGTTCGCGATCGCCGCGGGCCGCGCGCCGGTGGTCCGGGCCGAGGGCGAGGCGGCGTCGATGCACTGACAAGACCGTTCGCTTGCCGCCGGACCCAGGGGGAAGCTCCCTCCGGCGGCAAGGAACGAACTGGTGCGCGTAACGCCGTTCGACACGGTCCCGTCATCCGCGCACAATGCCGGGCCGATCCCCTAAACGGCCCTGTCCGCCGGAACTTGCGGGCTTTTGTTCCGAAAACCCGTCCCGTCCCCGGGGCGCTTCCGCACGGGCCGGCCGGGCGCTAGTGTCGGCGGCATCCGTTCGATGCTGGAGACGCCGTGATGTCGATGGTCCGCCGTGGGTTCCTTGCCGGGATGCTGCTCGCGCCCGCTGCGGCCTGTGCCGGGAAATGGCAGGAGAGCGGCGAGGAAAAGCGCCAGCGCCAGTTGAAGGAGGACTGGCCCTGGCTCGGCCATTATGCCGCCGACAACGAGAAGCTGGTCGCCTCGGGCCGCAAGGTCGACATCGTGTTCATGGGCGATTCGATCACCCAGATCTGGGCCGACAGCCGGCCCGGCTTCTTCACCTCCGGCCGCATCGGCCGCGGCATCGGCGGGCAGACCACGCCGCAGATGGTGCTCCGCATGATGGCCGATGTGATCCGGCTGCGCCCGCGCCTCGTCCACATCATGGCCGGCACCAACGACGTTGCCGGGAACACGGGCAAGATGACGGTCCAGCAAAGCTGCGACAATCTCCAGGCGATGACCGAGCTTGCCCAGGCGCACGGCATTGCGGTGCTGCTCGGCGCGGTGCCGCCGGCCGACCATTTCCCCTGGCGCCCTGGCCTGGATCCGGTCGAACCGATCCGGCGGATCAACCTGTTCCTGAGCAGCTATGCCCGCCGCGCCCGCGCCACCTTCATCGACTATACCGGGGTGCTGGCCACCGAGGCGGGGGCGATGAAGCCCGGCATGGCCTTTGACGGCGTCCATCCGACCGGCCAGGGCTTTGCCGCGATGGAGAGCGTGCTCGCCCCGGTGCTGAAGGCGCACAAGGCGTGAAGGCGGGGCTCGCGGCATTGGCGCTGCTCATCGCCGCGCCCGCCGGCGCACAGGTCCTCACCGCCGTGTCTCCTGACGGCAGCAACCGCATCTCGCTCCAGCTGAACGGCGCGGGCACGCCGGTCTATGCGGTGTCGCGCGGCGGCAGCCTGGTGCTCGCGCCGTCGCCGATCCTGCTCGATCTCGATGCCGATACGCTCGGCTATGGCCTGGCGATCACCGGTTCGGAGACCGCCAGCGCGGATGCCCGCTATCCGATCGTCGCCGGCAATGCCGCCGAAGGGCGCGACCATTACAACCAGCTCACCGTGCATTTCCAGGAGAAGGGCGGAGCGAAGCGCCGGATGGACGTGGTGCTGCGCGCCTATGACGATGGCGTCGCCTTTCGCACCGTCGTGCCGGTCCAGCCGCAGACCGCGGCCGCGATCGTCCGCTACGAGCGCACCGGCTTCTATTTTCCGCCGACCTACAAATGCTGGGGCTTCAACGTCGGCAAGTTCGGCTCCAGCCATGAAGGCGAGTTCGATCCCGTCGACGTACCGCGCCTGCGCGACCATAATCTCTTCAGCCTGCCTTTCGCCTGCGAGACCGGCAAGGCGGCCTTCGTCCTGACCGAGGCGGACCTGCTCGACTTCGCCGGCATGTACCTCACCGGCCGGGGCGATGGCGGGCCGGGGCTGCAGGCCAAGCTGTCGCCCTCGCTCGACGATTATCGCATCGCCGTGCACACGCGGATCGGCAGCCCGATCGTCACGCCGTGGCGCGTGGTGATGCTGGCGGACCAGCTGGGCAAGCTCAACGAGTCGACGCTGGTCCTCAATCTCTCGAGCCCGAGCCGGATCGAGGATACGAGCTGGATCAAGCCCGGCCTGACGAGCTGGGACTGGTGGAGCGGCCCGGTGGTCGCGGCGCTGCCCGGCCAGCGCAGCACCACTGCCGTCGCCAAGGCGCTGATCGACTTCGCCGCCGCCAACGGCCTGCCCTATACCATGATCGACGAGGGCTGGTATGCGGGTGCCGGCGGGGGCGGGGTGCGCCGCCCTGGCGTCGACATCACCAAATGGACCGACGCGCTCAACCTTCGCGAAGTGGTCGACTACGCCAAATCGAAGAAGGTCCGCCTCTGGCTCTGGATGCATTGGCAGGCGCTGGATGAGCAGCAGGAAGACGCGCTCGCCGAATATGAGAAGCTCGGCATCGCCGGGATCAAGGTCGATTTCATGGACCGCGACGACCAGTGGATGGTCAACTGGTATGCGCGCACGCTGGCCGCCGCCGCGCGCCATCACATCATGGTCGACTTCCACGGCGCCTATCCGCCGCGCGGGCTGGCGCGCACCTGGCCCAATTTCATGACGCAGGAAGGCGTGATGGGCGCCGAGTACAATAAATGGTCGCGCCGGGTGACGTCGCGCCACAACGTCATGCTCGCCTTCACCCGCGGCCTGATCGGCCCGATGGACTATACTCCCGGCGGCTTCCGCAACGTGACGCCCGAGGCTTTCCGCATCCGCGGCGACCTGCCCTTTGTCCAGACCAGCCGCGCGCACGGCCTGGCGCTGTACGTCGCCTTCCTGTCGCCGGTCGCCGCGGTCTCCGACAGTCCGGACACCTATGCCGCCAGTCCCGCCGGCTTCGACTTCATCAAGGCGGTGCCGGCAAGCTGGGACGAGACGCGCTATCTCGCCGGGGAGACGGGGGAATATATCGTCCTCGCCCGGCGCAAGGGCGCGCGCTGGTTCCTCGGCGCGCTGAACAGCGAGACCGCGCGCAAGGTCACCGTGCCGCTCGATTTCCTCGGCCGGCGGGGCGCGGCGATGCGACTGTGGAGCGATGGCGACAAGCCCGACGCCCCGATCCTTACCGAGCGGCGCGTGGCGGAAGGGGAGGCGCTGACGCTCGATCTCGCCGCGCATGGCGGCGCCGCCGCGATGTTCGAAAAATAGGGTTCAAAACTCGGACAATTGCGGATAACACTCTGCCGTCCGACGCGGCGAGCGATCGCGCGGGCAAGGAGAGTGGTGATGCGAATCACGCAAAGGGACCTGGCCGTAGCGACGGCCGCGCTGCTGCTCGGCTGGGGCGCCAATGCCCTGGCGCAGCGGCAGGCCGTGCTGGGGCCGGCGGTGTGGGACTGGAACCGGCTGGCCGTGCAGAAGACCGATGTCGGCGCGCTCCGCAATCTCGTCCGCCAGCCCACCGCGACGCTGGCCGAGCTCGAGATGCACGTCACCACGCTCAACCCGGGCCTGTCCTCGCATCCGCCGCACCAGCATCCCAACGAGGAGCTGGTGATCATCGACCAGGGGACGGTCGAGGCGCTTTCGGGCGGCAAATGGGAGCGGCTCGGTCCCGGCTCGGTGATCTTCAATGCGTCGAACGCGCAACATGCGTTGCGCAATGTGGGCAGGACCCCGGCCACCTATCATGTCATCAACTGGAAGACCGCCGCCACGCCGGCACAGTGACAGGGAGCTTCGAGAAATGGACCGTCGTTCGATCCTTGGCATCGCGGGCATCGCCGCGATGCTGCCGCCCGAAGTTCTCGCCCAGTCGCAGAGCTCGGGCAATGCCCCGTCCGAGAATGCCGCCCCCATCGGCCCCGAGCCGGGCGTGAAGCACAGGATCGATTTCGGCGTGATCGGCCTCGATCATGCGCACATCTATTCGATGACCGACGCGATGATCCGCGGCGGCGGCGTGCTCAAGGCCTTTCATGCGGCCGATCCCCGGCAGGTCGACCTGTTCCGCAAGCGCTATGGCAATGCCGTGAAGCTGGCGCGGAGCGAGGATGAGATCCTCGGCGACAAGACGATCAGGCTGATCGCCGGCGCGCCGATCCCCGATCTCCGCGCGCCGCTCGGCATCCGGGCGATGCAGGCGGGCAAGGACTATCTCGGCGACAAGCCCGCGATCACCAGCCTCGCCCAGCTCGCCGAGGTTCGCCGCACCATCGCCGAGACCCGGCGCAAGTTCGCGATCATGTATTCCGAGCGGCTCGAGGTGCGCGCCGCCGTCCAGGCCGGCGAGCTGGTCCGGCAGGGCCGGATCGGCAAGGTGATCCAGACCGTCAACCTCGCCCCCCACCGCGTCGGCTCGGGCCGTCCGGACTGGTTCTGGGACAAGGCGCGCTATGGCGGCATCCTCACCGATATCGGCAGCCACCAGGCCGATCAGTTCCTGTTCTACACCGGCTCGAGGACCGCGCATGTCGTCGCCGCGCAGACCGGCAACCTGAACTGGCCGGACAAGCCCGGTTTCGAGGATTTCGGCGACATGATGCTCACCGGCGACGGCGGCACCGGCTATGTCCGGGTCGACTGGTTCACGCCCGACGGGCTGCCCACCTGGGGCGATGGCCGGCTCTTCATCCTCGGCACCGAGGGCTATATCGAGCTGCGCAAATATGTGGACATCGCCGGCCGGCCCGGCGGCAACCACCTGCTGATCTGCGACCGGCAGGGCGTGCGGTACATGGACTGCTCCAAGGTCCATCTCCCCTTCGGCCCGCAGTTCATCGCCGATGTCGTCGAGCGCAGCAGCGTCGCGCAGGACCAGGACCAGGCGCTGCTCGCCGCCGAGCTGGTGCTTACCGCGCAGAAGAACGCCACCCGGCCGGTTTCGGCCTGAACCAGAGAAGGAGAGGGGCATGCGGCTTTCCAGACGCCAGACGCTCGGGGCCATCGCGGCGCCGATGATCGTGCCGGCGAGCGTGTTCGGAGCGAACGCGCCGTCGAACCGAGTGACCATCGGCGCGATCGGCGTCGGCCGGATCAGCCGCGTCCACGACATGAAGGAGATCCACAAGCATGCTGACGCGCAGATCGTCGCGGTGTGCGATGTCGACACCAGGCGGCTCGGCGCCGGCATGCAGCTGGTCGACGATCGCTATGCCACCAGTACCGGCAAACCCTATTCGGGCACGCGCGGCCATGCCGATTATCGCGAGCTGCTGGCCGCGAAGGACATCGACGCGGTGCTGATCTCCACGCCCGACCACCAGCACGCGCCGCTCGCCGTCCATGCGGTGCAGGCGGGCAAGCATGTCTATCTCCAGAAGCCCGCCTCGCTCACCATCGCCGAGGGGCGGCGCATGGCGGACGAAGTGAAGCAGTCCGGAAGGGTTCTCCAGATCGGCTCGCAGCAGCGCGGGCAGGACCCCTGGCCGCAATTCCACCGTGCCTGCGAGCTGGTCCGCAACGGCCGGATCGGCAGGCTGAAGCATGTCGAGATCGGCCTGCCGGGCGATCCGGCCGGGCCCGCAGCGCCGCAGATGCCGATCCCTTCCAACCTCGATTACGATGCCTGGCTGGGGACGACGCCCCAAGTCTATTACACCGAGACGCGCGTCCACCCGCAGAACAGCTTCGAGGATCGGCCCGGCTGGCTCCGCATGGAGCAGTTCGGCGCCGGCATGATCACCGGCTGGGGCGCGCATCATGTCGACATCGCCCATTGGGGGATGGACATGGAGCATAGCGGCCCGGTCGAGATCTGGGGCAGCGCCGAGTTCCCCAAATCCGGCCTGTGGAATGTGCACGGCCCGTTCGAGACGCATGCCCGCTATGCCAATGGCGTGACGATGACGATTTCGGGCGCGCTGCCCAATGGCGTCAAGTTCATCGGCGACAAGGGCTGGGTCTTCGTCCAGCGCACCGGTGCGGTCTCCTCCTCCGATCCTTCCAAGCCCGCCGACGTGCCGCTCACGGCAAGCGATCCCAGGATCCTCGACAGCGTGATCGGCCCGGACGAGGTCCGGCTCTACAAGGCGCCCGAGCAGCACCGGAACTGGCTGGACGCGATCCTGAAGGGCGTGCCGGTCAGCGCTCCGGCGGAGATCGGCCACCGCGCCTGCTCGACCTGCCTGCTCCACCACATCGCGATGAAGACCGGGCGGCGGCTCAGATGGGATCCCGCGGCGGAGCGGTTCATCGGCGATGATGCCGCCAATGCGATGCTCGCCCGCCCGCAACGGGCGAAATACGCGATCTGAAAAGGTCCCCCTCCGTGATCCCGGCCGCGCGCCGGGGTCACGCTTTTCCCCCCTTCCGTCATCCTGGCGAAAGCCGGGATGACGGTAGTGCTGATTGGAAAGTTGCCGGCGCCGACCTAGAGCGGCCCGGCAGCAAAACAAGGAGCGTCGCATGATCCGCACCGGAGTGATCGGCTATGGCCTGGGCGGCATGGCCTTCCATGCGCCGCTGGTGGCCGCCGTGCCCGAGCTCGCGCTCGCCGCCATCGCCACCTCGCGCGCCGACCAGGTGCATGCGCGCCATCCCGGCGTGCCCGTCACCACCCCCGACGCGCTGCTCGCCGATCCGGACATCGATCTGGTCGTCGTCACTACGCCCAACGACACCCATGCCCCGCTTGCGCGCCGGGCGCTGGAGGCAGGCAAGCATGTCGTGATCGACAAGCCCTTTGCCACCAGCCTTGCCGATGGCGAGGCGCTGGTCGCGCTGGCCGGGGCGAGGGGCCTGCTGGTCAGCGCCTTTCACAATCGCCGCTGGGACGGCGATTTCCGCACCGTCCGCAAGCTGCTGGACGGCGGCGCGCTCGGCGAGGTCATGCTCGCCGAGCTGCGCTGGGACCGCTTCCGCCCCGCGCTCGCCCAGGCCTGGAAGGAAGACCCCGAGGCGGGGGCAGGCATCCTCGCCGATCTCGGCCCGCACCTGATCGACCAGGCGCTCCAGCTCTTCGGCCCGCCCGAGGCGATCCTTGCCGATATCGCGGTCCAGCGCGAGGGCGGGCGCACCGACGATTATTTCGAGCTCACTCTGTTCCATGGCGCGCGCCGGGTGACGCTTTCCGCCGGCCGGCTGTTCGTCACGCCGCGCCCGCGCTTCTGGCTGCACGGCACCCGCGCCGATTTCGCCAAGCACGGGCTCGACCCACAGGAGGCGCGCGTAAAGGACGGCGCGCGCTACACCGATCCGGGCGTGGGCGACGAGGAGCCGCAATTCCACGGCCGCCTCACGCGTGCCGATGGCAGCAGCGAGACCGTCCCGACCGAGCCCGGCGACTATCGCGGCTACTATGCCGGCGTCGCCAGGGCGATTGCCGAAGGCGCGCCGGCCCCGGTCAGCGGCGAGGACGCGGTGCTGGGGCTGCGCATCATGGAAATGGCGCGGGAGAGCGCGCGGTTGGGCAAGCGGCTGTCGCTCTGATTGGCCGCCACCAGCCGCCAGATCGTCCTCCCGCGCATCGCCGTCCTCCCGGCGAAAGCCGGGATCTCATGCGAAGGCGCGGGAAAGGAGCCGCACGGGATCCCGGCCTTGCGCCGGGATCCCGCTGCTTCCTGCGCTGGCGAGATAGCGGGACCCCGGCGCAAGGCCGGGTGACGAAGCAAGAATATGAGTCCTCGACCTAGGTTGAGAACCCAAACAAGTATCTGATTTTCCACCGTCATCCCGGCCTTGAGCCGGGATCCCGCTTCTTCTTCCGTCAGCAAGGCAGCGGGACCCCGGCGCAAGGCCGGGGTGACGAAGCAAGAATATGAGCCCTCGACCTAAGGCCGCCACCCCACCGCGATCGTCCGGGGCGCCAGCGTCACCGGCACCGTCGCGACGATATCCTTGGCCGAGCTGCCCAGCATCACCTGCACCGTCCCGCCGGCGATCTTCCAGCCATTGCCCGCCGCGTCCCAGGTCGCCAGCAGGCGGGGATCGACCTTGAGCGAGACCTGCTTCGCCTCGCTCGGCGCCAGCTCTACCTTGTCGAACGCGCCCAGCCGCTTCGGGGCCTCCCAGCCCGTGCCGGCGACATAGAGCTGGGGCACCGCCTTGCCCTTCACCTTGCCGGTGTTGCGTACCGTGAAGCTGGCCGAAACCGTTCCGTCCTCGACGCGCGCACGCAGCCCGGAATAGGCGAACTCGGTATAGCTGAGCCCGTGGCCGAAGGCGAAGGCCGGCGTCAGCCCCTTGGCGTCATACCATTTATAGCCGACCGTCGCGCCCTCGCCATAGGTCGTGTCGCCCTTGTTGGGCGCGGCGGGCTTGGCCAGCTGGTCGAGGCTCGCGGGGAAGCTGACCGGCAGACGGCCCGAGGGGTTCGCCTTGCCGAACAGCAGGTTGGCGATCGCGCTGCCGCCCTGCGTGCCCGGATACCAGGCGGCGAGGATGGCGGCGGCCTGGTCGCGCCACGGCGTCAGCACCGGCCCGCCGGTCTCGAGCACCACCACCGTGCGCGGATTGGCCCGGGCCACCGCCGCGATCAGCTTGTCCTGGCCGCCCTCGAGCGTGAGCGACACGTCGAACGCCTCGCCCGCCCATTGCGTGGCGAAGACGATCGCGACATCGGCATCCCTGGCGAGCTTTGCGGCGCTGCCGGCATTGCCGCCATCGGCGAACAGGATCTCGGCATTGGGCGCCTGCGCCTTGATCGCCGCGAGCGGGGCGTCGGGATAGTACATCATCGGCCCCGGCCAGGTCGTCGGCTTCGATCCGGGCGCGGCGTTGCCGCCCACCGGATAGACCAGCGACGAGCCGCTGCCCGCCAGCACGCCCTTGTCGGCATGCCCGCCGATCACGACGATCTTCTTCACCGCGGGCGAGAGCGGCAGGATCGCGTCCCGGTTCTTGAGCAGCACCGCGCCGCCCTCGGCATCCCGGCGAGTCACTCCGGCATGCTCGGCGAGCATCGCCGGAGCCAGGTCCATCGGCGCGTCGGCGATCGGCTTCTCGAACAGCCCGTTGGCGAACATCGCGTGCAGGATCGCCCCCGCCATCGCGTCGAGCCGCGCCGCCGAGACCTCGCCCTTCGCCACCGCGGCCTTCAGCGGCGCGCCGAAATAGGGTTCCTTGTCGAACGGGAAGCCCGAATCCTGGTCGAGCCCGGCATTGGCGGCCGGCGCGGTGGAGTGAGTCGCCCCCCAGTCCGACATCACATAGCCCTTATAGCCCCAGTCGCGGCGCAGCACGTCGGTGAGCAGCCAGGGATGCTCGCAGGCATGGATGCCGTTCACGCGGTTGTACGCGCACATCACCGAGCCCGGATCGCCCTTCTCGATCGCGATCTGGAACGCGAGCAGGTCGCTGGTCCGCGCCGCGCCCTGGTCGATGATCGAATTGCCGGTATCGCGGTCGGTCTCCTGATCGTTCACCGCATAATGTTTCACGGTCGAGACGATGTGGTTCGACTGGATGCCGGCGATCTGCGCGCCCACCATCGTGCCGGCGAGCAGCGGGTCCTCGCCGCCATATTCGAAGTTCCGCCCGTTGCGCGGCTCGCGCATCAGGTTGACGCCGCCGGCGAGCATCACGTTGAAGCCCGATGCGCGCGCCTCCGCGCCGATCATCGCGCCGCCGGCATGGGCCAGATCGACGTCCCAGCTCGCGGCGGTGGCGAGGCCCGAGGGCAGGGCGGTCCGCCCGCGCTTGCGCGCCGCGCCGCCCTGGGTGGCCACGCCGATGCCCGCATCGGTCTGCCACTGGGGCGGGATGCCCAGCCGGGGGATGCCCGGCACATAGCCCGCCGAGCCCTGCCGCGCTTCGGCAGGTGCCTTATAGCCGCTCTTCGACGCGAAATCGGTGCCGAAATAGCCAAAGACCAGGGTCAGCTTCTCGTCCTCGGTCATCTGGGGGAGCACGGCCTTCACCCGCGCATCGGCGGAGAGGGCGGCATCCATCCAGGGCCGGGCCTGGTCCTGCGCGGCGGCGGGCGCCGCGGCGGCCAGGGCTATGCCCAGTGCGACCAGCGAACCCGCGAATGCGTGACGGCGCAGCTTCATGATTCCCTCTCCCGCGATTTTTGTCAGCGTTGTCGGGAAGCATATACAGGTCAAGTGCTGGTAACGCTATCACCTGGATGACGGCATCGGACTGGGGCCATGAAGCAGTCAGCGGGCACCCTCATCAATCAACAGGCACCGTCATCCCCGCGAAGGCGGGGATGACGGAAGAAGGGGAAGGCGGGTTACGGCAGATTCGCCTTCAGCTCGTCGATCCAGGGCCGCGCCACTCCGTCCGAGGGCGCGCGCCAGTCGCCGCGCGGGCTCACCGCGCCGCCGGCCGAGACCTTGGGTCCGTTGGGCAGCGCCGAGCGCTTGAACTGGCTGGTCTGGAAGAAGCGGAACAGGAATTCCTCCAGCCATTTCGCGATCGTCGCCAGGTCATATTGGTGGCGCGCATCCTCGGGGAAGCCGATCGGCCATTGCCCCGCCGCCGCGTCCTTCCACGCATGCCAGGCGAGGAAGGCGATCTTGGAGGGCCGCAGGCCGTAGCGGATCGTGTAGTGGAGGAAGAAGTCGTGCAGCTCGTACGGGCCGATCCGCTCCTGCGTGCTCTGCATCCTGCCGTCCGCATCGGCGGGCACCAGCTCGGGCGAGATCTCGGTATCGAGGATGCTGGTCAGCACCCGCGCCGCCTCGCCGGCGAACTGGCCGGTCTGCACGGTCCAGCGGATGAGATACTGGATCAGCGTCTTGGGCACGCCGGCATTGACGCCGTAATGGCTCATATGGTCGCCCACGCCATAAGTGCACCAGCCCAGCGCCAGCTCGCTCAGGTCGCCGGTGCCGAGCACGAAGCCGTGCCGCTGGTTGGCGAGACGGAACAGATAGTCGGTACGCAGGCCCGCCTGGACGTTCTCGAAGGTCACGTCATAGACGGGCTCGCCCCTGGCGAAGGGATGGCCGATCCCCTCGAGCATCGTCCGCGCCGCCGGGCGGATGTCGATCTCTTCGCCGGTAACGCCCAGCGCGTCCATCAGCGCCCAGGCATTGGCTTTGGTGCCTTCGCTGGTCGCGAAGCCCGGCATGGTGAAGCCGAGAATGTCGGTGCGCGGGCGACCGAGCCGGTCCATCGCCCTGGCCGCGACGATCAGCGCATGGGTGGAATCGAGCCCGCCCGAGACGCCGATGACGATGTGCTTCGCGCCGGTGGCTTCCAGCCGCTTGCGCAGCCCCTCCACCTGGATGTTGAACGCCTCATAGCAATCCTCCTCCAGCCGGGAGGGGGTGTTGGGCACGAAGGGGAAGCGGCGCAGCTTGCGCAGCAGCCCCTTGTCGGCATGGTCCGGCCGGTGCTGGAAGGTCACGCGGCGGAAGCGCGTCTCCGGATCGCCATTGTCGGCGGCGCAGTCGTTGAACGTGCCCATCCGCATCCGCTCGAGCCGCAGCCGCTCCAGGTCGATATCGGCGCACACCACTTCGGTGGTCAGCTCGAAGCGCTCGGTGGTGGCGATCAGCTCGCCCAGCTCGTGGATCATGCCCTGGCCGTCCCAGGCCAGGTCGGTGGTGCTCTCGCCGGGGCCGGAAGCGGAATAGACATAGGCCGCCACCGCCCGCGCCGATTGCGCCGCGCACAGCATCGCCCGCTCGCGCGCCTTGCCCACCACGATGTTCGAGGCGGAGAGGTTGCACAGCACCAGCGCCCCGGCCAGCGCGCCTTGGGTGGAGGGGGGCAGGGGAGACCAGTAATCCTCGCAGATCTCGACATGGAAGACGAAGTCGGGCAGCTCCTCGGCCGCGAAGATCAGGTCGGTGCCGAAGGGCACTTTCTGCCCGGCCACCGCGATCTCCAACCCCGTCAGGCCGGCGCCGCGCGCGAACCAGCGCTTCTCGTAATATTCGCGGTAATTGGGCAGGTAGCTCTTGGGCACCACGCCCAGGATGCGCCCGCGCGCGATGGCGACGGCGCAATTGTAGAGCCGCCCGTTGCGCCGGAGCGCGGCGCCCACCAGCAATACCGGCCGGAGCTCCGCGCTCGCCGCGACGATCGCCGCGAGCCCCGCCTCGGTCGCCGCGCAGATCGTGTCCTGCAGATGCAGGTCGTCGATCGCATAGGACGTGACGTTGAGCTCGGGATAGACGAGCAGGTCCGCGCCCTGTTCGTCGCCCTGCCGCGCCAGCGCGATCGCCGCCCGGGCATTGGCGGCGGGATCGCCCACCACCACCGCCGGCGTGCAGAGGCCCGCGCGGATCATTCCCTGGCGGTGGATCGAATAAAAGGGATGGGACTGGCTCATCGTCTCCGTCTTGCAACCGGTTATGTCTCGATCACCCCACACACCTAGTCGCTCGGGCGCGCTTGTGCCAACCCCGCGCAAGCGATACCCGCAGGCCATGCTCCACTGGATCCGCCGCCAGTTCGACGCGCATCCGGTGCGAGCCGTCATGACCGTCTTCGCGGCCTATACCGTCTTCAAGATCAACCTGAAGTTCTTCGCACCCGAAGGGCCCTGGTGGCGCGGCTGGCACGATCAGAAGCAGTATCTGCAATCGGCCAGGGCGTTCCTGCGCTTCGACCTGAGCCCGGACCAGCATTGGTACCCGTTGCTCTATCCGCTCGCCGGAGCGCCTTTCGCCTGGGCGCCGACGCCGTTCGTGCCGATCAACCTGGCCTGCTATGCGCTCGCCTTCTGGGGCTTCCACCGCGTCTGCGCGCGCTTCGGGGTGGGGAGCCTGGCGGCGGGGCTGCTGTTCCTCGCCGCGACCATCGGCGACCTGCGCATCTCCAAATTCTGGCTCGAGCCCTGGACGACGACCATGTCCGCGGCCTTTATCTGGCTGGCCTTTGCCGAGGCGGCCGACATGATGTTCGGCGGGCGGCGCCGGCCCTGGCTGCTCGGCGCCCTGCTGGCCGGGATCGCGCTGGTCCGCCCGGCGGACGTGGTGGTGGGCGCGGTGATCGGCGGCTTCGCGCTGTGGCGCCCGGTGCTGATCGAGCGGCGCTGGCCGGATCTCGCCCGGGCGATCGGCGGCGCCGCGGCGGCGTTCCTTCCCTATGCCGTGCTCTATCTCGCCATCTATGGCTGGCGCCTCACCGACTATACGCTGCTCTCGGGCGACTATGGCTTCGCGTTCGCCGATCTCGGCTGGAAGGCGAGCATATTGCTGGTCGATCCCGCGCCCTGGTTCCCCGGCGAGACCGGCCTGTTGCGCGAGCTGCCCTGGCTGCTCACCGGCGCGGCGGGCCTGATCCTGGGCGTCATGCGGCTGCGGGGCCCGGCGCGCTGGCTGACGCTCTGCATGGCGCTGGCCGCGCTGATCTATACCGCGATGATGCTCGCCTATGTCGATCTGGTGCCCAGCGGCATGTGGCGCTTCTTCAACGCCCATTATTTCAAATGGCTGTTCCCGATGGCGGCGCTGTTCACCTGGCTGCTGCTCACCTGGCGCGACCTGCGCGGGCTCGTGCTGGTGGTGGCGCTGGTGCTGCTCGCCAGCTTCCGCATCGTGCCGCGCCCGGCGATGCCGCAGGAGCCCGCCAAGGCGCTGGCCTTCGCCGCGCTCGCCGCGCCGTGGCAGGACATCTACTTCGCCCGCTCGGCGGTGGTGGACGCGCGGGGTGCCCAGCGCAGCCCGGCCGATTATCACCAGCTATGGATGGGGGACCGCGTGATGGCGATCGCCTTCAAGCGGCCGTTCGCGGGCGATGCGCGCTGGTATGGCGTCACGCCCCCCAGCATCGCGACCTGGCCCAGGGGCAGCGGCAAGGCGGAGGTGGTGCTGCCGGGCAGCTGGCCGCAACGGCCGGTCGCGCGCTATGCGACGAAGCTGGCGTTCGGCTATCCCTGCTGGGCGCCGCCTTTCCCCTGCGGCACCGGGCCGGGGCCCGCGCTGCCGCGGAACTAGCCGGGCCAGACCCTGGCTCAGACCTTGGCGGAGTAGATCATCCGGCCCGGGCCGAGCCGCTCGAACAGCTTGCCCAGCTCGTTCTCGCCCACGGCGAAACAGCCCTGGCTGCGGCCGAGCTTGCCGTGCCGNCCGATCATGTCGGTGTTCGCATACCAGGCCGAATGGACCACGATCGCGCGGTCGAGCGCATTGTTGTTGGTCGGGTCGAGGCCGAGCAGGCGCTGCGAGTCGCCATGCTTGCCGACATAATAGTCCGCGGTCAGGAACGCGCCCTCGCAGGTCGCTTCCGAATTCACTTCGTTCGAGAAGCGCTGGAGCAGCCCGGTATGCTGGGGATCCGAGCCGATGCCGTGGGCGACGAGGAAGCGCTCGACCTGGCCGGTGCCCAGGTTCACCACGAAGAAGCGCGGGCTGTAGGAGGGCGAGGCGAAGTCGGCGATCGCGATCCGGTCGTGCGAGGGGATGCGCATCGAATGGCGGTTGAGCGCGGCCAGCGCCTTCTTGAACAGCTCGGGGCGGATGCCGGCGGGCACGCCGGGCACCTTGGCGGCGGCCACCTCGGGCGCCTTGGGAATCTCGGGGATCGGCGCCGGGACCGGCAGCGCGGCCGGTGCCATCGCGGTTTCGATCGTGCGCGAGGCGCAGGCCGAAACCACCGCGCCGCTCGCCATCACCAGCGCCGTCTTCAACAAGGCGCGACGCGACTGAATCGTATCGAGACTATCCATCACTATCCAAAAAGCCCGCTGCTCTCGTCCCCAGGGGGAAGCTATACCAGACAGATGGTAAGCGCGTTGCTCAACATCTGTCCCAAGTTGCGCGACTCGCCGCATCGTTCGCCCGGTTCGCCGAAGGCTCTCCGAAATCCGGAACGTTGCCAGCGATTTGCCCGCGCGAATATCGCCGATTCGGCAGCGGCACGAAATTAGGTTAATTTCGTTAAGGAATCGCCCTGAGCCGTCCTGGCTCGTCGGATTCGGAGAGCTGTTCGATGCGTTCCGGCACCTTTGCCGTCCTTCTCCTGGCCCTGGCCGCCCTGTTTCCCACCGCTCCCGCCGCCGCGCAGGGGATCGCGTCCGACACGATGCAGATCGCGCCGGCGGGGCTGCGCAACGGCCAATGGGTCTGGTACGAGCAGCCCCAGATCATCCGCGCGAGCACGAACGACTGGGACCCCGTCTCGATCGTGGTGAGCATTCCGGACCAGCGCGCCTATGTCTATCGCGGCGGCAAGCTGGTGGGCGCGAGCACGGTGTCGACCGGCTCGAACGGGCACGAGACGCCCGCCGGCGCCTTCACCATCCTCCAGAAGAAGGTGTTCCACCGCTCGAACCTCTATTCGAACGCGCCGATGCCCTATATGCAGCGGCTCACCTGGGACGGGATCGCGCTGCACGCCGGCCATCTCCCCGGCTATCCCGCCTCGCATGGCTGCATCCGCTTCCCGGCGGCCTTTGCCAGGCAGCTCTATGCGCTGACCGAGATCGGTGGCGACGTGATGGTGACGGACGAGCCGGTGACCAACCCCGAGCGCTCGGGCCCCTCCACGCCGCTGTTGATGGCGGATGCGCGCAATCTCGGCGGCGAGGCGTTCAACATGGTGACCATGCCCGGCATGGCGCCGCGGCCGCAGCCCCAGCCGGCAAGCTGGGTCACCGGCCCGGCGCGGGAGATCGTCCAGCCGCTGCCGCGCCGCGGCTCCAAATAAAATCTGTTGCCCAGGGTGCCCGCGGATCGGCTAAGGCCGCGCGCATGACGATGTCCTTCGCAGATGCCGCCGACGCGCTGGTCGAGGTCGGCCGCCGGCTCGACGCGCGCGGCTGGGCCCCCGCCACCGCCGGCAATTATTCCGTCCGCCTCGACGACGGCAGCGTCGCCGTCACCGTGTCCGGCTGGCACAAGGGCCGGCTGACGCCCGCCGGCATCATGCGGGTCGACCTGGAGGGGAAGGGGCTCACTCCCGGCAAACCCTCGGCCGAGACCGCGCTGCACCTTGCCATCTACCGGCTGTTTCCCGACACGGGCGCCGTGCTCCACGGGCACTCGCCCGAGGCCGTCGGCATGAGCCGCGCCGCCGCCGGTGCCAGCGAATGGGTGTTCGCCGGCCATGAGATGCTCAAGGTCTTTCCGGGCAACGCCACGCACGAGGCCGAGATCCGCCTGCCGATCGTCGAGAACAGCCAGGACATGGCGGTGATCGAGGCGGCGGTGACGCCCGCGCTGCTGGCGCCGGGCACCGCGCCGGCCTATCTTATCCGCAGCCACGGGCTCTATGCCTGGGGCAAGGACCTGGCCGAGGCCGAGCGCGTGCTCGAGGGCACCGAATGGCTGATCGCCGCCGAACTGGCCGAAAGGGCATGGAAGCGATGACGCATCTCAGGGTCTTCGACGAGGCGGGCGGCGCGCCGCTCACCGATACGCGCGATGCCGGCGACATCGCCGCCGCGCTCGGCGGGATCGGCGTCCGCTTCGAGCAATGGCCCTCGCGCCCGCTCGCCGCCGATGCCGGGCAGGACGAAGTGCTCGAGGCCTTCGCGCCGGAGGTCGAGCGGCTCAAGGCCGAGAAGGGCTATCGGTCCGTCGACGTGATCCGCATGGTGCCCGATCATCCCGAAAAGGGTGCCCTGCGCACCAAGTTCCTTTCCGAGCATCGCCATTCGGAGGATGAGGTCCGCTTCTTCGTCGAGGGCGAGGGGCTGTTCACCCTGCGCGCGGGCGAGAGAATCTATGCCGTGCTGTGCGAGGAAGGCGATCTGATCTCGGTTCCGGCCGGCACTCGCCACTGGTTCGACATGGGGCCGAGCCCGCGCTTCACCGCGATCCGCCTGTTCACCAATGCGGACGGCTGGATCGCCAACTTCACCGGCGACGCCATTGCGGATCGCTTCCCGCGGCACGAGCCGGCCTGAGCCAACCACCGTCATCCCCGCGCAGGCGGGGATCCAGAGTCGTGAAGGACGCCGCTCTGTTACCCTGGATCCCCGCCTGTGCGGGCATGACGAAAGGGGCGGAGGACGAAAGAGAATGACCCACACCCCGCCCAAGGCCATCCTCCTCGATATCGAAGGCACGACGAGCAGCATCAGCTTCGTCGCCGACGAGCTTTTTCCCTATGCCCGCAAGCATCTGGCGGAATTCGTTGCGAACAATCCCGAAGTCGCCGCGCCGATCCTGGCCCAGGTGCCGGGCGACGATCCCGTCGCCACGCTGCTCGCGTGGATCGACGAGGACCGCAAGGAGACTCCGCTCAAGACGCTCCAGGGCCTGATCTGGGCCCGGGGCTATGCCGATGGCGAGCTCAAGGGGCATGTCTATCCCGACACGCCCGAGGCGCTGCGCCGCTGGACGGCCGCCGGCCTCACGGTGAACATCTATTCCTCCGGCTCGATCGCCGCGCAGAAGCTGATCTTCGGCCATTCGGTCGCCGGCGACCTGACGCCGTTCCTCAGCCGCTATTTCGACACGACCACCGGCCCCAAGCGCGACAGCGATTCCTATTCCAGGATCGTCGATGCCCTCGATCTCGCGCCTTCCGAGCTGCTGTTCGTCTCGGACATGGCCGCCGAAGTCGATGCCGCGCACGAGGCGGGGCTCCAGGCGCTGCTGATCGACCGCGAAGGCGGCCCGGCCGACATTCATTCTCTGGCGGAAGTGCTCCCATGATCCTCGAAGGCCGTCCCACGCGCTCGATCCGCCGCACCGAAGACGGCAGGGGCGTGGTCATCCTCGACCAGCGCAAGCTGCCCTGGGAAGTGCAATGGGTCGAGCTGCGCGACGTCGATGCCGCCGCGGTGGCGATCCGCGAGATGTGGACGCGCGGCGCGCCGATGATCGGCGCCACCGCCGCCTATGGCTATGCGATGGCACTTGCGGCCGATCCCGGCGACGCCAGCCTGCAGGCGGCGTACGAGACGCTGTTCGAGACGCGCCCGACCGCGATCAACCTGCGCTGGGCGCTCGACGCGGTGCGCGCGGCGGTAGCCGATCTGCCGGAGGGCGAGCGCGCGGCGGCGGCGTTCCGGCGTGCCGACGAAATCTGCGACGAGGATGCCGAGCTCTGCCGCGCGATCGGCGAGCATGGCCTGGAGCTGTTCCGCGAACTCCATGCCCGCAATCCCGATCGCCCGCTCAACATCCTCACCCATTGCAACGCCGGCTGGCTCGCCACGGTCGATTACGGCACCGCCACCGCGCCGATCTATCTTGCGCATGATGCCGGCATCCCGGTCCATGTCTGGGTGGACGAGACGCGCCCGCGCAACCAGGGCGCGCTGCTGACGGCGTTCGAGCTGCGCAACCACGGCGTGCCGCACACGGTGATCGCCGACAATGCCGGCGGCCTGCTGATGATGAAGGGGCAGGTGGACGCCGTGGTGGTCGGCACCGATCGCGTCACGCGCAACGGCGATGTCTGCAACAAGATCGGCACCTATCTGAAAGCGCTCGCGGCGCACGACAATGACGTGCCCTTCTATGTCGCGCTGCCCTACACCACTTTCGATCCGAACACTGCGAGCGGTGCCGACATCCCGATCGAGGAGCGCAGCGCCGAGGAGCTGACCCGGCTGAGCGGGCCGGGGGCAAGCGGGGAAATCGGAACTGTCCGTGTCACCGACTCCCCCGCCGCCAATCCAGCATTCGACGTGACCCCCGCGCGGCTGGTGACGGGTTACATCACCGAGCGTGGGGTGCTGGACAGGATCTGACCCTGGGCGCGCGAGGCGGCGCGGAAAGCCTGCCTCGCGCTATCGCCCTTGATCGCAGGGCTCCGCGTCAGCGCGGCTCCGTCTTCACCGTGGTGGTCGTGGTGGTCGATGCCGTGGCCGGGCGCGACACGGTGGTGCGGGTGGTCCTGCGCACCGGCGCCTTCCGCACCGTCGTCGTCTTGCGCGCCGCCGGCTGGGTCGTGGTGGTCTCGATCGTGGTCGCGACCGGCTGGGCCGCTGCGGCGCGCACCGCCGCCGCATCCGCCGCTGCCGACTGTGCTGCCTGAGCGGCCATGTCGGCACGCGCGTTCGCCGCCGCCGCATTGCCCTGG
>OAOK01000060.1_pt1 | contig 41873 bp, 46 predicted proteins | sample 1641101 | NCBI WGS metagenome assembly OAOK01 (sample SAMEA104232307, study PRJEB22302) | sediment metagenome | biome: forest; feature: aquifer; material: sediment | place: USA | collected 2011-08-07 | depth 0.01 m
GCGCGGCGCGGGCGCCGGCTTGGGCTCGGCCGCGGCCTTGGGCTCGTTGGGCTTCACCGGCGACGGACGGGCGGGCAGGCCCAGGCGATGCGCCTTGCCGATAACGGCATTGCGACTCACCCCGCCCAGCTCCTCGGCGATCTGGGTTGCGGTCAGCCCGCTGTCCCACATCTTCTTCAGCGTATCGATCCGCTCTTCGGTCCAGCTCAAAACTTCTCTTCCTTCACCTTGCCGTCGGCTCGTGCAGCGGTTACGCGAACGCGCGATGAGCAGCCAGCCTGAATTCGGTCAACAGCTCCCCGAGCCCGGCGTTCCGGTGATCCGCAACGTCAACTGGGGAGGTTTGCGCACCCTCTATATCAAGGAGGTGCGCCGTTTCTTCAAGGTGCAGCTCCAGACGGTATGGGCGCCGGCGGTCACGACCCTGTTGTTTCTGGTGATCTTCACCGTCGCTTTGGGCGGCGGCGGGCGGATGGTGAGCGTCCAGCATCGCGAGATTCACTTCGCCGAATTCATCGCGCCCGGCCTGATCGTGATGGGCATGCTGCAGAACGCCTTCGCCAATGCCAGCTTCTCGCTGCTCGTCGGCAAGATCCAGGGCACGATCGTCGATTATCTGATGCCCCCGCTCTCGACCACCGAGATGCTCGCGGCCTTGTGCGGCGGGGCAGTGACGCGCGCCTTCTGCGTCGGCGGCACGGTGTGGCTGGCCATGGCGATCTGGGGCGTGAACCTGTGGCCGCAGCATCTCTGGGCGGTGCTGTGGTTCGGCTTTCTCGGCTCGCTGTTCCTCGCGCTGATGGGCGTGCTGACCTCGATCTGGGCGGAAAAGTTCGATCACGCCGCGGCGGTGACCAATTTCGTGGTGGCGCCGCTGGCCCTGCTCTCGGGCACCTTCTACTCGGTCGAGCGGCTNGCCCCCACCTTTCAGGCGATCAGCCACGCCAACCCGTTCTTCTATATCATCTCCGGCTTCCGCTACGGCTTCATCGGCGTCGCCGATTCGCCGATCCTGGTCGGCAGCCTGGTGATCCTGGGCCTCGACGTGCTGCTGGGCTTCGTCTGCTACGCGCTGCTGCGCCGCGGGTGGAAGATCAAGAACTGACGCTTTCGGCGCTGTCCCTTTCCATCGTCATCCCCGCGAAGGCGGGGATCCAGAGCCGAGAGCGATGCGCGAAGTAACCCTGGATTCCCGCCTTTGCGAGGATGACGGAGAGGGCCGATAACGCCCCGGCATGCCCCGCGCCGAAACGATTATTGACGCCTCCCGGCCACCGCACGTAAACACCCGCCTCGGGCGGTCCCGACAGGCCGCCCTTTGTCGTTTCTGGAGTCTCGTTTCCGAGCTTTTCACGAAGGAGGTACGTTCCCATGGCCATCACCCCGCTCATGCCCGTCTATCCGCGGTGCGCTGTGCGGCCGGTGCGAGGCGAGGGCGTGTATCTCTATGGCGAGCGCGGCGAGCAGTATCTGGACTTCGCCGCCGGCATCGCGGTCAACGCGCTTGGCCATGGCCATCCCCATCTGACCAAGGCGCTGCAGGACCAGGTCGCCACGCTGATGCACGTGTCGAACCTCTACGGCTCCCCCCAGGGCGAGGCGCTGGCCCAGCGGATCGTCGACAACAGCTTCGCCGACACGGTGTTCTTCACGAACAGCGGCGTCGAGGCGATCGAGTGCGCGATCAAGACCGCGCGCCGCTATCATTACGTCAACGGCAACCCGCAGCGCCACAAGCTGATCACCTTCAAGAACGCTTTCCACGGCCGTTCGATCGGCGCGATCTCGGCGACCGACCAGCCCAAGATGCGCGACGGCTTCGAGCCGCTGCTGCCGGGCTTCGACTATGTGAAGTTCAACGATCTGGAGGGTGCGCTCGCCAAGATCGACGGCGAGACCGCCGGCTTCCTGGTCGAGACGGTGCAGGGCGAGGGCGGCATGACCGCGGGCACCCCGGAGTTCATCCAGGGCCTGCGCAAGGCGTGCGACGAGCATGGCCTGCTGCTCATCCTCGACGAGATCCAGTGCGGCTATGGCCGCACCGGCAAGATGTGGGCCTATGAGCATTACGGCATCACTCCCGACATCCTGACCGCGGCCAAGGGCATCGGCGGCGGCTTTCCGCTCGGCGCCTGCCTCGCCACCGAGGAAGCGGCCAAGGGCATGGTGATCGGCACCCACGGCTCCACCTATGGCGGCAACCCGCTCGCCATGGCGGCCGGCCAGGCGGTACTCGACGTGATGCTCGAGCCCGATTTCCTGCCGCATGTCGAGAAGATGGGCGAGCGCCTGCGCCAGGCCTTCGAGCAGATGATCCCGAACCATGATCACCTGTTCGAGGAGATTCGCGGCAAGGGCCTGATGCTCGGCATCAAGATGAAGGACAGTGTGGTCAGCCGCGATTTCGTGGCGCATCTGCGCGACAATCACGGGCTGCTGACCGTGGCCGCGGGCGAGAACGTGTTCCGTGTGCTGCCGCCGCTGGTGATCAACGAGGATCACATCGCCGAGTGCATCGAGCGCCTGAGCGAAGGCGCGCGCAGCTTCGGGGCGCCGAGTGCGGCCTGATGAACAATTCCTCCCCGAGCTTGTCTCGGGGAGGGGGGCCATGCGCAGCATGGTGGAGGGTCGCCGCGCAGCGGCGTGGATGCGGAGCGGTCTCCAGCGCCTTCGGCGCGGCCCCTCCACCACCGGCCTGCGGCCGGCGGTCCCCCTCCCCCAGGCGAGCTGGGGGAGGAATTAGAGATGACCCGCCATTTCCTTGATCTCACCGACGCCGGCACCGCCGGCATCCAGGCGATGCTCGACGACGCGATCGCCCGCAAGCAGGCTCGCGCCGGCTGGCCCAAGGGCAAGGTGGATGCCGACGCCCCGCTTGCCGGCCGCGTGCTGGCGATGGTGTTCGAGAAGAACTCGACCCGGACCCGCGTCTCGTTCGACATGGCGATCCGCCAGCTCGGCGGCACTTCGATCGTGATGGATGCGGGCTCGATGCAGCTCGGCCGCGGCGAGAGCATCGCCGACACCGCGCGCATCCTGTCGGGCTATGTCGACGCGATCATGATCCGCACCGACGATCACCAGAAGGTGGTCGACATGGCGAAATACGCCAGCGTGCCGGTGATCAACGGCCTCACCGACGCTTCGCATCCCTGCCAGATCATGGCGGACATGGAGACGATCCTCGAGGCGGGCTTCGCGCTGCCGGGGCTCAGGGTCGCCTGGCTGGGCGACGGCAACAACGTCCTCGCCTCGATCATGGAGGCCGGCGGGCTGATGGGCTTCGACGTGGTCGCGGCCTGCCCCCAGGGCTATCAGCCGAGCGACGCGGACGTCGCCCGCGGCAAGGGCCGTGCCAGGGTGGTCGGCACGCCGCGGGAAGCGGCGGAAGGCGCCGACATCATCGTCACCGATACCTGGATCTCGATGGGCCAGGCCCATGCCGAGACCAAGCTCGCCGCGATGATGCCTTTCCAGGTGACCGAGGCGCTGATGGCCTCGGNCAAGCCGGGCGCGAAGTTCCTCCACTGCCTGCCCGCGCACCGCGGCGAGGAAGTGGTCGATGCCGTGATCGACGGACCCCAGTCGCTGATCTGGCAGGAGGCGGAGAACCGTCTCCATGCGCAGAAGGCGGTGCTGAGGTGGTGCTTCGGGCAGATCTAGGAGGCTGGCATGCCGATCGCACTTGTCGCCATCGCGGAAATAGCGTTGGCAATGATAGCGGCGATCTGGCTGACGGTGCGGCAGGGCATCGACGAACCCGTCGTCTGCGCGCTGGTGGTGCTCGGGCTCGCGGTCCTGAACGCATGTGGCATTTTGCGTTTCGCGACACATGCGGGGCGGAGGCGACTGCTTGCCGGACTCTGGCTGATTGCGATCGGCGGCCTGTCCTTGTCCGCGATCGGCAGCAATGGCCTATGGTCCGATTGGGTGATTCCGCCCGCAACCAGCTGGGTCGAGATTCTTGCGCCGCTCGATCAGCTTGTTCGGATAGCCGAGGTGCTGGTTTCGGTCGCGGCGCTTTGCCTTCTGGCCGGCTGGGGCTTGGTGTTTGCCGATTGCTGGAAGCGCCGGCGGCGGGCCTGAGTTGCTTCGGGCGCACGGCTCCCTACATTCCGCAAGACCCCATACATAGATGCCACCCAAGGCATGACCCGGCCTGTGCCGGGGCAGCGAGGATTTCGACGTGACCAACACCGCCCCCTCCACCGATCTCGATCGCGTGATCGGCTTCACCATTCCCGGCCGCCACACTCGTGGCCGCGTTGCGCGGCTGGGGCCGGTGCTCGACGAGATTCTGTCGGCGCACGCCTATCCCGAGCAGATCGAGCGGCTGCTGGCCGAGGCGCTGACGCTCACTGCCCTGCTCGGATCCACGCTCAAGCAGGCCGAGGGGCAGATGACGCTCCAGGCGCAGACCCAGGGCGGCATCGTCAGCCTGCTGGTGTGCGACTACAAGAATGGCGAGCTGCGCGGCTATGTGCAGTTCGATGCCCTGCGCCTGTCGCAGCTCGGCAAGAATCCGTCGCTGTTCGCGCTGTTCCACAAGGGCCATCTGGCGATCACCTTCGACCAGGCGACCACCAAGGAGCGTTACCAGGGCATCGTGCCGCTCGACGGCGGCTCGCTGGCCGAGGCGGCGCAGAGCTATTTCCTTCAGTCGGAACAGATCCCCAGCCTGGTGCGGCTGGGCGCGCGGCGCGACCGGGAAACCGGCAAGTGGATCGGCGGCGGCCTGTTCCTCCAGCATCTGCCGGAGGGCGAGGCAGGGCGCGAGCGGTTGCACGTGCGGCTCGATCATCCCGAGTGGCAGCATGTCGAGGCGCTGGGCTCGACCATGGGCGTCGACGAGCTGGCCGATGGGGCGATCCCGCTCGAATCGCTCGTCTGGCGGCTGTTCAACGAGGAGGAAGAGGTGCGCGTCCTCAGCGGCGCGGATCTTTCGCGCGGCTGCCGGTGCGACCCCGGATACATCACCGAGGTGCTCGCCAAGTTCCCGGAAGAGGAGCGGGCGGCGATGGCGGACGAGGCCGGGGTGATCGCCGTCGACTGTGCCTTCTGCTCGAAGAAGTTCCCGGTGAAGCTCGCCGATTTCGTTCCGCCGCCGTTGTAATCCGGCGCGATCGCCCCATATCGGGCGCAAAGGGCGTGGGCTCTCGGGTCCGCGACGGGAGGACGTTGCGCATGTTGTTCAAGCGTCTGGTGTGCGTGGCAGTTGCCGGCGCATCACTGTTTATCGTGGGCGATGGGCCGGCTTCGGCCCATCGTTCCTCCAGCCAGGCAGTGCTCTCGCAGATCGAGCGCGGTCAATGGCTGCTCAAGGAGCGGCGCGGCGGCGAGCGCAAGATTTGCTTCGCGGGGCCGAATAGCTTCATCCAGCTCGCCCATGGCGCTACGCCGTGCGAGCAGTTCGTGGTCGCGCAGGACCAGCGCGCGGCGACGGTGCGCTACACTTGCACCGGGCATGGCCAGGGCCGCACCACGATCACCGTGGAGACGCCGCGACTGGTGCGGATCGAGACCCAGGGCGTGCTCGACGGTTCGCCGTTCGAGCAGGAATATGAGGCGCGCCGCGCCGGCGCCTGCGGCTGAACGGGACTTAACTCTTATTTCATTGCTGCCGGGCTAACTTGCTCCTCGCTCCTCGTGAGCACTTTCCTCTCTGGCATGGGTTATCCCAAGAAACTGGGCCGCTCACGGGCGGCCCATTTTGCGCCCGCCGCGCGTTTTGCCTCGCGGCGAAATCCGGAGTAGGGCGCGGCGATGACAGACAGCGTTGCAATCGTACTGGTTTCCGGCGGACTCGATTCGATGATCTCGGCCGCGCTCGCGCGCGAGGCGGGTTATCGGCTGATGGCGCTCTCGTTCGACTATAGCCAGCGTCACCATATCGAGCTGGCCGCCGCCCGCCGGGTCGCCGCGACCCTGGGCGCCGAACGCCATATCGTGATGCCGATGGACCTGCGCGCGTTCGGCGGATCGGCGCTCACTGCCGATATCGACGTGCCCAAGCAAGGCGTGGGGGACGACATTCCCGTCACCTATGTGCCGGCGCGCAACACCATCTTCCTCAGCCTCGCGCTCGGCTGGGCCGAGGCTTCGGGCGCGCGCGACATCTATATCGGCGTCAATGCGCTCGATTATTCGGGCTATCCGGATTGCCGCCCGGAGTTCATCGAAGGCTTCGAGAAGCTTGCCGAGCTGGCGACCAAGGCCGGCGTGGAAGGCACGCCCTTCCGCATTCGCGCGCCGCTCCAGCACATGACCAAGGCGGACATCGTGCGCGAGGGCGCGCGGCTCGGGCTCGACATGGGCCTGAGCTGGTCGTGCTACGATCCGGCGCCGGGCGGGCTGCATTGCGGCCTGTGCGACAGCTGCCGGCTACGTGCGAAGGGCTTCGAGGAAGCCGGCATCCCCGACCCGACGCAGTACGCGACCCATCCATAGGGCTTCTGGGCAATGACCTACAGCGTCAAGGAAATGTTCCTCACGCTCCAGGGTGAGGGCGTGAATGCCGGCGCGCGCGCGGTGTTCGTGCGCTTCGCCGGGTGTAATCTGTGGACCGGCCGCGAGCAGGACCGGGCCGGTGCGATCTGCCGGTTCTGCGACACCGATTTCGTCGGCACCGACGGGCTGGGCGGCGGCAAGTTCGCCGATGCAGCGGCGCTGGCCGATGCAGTGACCGGGTATTGGGGCGAGGGCGCCGAGGCGCGCTTCGTGGTGCTCACCGGCGGCGAGCCCATGCTGCAGGTGGACGATGCGCTGGTCGATGCGCTCCACGGCCGCGGTTTCCGTATCGCGATCGAGAGCAACGGTACCTTGCCGGTACATCCGGGGATCGACTGGGTGTGCATCAGCCCCAAGGCGGGGAGCGAGGTCGTCCAGCGTGCCGGCGACGAGCTCAAGCTGGTCTGGCCGCAGCCCGGCACCGATGTCGACACGCTCGAGGGCTGGGACTTTGCCAATTTCCTGGTCCAGCCGATGGACAGCGCGGAAGCGGCGGACAATCTGCGGGCCGCGATCGCCTTCGCGATGGCGCGGCCCCGATGGCGCCTGACCTTGCAGACGCACAAGATGCTGGGATTGCGGTAAAATCGTCATCCCGCGAACGCCGGGATCTCGTGCGCCTCCTTCCCCGCACCATCGCCTGAGATCCCGGCGTTCGCCGGGATGGCGGGAGGGCGCGGGGAGGCTGGTCAGTCGATCAATCGATCAGCAGCGGGCCGCACTTCTTGACCTGATACTGGCCCTTCTTCCAGCACTTGTCGTTGCCGAAGGGCGGCATCTTCACGCCGTACATGCCGGTGACGATATAGCCCGACGGACGATATTGCTCGCCCCAGGGACCCAGGCTGGCGCGGAGTTCCTTCATCCGGTCCTGCGCCAACTCGCCGAACTGGCCCGGCTTCACGAACACCGCATCATGGCCGATTGCGGCGGCCGTCTGGCAGAAAGAAAGCTGCCCCTGAACAGTCGAGAATCCCGAGTAGATGCGGGTGCCGTACTTGTCGAGCTCTAGCTGGCCCTGCTTCTTGTTCTTGTATGCTCGTTCAAAATATTTCTCGAGCGTAGCGTAGGAATCACGCAGTTCGATCGCGTGGTCCTTGATCAGCGAATTGTAATTGTCGACCGACAACAGCGTCGGCTCGAACTGGCACTGGAGCGCCGCGACGTTGAGCGCGGCACGCAGGTTCCAGGCGAGCGCGGCGCGTAGCTCCGCGGCGGTGGCACCCGGCAGCGCCGGGCCCGTCATGCCGGGCTCCGCCCCGGTGACCCGCCCGCTCTCGAGATTGGCGGGCTTGAGGAAGAATTGCGCCGAAGCCGGCGCGGATACGAACAGGCCGATCCCCCCGGCCAGCATAAGTGCGATACGCGATGCGAGCATGCTGCCCTCGAAAACTACCAGTTGACCCCGTGGGCAGGGGTTACGGTGTTCCGAGTCCGGGTTGAAGCCCCTTTTTACCATCCGGGCCGTGCCATACCGGCATTTCATCGCAAATCCGGAAACGAAAAAGGCCGCCCGGTCGCCCGGACGGCCCTTTCTTCAAACACCCTACCGGGCGCGCGATCAGTGCGCGTTGGTGGTGTTGGTCTCGACGGTGGTGGTGTTCTCGACCACGGCGCCGTTCTCGGTGGCGGCGGCGTCGATGTTGGTCACCATGGTGTCGGTGGTCACGTTCTCGGTCGGAACGACTTCGGTGGTGTTGGTCACGTTGGTCGACTCGTTGCTGGTGCACGCCGAGGCCAGGAGGGCCGCGCCGGCGATCATCGAACCTGCAACGATCTTCGAAATGACTGCACGCATGTAGAAAGCTCCCTAGATAATGGATCTGGATTACGGTTACGCCGTTTAATACCCAAACCGGAGTGGACATTAGACGGTTCGGGCAAACCCCTCAAGACTCGATTTGACCTGCGCTCAGGAGAGAGCGTCCAAAAATGGCAAAAATGTGGCCTGGAGCGCCGAATCGAATTGCCGGGATGTTACCGGCTTGCCGAGGGCGGCGGCGCTGGTGACGGGGAATTCGGCGATGCCGCAGGGGACGATGCCGTTGAAATCGCCCAGGTTCGGCGAGAGGTTCACTGCGAAGCCGTGCATGGTCACCCATTGCCGGATGCGCACGCCGATCGCGCCGATCTTCGCTTCCCGGCCCGCCTGGTCGAGCGTCCAGATGCCGATGCGCCCCTCGGCGCGGAACGCCTCGATCCCCAGTTCGGCCAGCGCGGCGATCACCCAGCCCTCCACGGCATGGACATAGCCGCGCACGTCGCGCTTCCGCCGGCGGAGGTCGAGCATCAGATAGCCGATGCGCTGGCCGGGCCCGTGATAGGTGTAGCGCCCGCCGCGCCCGGTGCGGAACACGGGAAAGCGCGGGTCGATCAGCTCGCCCGCGTCGGTGGCGCTGGTGCCGGCGGTGTAGACGCTCGGATGCTCGAGCAGCCAGATGCGTTCGGGCGCGGTGCCGGCGGTCAGCGCGGCGACGTGCGCCTCCATCTCGGCCAGCGCGGCGCCATATTCGATCGGCTCCGGGGCGACCCGCCATTCGATATCCTGGTTCATCGCCATGCGAATTGCGCATCCGAAAGCGATTGCGCAAGCATTGGCAACATAATGCGCGCCCGCTAACACCGGATGGAGGGAGGACATCGGGCGCATGGCGAAGATGGGCACCGTCTGGGATCGGACGGCGGAGTTTCTGAGCGACAATCTGGGCGCGATCCTGCCCGTGGCGCTGCTCGCCTTCTTCGTGCCGGCATCGATCGAAGGCAGCTTCCAGGCGGCCAAGACCGGGGGCAGTCCGGAGCTGGTGCTGTCACTCTACCTCGTCCAGCTCGCCTTCGGCATTCTCTCGCTCTGGGGTTCGCTCACCATCTCGGCGATGGCGCTCGACATGGCGAGCGCGCGCAGCGCCGGAGTGATCGGGCGCGACCGCCTGCTGCCGGCGCTCGCGGTCTCGGTGCTGCTGTTCGCGGTGATGTTCCTGCTGGTGCTGCCGGTCCCGCTGGCACTGCAGCTGAACGGGTACGACCTGATGGAGATCGCGCGCGGCACCAATGTCGGGCTCGGCCCGCAGATTGCCGGTGGGATCGCGCTCTACGGGCTGGCGCTGCTCGGGCTGCTGCTGTGGATCGGCGCGCGGCTGCTGATCACCAACGCGGTGATCGTGCGCGAGAAGCGGATGTTCTCCGCGCTGCGCCAGTCATGGAAGCTCACCCGCGGCATGACCTGGCGGATCATCGGGGTGATCCTGCTCTTCGCGCTGGTCTCCTGGGTCTCGATCCTCGCCGCCAACATGGTGTTCGGCAGCATCTTCGCGCTCGTCACCGGCGGCCCGGCCGAAGGGATCACGCTGGCTGGGGTGCTCACTTCGATCGTCGTCGCCGCGGTGCAGACCGGCTTCACCGTGCTGGTGCCCGCCTTCACCGCCAAGCTCTATCTGGCCCTCGCGGCCGATGCCGGGCTGCGCGAAGGCGCGTTCCGGGCATGAGCCTCACCAGCCGCGGCATCCTCGCCGATGCCGTCACTCTCTGGCGCGCGGAGCGCGAGCTGCTCGTGGCGCTGGCGGGCATGTTCTTCGTGGTGCCGATGCTGGGCGCGGCGCTGCTGCTCGCGGGGCTCGATCTGCCGGCGACCGAGGACCCGGAAAAGCTGCGCACGGCACTGACGGCCTTCTACACCGCCAATCTGCCGGCGATCCTGGCGATCAACATCGCCATCGATTTCGGCGGCTTCGCGATATTCAACCTCTATCTCCAGGGCGGCGGGCGCACGCTGGGCGAAGTGCTGCTGATCACGCTGCGGCGCTTCCCCGCCTTCTTCGTGCTCAACCTGATCGCCGGGCTGTTCTTCTCCTTCGGCCTGTCGCTGTTCGTGATCCCCGGCCTGTTCGTGGTGGCGCGAACCTGGCTGGCGGGGCCCGCCCTGGCCGCCGATCCGGCCGCGGGGGTGCTCGGCGCCTTTCGCGAAGGGTGGCGGCGCAGTGCCGGCCTCACCGGCTTCGCGCTGCTCGGCCTGGCATCGATGGTCCTGTTCCTGGCGTTCGGGCTCGTGATCGTCACCGGCGGCATCCTGGGAACGATCGCCGCGCTCATCGGCGGCGCGCAGGCCGTGGCGCCGGTCTCCTATCTCGTCACTGCGCTGCTCGGGGGTGCCGCCTGGGCCGCGCTCGCGCTGATCCGCGTCGCCGCCTATCGGCTGGCGGGCGCACCCAGGCAGGGGATCTGAGGCGCCGCGCCGGGCGCCAGCACACCCGCCAGCCGCGGATCCGCGAATGTCTCCACCGTGCGCCGATAGGGCACGAAGCCATGCTTGCGGTAGAAGCCGAGCGCCCCCGGATGGTCGAGCGTGCAGGTGTGCACCCAGACGCGCGTCACCTCCGGCGTCCAGGCGAGCATCAGCGCCTGCGCCATCAGCCAGCCGCCATGTCCCTTGCCCGCCAGCTCGGGCACCAGCCCGACAAAGCCCAGCTCGCACGTCGCCTCGGCGCGGAAATCGAGCTCGAGCATGCCGACCTCGATCCCCGCGCGATCGACCACCGCGAAGACATGGACCCGGGGATCGTGGATGATGGTGGTGAGGCGCGCCTCGTCCATCACCAGCCGCGAGAACCATAGCCAGGGTTCGCCGACCCGCCGGAACAGCGCGCGATACTTGGCCGGATCGGGCAGGGTCCAGCGCACCAGCCGCAGCGGCGAATCGGGCACGGGCCGGGGCCGCGGGCGCGCCAGCATCTCGAGCGCAGTGACGACGGTGGCGACCTGGTCGTCGGCGACCGGGATCAGGCCCATGCTCAGCTCCACGCCGCCATCGGGGGCAGGCTCATCAGGATCGCGTCGATATTGCCGCCGGTCTTGAGCCCGAACAGGGTGCCCCGGTCGTAGATCAGGTTGAACTCGGCATAGCGGCCGCGCCATTCGAGCTGCTGCTGGCGTTCGGCCTCGCCGAAGGGCAGCCCCATCCGCCGCCGCACGATACGGGGATAGACGTCGAGGAACGCGCGGCCGACATCCTGGGTGAAGGCGAAGTCCGCCGCCCAGTCCCGCTCCAGATGGTCGTAGAAGATCCCGCCCACGCCGCGATGCACCTTGCGGTGGGGGATGTAGAAATATTCGTCCGCCCATTTCCTGAAGCGCGGATAATGTTCCGGGTCGTGCGCGTCGCAAGCGGCCTGGAGCGCCGCGTGGAACGCTTCGGTGTCCTCCGCATAGGGGATGGGCGGGTTCAGGTCCGCCCCGCCGCCGAACCAGCGCTTGGTAGTGGCGAGGAAGCGTGTGTTCATGTGCACCGCGGGCACATGCGGATTGGCCATGTGCGCGACCAGGCTGATGCCGGTGGCGAAGAATTTGGGATCCTCACCCGCGCCGTGGATCGTCTTGGCGAACTCGCCCTCGAAGGTGCCGCCGACGGTGGAGACGTTGACGCCCACCTTCTCGAACACCTTGCCCTTCATCACGCCGCGCACGCCCCCCCCGCCGGGCTCGCCCGAGGGATCGGTGCGGTCCCAGGCGACATATTCGAAGCGCGCGTCCGATCCGGCCTCTGCCTCGATCGCCTCGAACTCGGCGCAGATCGCGTCGCGCAGGCTCTCGAACCAGGTGCGGGCAGCCTGTTGCTGTTCGTCGAGCTCGATCATTCCGGAAATCCTTTGGTCTGGCGGAGCGCCTCGGCAAGCCCGATGCCCGCCGATACCGCGAGGTTCAGGGAGCGCAGCCCGGCGCGCAGCGGTATGCGCACGATCAAATCCGCACGCGCATGCACGAAATCGGGGGCGCCGCGGCTCTCGGAGCCGAACAACAGGGTGTCGCCGGCCTGGAACGTTGCTTCGTCGAGCCGGATCGATCCCCTGGTGCTGAACAGCACCACGCGGCCGGCGAGCTTGCCGGCGAACGCATCGAAATCCGCGTGGCGCGCGACTTCGGCGATTTCGCCATAGTCCATCGCGGCGCGGCGGCGGGCGGCATCGTTCCAGGCGAATCCCATCGGCTCGATGAGATCCACGGGCGCGCCGAAACAGGCGCCGAGGCGCAGCACGGCACCCACATTGCCGGCAATATCGGGCTCGAACAGGGCTAGTCGCATGGCGCTGCTCCTAGCGTCCCCCCGCCCGGCGCAGCAAGTCGTTCAAAATCCCTGTTGCGGAAGCGCTTGGGCGCCGTCTATCAGGCCAGCTGGCTTAACCGGGAGACACCGGTAGGCCGCGAGGGGGGCCTTAGCGCCCGTGTCTGCGTCACGTCCTACCCGCGCGTTCGCCGCGGCAAGTTCGAAGTGCAAGGGGTAAACATGGCAATTGAAGGCGATCTCGCCGGTCTCGAAAATCCCCGCCGCCGCGATTATCTGCAATATGCCGCCGTTTCGGTGGCGGCTGTGGGCGCGGGCGTCGTGGTGCTTCCGCTGGTCAATTCGATGAACCCGTCGGCCGACGTGCTCGCGCTGTCCACCACCGAGGTGGACGTGTCGAAGATCGAGCCGGGGCAGGCGATCAAGACGAGCTTCCGCAAGCAGCCGCTGTTCGTGCGCAACCTGACGCCGAAGGAAATCGCCGAGGCGGACGCGGTGCCGGTCTCCAGCCTGCGCGATCCGCAGACGCTCGAGCAGCGGACGGCGAAGGGCCACACCAACTGGCTGATCACGCTGGGCGTCTGCACCCATCTCGGCTGCGTGCCGCTGGGCGCGGGCGAGGGCGAGAATCGCGGGCCGTTCGGCGGCTATTTCTGCCCCTGCCACGGCTCGGCCTATGACACGGCCGGCCGCATCCGCCAGGGGCCGGCGCCGAAGAACCTCGAGGTTCCGAAATATAGTTTCACGTCCGACACCGTCGTCGTGGTTGGGTGAGGATTACAGCGCGATGAGCTTTCCCTGGGCCAAGCATTATGAGCCGAAGCACCCGCTGATGCAGTGGGTGGACCAGCGCCTTCCGCTGCCGCGCTTCGTCTACAACGCCGTCGGCGCCGGCTATCCGGTGCCCCGCAACCTCAACTACTGGTGGAACTTCGGCGTGCTCGCCGGGGTGGCGCTGGTCTGCCAGTTGATCACCGGCATCGTGCTGGCGATGCACTTCCATTCGTCCGCCGCGGGCGCCTTCGAATCGGTGAATGTCGGCATCATGCGCGACGTGAACGCGGGCTGGTTCCTGCGCTTCGCCCACGCCAACGGCGCCTCGATGTTCTTCGTGGTGATCTACATCCACATGTTCCGCGGCCTCTATTACGGGTCGTACAAGGCGCCGCGCGAAATGGTGTGGCTGCTGGGCGTGGTCATCTTCCTGCTGCTGATGGCCACTGCCTTCATGGGCTATGTCCTTCCCTGGGGCCAGATGAGCTTCTGGGGCGCGCAGGTGATCACCGGCTTCTTCTCGGCGATTCCCGTGGTCGGCGACTGGGTGCGCATCTGGCTGCTCGGCGGCTATGCGCCGGACGATGCGGCGCTGAACCGCTTCTTCTCGCTCCACTATCTCCTGCCGTTCGTGATCGCGGGCGCCGTGATCCTCCATATCTGGGCGCTGCACATCCCGGGCTCGTCGAACCCGACGGGCGTCGAGGTGAAGGGCGAGCAGGATACCGTGCCGTTCCACCCATACTACACGGCGAAGGACGGGCTGGGCGTGGTGGTCTTCCTGATCGCCTTCTCGGCGCTGATCTTCTTCGCGCCGGACCTGCTGGGCCATCCGGACAATTACATCCCGGCCAACCCGCTCTCCACCCCGGCGCACATCGTCCCGGAATGGTATTTCTGGCCGTTCTACGCGATCCTGCGTGCCTTCACCGCGGACTTCATCCTGCCGGCGAAGCTGTGGGGCGTGCTGGCGATGTTCGGCTCGATCCTGCTCCTGTTCTTCCTGCCCTGGCTGGACAAGTCGCCGGTGCGCTCGGGCAGCTATCGTCCGATGTACAAGATCGCCTTCTGGGTGCTCGTGGCGGACGTGCTGGTGCTCGGCTATTGCGGCGGCTCGCCGGCCGAGCCGCTCTACGTGATCGTCAGCCAGATCGCGGCGGCCTATTATTTCGCGCATTTCCTGATCGTCGTGCCGATCATCTCGCACCTGGAAACGCCGAAGCCGCTGCCGGGCTCGATCACCGAGGCCGTGCTGGCCAAGACCGGCGCGTAAGGGGGACTGGGAACAATGACTTCGCTGTTCATCAAATCGATCAAGTTCCTGGTCGGCGGTGCTTTCATCCTCGTGCTGGCGATCGCGCTGTTCGGCTCGGTCAAGGGCGTGATCTACGAGCCGCCTGCGGAAACCGCCGAGCACATGATGCACAAGCATCCGGAGCCGCTGAAGCTCGCCTCGGACGGGCTGCTCGGCAAGTTCGACCGGCGGCAGCTGCAGCGCGGCTTCCTGGTCTACAAGGACGTCTGCTCGACCTGCCACTCGCTCAACCTGGTCTCGTTCCGCAATCTGAAGGACCTCGGCTACACCGATGCCGAGGTGAAGAAGATCGCCAAGGACTGGGGCACCAAGCAGCCGGTGTTCGACGAGAAGGGCGGCACCTGGGGCGAGCGCGACAATGTGCCGTCGGATCGTTTCCCCAAGGTCTATTATGCCGGCACCGGCACGCCGCCGGACCTCAGCCTGATCACCAAGGCGCGGCATAACGGGGCGGCCTATGTCCACTCGCTGCTGACCGGCTATAACGAGAAGCCGTCGGCCGAGGCGCTGAAGCACTTCCCGGAGTTCGCCAAGACGCCGGACGGGATGCACTTCAATCCCTATTTCGCAAATCTCAACATCGCGATGCCGCCGCCGCTCACCCAGGACGGCCAGGTCAATTATTCGGACGGCACCCGCGCGACGATTCCGCAGATGTCGGAAGACGTGGCGGCGTTCCTGGTCTGGACGGCGGAGCCCACGCTCGAGACGCGCCACGCGGCGGGCCTCGCCGTGCTGGGCTTCCTGATCTTCGCGGCGTTCCTGACCTATGGCGCCTATCGCTCGGTATGGGCTGGCGTTAAGCACTGATCCGCTTCGGCGGCAGTACCGGTCGCATCGAATCCCGCCCCGGCACCGCCAGGGCGGGATTCCTGTTTCGAGGGTTTCCATGGCTGAGAATGACGACATCCGGCAGCGCATCCGGACGATTCCCGATTTCCCCAAGCCGGGCATCATGTTCCGCGACATCACCACGCTGCTGCTCGATGCCGAGGGGCTGCGGCTCACCGTCGAGCGGATGGCGGCGGCGGTGGATGGCCCGATCGATCTCGTCGCCGGGATCGAGGCGCGCGGCTTCCTGTTCGGCGCGGCGCTGGCGGTGCGGCTCGGCGCGGGCATGCTGCTGGTCCGCAAGGACGGCAAGCTGCCCGGCGCGACGATCGCCGAGGATTATGCCCTGGAATATGGCACCGACCGGATCGCCATCCATGCCGATGCGCTGGCGCCCGGCGCGCGCGTGCTGCTGGTCGACGACCTGATCGCCACCGGCGGCACCGCCCGCGCCGCGGTGCGCCTGCTGCGCAAGGCCGGCGCCGAAGTCACCCAGGCCTCGTTCGTGGTCGACCTGCCCGAACTGGGCGGCGCGGATGCGCTGCGCGGCGACGGGATCGGGGTCCATGCACTGGTGGCGTTCGACGGGCATTGACCCGTCCGGCGGGCAGGGAACTCTCCGCCCCGTCGGTCATTTAGCTCGCTACGGGGGCGCGCAGGTGCGATCCCGCTTCCGTCCGCGTCTCCCGCCAGGAGACCGGACATGCGCTTAGTCCTCAAATCCATGGTTTTCGCCGCCGGCATCGCCGGTGCGGCCGCGCTCGGCGGCTGCGTCGATGACGGCTATGGCTATGGCGGCCGTGTCGCGGTGGGCTACAATGCCGCCTGGGGCGATCCCTATTGGGGCTGGTATGGCGACTATTATTATCCCGGTACCGGCTATTACGTCTATGACCGCGGCCGGGTCCGCCACCCCTGGACCGATGCGCAGCGCGGCTATTGGGAAGGCCGCCGCACCAACTGGCGCGGCAACCCGCATTGGCGGAACAACTGGCGTGATTTCCGCGGCCCCGGCGGCGGCAGGCGGCGCTGAGCGCAGAGCCTGATTCTAGGGCGCGGTCCAGACCGGATCCGATTTGCCTGGAGACTGGACGCGCATTTCGTCATCCCCGCCTGCGCGGGGATGACGCGGTTTGCTGATTGAGGCGTGATCCTAAGCCGGGCGCCGCCGCATCAGCGCCAGCGCAATGAAGCGCAGCACCGGCTCGCCATGCTGGTTATAGGTAGTCGTCTGCGTCCGCATGCTGCCCATGTCGGGCCGGCTGCGCGAGGGCTTCACTTCGAGGATCTCGCTCTCGCAGCGCAGCACGTCGCCCGGATGGACGGGCTTGAGCCAGCGCAGCTCGTCCACCCCGGCGGCGCCCAGGCTGGCCTGGGGATGCACCGCCATCTCGGCGACGAACATCGACATGGTCATCGCACAGGTGTGCCAGCCGCTCGCCGCCAGCCGGCCGAAATGCGTCTCGGCGGCGGCCTCGTCGGAAAGGTGGAAGGGCTGCGGATCATATTTCCGCGCGAAGTCGAGCACTTCCTCGCGCGTGACTTCGTAACGGCCGAAGCTCCGCTTCGTGCCGGCTTGCATGTCGTCCAGGTAGAGCATGAGATCAGTTTCGGATGAAAACGGAACTTTGGCAAGTCCCGTGCGCGGTTTCCGACGCGCCGCGTGGCGGCCGGGTGGGAGCTCATATTCCCGGTCATCCCCGCATAAGCGGGGATCCAGGGTAGCATGGGGTAGTCAAAGCAATCGCGCTCGGGCTTGCCGGAGACGGCAGAGCGAGCCTCGCGGCGATTCGCCTTGGCCCTGGATCCCCGCTTGCGCGGGGATGACGAAGTTGGCTTCAAGGCCTGCCCGGATTCCCAATCCAGCGCTATCGGGCCAGCACGTCCCGGAACGGCGCGTCGGTGCCGTCCACCCCGGCCTTGGGCGGCAGCCCGATCAGGTCGCGCAGCAGCGGATAGACGTCGACATTGGTGAAGGCCGGCAGCGTCGCCGGGCGGAAGGCGGGGCCGTTGGCGATGAACAGCGCGGTCATGTCCGGCGACTGGTTGTCGAAGCCGTGCGTGCCGCCGGCATCGCCCGGCTTGCCGGGCTTGTCGCCGATCAGCCAGCCGGTCTCCGCCAGGCAGAAGATCGCCGGGATGCGCGGATTGGTGCCGTAATGGAAGCGCGCCGGGATCTCGGCCTTGCGCCAGCATTCATAATGGTCGTGCTTGCCGAGCAGCACCTTCTCCACCTTGGCTTCCTTGCCTGGAGCGGGCGTGAGGCTGAGATAGGGGCCGGTCTCGACCAGGTGATACTCGTCGGGATGGAGCCTGCCCAGGATCGCCAGCGTCCGCTCGCCGCTGGTCGCGGCCATGCCGTGATCGGCGACGATGACGAGGTTGGCGGGCTGGCCCAGCGCGGCGAGCCCGTCGGTCAGCATGCCGATGGTCTTGTCGATATCGGCAACCGCATCGGTGGTGCGCTGGTCGCCCGGGCCATAGGTGTGGCCGGCGGTATCGATGGTGTCGAAATAGAGCGTCACCAGCTTCGGCCGGATCGCCGCCGGCCGGCGCAGCCAGTCGATCACGGCGTTGACGCGCTGTGTGCCGGAGATCACCTGGTTGAACTGCGCCCAGTCGCTCGGCCGGGTGCCGCCGGTGATCGTGTTGGGCCATTTATCGGCCTTCACCCCGCCGACCGCCACGTTCGAGCCGGGCCAGAATTCGGTCGCGGTGCGGATGCCCGCCTTCTCGGCATCCACCCAGATCGGCGCGGCCGCGTTCCACCAGAACGGGTCGTCGCTCATCATGGTGAAGACTTCCTTCGGCCGGCCCGCATCCTCCATCTTGTTGGCGGTGATGCCGTGATGGTCGGGATAGAGGCCGGTCACCAGCGTCCAGTGATTGGGGAAAGTCTTGGACGGGAAGCTGGGATGCATCGGCGCGGTGACGCCGCCCGCGGCGAGGCGCGAGAGGTTGGGCGTCACGCCGCGCTCCAGATAGTCCGGTCGGAAGCCGTCGATCGAGACCAGGATCGTCACGGGCGCGCGTTGCTCGGCGGATGCCGGCGCCACGGCTGGCGCCGGAGCCGGTGCCGGCGGCGGCGCGGCGACGGGCGCGGTGGCACAGGCCTGGAGAATGGCGGCAAGCGCCGCGGCGGCGATCTTCGAATACCAGCGCATGCGCGGCCCCCTGACAGCGAAATGTTGCCGGGGTAAGTCGTTACATGCCGGCGCCCGGCCGGGCAAACCATGCCTGGCCGGGCGCCGTCCCGCCTTGGGGGCGACGGGTCTCGCGTGCCTACATCGCCATGCCGCCGGGCCCGGCGATCATCCACAGCGCCATGCCGATCATGAACAGATTCTCGGTCAGCGAGACGAAGCCCAGCGGCACGTTGCTGCTGCCCCCCACACAGGCGCATTTGAGCGTGCGCCGATCGACATAGACTGCCTTGAACACCGATACCGCGCCGATCGTGCCGATGGTCAGGCCCAGCGGCGCGGCGAACCAGGGCAGCGCGCCCGCGACCATCAGCACGCCCGCCAGCCCCTCGAGAAATGGATATGCATAGGCATAAGGTACCCAGCGCCGCGCGAGCAGGTCGTAGTTGAGGAACATCGACGAGAATTTCTCGACGTCCTGGAGCTTGAGCATCGCGAGCACGCACATGCTGAAGCTCACGAACCATTCGGCCGCGCGCACCGTGAAGGGCGAACCCGTCACCGCGAAGCTTGCCGCCATCGCCAGCGCCGCGGTCATGCCGAACAGCGCGATCACCGGGCGATAGCTGGTCGCGCCCGGCTCGGCGACCTTGCCGCCGAAGAAGCGGCTCAGGTCGTCATTGCCGCCGATCCGCTTGCCGTCGATGAACGTCTGCGGCGTGGTCTGCACGCTGTGCTCCCACTTGAACGCGTCGGTTGCCTCCCGCGTCGTCAGCCAATGATCGTCCACCGTGTAGCCGTGCCGTTCGAGCTGCCATTTGGACTTGATGCCATAGGGGCAGACGTGATCGGGCATCACCATGCGATAGAGCGTCGCGCGCTTTGCGTTTCCAGTCATGGATGCCATATAGGGTCCGTACTATGGTACGGAGTCAAGGCGGGATGCTGACGATCGGAAAATTGGCGGAGGCGGGCGGCGTAGGGGTCGAGACCATCCGCTATTACCAGCGCCGCGGGCTGCTGGCCGAGCCCGAGCGCGGCTATCATGGCGGGGTGCGGCGCTATGGCGAGCAGGACGTGCGCCGGCTGCGCTTCATCCGTTCGGCCCAGGCGGCGGGCTTCACGCTCGAGCAGATCGGCGAGCTGCTCGCGCTCGATGCGCGCGACGACCGCCCGCGCGCCCGGGCCCTGGCCCGCGAGCAGATCGCCGTGCTCGACCGCAAGATCGCCGAGCTCGCCGCCGCGCGCGACGCGCTGGCCCGGCTGGCGCGCGAATGCGGCGGGGGCGGTGCCGGGCCGTGCCCGATCCTCACGGCGTTCGACGGATAAATCCGCCGTTCATTTCGCACGCGCCACGATGCCGCGAAACGGGGAGGGGCGGATGCGCATTCTGTTCGGGCTGATCATGGCGTTCGGGCTGGCGGGGGCCATGCCCGCATCGGCGAAGGACGCGCTCTCCCTAACCCCGGGCACCGAGACCGCGGCGGACGGCCGCCCCGTCCGCTACGAGATCGGCGCGATCGAGGTTCCCGAGAGCCGCGCCAAGCCCGGCAGCCGGCGGATCACGGTGGGCGTGCTGCGGATCAAGGCGGCGAAGCCGGGCGGCCAGCCGCCGATCTTCCTGCTCGTCGGCGGCCCCGGCGTCACCATGCTCGACACGATCGGCGATCCGAGCCCGGCGGCCAGGCGTCGCCTGGGGAGCTGGCTCGATTACAGCGCGACCAACGATCTCGTGATCGTCGAGCAGCGCGGTTATACGCTGCGCGGCGACATGCTGGAGCTCCGCTACCCGGCGATGCCGCTCGACCGGCCCGCGACGATCGAGGACGATGTCGCGGTGATGCGCAGGCTCGCCAATGAGGCGGCCGCCGCCAATCCGGGCCGCGACCTTTCCGGCTACACGATCGCCGAATGCGCGGACGATGTCGACGCGGTCCGCCGGGCGCTCGGCTATCCGAAGATCGGGCTGATGGGCGCCAGCTTCGGCTCGCAATGGAGCTTCGCGGTGCTGAAACGCCATCCGGGCACGGTGGCGCGTGCGCTGATCGCCTCGGCCGAGCCGCTGAACAACGGCTATGACATGCCCGGCCATGTCTTCGCCGTGCTCCAGCGCGTCGCGTTCGAGGCGGAGCAGGACCCGGCGCTGCGGCCCTTCATTCCCCAGAGCGGCCTGATCGCGGCGGCGCGCACGGTACGCGATCGCTTCGCCAAGGGGCCGATCACGGTCGACCTGCCCGAGGGCAAGGTCGTGATCGGGCTCGGCGATTACCAGCAGTCGCTGTTTGCCAAGGTGATCAACGCCGCGGGATGGCCGGCCTTTGTCATCAATCTCTATCATGGCCGCTACCAGGCCTGGGCGCGCGAAGTGGCCGAAGGGCGCAAGGCGGGCACCCAGTCGCTGATCGGCCCGCTGATCGACACTGCCACCGGCGTCACTGCCGCGCGGCTGGCACAGCTGGAAAGCGATCCCGCGCTCGACATGCTCGGCCGCTGGAACTTCGCGGCCTACACCGCCTCGGCCGGGCTGTGGCCCAGCACGGACCTGGGCGACGGCTTTCGCCTGCCGGTGCGCGACGAGACGCCGATCCTGTTCGTCCAGGGCGATTGGGATGCGAACACGCCGATGGAGAATCTGCTCGACCTGCTGCCCTGGTTTCCCAATGCCCGCGCGCTGATCGTTCATCGCGGCCAGCACAATGGGCCGATGCCGCTGCTGCGCGACCACCCCGATATTGCCGCTGAAGTGCTGCGCTTCCTGCGCGAAGGAGGGATGGCGGAGCTGCCGAGCCGCGTCGAGGCGGCGCCGATCAAGTTCGCGCTGCCGGCCGCCAGCGGCTGAACCAGCGCGCGATCAGCGCGGCGGCGACGGGGAATGCCAGGGCATGGCCGGCGATGCCGATCAACCGCAGCGCCATCACGCCGGTGATCGGCCCGATCAGTCCGGCCAGCGCCAGTCCGCCGCTCGCGATCAGCAGGCGATGGATCGCCGTCTCGCCGCGAAACGCCGGGGCCATCAGCAGCACGGCAATCGCGAACAGCCCGTCCCAGGCGAGGATGTCGAGCGCATGGGGCAGGGAGGGCCAGGCGAGCGCATCGTTCATGCCCCCCAGTGCCAGGGTCGACAGATGCACCACCCCGGCCAGCGCCATCGCCGCGGCCATGCAGGGGAGCGCGAGACGAGTGGAACCTGGGGCCAGCCCGGTGCCGCGCACGGCCGCGGCCAGGCCGAGCGGGAATGGCGCGAGCAACAGGATCAGCACGTCCATTGCCGTGAACCAGGACGCGCCGGGCGAAGCGGCGGTCGCGAGCCCGATCGCCAGCACCAGCAGACAGGCAAGCCCCAGCCCCGCCACCCCGGCGCCGGAGACGATGCCCAGCAGGCGCACGGCGGAGGCGGGAGTACGCGGCATGCGCGCATTTCACTCCGCCCGGGCGCCTTGCGCAAGCGGTGCTTCGTCCGATCCGCGCCGCGTTCCGCCGCGAACCGGCAATCGGTTCATTCGGAGTTCAGTCGCCGCTCCGTTCCTCGGGCGAAACGAAGTCGCGGGGGAAGGCGATATGCGGGGCGGAATCCGGGGTATGGCGGCGGCGCTGGCATGTGCGGCGCCGCTGGCGGCACAGGCGCAGACGGCCCAGGTCGCCGGGCGCTGGATCGTCACCGTCGATTATTTCGGCACGCCGACCATCTGGACGCTCGACATCAAGCAGGACGGCAACCGGATCAGCGGCGACCTGACCGGCGACGTGCTCACCGGCACGGTGAAGGGCAGCGAGATCCGCTTCCTCGCCAAGGACACGGTAGGCGGCTCGGAGGACGTGACTGCCCGGCTGGTGAATGGGCGGATCGCCGGCGAGATGATCCTGGTCGACGGCGGGGAACCGGCGCGCACCCCGCATCGCCTTTCCTTCACCGCCGAGCGCGCGCTGCAGCCGAACGGCGCGGCGCCGCGCCGGCACGAATTCGTCCCCGATCGCTTCCACCGCCAGTTCTCGGCGCTCAACCCGCCGGTGCTGCACGTCAATCCGGGCGACACGATCCACACCACGACGATCGACGCGGCGGGCATCGACGCCCAGGGCGTGCGCCGCGCCGCGCCGGGCAATCCGCAGACCGGCCCCTTCTATGTCGACGGCGCCATGCCCGGCGATACGCTGGTCGTGCGCATCCGCCGGCTCCGGCTCAACCGCGACACGGCGATCAGCACCAACGGCATGACGGAGCGCGGGCAGGATGCGCGCACCGCGGTGCGGATGGCCGGGCTGGGCAAGCCCGTCACCTGGCGGCTCGACCGCGACAAGGGCATCGCCACGCCCGAGGCGCCGGGCGATGGGCTGAAAGGCTATTGGGTGCCGGTCCGGCCGATGCTCGGCGGCATCGGCGTGGCGGTCGATCCGCGCTCGGCCGCGCCGGGATCGGGCGATGTCGGCCGGTTCGGCGGCAATATGGACTTCAACGAGATGGGCGAGGGGACGACCGTCTATTTCCCCGTCGCGGTGCCGGGCGCGCTGCTCTATTTCGGCGACGGCCATGCGCTGCAGGGCGATGGCGAGACCACCGGCGATGCGCTGGAGACTTCGATGGACGTCGAGGTCGAAGTCGATCTGGTCCGCGGCAAGAGCGCCGGCCAGGTCCGCATCGAGACGCCGACGCATCTTGTCGCGATCGGCCTGGACGGCTCGCTCGACGCATCGTTCCGCAGCGCCAGCTCGAGCATGTTCGCCTGGCTGGCGGCGGACTATGGCCTCGCCCCGGCCGACATCGCCCAGGTCTACGGCACCGCCGCCGAATATCGAGTGAGCGCGGTGCCGGGCCGGGCCGCGGGGATCGTGCTCAAGATCCCCAAGGCGCGCCTCGCCACGCTGCCGGGCGCGCCGAAGCCGTGAGGCGGGCCGGCCTCAGCTGTGCAGGAAGTGCATCACGTCGCCGTCCTTGACGACATAGGCCTTGCCTTCGGCGCGCAGCTTGCCCGCCTCGCGCGCGCGGGCTTCGCCGCCCAGCGCGACATAATCCTCGTACGCGATGGTCTCGGCGCGGATGAAGCCCTTCTCGAAGTCGCTGTGGATCACGCCCGCCGCTTCGGGCGCGCTGGCGCCGGCATGCACCGTCCAGGCGCGCGCTTCCTTGGGGCCGACGGTGAAGAAGGTGAGCAGGTGGAGCAGCTTGTAGCCGGCGCGGATCACCCGGGCGAGGCCGGTCTCCTCCAGCCCCAGCTCGGCCAGGAACTCGCCGCGGTCCTCCACCGGCATGGTCGCGATCTCCGCTTCGATCGCCGCCGAGACGACCACCGCCTCGGCGCCTTCCGCCCCGGCCTTCTCGAACACGCGCGCCGAGAAGGCGTTGCCGTTGGCGGCGTCCTCCTCGTTGACGTTGCACACATAGAGGACGGGCTTGGAAGTGAGCAGCTGCGCCTGGCGGAAGATGCGCTCCTCGTCCACGTCCTTGGGCTGGGTCAGCCGCGCGGGCTTGCCGTCGCGCAGCAGGTCGAGCGCCTGGCCAAGCACGCTGGCCGCCGCCTTGGCCTCCTTGTCGCCCTGCGCTGCCTTCTTCTGGAAATTGGGCACGCGCTTCTCGAGGCTCTCGAGGTCCGAGAGCATCAGCTCGGTCTCCACCGTCTCGGCATCGGCGATCGGGTCGACCTTGTTGTCGACATGCTGGATGTCGTCATTCTCGAAGCAGCGCAGCACATGGACGATCGCGTCCACCTCGCGGATGTTGCCGAGGAACTGGTTGCCCAGGCCCTCGCCCTTGCTCGCGCCGCGCACCAGCCCGGCGATGTCGACGAAGCCGAGCTGCGTCTCGATGATCTTGGCCGAGCCCGCGATGGCGGCGAGCTTGTCCAGCCGCGCATCGGGCACGGCGACGTTGCCGACGTTCGGCTCGATCGTGCAGAACGGATAGTTCGCCGCCTGCGCCGCCGCCGTCTCGGTCAGCGCGTTGAAGAGCGTGGACTTGCCGACGTTCGGAAGCCCGACGATGCCGCAGCGGAAACCCATGTGAAGCCTGTTCCAATGTATTGGGAAAGGCGCCCCGATAGAGGCAATGCGCCGCTTTTGCCAGCGCGTTGACTTGGAGAAGGCGCATGGCAGAGTGCCGCGGCAAAAGAGGGGAGAGAAGCAATGATCCGTATCGGGAATCTCGCGACGGCCGGCCTCGCGCTCGCGCTGGGCCTGTCCGCCTGCGACGACAGCGCCACCAACAAGAAGGCGAACGAGGAAGCCGCCGCCCGCGCCGCCGATGCCGAGAAGGCGCAGAAGCTCAAGGACAGCGTCGAGCATAATTTCGACTGCCTCGCCGCGCTGCGTTGGCAGAAGGCGGCGGTCGCCGCCGCGGCGGGCGACACCAAGGCGTACGAGGATTTCTATCGCGGGAAGCTGGAGGCCTCGCTCGGCGACCAGACCCTGCCCGCGGGCGAGGACGGCGCTCCGGCGCTTTCGCGCGCGACGATCCAGCAATATGCCGACTGGGCCTATCCCAAGACGGTCGCGGCCAAGTTCCGCGCGGGCAAGGACAGCAATGGCGACGGCACCGTTTCCGATGTCGAGCGCAGCGGCCGCGGGTTCAACATGGTCGGCCAGTGCGTCCAGTTCGCCGCCGAGATGGGCACGGGCCCGCTGGCGGGGAAGGACAAGGTGGCGCGCATGTTCAAGATCGAGGCGCTCCGCAAGTCGCTGAAGGACCGGGAAGCCTGATCCGCGCCGCGACCGCCCGTGGCGCTTCGGCGACGGGCGGTTGCGGGTTGCCGTGCGCGGCTCCGTCCCCGCGAGGGAGGCAGGCGACGCCGGGACGCGCGGTTTCGCCTTTCCAGGCCCTCAAAACGCCGCATTGGAACCGGATTAGCCGGTCCGTCCGGCTTGACTGGGGGCCGTTCATCTGGGGTACAGGGGAAAGCCCTTTCGGTGCCCGCGTGTTTTTGAGGAGCAGGGAATGATTCGCCGTCACATGTTCATGAGCGCGCTCGCCGCGACGGTTGCGCTGTCGGGCTGCGGTGGCGGCAAAAGCGGCGCCACGCCGACGCCGACCGCCAGCCCCACGCCGACGCCGACGCCGTCGCCCACCTATGCGACCTTCCCGCTCAGCGCGCCGACCGAGTTCAACACCTATAGCGCCGCGATCAGCTATACCGGCGATCCGGCGACCAGCGCGGTCACGCTCGGCGCCGCCAGCACCGAGACGCTGTCGACCCGCGTGCGCCTCGCCACGGATTCGGCGATCAACACCGGCACCTATGTGATGCGCGAGAACCAGGAGGAATCGCGCTTCTGCGTGCCGACCGGCCAGACCTGCACCTCCACCCTGGTCACGCCCTCCGCGGCGACCAACCCCGAGTTCATCTTCCGCACCGACGATGCGACCACCGCGGGCAAGTTCACCCAGGTCGAGTATCTGAACAACGTGATCCCGACGACGCTGACCAACGATGCCGGGCTGGCGCTCACGCGGGTGAGCTACGCCAATTGGTGGCGCGGCGATTCGACCGCGGGCCAGAAGCGCCTGGCCTATACCGCCTGGGGCTATTCCACCGCGCTCTCGGACATGCCGACCACCGGCACGGTCAGCTATAGCGACCGGATCACCGGCCGCCTGGTCAGCACCGTCGGCACCACCACCGCGATCAACAAGGTCACCGGCACGGTGACGATGAACGTGAACTTCGCCACTGGCGTGGTGGACATGACCTTCACGCTCAGCACGATCCCGGCGGGCGGCGGCACGCCGGTCGCCTATGCCAACTTCACCGCGCAGGGCGCGATCCCGGTCGGCCAGAACCAGTGGACCGGCAGCTTCACCAATGCGAGCCCGCTCTCGGGCACGCTGGCGGGCGGCTTCTTCGGCTCGCAGGGCGAGCAGGTCGGTGTGGTCTTCTCCGCCTCGGGCACGCTTGGCGGCGCCCAGCAGCGCCTGATCGGCGTGGTCATCGGCAAGAAGTAAGCCGCTCCGGCTTCACGAGACAGGGAAGGGGCTCCGGTTCGCCGGGGCCCCTTTTCTTATGGCGATCATGCCGGTCGCGAACTTCGGCAATGCCATCCAGCCCCTCGGGAAGGCCGGGCTCCCATTGACGGGGTTTGCTGATTGGAGCCCGACCCTGGTCACGACTCAATCGGCAAACCCCGTCATCCCCGCGCAGGCGGGGATGACGAAACCAGTCAAAGCCTTGATCGAGTCCCGATCCCAAACTGGGGACTCATATTCTGCCTTCGTCACCCCGGCGCAAGGCCGGGATGACGGTAGAAAATCAGATACTTGCTTGGGTTCCCAACCTAGAACCAGCCTGCTTCCTTCAGCGTCGGCGCATAGGTCCGGCTCACGGGCGTCATGAGGCCGCCGACAAGACGGACTTCGCCCGCGCCCCGCCGCCAGCGCACCCCCTCCACGGCATCGGCGGCAACCCACCAGGAGCGATGGACCCGCCAGCCATGGGCCCGTGCCAGTTCCTGCAGCGCGTCGGCAAAGCGCAGAGTGATCAGTTCCTCGCCGGCGTCGGTATGGACTTTCAGATAATGATCATGCGCCTCGATCGCGATCAGCCGGGCCCCGCGGCGTTTCGCCGAAAGCCGTTGCCTGAAGGCCGCCTCGGCCTCGGGCAACGGCGGGGCGATCACGGTGCGGGTCTCGATGCGCCCGGGCAGGCGCCGCCAGGCCAGGGTGCGGACCACCAGCACTGCCAGCAGGATGGGCCATACCTGCCAGAGCAGCCGCTCATAGCTTCGCCACCCGAACGGCCCGCCGATGAGAAAATGCTCGGTAGCCAGCACCAGCAGTGACACCAGCGGCGTCATCAGCACCGAGACCAGCGCCACCCTTGGCCAGGTCTTCGCCATGCGCCGGCGCAGCAGGTTGTCCGCCACCACTCCGATCAGCCCGCCGCCGACCATGCAGATCATCCAATAGGCATAGCGCCCGACGAAGGGCAGGCGCTCCGAGGCGAACGGGCCCAGGAATCCCATCAGCAAGCCGATCGCCACCAGCATGGCGATATCGATCGACCATCGCCGCGCCGCCTGCCCTGCCTGCCCCATCGCCTTACCGTCCATGCGGCTCCGTTCGCGCAATCCTGGCACCATTCGCGAAGCACGGCCTAGCGAGCCGCCGCCTTGCCGGCAACGAGGTTCGGCGAGACCGCCAATGGAGGCCCGCTTGACCACCACCACCGCACCCTCGCCGTCCGGGGCCATGCCCTGGCCTGTCCGCATCGCCTGGCTGATCCTGGCCATGCTCTGCCTGGGGATCGCCCTTTATTCCGCGCATTATCTGCTGCATCCGCCCCGCAAGCCGGCCGAGGCGCTGCACAACCCGCAAGGGGTCCCCTGGCTCTTCGTCCATGTCGCCGGCGCGATCACTGCGCTGGTGCTGGGCTCGTTTCAATTCCTGCCCGGCCTGCGCCGAGGGGCGTCGCCGCCGCACCGCTGGATCGGCCGGATCTATGTCCTGGGATGCCTGGTCGGCGGGGCGGCGGGGCTGATCCTGGCGCCCGGATCCTCCGCGGGCCCGATCGCCGCGGCGGGCTTCGGCAGTCTCGCCCTCCTGTGGATGGCAGTGACTCTCCAGGGTTGGCGCGCAGTTCGGCAAGGCCGCTTCGCCGAGCATCGCCGCTGGATGATCCGCTCCTGGGCGCTCACCCTGGCGGCGGTCACCCTGCGCGTCTATCTGCCGCTGGTCATGGCCTTGGACCTGCCGTTCCTGCCCTGGTACCGGGCGATCTCGTTCCTGGCCTGGGTCCCGAACCTCATCGTGGCGGAGCTCTGGCTGCGCCGCGCGGACGCGCGGGGCCAGGCCGGTTCATGATGGTGCTGCCCATGGGCGGGGCGTTGGGAATGTCTGGCGCGATCGGATAGTGTAATGGCGCGATCCGATGCTGATACCTGGACACTCACGCGATAGATTGGCGCTCGTCATGAAGATGGAGACATGAGATGGCCAAGACGATCCTGATCACCGGAACCTCGAGCGGCCTTGGCCGTGCCACGGCCAGGCTTTTTCAGGCGAAGGGGTGGAACGTCGTCGCGACGATGCGCGACCCTGCGTCCGAAACGGAATTGACGCAGCTTGCCAACATCCTGGTCACGCGCCTCGACGTTCAGGATGTCGCGTCGATCGCCGCCGCGGTGGCAGCCGGCCTGGCCAGGTTCGGGCGTATCGACGCCCTGATCAACAACGCCGGCTATGGCGCCTATGGCCCCCTGGAGGCAACGCCCCTGGAAAGCATTCGCCGCCAATACGACGTGAACGTCCTTGGCCTGATGGCAACGATAAAAGCCCTGCTGCCGCATTTTCGGACAAACCGGGGCGGCACCATCGTCAACATCTCGTCGATGGGCGGACGGATCGCCTTCCCGACCGGCTCGCTCTATCACGGTACCAAGTTCGCCGTGGAGGGGCTTTCCGAAGCGCTGCAATATGAGCTTGCGCCGCTCGGCGTCCGTATGAAGCTCGTCGAACCCGGCGTGATCGCCACGGATTTCGGCGGAAGGTCCTTCGAATATAACAACGATCCGGCCCTTGCCGAATACCAGCCCCTTATCCAGGGCATGGGACAACTTATGAACGCGATGGGGGAGCACACGTCGCCGCCGGAACTGATTGCGGAAGTCGTTTACGAAGCGACGACGGACGAGAGCGATCGGCTCCGCTACATTGCCGGCGCTGACGCGGAGCATTTCCTGGCCGCGCGCTATGCGTCAAGCGACGCGGAGTTCTTTGCTTCCATGAGGGAGCAATTGGGGATGGCTTAAGTTGGAGACGCATGTTCCCTCGTTCCGTCATCCCCGCCGTCGCGGGGATGACGATTGAAGGAATATGAGTCCTCAACCCGGGCGCCCGCGTGCGAGAAACGAGAATGGCCCCATCGGACACTTACGCAATCGACACGGCATGGCGGATGGTCCTCAAGGACCTCGGTATCGCCGCGGCCGACGCCCTGCGGCGCGCCGGCCTGTCGGACGATCTTCTGCAGCACCCCTCGGTCCGCCTCCTGCCCGATGAATATCACCGCCTGTGGAGAGGAATGGAGGCGGAATCGGGCGATGAACTGCTTCCGCTGCGGGTGTGCGAAGCGATCCGCAGCGAGGCTTTCTCGCCGCCGCTCTTCGCCGCACTGTGCAGCCCGAACCTCGTAACGGCCGTCCGCCGCATCGCGCAGTACAAGCGGCTGATCGCGCCGATGCGCCTCGAGGTGTCGGAGGGGCATGACGGGATGACGCTGGAGCTCCTATGGACCTGTGCGTCCCGGCCGCCGGATTCGCTGGTCCTGATGGAGCTGCTCTTCTTCGTGTCGCTCGCCCGCATGGGTACGCGCGAGGCAGTGATTCCAGTTGCGGTGACGACGACCGCCTTGCCCTCGCCGATCGCCCCCTATGAAGCATTTCTGGGCGTGAGCCTGAAACGGGGAGCGTGCCACCAGCTCGGCTTCAGCGCGGCGGACGCGACGCGGCCCTTCCTGACCTCGAATGCGCGAATGTGGGAAACGTTCGAACCGCATCTGCGCCAGCAGCTCGCCGAACTCGACGGCGCGGTCACGATGTCGCAACGCGTTCGGGCGGCGCTTCTCGAGGGAATTCCGAGCGGCCGTGTTTCGATCGAGGCGATCGCCGGGAAACTCGCGATGAGCAAGCGGACCTTGCAACGGCGCATCGAGTCCGAAGGCGCCAGCTATCAGCAGCTCCTGGCGGAAACGCGTGAAGCGCTTGCGCACCACTATCTGAGGAGGACGGCCCTGCCCCTGGCGGAAATCGCGTTCCTGCTCGGCTTCGACGAGCCGAATTCCTTCTTTCGGGCATTCCGTGCGTGGACCGGCGGAACCCCCGAGGAAGTGCGCCATGCGCGCTGAACCCTGCAGATGGGGAAGGCGGGTTTCGCGGAAGGCCGCTATCGTCGGGCCCTGGGGCCCCCGACTCAATCAACAGACACCGTCATCCCCGCGAAGCCGGGGATAACGGCTGAGGGAATATGAGTCCCCAACCTAGGTTGAGAACCCAAACAAGTATCTGATTTTCCACCGTCATCCCGGCCTTGAGCCGGGATCCCGCTTCTTCTTCCGTCAGCAAGGCAGCGGGACCCCGGCTCAAGGCCGGGGTGACGAAGGAGGAATATGAGTCCTCAACCTAATCCTGCAGCCGCAGCGCCACGTCGCTCATGAAGCGCGCATCGTCGCCCGCCGCCAGCCAGGGCGCTTCCGCGGCGATGGCGCCGAGCATGTCGGTCAGGGGCTCGATCTCGCTCTTGGCATAATTGCCCAGCACATAGCCGTGCACGCGGTCCTTGTGGCCGGGATGGCCGATGCCGATCCGCACGCGCCGGAAATCGGGGCCGATATGCTTGTCGGTCGAGCGCAGGCCGTTATGCCCCGCAGTGCCGCCGCCGCGCTTCACCTTCACCTTCATCGGCACCAGGTCGAGCTCGTCGTGGAACAGAGTCACGTCCTCGGGAGCGAGCTTGTAGAAGTCCATCGCCGCGCGCACGGCGCGCCCGCTCTCGTTCATGAAGGTGCCGGGCTTGAGCAGCAGGATCTTCTGGTTGCCCACCCTGCCTTCGCGCACCCAGCCCTGGAACTGTTTCTTCTCGGGCGAGAAGCCATGGGTCTCGGCAATGGCGTCGACCGCCATGAAGCCCACATTGTGCCGGTGCATCGCATATTGCGGGCCCGGATTGCCCAGGCCGACCCAGAGCTGCATCGCATGTTCCTGAAAACGAAAATCGCCCCCGCACCTAGGATGCGGAGGCGATTTTTTGAACCCGCAAGTTCGGGAGCGGGATTACTCGCCCTCGCCCTCGGCGGCAGCCTCGGTCTGGGTGGTATCGCCTTCGCTCGACTTGAGCGCCGACGGGGCAACCACGGTCGCGATGGTGAAGTCGCGGTCGGTGATCGCCGGGGTCGCGCCCTTGGGCAGGGTCACTGCCGAGATGTGCAGCGAGTCGCCAACCTCGAGGCCCTTGAGCGAGATCTTGATCTCGTCGGGGATCTCGGCCGCATCGACCACCAGCTCCAGCTCGTGGCGGACCACGTTCAGCACGCCGCCGCGCTTGATGCCGGGGGCCGCTTCCTCGTCGGTGAAGACGATCGGCACGTTCACGTGCACGGTGGCGTGCTCGCTGATGCGCAGGAAATCGGCATGGACCGGACGATCGGAGACGGGGTCGAACGCCACGTCCTTGGGCAGGGTGCGCTCGCCGCCGATCATCACGACCGAGTTGAAGAAGTGCCCGGTCATGAGCAGCTTCGTCAGTTCACGCTCGGAGACGTGGATGCTCTTGGGATCCTGCTTGTTGCCGTAGATCACGGCGGGGACGCGGCCTTCACGACGAAGCGAACGGGAGGCTCCCTTGCCAACCTGCTCGCGCGCCTCGGCCGACAGCGTAAGCGTATCGCTCATGTGTCGTTCCAATTCGCTAGTGTTGTATCAATGCAACCGGCCAGGCCTCCAGGGATGACCCTGGCACGGAAGGCGGGCGCATAGCGGGGGAGCGGGGGAAAAGCAAGGAAGTCTTCTCCCTCTCCCCGCTCGCGGCGAGAGGGCCGGGGAGAGGGGAAGCATGTCCTGGCCCGCAGGCGTGGGTGCCGGCTGCGCAGCCCTGCCCCTCTCCCCACCCTCTCCCCGAACGGGGAGAGGGTGAAACGATCACACCAGCTCCGGCAGCACCGCTTCGAGCTTCTCGAAGCTCTGGCTCCAGCCTTCCTTCATGCCCGCCAGCGCCGGCAGCAGCTCCTCGCTCGCCTGCAGCACTATCGTGGTCATGTGCATGCGGGTGCCGCCGCCAGGCGCGTCGGTGAAGGCCATGGTGGTGCGGTGCTCGATGCCCCAGCTGCCGTCCGCGCCCTGGAAGGCGCGCAGGACCATCACCAGGCGATCCGGGCGGTCCACCACTTCATATTCGCCGTGCACCGGGTTGGTGCCATAGGGCTCGGGCCCGCGCATATCGAGGCGGATGCTGCCGCCCGGCCGCGCATCGCTTTCGGCGAAGGGAATGTCGAAATGATGGGGTCCCCACCAGCGGGCGAGATGCTCTGCCTTGGTCATGCAGTCGAACACCAGGTCGCGCGGCGCCGCGAAGGTGCGGTCGATCGTCACTTCATAGCCGACACCGATTTCGGTCATGGTCATTTGCTCTCTCCATTTCGTTGCAGTTCAGCGAGATACGCGTCGAGATCGTCGAACTTGGCGTCCCAGAAGCGGCGATATTCGGCGAGCCAGTCGCTCGCCGCCTTGAGCGCGGCGGGCTCGAGCCTGGCCGGGCGCTGCTGCGCGACCCGGCTGCGCGAGATCAGCCCCGCATGCTCGAGCACCTTCAGATGCTTGGTCACCGCCGGCCCGCTCATCGCGAAGGGCTGGGCGAGCTCGCCCACCGAAGCCTCGCCCAGCGCCAGCCGCGCCAGGATCGCGCGGCGGGTGGGATCGGCCAGGGCGGCGAAGGTGTTGCTCAGTCGGTCCATATCTAACTCATCAGTTATATAACCAATCAGTTAAATCAAGGCCCGGGCGATGTCAATCCCGTGGTGACCCACTGCCTTTGGTGAGGGGCGGGGTCGCGACTCACTCGGCCAACCCCGTCGTCCCCGCGCGGGCGGGATGACGGAGGCAATCGCAAAGGTCTCGACCTAGGAGGGGACGCGCTCCACCTTGAGGCCGCGTTTGGCCAGCTCGGCCTGCACGCTGGCCTCGCCCGCCAGATGCCCGGCGCCTACCGCCACGAACACGGTGCCGGGCCGGGCCATCCGCCGCTGGATCCAGTCGGCCCAGTTGCGGTTGCGGCGGACGAGCAGCGCCTCGGTCACTTCGGGGGCGCCGGCCATGTCTTCGTTGACCAGCTTCGCCAGCCCTTCCGCATCGCCCTTGCGCCAGGCGGCGACCGCCCGGTCGATCCTGCTGCCGGCCCGAGGCAGGTCGTCGATCGTCTCGATCAGCAGCTTGCGCTGGGCGGGCAGGGGCAGGGCATCGAAATAGCCGAGCTGCTGGCGCGCGGTCTCCAGCCCCTCGATCTTCTTGCCCCCGGCCCTGGCGGCATCGGCGAGCACCCGTTCGGCGCCCTGCTTGTCGTCATAGCCGAGCTGGCGGAGCGGCATCACCGAGAGCAGGGTCGCGGCCAGCCAGGGCTCGGCGCGGTCGAGCGAATCGGGCGCCATGCCATATTCGGGCAGCGCCGCGCGCATCCGGGCCGCTTCCGCCGGGGGGAGCTGCTCGGGCAGGGGCGGGCCGCCCTGCGCGGTGCCGAGCTCGGCGACGATCTTCTGCATCTCGGCATCGGGGGGCATCACCAGCTCGAGCACCAGCGTGTCGGACCGGTCGAACGCCTGCTTCACTCCGCCCTGGAACCAGGCGATGCCGGGCTTGAGCACATGGACGGTGCCGAACAGATAGATGGTGGTGTCGTCGTCCTTGACCACCCACAGCGCCGGATCGGCCCTCTCCGTCGGGGCGGGCGGCTGCTGCCCGCAGCCCCAAAGGGCCAGCGCCAGCAATGCAGGGAGCAGGCGGCGGATCATGGGGCTTGCGATCATCGCCAACCGGTAGCCGCGAACCGCGTCCCGATCCAGCGCGGCGGCGGTGCGGGATTGACCGGCATTGACCGGCAGGAGGGGAGGCGCCAAAGCGCGGGGCTATGGCAGAGCCTCTCAGCTTCCAGCGCATGATCCTCACGCTCCATGACTATTGGGCGGAGAAGGGCTGCGTGATCCTCCAGCCCTATGACATGCGCATGGGCGCGGGCACCTTCCACCCGGCGACGACGCTGCGCGCGCTCGGCCCCGAGCCGTGGAACGCCGCCTTTGTCCAGCCCTGCCGCCGCCCGACCGACGGCCGCTATGGCGAGAACCCGAACCGCGGCCAGCATTATTACCAGTATCAGGTGATCCTGAAGCCGAGCCCGCCCGACCTGCAGAACCTGTATCTCGGCTCGCTGGCGGCGATCGGCATCGACTTCACCCGGCACGATATCCGCTTCGTCGAGGATGACTGGGAGAGCCCCACGCTCGGCGCCTGGGGCCTGGGCTGGGAAGTCTGGTGCGACGGGATGGAAGTCACCCAGTTCACCTATTTCCAGCAGATGGGCGGCTTCGACTGCAAGCCGGTCGCCGGCGAGCTCACCTATGGGCTCGAGCGCCTGGCGATGTATCTCCAGAACAAGGATTCGATGTTCGACCTCGCCTTCAACGATGCGGGCGTGACCTATGGCGACGTGTTCCTTGAGAACGAGCGCCAGATGTCGAAGTATAATTTCGAGGTCGCCGACACCGAGATGCTGTTCGACGGCTTCCGCAAGGCAGTGGCCGAATGCGAGAACTGCCTGGTCAACAACATCCCCATCGCCGCCTATGAGCAGGCGATCGAGGCCAGCCACCTGTTCAACCTGCTGCAGGCCCGCGGCGTGATCTCGGTCGCCGAGCGCCAGGCCTATATCGGCCGCGTCCGCGACCTGGCCAAGGGCAGCTGCGAAGCCTGGATCCAACACATGACGCCCGCCTGGAACGCCAAGTACCCGGAGTGGACGGTATGAGCCTGGCCGAAGACTTCCTGCTCGAACTCCGCTCGGAGGAGATTCCGGCGCGCATGCAGGAAAAGGCGCGCACCGATCTGGCCGCGCTGTTCGAGGCGCGGCTGAAGGCGCTCAACCTGCCGTTCGAGAGCATCGAGAGCTACGCCACGCCCCGCCGCCTCGCGCTGATCGCGCGCGGCGTCGCCGCGATGACCGCGGCCGCCAGCGAGGAGCGCAAGGGCCCCCGGGCCGATGCGCCGGCCCAGGCGATCGAGGGCTTCCTGCGCTCGACCGGGCTCAGCCGCGAGCAGCTGGTGGAGCGCGACGACGGCAAGGGCGGCAAGCTGCTGCTCGCCGTGATCGACCGTCCCGGCATCGCCGCCGGCTCGGTGCTCGCCAGCGCGATCACCCATGTCGTCACTGCCTTTCCCTGGCCCAAGTCGATGCGCTGGGGCGCCGCTTCGGAATCGACCGAGAGCCTGCGCTGGGTGCGCCCCTTGCAGGGCATCATCGCGCTGCTCGGCGACAGACTGGTGCCGGTGGAGATCGCCGGGGTGAAGAGCGCCGCGGTCACTGTCGGCCACCGCTTCCACCATCCGGGCGGGATCACGATCGGCTCGGCCGCCGACTATATCGAGAAGCTGCGCGCCTGCCATGTGATCGTCGACGGCGCCGAGCGCCGCAACATCATCGCGCTGGGCGCCAAGATGGCCGCGCAGAAGGCTGGCCTGACGCTGATCGAGGACGAGGGGCTGCTCTACGAGAATGCCGGCCTCACCGAATGGCCGATGCCGCTGCTCGGGCGCTTCGATCCGGCGTTCCTCGACGTGCCGCCCGAGGTGATCCAGCTCACCGCGCGCGTGAACCAGAAATATTTCGTCTGCCGCGACGCGGCGGGCAAGCTCACCAATGCGTTCGTCTGCGTGGCGAACATCGACGCGACCGACGGCGGCGAGAAGATCGTCGAGGGCAACCAGAAGGTGCTCGCGGCGCGGCTGAGCGATGCGCGCTTCTTCTATGAGACCGATCTCAAGACCCGGCTCGAGGCGCTGACGCCCAAGCTCGGCAAGATCGTCTTCCACGAGAAGCTGGGCACGGTGGCCGACAAGGTCGATCGCGTGGCGAAGCTGGCGCGGTGGCTGGCGGAACAGGGCGTGGTCAAGGCGGACCCCGACCAGGCCGAGCGCGCCGCGCGCCTCGCCAAGGCCGATCTCGTCACCGGCATGGTCGGCGAGTTCCCCGAGCTCCAGGGCCTGATGGGCGGCTATTACGCCGCCGCCCAGGGCGAGCCGGCGGCGGTGGCCGAGGCGATCCGCGATCACTACAAGCCGGTCGGGCAGGGCGATGACGTGCCCGGCGCGCCCGTGACGGTGGCGGTGAGCCTGGCGGACAAGCTCGACAGCATCACGGCATTCTTCGGCGTTGACCTGAAGCCCAGCGGCTCGAAGGACCCCTTCGCGCTCCGCCGCTCGGCATTGGGCGTGATCGCGCTGATCCTCGACAACGGCCTGCGCTTCCCGCTTGCCAAGTCGGTCAGCCAGGACGTGCTCGACTTCTTCGCCGACCGCCTCAAGGTCCAGCAGAAGGAAGCCGGCGTCCGGCACGACCTGATCGACGCGGTGTTCGCGCTGGGCGGCGAGGACGATCTCGTCCGGCTGCTGGCCCGGGTGAAGGCGCTCCAGGCGTTCGTCACATCGGACGAGGGCCGGAACCTGCTTGCCGGCTACAAGCGTGCCGCCAATATCCTCAAGAAGGAGAATTGGGTCCCCGGCGAAGTCGCGGATGCCGGCATCTACGAAGCCGAGCCCGCCGAGTCCGCGCTGATCGAAGCGCTCGACGCCGCCGAGCCCAAGGCCGAGGCAGCGATCGCGGCGGAGGATTTCGAAGGCGCCATGGCCGCGCTCGCCTCGCTCCGCGCACCGATCGACAGCTTCTTCGACGACGTCACCGTCAACGATCCGGACGCGCAGAAGCGCAACGCGCGCCTTGCCCTGCTCGCCCGCATCCGCGACGCAGTGAACAACGTCGCCGACTTCTCGAGGATCGAGGGATGAGCGCGGCGGGGCAGGGGCTTCCGGTTTCACCGGAACTCTTCGCCGCGCTGTTCCTCCTGTTCTTCCCTTTCTTCTGGCTCGCGATCATCGCCCTGATCGCGAACCAGGGATGGCGCAAGGTCGCCCGCGCCTATCCCGCCACGTCCGATCCGCCCTATTCCGCGCGGCGCTGGCGCTTCGTGTCGCTCAACATCGGCGGATCGCTGCGCTCGCCCAACTATGGGTCCTCGGTCGAGGGCTGGACAGCGGAATCAGGCCTCTGGCTGCGTCCGTTCCTGATCTTCCGCCCCTTTCATCCGACGATCCACGTGCCCTGGGCACGCGTGCAGTCGGTCGAGCGCGAGCGCAGGCTGGTGGGCGAGCGGGTGCGCGTAAAGCTGGCGGGCGAAGTGCCGGACCTGTTGTTCGTGGGCGCGCTCGGCCGTGCGCTCCTCGAGCACCAGCGGGACAAGGCGGGAGGGGCAAAAGGCTAATGGCCCCGGCATTTATCTTGGGTAACCGGTGTCTTCGTCACTTGTCCCCAATCATAGCAAAACTTGCGCTATGACAACGTAGTCAGCGGGTTTCCCCCTGTTCGCACCTGCGGTAGGCGGCGCCAACGAACGAAGGGCTTTGCATGACGCAATATGTGTACCGCTTCGGCGGCGGTGTGTCGGACGGGGGCAAGGGCGACAAGAATCTCCTCGGCGGCAAGGGCGCCAATCTCGACGGCATGGCTTCGATCGGCCTGCCGGTGCCTCCCGGCTTCACGATCAGCACGCCGATGTGCGCGGTCTATTACGACCAGGGCGGCATCTTCCCCGATAGCGTGAAGTCCGAAGTCGCGAACGGCATCGCCCATATCGAGGCGATCACCGGCAAGAAGTTCGGGGACGCCGGCGATCCGCTGCTGGTCTCGGTCCGCTCGGGCGCGCGCGCATCAATGCCCGGCATGATGGACACGGTGCTCAACCTTGGCCTCAACGACACCACTGTCGTCGGCCTCGCCGCGATCAGCGGTGACGAGCGTTTCGCCTGGGACAGCTATCGCCGCTTCATCCAGATGTATTCCGACGTGGTGCTCGAACTCGATCATGGCCGCTTCGAGGAAGCGCTGGAGATCGCCAAGGAAGATCGCGGCTACAGCCTCGACACCGAGCTGAGCGCCAAGGACTGGCAGGCGCTGGTCGCCGAATACAAGGCGCTGGTGCAGGAGCTGTGGGGCAAGCCCTTCCCGCAGGACGTGCACGACCAGCTCTGGGGCGCGATCGGCGCGGTGTTCGGCTCGTGGCAGTCCGAGCGCGCCAAGGTCTATCGCCGCCTCAACGACATTCCGGGCGACTGGGGTACGGCGGTCAACGTCCAGGCGATGGTGTTCGGCAACATGGGCGACACCTCGGCGACGGGCGTGGCCTTCACCCGCGATCCCTCGACGGGCGAGAACGCCTATTATGGCGAGTTCCTGATCAACGCCCAGGGCGAGGATGTCGTCGCCGGCATCCGCACGCCGCAATATCTCACCAGGGCGGCCCGCGAGAAGGCGGGCGCCAGGCCCGCCTCGATGGAAGAGGCGATGCCCGAAGTGTACGCGCAGCTCGCGGCCGTCTTCGAGACGCTCGAGAAGCATTACCGCGACATGCAGGACATCGAGTTCACCGTCGAGCGCGGCAAGCTCTGGATGCTGCAGACCCGCTCGGGCAAGCGCACCGCCAAGGCCGCGCTCAAGATCGCGGTCGACATGGCGAGCGAGGGGCTGATCACCCGGGACGAGGCGATCCTGCGCGTCGATCCCGCCGCGCTCGATCAGCTGCTCCACCCGACGCTCGATCCCAACGCACCGCGCGACGTGCTCACCAAGGGCCTGCCCGCCTCGCCCGGCGCGGCTTCGGGCATCGCGGTGTTCGACAGCGACACCGCCGAGAAGCGCGCCAATACGGGCGAGGCGGTGATCCTGATCCGCGTCGAGACCAGCCCTGAGGACATTCACGGCATGCATGCGGCGAAGGGCATCCTCACTGCGCGCGGCGGCATGACCAGCCATGCGGCGGTGGTCGCGCGCGGCATGGGGCGCCCCTGCGTCTCGGGCGCGGGCACGCTGGCGATCAACGCACGCGAGAAGCTGTTCCGCGTCGGCACCCGCGAGGTCCGCGAAGGCGATCTCGTCACGATCGACGGTGCGACCGGCGAAGTGATGCTGGGCGCGGTGCCCACTGTGCAGCCCGAGCTGGCCGGCGATTTCGGCACGCTGATGGAATGGGCGGATGCGAAGCGCCGCCTGAAGGTGCGCACCAATGCCGAGACTCCGCTTGATTGCCGCACCGCGCGCGATTTCGGCGCGGAAGGCATCGGCCTGTGCCGCACCGAGCACATGTTCTTCGAGCCTTCGCGCGTCACCGCGGTGCGCGAGATGATCCTGGCGGCCGACGAGGCCGGGCGCCGCGCCGCGCTCGACAAGCTGCTGCCCGAGCAGCGCAGCGATTTCGCCGAGATCTTCGAGGTGATGGCGGGGCTGCCCTGCACGATCCGCCTGCTCGATCCGCCGCTGCACGAGTTCCTGCCGCACGAGGAGGCCGAGTTCGCCGAAGTGGCGGCGGCGGCGGGCCTCGACGTCGAGACGCTGAAGCGCCGCGCGGCCGAACTGCACGAGTTCAATCCGATGCTCGGCCATCGCGGGTGTCGCCTGGGTGTGACCTATCCCGAGATCTACGAGATGCAGGCCCGCGCGATCTTCGAGGCGGCCGTGACGGTCGCGGAGAAATCGGGCGAGGCGCCGATTCCCGAAGTGATGATCCCGCTGGTCGCCACCGCCAAGGAACTGCAGCTGATGAAGGCGGTGGTCGACAAGACTGCCGAGGCGGTGTTCGCCGAGACGGGCCGGCGGATCGACTATCTGGTCGGCACGATGATCGAGCTGCCGCGCGCGGCGCTGCGCGCGGGCGAGATCGCCGAGGTGGGCGCCTTCTTCTCCTTCGGCACCAACGACCTGACCCAGACGACGCTCGGCGTCTCGCGCGACGACGCGGCCAAGTTCCTCACCACTTATGTGGAGAAGGGCATCTATGCCAAGGACCCGTTCGTCAGCCTGGACGTGGAGGGCGTGGGCGAGCTGATCGCGATCGCCGCCGAGCGCGGCCGGGAGACCCGGCCCGACATCAAGCTCGGCATCTGCGGCGAGCATGGCGGCGATCCGGCCAGCATCGCCTTTTGCGAGGAGACCCGGCTCGACTACGTCTCGGCCTCGCCCTATCGCGTGCCGATCGCCCGGCTGGCGGCGGCGCAGGCGGCGTTGCGCCAGGGGTGATCCTCGCGGCGCTGCTGCTGCTCCAGGCAGACCCGGCGGACGCGCTCCGCCGGGAGTTGCTGGCGGCAAATAGCGCCACGGCGGTGCTCCAGCGCCGCTGCGCCGAGCCGATCCGCGCCGAGGTGGACCGCGCCGGGCGGAAGCCGGCCACGGCCGGACAGCGCGCGGATCTGGGCGTCGGCCCGGCCGAGCCGGTCGCCTATCGCAGCGTCGTGCTGAAATGTGGCGCGGTGGCGCTGTCGATCGCCGAGAACTGGTATGTGCCCGCCCGGCTGACGCCCGGGATCAATGCGGCGCTGGCCGGCGACACGCCGTTCGGCGCGGCGATCCGCCCGCTCGCGCCCAGCCGTCGCACCCTGGGCATCGCGACCCGGCGCGAGGATGCATCGGTTGCCCCCCATGCCCTGCGGCAGCGGGCGATCGTGCTGGACGGGCAGGGACGCCCGCTGGCCGAAGTGATCGAGAACTACACGCCCGCGCTGCTCGGCCTGCCCGTGCGGCACTAGGGGGAGAGCCGGGCAAGCCTCTGAAATTACTTCCGTCATCCCGGCGAAAGCCGGGATCTCAAGCGGAGGCGCAGGGAAGGAGCCGCACGAGATCCCGGCTTTCGCCGGGATGACGGCAGGATTGCCATATGGGGTTTCGCCCGCTTTGCGCGGTGCGCCGGTCAGGCCGTAGCCTGTTTCTCCCTCTCCCCTTCGGGGAAAGGGTCGGGGAGAGGGGGAGTGCGGCGAATGCGCGGCTCTTGCCCCTCTCCCGGCTTCGGCTCCGCCTCGCCGCTCTCTCCCCCCAGAGGAGAGGGAGAATTCTAGCCGAACTTCTCCGCATGCTCGCGCTCGTTGCCGGCGCGCAGCAGCGCGGCTTGTTCGCGCCAGCCCTGCCCGGCGACCGTGCCCGGCGCGATCTCCAGCCGCTGCTCCAGCGCGGCCTCGTCAGCGGGGGCCATTTTCTCGATCTCGCGATAGGTCTTGATGCCCAGCTCGTTGAGCCGTTTCTCGCGCGCCTCGTCGATGCCCTTGATCCGCGCGAGATTGTCACGGCCCCAGCCGAACCAGCCGCGCCAGCCGGCGCCGGGCGCATCCTCCACCACGGGAGCAGGCGTCGGCGCCTGCCTGCGCGCGGTCGCCAGCTCGGCCTGGAGCGCGCGGATGCGCTCCTCGGCCTCGTCGCGGTAGCGGGCATGCTCCAGCTCCTCGTCCTGGTAGCGCTCGCGCCATTTCGCGCCGCCGGAGCGGCTGGCGAGGCCCAGGAACCAGCCGCCGACCAGAGTCAGCCCCAGCGCCGCGAACTGCGTCGCCGTCTCGAACGGAAGCGCCATGGTCCGGCGGCCCTAGTGCGCGTGCTCGGGATGCGACGGCTCGGCCTCCGCTGCCGGAGCGTCATGCGCCGGTGCGGCGGGAGCGGGGTCGGCATGCGCCGCCGCGGCGGGCGCAGCTTCTGCCGGCGCGGCCT